>Ga0137394_10003801_pt1 | contig 11386 bp, 10 predicted proteins | sample czobulk116metaG_FD_108278 | JGI IMG/M metagenome (GOLD analysis project Ga0137394, IMG submission 108278) | Vadose zone soil microbial communities from Angelo Coast Range Reserve, California, USA - czobulk1.16 metaG | ecosystem: Environmental > Terrestrial > Soil > Vadose zone | place: USA... | reverse complement strand
CCTCGCGATCGATGAAGATCAGCTTTCCCCCGATGGAGAACTCGACGCGGAGCCCCTTGATCGGCTCCTTCAGCTTCACCTCCGCGACGATCTTCACCTTCCCGAAGATGAAGTCTCCCTGGGCGGGCTCGGTGATTCTCACGGTGAAGCGCGCCGGCGCGATCTCCGCCGCGGCGGCCGCAGCAGCGGGGACCAGCCCGAGCGGCACGGCCGGGGAAACGAATGCGAGGGCGGCCAGCGAAAGGGCGAGTGACGCGGTGACGGAGGCGGCCCGCATCACTTTCCCCCGCCCGCGGGAGGCGGAGGCGCCGCGCGGGCGCGAAGCGTCTTGAGGATCGTCTCCGCCCGCGCGCGCCCCTCGAACGCCGCGGACGAGGCGAGGGCCTGCTCGAAGGCGTCGCCCGCTTCCTCGAAGCGTCCGTTGAGCACGCGCGCGTTGCCGAGGGCGAGAAGAGCGGTCGTCTCCTTCGGTGCCAGGGCGACCGCCTCGCCGAAGGTCTCCTCGGCGACGGAATTCTTCCCCTGCCCCAGGAGGGCGAGGCCGAGGTTGATCAGCACGGGAACGCTCCCCGGCTTCACGGCCTGAACCTGCCGGAAGGCGGCCTCCGACTCCTCGTACAGGTTCGCGCGAAGGAGGATGTAGCCGAGTCGGAAGGTGTCGATCGCGTCCGTGTCCGGGGCGTTCGGGGCGTTCGGATTGGCGGGTCCGAGGGCGTTCGCCGCCTTCAGCGCCGTCGCGGCCCCGGCGTAGTCCCCCAGGTCGGCTCTGAGGAGCGAGAGCGAGTTCAGCTCATCGCGGGTCGCCGAGCCGGCATCGGCCTTCGAAGACAGCGCGGCGAGCGTGTCGCCTTCGGCGGTGTACTTCGCCCGCATCTCCCCGATGTCGCGCTTGAGCCTGGTGTCCTCCGAAGGGCGCGTCAAAGCGTCGTCGAGGACGCGCGTGGCCGCCTCGAAGTCGCCCAGGCGGCGAAAGAGCCGGGCCTTCGCGACGTACGCCTCGAGGTAATTCGCGTCGAGAGCGAGAGCGGCGTCGAGGTCGCGGCGCGCCTGGCTGAGGTTCTCGAACTCCATCTCGATGACGGCGATCGTGTAGGGGTGCCACGGGTTGCCGCGCTCGAGCTCGGCCGCCCTGCGAAGGGCGGCGAGCGCCTCGTTGACGAGCTTCTGTCTCGCGTAGGCGACACCGAGCCGGTTGTGCGCGGCGGCGAAATCCGGCCGGACGGCGATCGCCTTGAGGAAGAGCTCGACCGCTTCATCGAGCCGGTCGCGCCTCAGATAGAGGTCGCCCAGGTTGAGCGAGGCGTCGGGGAAACCGGGATTGAGGTCGATCGCCTTCCTGAAGTTCTCGACCGCCTTGTCGTCGTCGCCCGTCTCCTCTGCCGCGCGCCCCAGGGCGTCCCACGCCGGCGCGAAGGTCTGCTGGATCGAGAGCGCCCGGTGATACTCCGCGAGCGCCTCCTCGCTGTCGCCCCGGTGCAGATAGCAGTCTCCGAGATCGACGTGAGCCTGCATGTTCGTCGGGTCCAGCTCGAGGGCGAAGGAGATCGGATCGACCGCCTTCGTGAACTGCCGGTCGAGCTTGTAGGCGAGGCCGAGGTAGTAGAAGGCGCGGAACGAGTTGAGAGCGACGCCCGTGACCTGAGTGAGGAGCTCGATCGCCTTCTTCGCATCCCCTTTGCGGTAGGCGGTGATCCCTTCACTCAGAGAGTTGAAAGCCCGGGCTTTCAGCTCCTGCGAATGGGAGATCTCGGCCCCCACCGGCGGGGGGACGGCGACAGCGATCGCGAGCAGCGAGACGGCGGCGCAAGCCGCCACGATGTTGGAGGCGCACCGGGGGCGATGGGAGGTGAAACTGCCTGTCATGGGATCTGCGTGCCTGCGCGGGGGAGAGTGCGATTCATTTCGCTGAAATCCGCGGGACTATAGCACTCCCGATCGGGGCGTGGCCTACAATGGCGCGCATGACGACGCTTCGGATCGCCGCCTGCAGCGCCATCCTCCTCGCGCTCTTCGCGGGGACGAGCGGTCGGGCGGCGACGCCTGCGTCGTCCGATTCAACGGCCGCCGCCGCCCAGCCCTCCTCCACGGTGACTCCCCTCGATGACCCCGATTTCCTCCGCCGCGCGCGCGCGTACACGACCGGCAACTACTGGCTCTTTCTCGCCGACACGCTGCTGAGCCTCACCTTTCTTGCATGGCTCGCCTTCTCCGGCGCCGCCGCGCGGGCGTGGGGTGCAATCGCGGGACGGTTCGGGCCAGGCGCCCCCGGCACGCTGGTCTTTCTCGCCGCGTTCATCCTCTGCCTCTCGCTCGTCAGCCTTCCGCTCGATTTCTACGACGGGTACGTGCGGGAGCACGCGTACGGGTTCTCGACGCAGACACCCGGCTCGTGGGGCGCCGATCGGATCATCGACCTTCTCGTCGGCATCCCGCTGGCCGCGCTCGTCGTCGTTCCGATCCTCGCCACGATGCGGCGCTTCCCGAAATCGTGGTGGATCATCGGCACGATGATCGCCTGCGCCTTCGCGGTCATCGCCGTCGCGGTGGAGCCGGTCTTCATCGCGCCGCTCTACAACGACTTCAAGCCGATTCAGGATGAGGAACTGAAGACGACGATCCTCGGCCTCGCGCACGAGAACGGAGTGCCAGCGAACGACGTCTACCAGATGAACGCCTCCAGTCGCTCCATCCACGACAATGCGTACGCGACGGGACTCCTCGGCACCGAGAGGATTGTCCTGTACGACACGCTTCTCTCGAGCTACACCAGGGACGAGATCGCGTTCGTCATGGGACACGAGATCGGCCACCGCGTGCTGAACCACATCTGGAAAGGGCTCGCGCTGGCGTGCGCGTTGATCTTCGCCGGGCTATTCATCGTAGACCGCGCCATGAGAAAGGTCCTCGCGCTTGAGGGCGCAGGGCGGCTTCGAACGGGGTTGAAGGGGATGGGCGACGCGGCGTCGATCCCCCTGATAATGCTCATCACGACGAGCCTCGCCTTCGTGACCCTTCCTATCCAGAGCGCCTACTCGCGCGCGCTGGAGTCGGAGGCCGATCAGTTTGGCATGCGCGCCGTCGCCCACCCCGAGGCCGGCCCCGGCGCCTTCCGCAAGATGGCGGCGCGCAACCTGGCCGACCCCGATCCCCCGCCCCTCATCGAGTGGTTCCTCTACTCCCACCCGTCGATGGGAAAGCGGATCCGCGCCGCCGAGGAGTTCGTGGAGCGACGGACTCCGAACGGGCCGTAACGCCGCGAACCGAGGACCGATTTGCACGCGGGGTCCGCCTTCCTATATTGCCCTCCTGACCCTGCCGGAAGCACAAGCGACAACTCCGGAACTTGAGGGAGGATGCATGGCGACCAAGCTCACACCCCGGCTGGCCGAGATCCTGAACCTCTCGGCTGTCGGCGAAGGCGGCCCTTTCGGCGCTTCGGCTGTCGGCGCGATCGACGGCTTTCCCGTCGGCGTCGCCTGGACCAGCATCAACAGAGTCTCGGTCGTGGCGCTCCTCATCCGCTATCGCAAGGGGAGCCTCACGGTCACCGGCGATGCCTTGAAGCAGGAGATCGCCGCCTCGCCGGATATTCTCAGGACGATCGGCCGCAAGAAGCTGAGCGGCTACGAGAGCAAGATGATGACGGCGGGCGAAAACGCGCTGACCTTCTTCTGGCAATACTCGCTCCGCGCGCCGAAGCCCGAGGCCGCCGCGGATCTGGTACGCACCCTCCTGAAGCTCGTCGCGGCCCGCGCGAAGCCCGTCGGCGGCACGTGCGAGTCCTGCGATCGGAGCTCGGGTGAGCTCTTCTGCGTCGACGGCGTGCCCAACATGCTTTGCGCCTCGTGCCGCGAGAGGGCCGGAGAGGAGGACCGGAAACGCGTCGAGGCGTACCAGGCGCAGTCATCCAATCCGGGCCTCGGCACGCTCGGCGGGATCGTCGCCTGCGTCGTCATGGCGGCGGCGTGGGGACTGGTGGCCTACTCCCTGAACCGAATCTTTCTCTACGGCGGGATCGTCGTCGGCCTCGCGATTGCGTGGGCGGTCAACAAGGGGATGGGGAAGGTCAACACGTACGGCCGCGTCCTCACCGTGGCGCTCACGCTCACGTCCGTCCTGCTGGGCGATTTCTTCTTCGTGACGCTGATCTCCAGCGATCAGCTCAACACGCCTCTGAGCTTCGCCCTCGCTTCCGCCGTCGCCAGCCAGTTCCTCGAGATCGAGTTCTCCGAAGGAGACGGGTACCTCACACTCCTCTTCGGCCTGATCGGCGCGGTCTACATCCTCTACAAGAACCGGCCGCCCGTCGGGAACCGGAGGATGGTGCCGGTGGGGGCTCACGCGGCGGGAAGCTGAGGCGAGGCGGGGCCGGAGCCCGAAGGGCATTCCCCTAGCCCACGATCTCCTTCATCTCCCGCACCGCGCGGTCGAGGCCGACGAGGCAGGCGCGGGCGACGATGGCGTGGCCGGCTCGGATCTCGGCGACATCGGGGATCGCCGCCACGGCGCGCGCCGACGGGTACGTGAGACCGAGGCCGATCGAGACGCGCAGCTTCAGGCGGTTCGCTCCGCGGGCGGCCTCCTGGAGCCGAAGCAACTCCCTGTCGGCGGCGACCTCTCCTTCGGCGGCAGCGAAATGGCGCGCGTTGAGCATGACGCCGTCAGCGTTGAGCTTGGCGGCTGCCCGGATCTGATCGAGGTCGGGCTCCACGAGCAGCGTCACCCGGAACTGCGACTCGCGGATCGACGAGACGAGGCGATCGAGAAGTCCGGCGTTGAGGAGAACGTCCAGCCCCCCCTCGGTCGTCACCTCCTCGCGTCTCTCGGGGACGAGGGTGACGGTGTCGGGCTTCACGGTGGCGGCGGCACGCGTCGACTCCGACGTCGCCGCGGTCATCAGATGGAGCGGCACCGTGACCGTCCGCCTCAGGATCTCCATGTCGCGCTCCTGCACGTGGCGGCGGTCCGAGCGGAGGTGCAGGAGGATCGAGTCCGCCCCCGCCATCTCGGCGATGTAGGCGGCGGCGACGGGATCCGGATCGAGCGCGCGCCTCGATTCCCTCAGCGTCGCTACCTGATCCAGGCTGATCGCCAGCTTCGGCATCGTCTCATCTCTCCCCGATCTCGTCCGTGATCACGTCGGCCATCTCGCGCGCCAGCGCGCCGACCTGGTCGGCGTCCTCGGCCTCGATCATCACACGCGCGAGCGGTTCCGTGCCGGAGTAGCGCAGCAGAAGCCGCCCGGTCTCCCCCAGCCTCGTTCGGATTTCCGCGGCCTTGGCGCCGATCACCTTGTGCTCCTCGAGAGGCGGCCGGGAGGAGACTCGCACGTTGATGAGAATCTGCGGGCAGGGCGCCACCTGGGACCGCCAGGAGGAAAGCGGCCTCTCCGCGCGGTGCAGGGCGGCGGCGGTCATCAATGCCGTCAGGACGCCATCCCCCGTCGTCGCGTGATCGAGGAAGATCACGTGCCCCGACTGCTCGCCGCCGAGGCGCGAGCCGCTGCGGAGCATCTCCTCGAGGACGTACTTGTCTCCCACCGGAGCGCGGAGCATGCGGATCCCCTCGCGCTTCAGCGCGCGCTCCAGCCAGAGGTTGCTCATCACCGTCGCCACGACGAGATCGCCGGCGAGCCGGCCCGACTCCTTCAGAGCCAGCGCCGCGCGGTAGAGAATGAAATCCCCGTCGCACACCTGCCCCTTCTCGTCCGCGAGGATGCAGCGATCGGCGTCTCCATCGAAGGCGCACCCCATCTGCGCGCCGCTCATGAGGACCGCGTCGCACATCGCCTCGGGGTGGAGCGATCCGCACCCGCTGTTGATGTTCGTCCCGTCGGGGGTATCGGAGAGCACGACGACCGCAGCACCCAGAGCCCTGAAGACGTCGGGGCCGACCTGATGCGAGGCGCCGTTGGCGCAGTCGAGGACGACCTTCATCCCTTCGAGACGCGCCCCCGCGACGGCGGAGAGGAGGTGATCCCGGTACGACGCCATCAGATCCGTGGCGGCCTCGGACCACGTCGCGCCGCCTCCGGCGCCCGGCGTCTCCTCGTCGTCGAGCACGTGTTTCTCGATCCGCGCCTCCTCGGAGTCGGGAAGCTTGTAGCCGTCCTTAGAGAAAACCTTGATGCCGTTGTCGCGGAAGGGATTGTGGCTCGCGGAGATCATCACTCCCGCGTCGAAGCCTCTCGCTTTCGTGAGGCAGGCGATCCCCGCCGTCGTGATCACACCGGCGGCCGAAGCCGCGCCGCCCCCGCTCATGATCGAGCGCGCCAGCGTCTCCTCGATCCACGCGCCCGACTCGCGCGTGTCGCGGCCGATGAGGATCTTCGGCCTCCGCTGCGGCGCGCCGAGGACGTGCGCGATGGCGGCCCCGACGCGCGCGACGGTCCCCTCATCGAGGGGAAACTCACCCGCCGCCCCCCGGATGCCGTCGGTGCCGAAGAGACGCTTCGCCTTCACGGGCGGGGGCGCTCCGGCGGGACCGGCGCCAGGTCCTTGTCGTGCGGGGCGGCGATGGCGGCGGTGAGCATCGTCGGTCCCTCGGTGATGACGTGCACTCCGAGGCGATCGGGGAAGAGGGTGACCATCACCTGCATCGAGGAGGTGCGGCCGTCGATACGAACGACATCGGTGAGGACCTCCCGCGCGAGGCGCACCGCGCTCTCCACTCCCTCGACCCTCACGTGGTCGGGCTGAACCGAGGCGCCGGAAAGAACGAACCCGTCCGCCGGCTCGCCGATGACGCGTGGCGTCACGGGAAGCTCGCGCGTCATCTTCTTCTCGAGCCGAAGGGCGACGTACTCGGGAGTCACCTTGACGACGCTGGCGCCGAGCGGAATCCGCACCTCCTCGGGCCTGAGCCGGACCAGATGGTCGCCCGGCTCGAGGTTCGAAAGATCGAGGCGCGCCGAGATCTTCTCCGGGCTCATCGTGTCGAGGACGACCTCGGGGGCCTTCACCCGCACGCTGACGGAGTCGATGACGTCGCCTGCCAGCGCGAGCCCCTCCGGCAGGTTCCGGATCTCGAGCGGGACCGAGACGACCTGGACAGGCCGCTCCTCGCCGCGGACGTAGAACCAGACGCCGATCGCGAGCGCGAGCGAGGCAAGCTTCAAGGCGAGGTTCTCGCGGAAGAACCTCATGGCCCCACCCGGCTTGTGCCCGGAGTGTGGGTACCTGTGCCCGCACTCTGGGTACTTGTGCCCGGAGTGTGGGTACCTGTGCCCGATGGCTGGGTGAGCGCGTCGGAGCTACGAGGACTTGCGTCCGGACTCTGGGCACGGACGCGGATTCTGACGTCGAGATGCCCGGCGAGGAACCCCCGCAGCGACGCGGCGTCGAGATTCTCGATGATACGCCCCTCGAAGGCTGCCGCAACCGTGCCGCGCCCCTCCGAGGTGACGAGGCAGATCGCGTCCGTCTCCTCGGTGAGCCCGATCGCCGCGCGGTGGCGCGATCCGAACTCCTTGCTGAGCTGGGGATTGACGGTCAGAGGAAGGAAGCACGCCGCGGCGCGAATCCTCCCCTCCTGAACCACGATCGCACCGTCGTGCATCGGCGAGTCGTGCTGGAAGATCGCCATGATCAGATCCTTCGAGACGACCGCGTCGAGCTCGATGCCGGTCTCCGTGAAGTTCCGCAGCCCCTGCTCACGCTCGATGACGATGAGGCTCCCGACGCGCGAGTCAGCGAGCGCCGTCACGGCGAGCACGATCTCCCCGATCAGCGCCTCGAGCTGCCCCGCTCTGGCCCTCTGCGTGAAGGGGTTGTGTCCGAAGCGCGTGAGAAGGCGCCGGATCGTGTTCTGGAAGATCACGATCATCGCGAACGGGATCCAGTACAGCATGTATCCGACGAACCGGTGCACCGTCACGAACTGGAGGACCCCGGCCAGCCAGTACGACGCGAGGAGGAAGATCGCGCCGGCCATCATCTGGACCGCGCGGGTCCCCTTGATGAGAAGGGCGAGCTGGTAGAAGAGGTAGGCGAGGATCAGGATGTCCGCGATCTCGACCAGCCACCCCACGGAGCTGCCGCGGAACGCCTCGAAGAGGCCTTTGATCATCTCGATCACGTCGCGGAGCGTCACAGGCGAAACTCCTCGTTGGAGGCGCGCATTCAGCCTGTGGGTATCTTAGCACCCGTGCCGAAGGCGCTTCGACGAGTTGCGTTCGTTTCCGGATGAGAGACGGGGCGCAGTACTCTCCTGCCGGCAGGGTTGACATACACATCGAAGGTGTGTATCCTATCCGGAACGATCCGGAGAACAACCAATATGCATCGTCGGGTGAATATCACACTTCCGGAAGCAACCATTCGGCTGTTGGAGAGTGTGACGAAAAAGGGCGACCGCAGCCGCGTGATCGCAGAGGCGGTGGCCCGCTACGTCGCGGAGATCGGGAAGGCGAACCTCCGGAGACGCCTCAAGGAAGGCGCCCTCGAGAGGGCGGAACGGGACCAGAACCTCTCTGAAGCCTGCTTCGGACTCGAGGAAGAAGCATGGCGCGGCAAGCGGTAAGCCACCCGCGGCGGGGCGAGATCCACCTGGTGAGCTTCGACCCCACGGTCGGAGCTGAGATCAGGAAGACGCGGCCCGCGCTCATTCTCCAGAACGACGTCGGAAACCGCTGGAGCCCCATCACGATCGTCGCCGCCATCAGCTCCCAGTTCGAGGAGCAGCTCTATCCCACGGAAGTCCTCCTCCACTCATCCGAAGGCGGCCTGGGCAGGGACTCGGTCGTGCTCCTGAACCAGATCCGCTCGATCGACAAGCGCCGACTTGTGAAGCGACTCGGCACCGTTCGGCCCCACACGATGGCGCAGGTCGATCGCGCCCTCCAGATCAGCCTCGGTCTGATCCGACTCTGACGCTCCCGCCCGCGCGGCGATCGCCCCAGCCGCCACCCGATTCAATCGTGACGAAGATCCGCGAGGCCGGGCGGGGAATGCCCCTGGGCGCACCTTCAAGTGCAGGCCCCGGGACCCGCCCCGGCGAGCGGGCTGGCCGGAGGCCGGGCTGTTTTCCGGCCGGAGGACGGCCCGATCGCCGTGGAGCGGGTGGGGCCGGAACGGGTAAGCCAAGGGGCAATCCCCGCCCGGCCGCCGAACGCCCGCGCTTTTCGCGGTGAGCCCACGGCCATCGCCGCGCTACGACGCCGCGCTGAGAGCCTGCGCTAACTTAAGTGCGTCGATCGTCTCACGCGGCTCGTGCGTCCTGAGGATCTCCGCCCCCGCCGCCGCGGCGATCACCTCGGCGGCGAGCGTGGCGGCGAGACGCTCGGCGACGGGGCGGCCCGTCGACGCGCCGAGGAACGACTTGCGCGAGACGCCGGCGAGAACGAAGCAGCCCAGAGATCGGAATACACCGAGGTGGCGGATGAGGGCCAGGTTGTCGCCGGGGTTCTTGCCGAAGCCGATGCCGGGATCGACGACGATCTTCGAGAGCGCCACGCCGGCCTGGCGCGCTGCCTTCACCCGGGCGGCCAGCTCGAGGAGCACCTCGAGCACGACGTGATCGAACGCGGGCGACTCCTGCATCGTCTTCGGAACGCCGCGGATGTGGTTGAGGATCACGGGCACACCGAGGCTCGCCACGAGCGCCGGCATCATCGGATCCATCGTCATCCCCGAGATGTCGTTGACGATCACGGCCCCCGCCTGCACCGCGCGGCGCGCGACCTCCGCCTTCGTCGTGTCGATCGAGATCGGGACGCTGACCTTCTTCGCGAGCGCTTCGATGACCGGGATGACGCGGCCACACTCCTCGTCGGGGGAGATGCCGGCGGACCCGGGACGGGTCGATTCCCCTCCAACATCGAGAAGATCGGCCCCCTGCGCCGCCATCTCGATCCCACGCGCGAGCGCGGCGTCGACCCCCGCGTAGCGGCCTCCGTCGGAGAAGGAATCCGGGGTGACGTTGAGAATACCCATCACGAGCGGCCGCCCGCCGGCCGACAGGGACGATGGGCGCAAGGTGAACGAACCGCAAGCCAGCGGCCTCGACAGAGGGACGCCACGGAGGGCCGAATCGCCGGTCCGCGCGAGATCCCCTTCTCCCGCGACGCCCGAGGCGCCGAGAACCTCGAAAAGCTTCTCGAACCCCGGCCGCGGGCCGGAGACGAGCGAGCCGGTGACGAGGGACGTGGAGCGGATCGGCGTGATCGCGCCCGGGATCATCTTGAGGCCGCATCGCGCGGCAAGCTGGGAGACCCTGGCGTGAAGCTCCCCGTCGTCCGAAAGGATCGCGAGGACCGGGCGATCGGCTTCGCGTCCCATCTCGGTCAGGGCCATCGGCCGGAGGCCGAGGGCGCTCTTGAGCCCGGCGGACGTGGCAGGCAGGGAGCTGCCGTGCCCGGGGAGCGGCACGGCGAAGACGAGGGTGAGCGCGGTGCTCAACTCTTCGCGGGTTCGGGGAGGGACGGTCCCGCGGCTTCCTTCGTGGTCCGGCGCGGCTTCTCCTCCGCGCCCTTGGCGGCGATCTTCTCGGGCTGGATCGCGGGCGCCGGACGCGGCATCGGCGGAAGCTCTTCGCCGCGCATCAGCATGTTGATCTCGCTCCCCTCGAGAACTTCGCGCTCCAGGAGGGCCATGGCGATCCTCTCGAGCTCGTCGCGGTGCTCGAGGATGATCGCGCGCGCCTTCTCGTAGCACTCGGTGATGATCCGCTTGACCTCGCGATCGATGAGGATCGCGGTCGATTCCGAGTAGTCCTTGTGCTGCGAGAGCTCCTTGCCGAGGAAGATCTGCTCCTCCTTCTTGCCGAAGGTGAGGGGGCCGAGGTTTTCGCTCATCCCCCACTCGCAGACCATCTTGCGCGCGAGCTCCGTGGCGTGCTCGATGTCGTTCCCGGCGCCGGTCGTGCGCGTGTTGAGGAAGATCTCCTCCGCGAGGCGCCCTCCCATGCTGACCGCGATGCGCCCTTCGAGATATTCCCGCGAGAGGGTATGCCGGTCGTCCTCGGGAAGCTGGGTCGTCAGCCCGAGGGCGAGCCCGCGCGGGATGATCGTGACCTTGTGAAGAGGGTCGGCGTTCGGGTGGAGGCTCGCGACGAGCGCGTGTCCCGCCTCATGGTAGGCCGTCGTTCTCTTCTCGCTGTCGGAGATGATGAGGCTCTTCCGCTCGGCGCCCATCAGAACCTTGTCCTTGGCCGACTCGAAGTCCTCCATCCCCACGGCCTTCTTGTTGATGCGCGCCGCCGCCAGGGCCGCCTCGTTGACGAGGTTGGCGAGATCTGCGCCGCTGAACCCCGGGGTCCACCGAGCGAGGACGCCGATCTCGACGTTCTCGGCCATCGGGACCTTTCGCGTGTGGACCCTCAGGATCTCCTCGCGCCCGCGGATGTCCGGCCGATCGACGACGATGCGCCGGTCGAAGCGGCCCGGCCT
>Ga0137394_10003800_pt1 | contig 11388 bp, 9 predicted proteins | sample czobulk116metaG_FD_108278 | JGI IMG/M metagenome (GOLD analysis project Ga0137394, IMG submission 108278) | Vadose zone soil microbial communities from Angelo Coast Range Reserve, California, USA - czobulk1.16 metaG | ecosystem: Environmental > Terrestrial > Soil > Vadose zone | place: USA... | reverse complement strand
GGTACCAGTCCTCCACGGGCATGGGCCTCGGCATCATCGGCGCCAAGCGCCTCATGGACGCGTTCGACATCGACTCGGCGCCCGGCCACGGCACGAGCGTGATCTTGAGGAAGCTCATGCCGCGGCGCGCGGAGATGGTCACTCCAGCCGTCGCCGCTCGCATCGCCGATTCGCTCGCGCAGCAGACGCCGCGCGACGCGGTCGAGGAGGTGCAGCAGCAGAACCAGGAGCTGCTCCGCATGCTCGACGAGCTGCGCCGGCGGCAGGACGAGCTGGTGCGTCTCAACGCCGAGCTCGAGGACACGAACCGCGGCGTGGTGGCGCTCTACGCCGAGCTGGACGAGAAGGCCGATCACCTTCGCCGCGCCGACGATCTGAAATCCCGCTTCCTGTCGAACATGAGCCACGAGTTCCGCACGCCGCTGAACTCGATCCTGGCGCTCTCGCGGCTCCTGCTCGATCACGCGGACGGCCCCCTCACCAACGAGCAGACGACGCAGATCGGCTTCATCCGGCGCGCCTCCGAGGACCTGTTCGAGCTGGTCAACGACCTGCTCGACATGGCGAAGATCGAGGCGGGCAAGATCGTCGTCCGCCCCGTCGCGTTCACGGCGGAAAATCTCTTCGGCGCGCTGCGCGGCATGCTGCGGCCGCTGCTGGTCAATGAGTCGCTGACCCTCACCTTCGAGGACGTCAGCGAGCTGCCGGCGCTGCACACCGACGAGGCGAAGGTCTCGCAGATCTTGCGCAACTTCGTCTCGAACGCGCTCAAGTTCACGGAGCACGGCGAGGTGCGCGTGAGCGCGCGCCGGAGCGAGGACGGCCGCGCGGTGGTGTTTGCCGTGGCCGACACCGGCATCGGCATCGCGCCCGAGGATCAGGAGGCGATCTTCCAGGAGTTCACGCAGGTCGAGAGCCGGCTGCAGCGGGTGGCGAAGGGCACGGGACTGGGCTTGCCGCTCACCCGAAAGCTCGCGCACCTGCTCGGGGGCTCCGTCGCCGTCCAGAGCACGGTGGGCGTCGGCTCCACGTTCTCGGCGACGATCCCGCTCGTCTACGCGGCGCCGGCGACCACGCCGGGCGAGACGCCGGTGACCGTGCAATGGAAGTTGGCGCCGGGCAAGGTGCCGATCCTCCTCCTGGAGGACAACCCGGAGACCGTGCTCGTGTACCAGGCGCTCCTGCGCCACACGGAGTTCGAGCTCTTCCTCACGCGCTCGGTGGGCGAGGCGCGGCGCGCGCTGTCGCAGTTCGACTTCCGCGCCGCCATCCTCGACATCCTGCTGCGCGGCGAAGACGCCTGGGCGTTCCTGGCCGAGCTCGGGCGCGAGGAGGCGACGAAGACCCTGCCCGTCCTCGTCGTCACCGACGTCGACGACCACAGCAAGGCGCTGGCCCTGGGCGCCCGCGCCTTCGCGCAGAAGCCGGTGGACCGCGACTGGCTCCTCGAATCGCTGCGCGCGTTCACCACCGGCCGCCGCCGCCGCCAGGTCCTCATCATCGACGACGATCCCGTGTCCCGATACCTGCTGCGGGGCGTGCTTCGCGACATTCCGTGCGCCATCGTGGAGGCGTCGAGCGGCGCCGAGGGGGTGGCGGTGGCCCGCCGCGACCGCCCTGACGTGATCTTCTGCGACGTCGTCATGCCGGGATTCTCCGGCCTCGACGTCCTGCGCGAGCTGTCGTCGGATCCGGCGACCCGCGACATCCCGATCGTCATGAACACGGCGAAGGTACTGACGCCGGAGGAGCGCCGCGAGCTCACCCGCGCCGCCGCCGTCCTCTCCAAGGAGTCGTACGCGTCGGGCGGGGCGGCGGCGGAGATCCACGAGGCGCTCGAGAAAGTGGGGTTCGCGGCATGACCGCCGACAGCGCGTTCAAGATCCTCAACGTCGACGACTACCGCGCCGCGCTGTACTCGCGCACCAAGATCCTGCGCCAGGCCGGCTACGAGGTGGTCGAGGCGACGACGGGGCGACAGGCGCTGGAGACCGTGCGCCGCGAGCGCCCGCAGCTCGTGCTGCTCGACGTCAACCTGCCCGACATCACCGGCTTCGAGGTGTGCAAGCAGATCAAGGCGGATCCCGACCTCGCGATCATCCAGGTCGTCCACATGACCGCGTCCTCCAGCAGCACCGCCGACCAGGTGCGCGGCCTGGACCAGGGTGCCGACGGCTACCTGATCGAGCCGCTCGAGCCGGAGGTCCTGATCGCGACTGTCCGCTCGCTCGAGCGCGCGTACCGTGCCGAGGCGAAGGTGCGGACGGCCGCGTTGCACTGGGAGCAGACGTTCGAGGCCATCAGCGATGGCGTCTGTCTGCTCGATGGGGACGGCCACATCGTGAGAGCCAACGCCGTCTTCGCGCGCCTCGCCGGCACCGAGAGCGGCGCCCTCGCCGGGCACCGGCTGCGTGACGTCATCGCCGGGCTCGACACCAACATGGGCGCCGCATCGCGCGTCGTCCACGAGCTCGAGCGGGAGGGACGCTGGCTCCGCGTGAGGATCGACCCCATCCGGGACGCCGGGGGTGGCGCCGAGGGCGCCGTCTGCATCGTGGCCGACGTGACCGAGGCGAAGCTCGCCGAGAGCGCGCGGCAAGACCTCCTGCGCAGCGAGCGGGTGGCACGCGGCGAGGCCGAGGCGGCCAACCGCGCGAAGGACGAGTTCCTCGCCGTCGTCTCGCACGAGCTGCGAACGCCGCTCACCGCGATGCTCGGCTGGAGCAGCATGCTCCGGCCCGACGACCTCGCCACCGAGAAGGCGCGGCGTGCCTTCGACGTCATCGCTCGCAACACCCGGGTCCAGGCGCAGCTCGTCGACGACCTTCTCGACGTCTCGCGGATCGTGTCCGGCAAGCTCAGCCTCGAGGTCGGCTCCGTGAACCTCGCGCGCGTCGCGGAAGGCGCACTCGACGCGGTGCGCCGGGCCGCCGTTACCAAGGGCATCGAGGTGCGCACCACCGTGGAGGGTGTGCTGCGGCCCATCGCCGGGGACGCCGCACGCCTGCAGCAGGTCGTCTTGAATCTGGTCGCGAACGCCGTCAAGTTCACGCCGGCGGGCGGCCGGGTCGACGTCACGGTGCGGATGGCGCCGAACACCGTCACGATCGAGGTGCGCGACACCGGCATCGGCATCCCGCCCGAGCGCCTGCCGCGGATCTTCGAGCGGTTCAACCAGGGCGACAGCACGAGCCGACGCTCGCAGGGAGGACTCGGCCTCGGCCTGGCCATCGTGCGCCATCTCACCGAGCTGCATCACGGCAGCGTGGTGGCCGCGAGCGAAGGCCCGGGGAAGGGCACGACGTTCACCGTCACGCTGCCCGCCGCGCCGCCGCCGGCGGTGACGACCCAGGTCGTCAGGAGCGGGGCGCGGCCACCCGAGCCGCCCACGGAGCCGGATCTCACCGGCGTCCGCGTCCTCCTGGTCGACGACGACCAGGACACGCTCGAGCTGTTCGGGGCGGCGCTCGCGCAGTGCGGCGCGAGCGTCAGCAGCGCCGCCGACGCCACCGTCGCCCTCCGTGTTTTCGAGCGTGAGGTCCCCGACGTCATCATCAGCGACATCGGCATGCCCCGGATGGACGGCTACGACTTCATCCGACAGATCCGTGCGCGGCGGCCCGAGGAGGGCGGCCGCGTGCCGGCCATCGCGCTGACGGCCTACGCGATGGGCGTCGACTCCGGCCGCGCCGCCGACGCCGGCTACCAGCGCCACGTGACGAAGCCGGTGGACCCAGTGGTACTCGCGCGCGCCGTCTCCGACCTCGTTCGGGGATGATCGAGGAGCGCCGGTAACCGAGGAGCGCCACGGCTTTGCCGGGGCGCGACGAGCGCTTGGGGGGGTGGGGGGCCATCTCGGGGCCCCCCACGTTCAAAAAGCTCCGAATTTCTCGTAGGCGGCCAGCGGCGTCATCCCGCGCTTCACGGCCGTGCGCACCTTGCTCTCCGTGCCCACCAACCGCTCGCAGCGCTCGAGCACCTCGTGCGCCACGCGCCGCGGGACGACCACCACGCCGTCGAGATCGCCGACCACGATGTCGCCGAGGCTCACGCGCACGCCGCCGACCGTCAGGGGCTGGCCCCAGTCGGTCACGCGCCAGCGCGGCACCGAGTCCTGGGGCGTGCGATAGCGCACGAAGGTCGGAAAGCGCGTTCGCGCGATGGAGGCGGCGTCGCGCGTGCTGCCGTCGATCACGGCGCCGCGGACCTTCCGCCCACGGAACCACTCCGCCGACAGCTCGCCGAAGTGCGCGGCCTCCTGGTCGTTGGCGGCCAGCACCAGCACCGAGTCGGCGGGCACCGCGCCCAGCATGGCCAGGAACTTCCGCAGCGTGGCGTCGCGCTCGCGCGGCGAGCCGCGGTGGGTGCGACCGCGCGCGGTGAACGCGTAGCCCGCCAGCCGCATGTCGGGGGTGAGGGGCGCAATCGCGTGGGGCAGCGTCTGGCGCAGCAGGCCCATCTCGTCCATGACGTCGGTGATGGCGGCGGTGTAGATCTTCGCAAAGCGGCGCGGCAGGTTGTCGGAGCGTCCCGAGGCCATGGCCCGCGATTCTACGACAAGAGCAGGCGCGGCAGCGCGCGCGGCGGCACGTAGTCGCCGATCACGCCGAGGAGCGTGTCGAGCAGACGCGGCCGGGCGGTCAGCCAGCGGGCCGCCAGGTTGGCCAGGCGCCGGCGGCCGATCAGCGCCTGCAGCGCGCGCGTCACGCGCTCCTTGTCGGCGAACGCGGCGCGACGGGCGCGCCCGTAGGCGGCCAGTGCGGCCGCCGAGACGTCGCCGGCACGCAGCGCGGCCACGAGCGTGTCTGCCGCCAGCTCGGCGGAGCGGAGCGCGGTGAAGATCCCCTCGCCCGTGAACGGATCGTAGAAGCCGGCCGCGTCGCCGACGAAGAGCACGCCGCCCTCGCGCGGGGGCGTGACCCGATACGCGAGCGGGCCCATGAACTGAAGGGGCGCCACGCGCCGGGCGCCCGCCAGGCGCCGCGCCAGGTGCGGCAGGAGCTTCACCCGCGCGGCGAAGAAATCCTCGAGGCGCGAGCGCCACGGGACGGCGTGGGCGAGCGGCACCACGAGGCTCAGGTTGACGCGGTCCGGCGCGAGCGGGTTCAGGATCGCGTAGTCCGGCGGGTCGACGAAGATCTCGCCGACGTCGCGGCAGTCCGGCAGGCCGGCCACGTAGGTGACGAGCGCCATCCGGGCGAGCCGGTGCGGCCCGCGGCAGCCGAGGCGATGCGCGATCGCGGAGGCCCGCCCGTCGGCGGCGACGACGACGCGGGCGCGCGCCTCGAGGCGGGCGCCGGCGGCGTCCGCGCCGAGGACGCCGACGACGCGCCCGTCCTCGACGAGGACGTCGGTGACGCGGACGCCCTCGCGCAGGTCCACGGGCAGCGCGCGCACCCGGTCGAGCAGCGCGCCGTCGAGAGTGGCGCGTGAGACACCGATGGCGTGCTCGCGATAGGGACGGAAGCCGCCGATGGCGCCGTACCGGCCGGCGAGGACGGTGCCATCGGGCGCGGTGATCCGCATCCCCGCCAGCGCGACGGCGCCGCCCGCGTCCACCGCCTTCAGCGCTCCCAGCCGGTCCAGCACCCGCCCGGCCTCGGGGCTCAGGTACTCGCCGCAGATCTTGGGCCGCGCGCGCCGGCCGCGCTCGAGCACGGTGACGGCAAGCCCGTGCTCGGCGAGCAGGATGGCCGTCGCCGCGCCGGCAGGACCGGCGCCGACGACGATGACGTCGGCCGCGCGGGTCATTGCGCCCCCCCCTGCGAGTATGTCGCCTCCACCACGAGCCGCGCGAGCCACGGGTAGCTCGTCACCGTCGTCCGCGTGAGGCCGGCGGCGCCGAAGAGGTCGCCCAGCTCCGAGGGCGCGTAGGCGCGCCGCACGGAGAGCGGACCGTCGTGACGCGATATCGGATGCACGGGCAGGACGCGTGTGGCGAGCCAGACGAGGCCCAGCGCCAGCGGCGTGCGGGCCAGGTCGTTCACCACCAGCCGGCCGCGGCACGCGCGCCGCATCTCGCTCAGCGCGGCGACGGCGGCGCCGGGCTCGAGATGGTGCAGCGTGAGGGCGGCATGGACGACGTCGGCCGCGCGCGCGGCCAGCGGCAGCGCCGTGGCATCGGCGCGGACGACGGCGATCTCCGGGTACGCAGCGCACTCGGCCGCGGCCAGCCGCGCCGTCGCCTCGTCGTCATCGACCACCAGCACGCGCACGCGGCGGCGGGTACGGCGGGCCCAGCGCGCCACGCGCCGCGCGAAGGCGCCGTCGCCGCCGCCCACGTCCACGATGCTCAGCGTCCGCTCGGGCGGCGCCGCCGCCGCGACGCGCCGCACGCGCGCGAGCGAGAGCGCGTGGCCGCCGAACCAGGCGTTGAGCCGATCGAGGTCGGCGAGGGTGGCCGCGAGGTCGGCCGGCGGCACGCGGCCGTCGAGGTACTCGCGCGCGCCCACCGCCCGGCGCATCACCAGCGGAGCAGCGCGCCTTCGGCCGCGAAGCCCGGGCCGAGGCCGATCATGAGCCCCCAGTCGCCCGGCACGGGATGCTCGAGGCGCAGCAGGCGCTCGAGGACGAACAGGATGGTCGCCGACGACATGTTGCCGTGCTCGCGCAGGACCGCGCGCGGATGCGCCATCTGGGCGTCGGTGAGCTCGAGCAGGTCGCGCGCGCGATCGAGCACGCGGCGCCCCGCCGAGTGCAGCACCCAGTGCGCGACGTCGTCGCGCTTGAGGCCCTGTGTCTCCATGAGCGCGCGCGCCATCTGACCCATCATCGTGGCCCCGATGCGCCGGACGTCCTTGGAGAGGATGACACGCGGCCGGCCGCCCGGGTACTCGAATCCCATCGCGGGCAGATGCTCGGAGCTGAACAGGGTGCGGTGCCCGATGATCGCGGGCCCACGCGGGTGGTCGCCGCCGAGCGCCAGCGCGCCCGCGCCGTCGGCGAAGATCGCGTGGGCGACGGCGCTCTCGAGCCGGTCGTCGAGGAAGTACGCGGCCGAGCAGATCTCCACCGCGATCACGAGCGCGCGGTGGCCGGGGAACGCCTGCAGGTGGTTCCACGCCTGCTGGAGCGCGACCATCGCCGAGGCGCAGCCGGTGTCGCCCACGTGCACGCGCTGGATGTCGCCGCGGCCGCCGAGCCGCGCGACCAGGTGCGCGTCGAGGCTCGGCGTGAGCCGGCCCGTACAGGTGGTGGTGGCGATGAAGTCCACGTCCCCGGCCGACCACCCGGCGCGGTCCAGCGCGCGGCGGGCCGCGGATTCCGCCAGCGCCAGCGCGCCCTCGCAGAAGCGCGCATTCAGGTCGTCCACGCTCTCGTTGGGCGTGAAGCGCGCGGGGTCGATCCAGAGGTGGCGGCCCTCGATGTCGCTCGCCGTGAAGAAGCCGCGGCGGCGCTCGTCGGGGTATCCGGCGAGCGCGAGGATCTGCGCCTGCGTGTAACGGTACGGCGGCACGGCGGTGGCGACGGCGGCGATCCGGGGCGTCATATAAGATGGAGACTCAACGTCGAGCATACTGCGAGGGTCGAGCCCATGCCACTCTTCAGCTTCGAAGGCAAGCGTCCGAACGTGCATCCGACCGCCTTCATCGCGCCGACGGCCGTCATCATCGGCGACGTCACCGTGGAGGAGCGCGCGTCCGTCTGGTACAACGCCGTCCTGCGCGGCGACCTGAACCCCATCGTCGTGCGCGCCGGCGCCAACGTGCAGGACTGCTCGGTCGTGCACGTGACGGCGCGCGCCGGCGTCGAGATCGGCCGCGGCGCCACCGTCGGCCACAACTGCACCGTGCACGCCGCGTGGCTCGGCGACGAGGCCCTCGTCGGCAACGGCAGCACGGTGCTCGACGGCGCGCGCATCGGCGCGGGGGCGATGGTCGCCGGCGGCGCGCTGGTCACGCCGGAGACGCAGATCCCCGACGGCATGCTGGCGATGGGCACGCCCGCGAAGGTGAAGGGCCCGCTAGCGGGGACACCGGCCGAGTTCTGGGTGAAGGCGAACCCGCAGGGGTATCAGAAGCTCGCCCAGCGCCACCTGGCGGGCATCGCCGAGGTTCCGCGATGACGCCGCGGCGGTTCGCGCTGCTCGCGTTTCCCAGGCTCACGTTTCTCGACCTCATCGGTGTCTACGACGCGCTCCGCCGCGTCACGCCGATGGGCATCGCGCCGGACGTGAGCGTGACGATCATCGGCACCGAGCCCGAGATCGTCGACGACAGCGGTCTCGTCGTCCGCGCCCAGGCGGTGTACGAGGACCTCACGGGTTACGACGTCCTGTTCCTGCCGGGCGGGTTCGGCACGCGCACGCTCATGCCCGACGCGCAATTCTTGAACTATCTCGCGACGTGGGGCGACGCCCGGCCGCTCGCCTCCGTGTGCACGGGCTCACTGCTGCTGGGCGCGGCGGGCTACCTGAAAGCGCGGCGCGCGACGACACACCACAACGCGTTCGACACGCTGAAGCCACTCTGCCGCGAGGTCGTCACCGATCGGCGGATCGTCGAGGACGGGCACGTGGTCACCGCGGGCGGCGTGGCGTCGTCGCTCGACCTCGGCCTCTACCTCGTCGAGAAGTACTGGGGCGCCGCCGCGCGCGGGAAGATCGCCGCGCAGCAGGAGTACACCGCCTACCGCGCCGTCTGACCTCCAGGGGAACCCTCGCAGGGTTCTCTTGACCCCTCCTATCGCCCCTGGAACTTCGGGGCGCGCTTCTCCGTGAACGCGGCCACGCCCTCCTTGTGGTCCGCCGTCTGGCGCACGATGGCCATGTGCGAGGACACGAGGTCGAGGTGCGTCCGGAGGTCGAGCTTCATGCTCTGGTAGACGAGCCGCTTGATCATACGGATCGGCACCTGCGGCCCGTCGGCGATCTGCCGCGCGAACGCGTAGGTGGCATCGCGCAGCTCGGCGTCGGGCACCACGCGCTGCACGATGCCGAGGCGGAGCGCCTCCGGCGCCTCGATGAAGTCCGCCGTCCACAGCAGCTCGAGCGCCTTGGCGGGGCCGACGAGCCGTGGCAGGAAGTACGTGTCGCCGTCGCCGGGCACGAGCCCCACGCGGACGTACCCGGTCGAGAAGCGCGCGGACTGCGCCGCGAAGCGCACGTCGCACATCACCGTCATGCCCATGCCGGCGCCGACGGCGAGGCCATTGACCATCGCGATCACCGGCTTGTCCAGCGTCTCCAGCGTCTTCGGCACCCGGTGGACGCCCTCCCACAGGTTGTTCTTGTGGTCGAGCTGGGTGGGCTCGCCCTGCCCCATGCGCGCCACGTCGCCACCCGCGCAGAACGCGCGGCCGGAGCCGGTGACGATCACGACGTTGACGTCGGGATCGGCCTGGGCATCGGCGAGCGACTTCGCCCACGCCTCGATCATCGGCCCCGTGAACGCGTTGAGCTTGTCGGGACGGTTCAGCGTGATGGTCGCGATCTTGTCTTTCTTCTCGTAGAGGAGGTCGCTCATCGTCAGTCCTTCGGCAGGCCGAGCACGCGCTCGCCCAGGATGTTCTTGAGGATCTCGGTCGTTCCGGCACGGATGCCGCTCGCGCGGGCGAGCAATTCGTAGAACTCCCACTGCCCGTCGTCGGGGGCCCACTCCGAGCCTTCGGCGATCTGGGCGTACGGCCCGATGACCTCGGTGGCCGCGAGCGCCAGCTCCGAGTCGATCTGGCTCCAGAACAGCTTGGAGGTCGAGCCCTCGGGGCCGGGCTCACCGCCGCGCAGAATCCTGGTCAAGCTGCGATACGCGTTCATCTGGAGGGCTTGCTCGCCGATCCAGAGCGTGGCCACCTTCTGGCGCACGAGCGGATCGCCGCCGCGCTTGCGCTCCTTCACGAGCCGCACGAAGCGGTGCAGCGCGTTGCGCAGCGCGATGTGGCGGATGAAGGTCAAGAGATCGCGCTCGTAGGCGAGGGTGGTGATGGCGACGGCCCAGCCCTCGTGCAGCTTGCCGACGAGGTTGTCCTTCGGGACGCGCACGTCGTCGAAGAACACCTCGTTGAACTCCGCCTCGCCGGTGAGCTGGCGCAGCGGCCGGATCGTGATGCCCGGCGTCTTCATGTCGACGAGCAGGAAGCTGATCCCCTTGTGCTTGGGCGCATCGGGGTTCGTGCGCACGAGCAGGAAGCACCAGTCGGCCACGTGCGCCATCGACGTCCAGACCTTCTGGCCGTTGACGACGAAATGATCGCCGTCCAGCACGCCGCGCGTCTGGAGATTGGCGAGGTCGGAGCCCGCGTTCGGCTCCGAGAATCCCTGGCACCACAGCTCGTCGGCGGCGAGGATCTTCTGGAGATGCCGCGTCTGCTGCGCCCGCGTACCGTACTTCATCAGCGTGGGACCGAGCATCGACAGGCCGCCGCGGTTGACGAACTGAGGCGACTCGGCGCGCGCCATTTCCTGGAAGAGGACGATCTGCTCGGTGAGCGGGGCGCCGCGGCCGCCGAACTCCTTCGGCCAGTTCATGCCGACGTAGCCGGCCTCCCACATCGTCTTCTGCCAGGCGCGCAGCCGCCGGACCTCGTCGACGTCCGCGCGCGACGACGCGAACGCCTTCCCCCGCAAATCATCCGGCACATTCCCCTCGAGCCACGCCCGCACCTCCTTCCGAAACCCCTCTTCCCTCTCACTGAACTCGAAGTCCATTGAACTACCTCACGCGCCGATGTCTGGCGTACCGGGCGCAGTCGGACGGGCGACGAGAATGGTGCAGATGCGAGGCGCCGACGAAGGGCGCGCCGAGGCGTATGCCGCATACGCCGCAGGCGCGCGCGAGGAGGCAACGAAGCAGATGCGCCATTATCGTCGCCCGTCGCTTACCACATGACGCAGCCGCCATCGACCATCAGCGCCTGGCCCGTGATATACCGCGCCTCGTCCGAGGCGAGGAACACCGCGGCGTTGCCGATGTCCTCCGGCGTCTGCTCGCACTTCATCGGCACGATGTCGGTCACGCGCTTGTCGAAGACCTGGCGCGGGGTCATGCCCTTGAAGGCGGGGTTGGTGTCGGCGATGTGCTGCGCGAGCTTCTGCCAGAACTCCGTGTAGAGCACGCCCGGGCAGATCGCGTTGACGGTGATGCGGTGCGCCGCCAGCTCCTTGGCCACCACGCGCGTGAAGGTGATGACGCCCTGCTTGGCCACGCTGTAGGCGGGCATGGTCACCGCCGCCAGCGGCCCCGCGATGGACGCGATGTTGATGATGCGGCCGGCCTTGCGCTCGAGGAAGTACGGCGTGACCGCCTTGCAGGTCAGGAACACCGACTTCGTGTTCACGGCGAAGGTGCGGTCCCAGTCCTCTTCCGTGTTGTTCATGAACGGCATACCGGGCGGCGAGGCCATGCCCGCGTTGTTGACGAGCACGTCGATGCGGCCGAGCACGTCGCGCGT
>Ga0137394_10003799_pt1 | contig 11390 bp, 9 predicted proteins | sample czobulk116metaG_FD_108278 | JGI IMG/M metagenome (GOLD analysis project Ga0137394, IMG submission 108278) | Vadose zone soil microbial communities from Angelo Coast Range Reserve, California, USA - czobulk1.16 metaG | ecosystem: Environmental > Terrestrial > Soil > Vadose zone | place: USA... | reverse complement strand
TGATGCCAGGTAGGCAGCCGCGAGGTGTAAAGCGCAAAACGGGCCTGGCGAGCGAGTGGGCCGGCGAAAGCTTTTCCTCCAACGAGCACTGCGGCCCGCTCGGTACCTAAACTGACCGCTTCCCCGAGTTCTTCAAAATGCTTAGTTTCAAGTTGCTTGCCCGCTAGCAACGCCTTGATGTTTCGTGCAACCAGGCCGGCTTCCTGCAAAGCAAGTTGGGCTGTTCCCGCCAGCGTAGGAGTGGCGTCTTTGAAGAACGCAATATCACCAAGCGCGAAGACATTGTCGTGTGAGGGAACTTGTAGGGTCGGGTTAACGAGTATCAATCCACGATTGGTTTTCTGGATTTTAAGGGCTTCAATTAGCGGATTCACGCGCACCCCACCTGCCCAAACCACTGCGGCAGTTTCGACGTCTGTCTGCGCTCCATTGTGTTCAAAGGTTATCGACTTCTCAGTGACCCTTACGACGCGAGTTAAGGTGTGGACTTCGACGTGCAACTCACGCAGGGCCTCTTCGACTTCCTCGCGAATTTCACCGCCCATTCCCGGCAGGATTTTGTCACCCATCTCAACCACCAACACACGCGGTTCGCCATGCAGGGCGCGTCGTTTGAAGGCGTCGCGTAGCAAATCAGCCATCTTGGTGGAGAGCTCCAAGCCGCTGGCTCCGGCACCGACAACAGCAAACGTCAGAGCGCGTTGAGTGTCTTGTGGCGGCAGATCCGGCGGGACGTGGTCGAGTGCATCGACCATTCTGATCCGCAGTGCATCTGCATGGGTAATCTTGCGGAAGGGAATTGAAAATTCCGCTGCGCCTGGAACTCCGGCGTAGTTGGTTACACCTCCAACGGCGACCACCAATACGTCGTACGAAAGACTTTTACCCTTGTTTTTCAAAGTCACTAACTGAGCGTCCAAGTCAATATCCGCAACCTCATCGCGGATGAAGTTCACGCTTTCGTCCAGCAATTCCTTGTGGTTGGGAGCAATATGCCATTCCTCGACTTCGCCACTGAAGTACTCGTACAGCATGGGCGTGAAGAGAAAATGATCCTCGTCGCTGATCAGCGTGACGTCACCCGTACCCGCCAGGTCTAGTGCGGTGAACAATCCGCCAAAGCCTCCACCAACAATCACCGTGTGCGTTTTTCTAGTTGTCATAGACTGGACCTATTCAGTTATCGATGGTATCAGAGACTACCAATAAACTTGGTATCCAACTCCCTCTTGGTGTTGGAGCATGCCCAAACACCTCCCTCTTAGACAGGCTGACTCCGGCGGGTCCGCTGGACAGCCTTCGGGTCGCGTGTTAATTTACTTCGACACTTAATCTTAGCGGTTGCCGTCGTTTAGGCGGTTTTTCTGCTGTTCTGGAGGATCATTTTTAACAGTGCCCTTAGCGAAAGAAACAAAAGCACAGATTCTTACCGACTTCCGCAGCCATGATGCGGATACAGGCTCGTCTCAAATACAGGTGGCGTTACTCAGTAAGAGAATCAACGAGCTTACCGAACACTTCAAGACGCATAAGAAAGACAACCACTCGCGGCGGGGGCTGTTAAAAATGGTCTCACAGCGTAGAAGTTTGCTTGATTATTTGAAGCGGACAGACATTGAACGCTACCACGAGGTAGTCACTCGTCTGGGCCTTCGTCGTTAAGATAGTAGAGAGAGAACTTCGAATCTCAGTTTTTCTGGAAAGCCCACGTCTATCGAAGAACTTGCCCAAGGTGCCGAACGTGACGGCGATACTCCCAAGCAAGCAGACGTGTTCGGCCTTAGCGTAACGCAAAAAAGGCGGCATGAGCTCACGTAAGGAGTCTCGTGCCGCCTTTTTTATTCTGGCGATTGAAGATTTACCCCACGCTTCACGTAGCGAAGGTTGCCCAAATTGAAGATTTGGAAATTGAAACTATCCAACCAAGCGAGGCGCACGAGACGCTCGCCGCCTGAGCAAGTTCAGGTGATTGTTCGAAGGAGACAAAGAGATGACAGTTAAGAAATACCTCAAAGAATCGATAAAACTAGGCGACAAGGATTTGACAGTTGAGACCGGTCGAGTTGCCAAGCAGGCAGATGGCTCAGTGATTGTCCGGTATGGTGACACGATGTTGCTCGTTGCCGCGGTGGGCGCACCGCATACCCGGGAGGGAATTGATTTCTTTCCCCTCACAGTTGAATACCGTGAAGCAAACTATGCGGCCGGCCGAATTCCCGGCAACTACTTCCGTCGCGAAGGACGGCCCACCGAAAAAGAAACCCTTACCAGCCGTTTAATAGACCGTCCGTGCAGACCATTGTTTGCCGAAGGCTACCGCAACGAGACGCAGGTCATCGCCAGCGTCATTTCTGCTGATCCCGATAACAACCCCGACGTGATCGCAATCACCGGCGCTTCATGTGCGCTTTACCTTTCGGATATTCCGTTTATGAATCCGATCGCGGGTGTTCGCATTGGTCTGATTGAAGGCCGTTACATTGTTAATCCGACCTACGATGAGGTTCGCGAGTCGCGTTTAAATCTGATCGTCGCCGGCACGGAAGAGGCGATCGTGATGGTAGAAGCGGGCGCTTCGGAAGTTTCAGAAGAGATTATGCTCGAAGCCTTAATGCTCGCTCACAAGGAAATTAATCGCCTTTGTCGGTGGCAGAAGGAGCTCTACAAAGCACTCGATATACAAAAGCGCGAAGTGGTCGCACCTGAGCTCAACGAAGAAATGCTCGGAGAAATCCAGCGAAACTACGCCGATCGCCTGCGCGCATCGCTCGATACAACCAACCAGGAAAAACGCGACAGCTACGCTGCCGTTGATGCCCTGAAAAAAGAAGTCGTAGAAGGCTATCCCGAGGATGAACCGGAAAAAAGACAGATGGCGAAAAAGGTTTTCGACCACCTGAAAGAAACCATCTTTCGTGACGATATTCTCAATAACCGGCGCAGGCCCGATGGCCGCCGGTTCTCCGAGATACGACCAATAAGCTGCGAAGTTGGCTGGCTTCCACGGGTCCATGGCTCAGCGCTGTTCACGCGAGGTGAAACTCAGGCGCTGGTTACGACCACACTGGGTACCAAGGAAGATGAGCAGTTTATGGACGACCTCGAAAAAGGTGAGGTCAAGCGCCGTTTCCTGCTCCACTACAACTTCCCGCACTACTCGGTGGGGGAAGTAGGTCGTTTTGGATCGTCAAGCAGGCGCGAGATTGGACATGGTGCGTTGGCGCGGCGTGCGATCGAGCCAGTGTTACCTGATGAATCGGTCTTTCTCTACACCCTGCGCATCGTTTCCGACATTACTGAATCAAATGGTTCATCATCGATGGCCAGCGTGTGCGGCGGCATACTGTCGTTAATGGATGCGGGAGTGCCATTGAAAGCGCCGGTCGCTGGTGTTGCGATGGGTTTAGTGATGGAGGGTAATAAGTACGCCATTCTAACCGACATCGCAGGTGCTGAGGACCATTACGGCGATATGGATTTCAAAGTCACGGGCACTAAGGAGGGCATCACCGCGCTGCAAATGGACATTAAGATTGCGGGCATCAATGCTCAAATCATGGCCGAGGCGCTAGAACAAGCCAGAAAGGGACGTTTGCACATCCTCAGCGTCATGGAACAGGCGATTGCTGAGCCTCGTGCGGATATTTCGCTCCACGCCCCACGAATCATCCAGATCAAAATTAATCCGGATAAGATTCGCGACGTCATTGGACCAGGCGGCAAGATGATCCGGGCGCTGGTTGAAGAGACAGGTGCAAAGATTGACGTGTCTGACGACGGCACGATTTCAATCGCGACCGCGAGCGGCGAAGCTGCCGAAGCCGCGGTAGCCCGAATTCGAGGAATAACTGCTGAGGCTGAGATAGGGCAGACTTACCTCGGAACGGTTTCCCGCATTGTCGATTTTGGCGCGTTTGTTGAAATCTTCCCCGGAACCGACGGACTGCTTCACATTTCTGAAATCGCTGACCGGCGAGTGAAAGACGTAAGGGACGAGCTGAAGGAAGGACAGCAAATTCTCGTCAAATGCATTGGAAAGGAAGGCAATAAGATCAAACTTTCGCGCAAAGCCGTCTTGCGGGATGAAGACCGTAAGACCGAAGCCGCCAGTGCCGGCGAGTCTGATTAGCGGCCAACAAGTTTGATCGTGAAGAGGAGGTTTGCGCTGACCGCAAACCTCCGTTTTTATTTAAGTTAGAACCATTTTAGCCTCACTGAATTTGGAATCCTTTCTTCATTGAGTCTCTTTCCTTATCAACCAGCGAGGCCGCCAGCGACAGTTCCTTGGAACGCGCTATGAAAACGGTCTTCAAAGTTACAAGTTCAAATCTGAAGTAAGTAAACGCTTTCCCCCGGTTCTCAGTTTATGGGGAAGATTCGAGGAGGAATTTCAAACCGATGATGAGTCGAGCTTTTCGCCCCACGGCTGCGATCCTCAGCATCTTGCTTCTGTCGGGAGTCCCGACACATGCCGCTCCGGTGGCAATTAGCGAGGTAATACAGGTGCTTGGCAGCTACCAAAATCCTCCCGAGCTTCGGCTCCGCACTGTCTCGCAAAATGCGAGTTCGGCCGTGTCAGAGGGAGACGGACCTTCGGCGGTCGCATCAGCTTCACAACAAGCCGCGGCGGGTGAGGCCGTTGGGATCCCGGATACCACTAGTGCAGACTCTATCTCCGGCGACACACTGTTGGCGGGTGTGGCAGTAAGTGCCGACCCTCAAGGCGGTGTTGAAGTGGTGGACCAGGGAGTCGTGGAAGGTACAGTTTGTGATTGCGGCGAGATTACGGTTCCTGGCGGTGGATTTCCCAAGTGGCCTTTACTCTTCCTGGCTGCTATTCCATTCTTCTTCATACATGGTTGCGACAATTGTCAGACGCCCACTCCGCCACCACCTTCGACCCCGACTCCAGAGATTCCCGAGCCCGCATCGCTATTCTTATTTGGTACAGGATTGGCAGCCTTCGGAGCCAGCCTGCGCAGACGGCACGCCAGAGGAAAACTGGCAGCGCAGATCAAGAATACGGAGGAGGGCTAATCAAAATGTTGAGAGCACTTTTTAGCAGACACAAGTCCTACGGAAAATTTGCTGTTGCAGCGTTGATAGCGCTTACATTTTGCATGGTCCATCCGGCTTCTACCGCATTCGCAAAGAAGCGAAAGCTGGCGAAGTATGGAACGATCAAAATTCTAAGTACCCCAGGCGGATTACCCATCGAAGTGGACGGCAGGCCCGAAGGCGTGACCAGCACCGATTATCGTGAGTTTGATCGCGACCCTGGTGTACACACGATAGTAATCACTTTGCCCAATGGACAAAGATGGACTCGGGAAATCGACCTCGAAGCTGGCCGCATTAAATGCGTAGCAATTAACTACCGTCAGCCCCCACCGCCACCCGTCAGGTCTTATTGTCCATATCCAGTGAACCTATCCGCACCTACTCAGGTTACTGAGGGCGAGATAATTACCTACACTGCGGATGTGGCATACAGCGGTTCTTCTCCGCTCAATTACACCTGGACCGTGAGTCCCGGAAATGCAAAGTTGCTGAGCGGTGCGGGAACTCCGACAATCACAGTAGATTCGACGGGGCTCGCCGGTCAGCGCATCACAGCGACCCTGGTTGTTGATGATGGATCGGGAGATCCGGCATGCCGGCAGAGCTCGCAAGCTACTACCTACGTGCCGCCCACGCCGCCTCGTGAGAATCCTTCAAAGCAGTTTGACGTTTGCTGCAGCTGCTCCTTTGACGATCAAAAAGCGCGGCTCGACAATCTGGCTGTTAGCTTACAAAACGATCCGTCTACCACTACCTACGTCATCGCGTATGGTGGTCGAACCAGCCGCATCGGCCAAGCAGACTTGCTCGGCACGAGGGCTCGCGATTACCTGGTAACGCAGCGTGGAATCGATCAATCCCGAATCGTGGTGCTCAACGGTGGATTCCGTGAGGAAGATTGCGTTGAGTTATGGGTTGTGCCGAGTGGCGCTACACCGCCACAGGCTACGCCGACAGTCCAGCCGGGTGATGTTAGACCTGCTAACGAGGCGCCCAGGCGTCGCGGCCGTCGAGGCCGAGGCTAAGAAGCCGGATTCGAGTATTAGCTCGTAAACTCCAAAAGGGAGACAGGCCACGTGCTTGTCTCCCTTTTTTTGTATCTACGGCAACGTAACGCAAACTGTTAGTTTGCGGTGTTTCGTTATCACTAACGTGAATGCCTTCGCGAAACTCCGCAAACCAACAGTTTGCGTTACGTTGTTTCTGGCGTTACCAGGATTGACGCTGGCGGAGGCTTGTGGTAACAATCCTTTTCGCATCCCCCACAAATTAATTCCCCCTAAAAACAGGAGGAGTCGTTTCATGGGAGACAATGGCGATGGTGGCAGCAGCGCTGGTGTTGTCGCAGTGTTGGTGATCTTCGTGATCATCGTTTTAGTTGTGCTCTTTGCATTTAGAGGACGGTTGTTTGGCGGCGGCGGCACACAGAAAATCGACGTTAACGTACAGACCCCGTCGAAATGAAATAACAACTTCCAGAAGACCTAACAGTTTGAAAGAATAGAGGAGCGCTTGGGCGCTCCTCTATTCTTTGGGGCGTATCAGAACCGGGAGCGGGCGACTGGGTTCTTCGACAACCGGACCAATGCGCCCCTGCACAATGACCCGGTCGCTACCAGCTCCCGGTTCTGATGTGGGGCCTTGATTTTCGTTTTTTCCATTTACCATTTACCATTCACTATTCACCACTTATGACAGCTCCTAATATTGAAACCATCGTCTCCCTTGCCAAGCGGCGTGGGTTTGTCTACCCCTCATCCGAAATCTACGGCGGACTCGGCAGCGCCTGGGATTACGGCCCGCTCGGCGTCGAGCTTTGCAATAACGTCAAGCAGGCATGGTGGCGGTGGATGGTCTACGAACGGGACGATATAGAAGGACTCGATTCATCGATCATTCTCAATCGACTGGTTTGGAAGTATTCAGGCCACGAGGATACGTTCAGCGATCCTTTGGTTGATTGCCGTGAATGCAAAACTCGTTTGCGCGCCGATAAGCTCGAGGATGGGAAATGTCCAAACTGTGGCTCGAGAGAGTTAACCGAACCGCGCCCATTTAACCTTATGTTTAGTACGCACGTAGGCGCGACTGCCGAAGACGATCCCGCTGCGCTTGTTTACCTGCGTCCCGAAACCGCTCAGGGAATCTTCATCAATTTTCTCAACGTGCTGACAACCAGCCGCCGCAAGCTTCCTTTCGGCGTTGCTCAGATCGGCAAATCGTTTCGCAACGAAGTAACGCCGGGCAACTTCATCTTTCGCACACGCGAGTTTGAGCAGATGGAGATGGAATACTTCGTTCGGCCCGGCGAAGACGAGGCATCACATCAGGAGTGGACAGATTCCTGTTTCAATTGGTTTAGCCGGTTGGGAATCTCCGCCGAGAATTTGCGACTGTACGAGCAGCCCCAGGAAGAGCTGGCCCACTACGCTAAACGCACGGTGGACGTTCAATACCGATTTTTTCCTGAGCGTGAAGAGGACGAACGACAGTGGGACGAGTTAATGGGCATCGCGAATCGCACGGATTTTGATCTGCGCACTCATTCGAAAAAACCCGAAGACGCGGAAGGGAAGAGACTGAATCCGGACTCGACTGAGGATCTTTCGTATTTCGATGAGGCTACGAAGGAACGGTTTTATCCTTACGTAATCGAACCAGCGGCGGGAGTTAATCGAACCGTCCTCGCTGTCTTGATGGATGCCTACACCGAGAAGACAAACGATAAGGGCGAGAAGCGTGTAATTCTGAAGCTCCACCCCGATCTAGCGCCAATCAAAGTCGCGGTTCTGCCCCTGGCTAAAAACAAACCCGAGATCGTGGCCTTGGCAAAATCCATCAGGCATTCGCTTCAGCCGAGCATGCGCGCCGTTTATGACGATACCGGCGGTATCGGAAAACTCTACGCGCGACAAGATGAAATCGGCACGCCCTTCTGCGTGACCGTGGACCATCAGTCGCTCGAAGATACGGCAGTGACGGTGCGCGATCGAGACACCTGGGAACAGGAGCGCGTTAACATTGCGGATCTCCAGGGCTATTTGTTGAAGAAGCTAGAGCGTAGTCAAACTTCAATACCCGAGGTCAGATAGGCTTTGCACAAGAGGTAGTTTATCAGTCCGTGTAGCGGACGAATGATAGTAGCCCAGCAGTTCACTGCTGGGATGAGGAGCTATAGAATTGTAGTCCGTGAAAGCGGACGGCTGAAATGGCGGCCGCGCGATATGATCTTTTCAGCCGTCCGTTTCACGGACTTCGTCTCGCTATCTTGCCCTCCCGGCGATGAATCGCTGGGCTATTTTCAGTCGTCCGCTAACGCGGACTAGGCCGAAAGACTTTTTGTGCAAGCCTTGGTCTTGTCCGTGAACGTTGGGCTTTGGATTATTTGGATCATGCCCGTAGTCAAAAAACGAAACGAGCAAACTGAAACGCGCCTGTTGCTTGAGTCCAGCGAACCGGTGGAGTTGCCGCCGGCCGAGATAGCAGACCGCGATGTGCTCGTGCAGTTTGACCAGTTTAAGCCGTTCCTACCTGAGCTCCTCGAGGAATTGCGAGAAGGCACTACAGCCGAGCCGGTCGCAGTGATGAATGATGGATCAACGTTTGCCATTCATGGCGAGACGCGCACATTCTGGGTGAAACTTTGGCATGCGGCTGGTACCGAGATGACAAAGATTGACCGTGCTCAAATTATTAGTTGTTTGCCTTCAACTCGAGGCATGACAGTAATCGTTGAAGATCCCGAGGATCAGGGTTACGACGAAGACTCAGAAGCCGAACCCGAAGAAGAATCTGACGAGTAGTAGCGACCTTTAACAATGCTGGATAACCTCGAAAATTTACAACGCACTCATTCCTGCGGAGCATTACGCACATCTGATGTAGGGGAGACCGTAGTCCTCATGGGCTGGGTGGCTCGCCGCCGCGATTTTGGCGAACTCACATTCATCGACTTGCGCGATCGCGATGGCATCACGCAGGTCGTCTGCAATTCCAATGATGCGCCTGAGGCGCACGCAAAAGCGAAAGAGGTGCGCGGCGAGTATGTTGTCGCGGTTACCGGCGAAGTCACGTTGCGTGAGGAGAGCCAACGCAATCCGAAACTCGAAACCGGTGAGGTGGAAGTTCATGCCCGCGAATTCCTGATTCTTAACGACGCGCGAACCCTGCCATTCCAGCTTGAGACGGCCAGCAACGAGGCGCTCGCGAGCGAGGACCTGCGTCTGAAATATCGCTACCTGGATCTCCGCCGGCCGCAGCTTCAGTCGAATTTGCGTCTGCGCCATCGCGTGCTCCGCGAGATACGCAGCTATATGGATGAGCAGGGATTTACTGAACTTGAAACTCCGATTCTGATCAAATCCACGCCGGAGGGCGCGCGAGATTACATTGTTCCTTCGCGCGTGCAACCGGGAAAGTTCTTTGCCTTGCCGCAGTCGCCGCAGTTGTTCAAACAACTATGCATGATTGCCGGCTTGGATAAGTATTTTCAGATCGCTCGTTGTTTCCGTGATGAAGATCTGCGCGCAGACCGCCAACCCGAGTTCACTCAACTCGACGTGGAAATGAGTTTCGCCACGCTAGATCAAATTTATTCAGTTACTGAAGGTCTGTTTGCCCGCGTCTTCAAGCTCATTGGAGTTGATCTGCCCCTGCCGTTTCCACGTTTCACTTATGCGGAGGCGATGCGGCGGTGGGGTTCCGATAAGCCGGACCTCCGGATTGAAGGCATGGAGTTGCAAGACCTTTCGCCTGCAATCGAGGGTACTGATTTCGCACCATACGCTTCGGCACTCGCAGCGGGTGGAGAAGTGAAGGGAATTGTGGTTCGAGGCGGTGCCGGCCTTTCGCGCAAGAACCTCGACGAGTTACAGGAATTCGCCAAGCGCTACGGAGCAAGCGGCCTTGCCTGGATAAAACTCGGGGATGAAGTCAGTTCGTCGTTATTGAAGGCGCTCGGCGATGAGACTGTTCGCCGTCTTGCTTCGCTTACGAATGCGCAAAAGGGTGATGCGGTATTGATCGTTGGCGGGAAGGCAAAAGTGGTAGCCGCAAGTCTTGGTGCCTTGCGAAATGAGATAGCGCGCCGCGAGAGGTTGATCCCGGCGAACGCCTATGCTCCGTTATGGGTCACCGAGTTTCCGATGTTTGAGTATCACGAAGATGATGACCGCTACTATGCGATGCACCATCCGTTCACTTCCCCTGTTGACGAGGATCTGACGTTACTCGAACGTGCAGTCGACGGCGGTGAAACTGCTTTGCTCAGACAAATTCGCACGAAGGCATACGACCCGGTTATCAATGGCGTTGAGTTGGCTAGTGGTTCGATTCGTATTCATCGACGCGATGTGCAGCGACTGGTGTTCAAGGCCCTCGGCATGACCACCGAAGAGGCGCGTTCACGTTTTGGATTCTTCCTTGATGCCCTTGAATATGGAACGCCGCCACACGGTGGCATCGCGCCTGGTATTGAGCGACTGCTGATGGTGCTTGTGCCCACGGAAAATATTCGCGATGTGATGGCCTTTCCCAAGACAGCTTCCGCCACCGACCTCATGATCGACGCACCGGGCAAAGTGGATCCGAAGCAATTAGAGGAATTGCATCTCCGAGTTGTGAAGGAATAAAGACCACAGCCCGCGGCAGAGGGCGACAGCCCCGGATCAAAACTCTATCGCTCGCTCCGCGGGGTGGGTTGTTTTTGGGCCATTAACCTGGGGTTCCGCTGCGCTCCACCCAAGGCTTATGCTGTCGCTAGCCTCCGCGGGCTGAGAATCAGAGTTCAGCCAAATGACCACTGTAACGTCTTACCAACTAGAACTGATTTTTGTCTACGCGAAACAGGCGGCACCTAGCGAGTGTTGCGGGTTGATTGGTGGCGACGGAGAGCACGCCAGAAGCCTCTACCCGTTGCGCAATATGGCGCTCAATGGGCTCGTCGCATACGAAGCTGCGCCTGAGGATCTCTTCACGGCTCAGCGTCAAATGCGCGAACGCGGCGAACAACTTCTGGCGATCTATCACTCTCACCCACGCTCCGACGAGCCTGTGCCTTCAGAGACTGACGTTCGCTTGGCATATTATCCTCAAGCAATTTATTTTATCATTGGTTTGGCGGGACCACGGCCCGTCATGCGTGCCTTTTTAATTTCAGAGCGTCAGGAGCACTGGGAAGAGGTTGAGTATGCGATTGCGGACGAGTAAGATTGAACCATTCAAACCATAACATCGTAGGACCTGCTGATGGAGCCGAAAAAGAGCAAATACGACACGAATCCTCTGGATCCCGACTTCGTGAAAAAGACCGAAGAAGCGTGGGGCGAAGA
>Ga0137394_10003798_pt1 | contig 11392 bp, 12 predicted proteins | sample czobulk116metaG_FD_108278 | JGI IMG/M metagenome (GOLD analysis project Ga0137394, IMG submission 108278) | Vadose zone soil microbial communities from Angelo Coast Range Reserve, California, USA - czobulk1.16 metaG | ecosystem: Environmental > Terrestrial > Soil > Vadose zone | place: USA... | reverse complement strand
CCGGCGCCCTGCAGGATCAAACACCGTTCGAACAACGGCCGGTTCTCCGGGCCGTCGAACTCATGGCCCCGATTTGCCGCTTGCCGTGCGGCCTGTCTCTCCTGTGCGGCGGCCGTGAGTGGAGGAACCCTGCCGTTCCGGGGATCGATGATCAACGACGTTCGCAAGGTCTTGACGACCTTCGTCCCACGGTCCCACCAGAAATCGTTATACGCTCGCTCCAGGTCAGCCCGTGCCCCGCCGTCACGCCGGTCCATGTTCGTTCGCTCGAGCACGTCTTTTTCATGTTGCGCCGCTTCCTGTTCCGTGAAGAATTCCTTTCCTGCAAGCTCGGCGGGCCGTTCGAGAGGCGTAATCGTGGCGAAATTCCAGATGCCTTGAATGTCCGGGGTGCTTGGAGGGGGAAGTGCCGCTTTTTTCGTCTGACCTGCGGCGGAGCCGATCAGCGCGGCGAAACAAAACAGGAGAATGAGGATTCCGCATTTCATCGATTACTTCCCCATCTGACTTGGCATGTGCTCACATCACCACATGGCACTTGCGAGCTTCAAGTCGTGCTCCGCGCATGATCGTGCAAGTCCGGCGAACATTCAAGAACTCTGGTAGAACGGTGATGCGACGTGCGGTGGTTGCGCGGGCGAAGGAAGGGACAGGGAGGTGAGCAATGGGGGAACGAAAAGGCCTGTCACGCCGGCAGCTGATCGGTGCGAGCGCTGGCGCGGCGTCCGGGCGGCGCTCGGACTGCCAGCCGCTCGTGCCGTAGCTCGGCAAGGCGCCAGCGGCGGCGTGGACAACCACGATCACATCGTGCTCGTGGGGAATCGCCCGGGCTACTGCACACCGCCCGAGAACGCCTCCTCAATCGCCGACGTTCAGCAAACTGTCGCCGCGCGTGCGAAGGCCATCCCTCGCGGCGCGTGGGTCACCACCATCGGCGGCTTTCACCGGAACCAGTTGTTCCCTCGTGGCCAAAACCCCCGACTGCCTACGCTTGCGGAACTCGACATGGCCGCGCCCGACCATCCGGTGTACATCTCCGAATCCTTCATGGTCCCTCGGCCACGAACAGCCTGGGAAAGGGGTTCTTCGAACGCCAGACGCCGCCCGTACCGGTCGGCGAAGACGGTTCAATCGCGACCGGCTCCCAGAGCACCGGCCGCGCCACGCTGGCACTACGGCAGACGCAGCTGACGTTCGAACAGCGAAAGCGAGGCGCGATCGACGCGATGACCTACGGCCTCGATCTGGGCATCACGACGCACCTCGATCAGGGCGATGCCATATGAATCGTCCGAACAATTCCAGGGGTTTGCCGCATAGCCGCATTTGATTTTCATGTGATGCTCCTGAACATCTGCGGTTGTACAGCCGCCTCGCTTTCGCTATCATGGCGCATGCCTCAGCGCACGTTCAAAGGGACCTGCACGCTGTGTGGCGCGAGCGTCGACAAACGCCGCAGTACCGCTCACTACATCACTTGCGCACCCGCGCACGACCTTCCGACCGGTCGCGACGCCGATCTCCTCATAATTCGTGTCGGCGCTGTTGGCGCTGCGGAGTACTGGCTCGACGTCGAAGCAGGGGCCGGCGCCGCTCTGTCGAACCTGGATGCGTTTCTCCGTCGTACTTGGGTTGAATGCTGCGGCCATCTCAGCTTGTTCTCGGTCCCGCCGTTCCGCTATTCGTCGAGCCCGAGCGCCTTGCCGCGGTGGCTTGGGCGTGAGAGCACTGAGCGCAGCATGGCGGCGAAGATCGGAGCAGTGTTCAGCCACACGGGTCAAAAGGGAACGTACGACTACGACTTCGGCTCTACGACGCGGCTGACCGTGGAACGGGTTGGCGCGCGTGTCGGCCGCATCGGCAAGCAGCCCGTGCGCCTCTTGGTCCGGAACGATCCGCTGCCCTGGAGGTGTGGGACATGTGGCGCGCCCGCGACGCTCGTGTGCTGTGCGCATGAAAGCGACGACAGTCCGTTCGTATGCGGTGCGCACGAGGCGGACCACGAGTGCGGCGACGAGACGCTCTTGCCCGTTGTGAACTCGCCTCGCATGGGTGTATGCGGATACGCAGGATAGCGGTCGTGATTGCAGGCAAGGCTGGGGGCTCGCCGTCCAGACGCAGTGTTGATCTGTGGACGACGATCGATGGGATCGCGTTCTCGGCGTGGGATGAGTGGTTTCTGCTGTTGCGCTCTGGTGCCCACTCGAAGTGAGGCTGGGCTTGTACTCCGCAATTACTTCGGGCAGCCCGAGTGGACGACGAGGTGAGGTTTCATGACGCCTTGCCCCGCCAATATTGTTGAGCTGAACTCGGTTGATCCTGTCGACTCAACAGTGCCGGCTGATCAAGCTCGACATTCACTAGCGAGACCTGAACCCAGACCGGACTCCGCTACGTGCAAGATCCCCGTGATTTTGTGCGAACTTCTTGTTCGGATCGAATTTTTGCAGACCACAGGTTCAGCGGCCGCTACGGGACCTCCTGCGAACAGCGAGATTACTTCTAGGAAACCAGCTCAACCGTGGTAAAATCGTGCATAACTCAGCAGTTCCGCTTTCGCGTGGGTCAACGCCAATGCGTGCCTGGCGAACATATGTAACTGTCGTAGGTCGTGTTGTACGGGTTCGCACCCGCTGGGGCGGAGGCTGGCGGCTGCGCCTCGCCGACACTGGTGGGGCGCTGGCCGCCGCCGAGATCCGCCTGTCGCATCCACTTCCCCTTCCACCAGTCGGAGCACGCATCATCATCCGTGGCTCTCTTCGCTACGATGAGGAGCACCGCTGGTACGTCGTCGACCCCGTCGAAGAGTGGCTTGAAAGCCACGGCACATGAGCTGTCACGGCCGGCAACGCGCATGTGCACATGCCGGTTGAATGCTCATGCCTGTTTGCGTCCTCCGGCAGCCGACTGGGACTCCGCGTCGCGCGCGGCGCCGCGCGCCCGGCGACGCGTCGCAATCGTCACGTTGTTCTGCACGTCATTGGTGCCGGGAATCGTCCAAGCGATTTCGCCGGCATCCCGCTTCAGGCGTTTGTGCTGCACGCTGCCGGTGATCGTGATGCGTCCTCCCTCGCAACGCACCTCGACGTCGCTCGTCCCAGGCAGTAGCTCCAACGCGTCGTACATGAAGTCCTCGAGCTCCTGGTCGTTGGTCGGACCCATCGGCTGACGACGCCTCATTGCGACTGCTGCCACGAGCTGAGGAACGGTGAAGCCCGGCGGGATGTCCTGGCCGAGAAACGCCGGAAAGCCGCCAAGCGTGCCAAATTGATTAGGTACGAGCGGGAAGCCGGTGCCCAGGGTTGGCGCCATCGGACCGAAGCCGACAGTTGGTGCTTGGGCCATCATACCGCCGCTGAAGCCATACGCCGGTGGCGTGAAGCCATATGTCGGCAGCGGAACGTCCATGGGGAGGGCGGTCGCCAAACCGGCAGTTGGAATCTGGGGCGAGCCGAAGCCAGGCACGCCCGCGCCGATCGGAACACTACCCAAGGCAAACGGCGTTTGTTGAAATCCAAGTCCGACCGCAGGAATCCCAGTCCAGATCGGAGCGCCCGATACCGATCCGTAGAAAGGCTCTGACATGTGATCCTCCTTATTCCGCATCTCTTCATAAGCGGACTGTGGCCGCTCCGCCACAGGCCGGTTTCGTCCGCGCCTCAGGTCTTACATCACTTGGCCCGTCGCAGACGGAACACCGAACGGGAGCTGCGCCGTGACTGGTGGCACGCCCTGGGCCGTAGCTGACCACATGAAGGGAACGCCAAACGGCTGCGACATCGTGAGACCGGCCAGCCCCGGTGTCGCCGCTCCGAACGGCGTCTGCTGGGCCAGCAGTTGCTGCTGGAGTTGCTGGATCTGCTGCGGCACGAACTGGACCAGTTGCTGGATCTGCTGGAGCTGTTGCGGCAGCAACTGTACCAGCTGCTGTAGCTGGTGGAGCTGCTGCGGCACGAGCTGAAGCAACTGCTGGAGCTGGTGAAGTTGCTGCTGCTGAAGAATATGCTGGTGTTGCTGGAGCTGTTGCAGTTGCTGCACCTGTTGCGGCAGGATGTGCAGCAACTGCTGGATCTGCTGCAGCGGCTGCGCGTACTGGGCTGTCTGAACGCCGAACGGGTAGTTTCCAGCGCCATATCCGGCGAATGGCACAAGCTGTGGTGGCTGACCGTACGGCTGTAGCTGTTGAGTGAGCGGATGCGAGCCGACCCACTGACCACCGTACGGCGAGAATCCCCAAGGGTTGGGCTGCCCAAGTTGGCTGGATCCGATTCCCAGTGCAGTTCCCATCATAGAACCTCCTCTTTTGAGCGGATTGTTGGGACCCCGAACCGTTTCCGACAGCGCACGTCCGTAATTGTCCCCAGTGTTGCCTTGTGTCCGACCATGAGGTTCGGCGACTTGGCTCGTGACGTCCAGACGAGCGGAATGGTGTTGTTTTCCCCTGCGCGAAGCTGCGTGGTTCTTGGACAACGCTCCGGCCGGTTTCTCGGAAGACGGTTTTCTTACGGCGCGCGCCCTAAGCCGCGGGATGTCGCATTCCAATTTGACGAAGGAACCAGAGTCGGTACCATCGCAACGGACGTACCAATCGCGACGCCAAGAGTTTGGAACGAGTTACGCGAAACCGTGATAGATGGGGCGTCCTCGCGCACGTCACATGTGCACTGACATGTGCATCACTTCGCTCCACAACCATTCTGGACTGACGTGCGCTTTCGGTCCGCTTCCTTCCATTTCGTTGTGCTCTTGTGCAATTTGTCTCACGGTGTCGCCTTATCGGTCGGTCTTGAATTGGCTCCCACGTCCGCCTTCAGAAGTGCCGACACCCGGCGATCGTAGGACGAGCGAAATCTTACGAGGACGAACCGCTGAGCTCTGTAAGGACAACCGCGATCGCGCGGCGACCCTTATGTGAACCGATTTAACGACCATTCGACAACGACCGATTGATACGAGGCCACCGAGCCGAACGTCCATCTTCTGCCGACCGCGAAGCGGTTTACTCCATATACCAGCTGCAGTGTACGCGCTCGATTGGATGCGCTTCCGCGAGGCCTACCAAACTGTGCGCGCCGGAACTCGCGGGTCTGCGCAAGACGCTGGCGCCATTACGCGTTCCACGCTGCGACGGGTCTGCAACGCGTGATCATGACAACGAGTCAGTTGTCTGGATCGTCCGACCGCGTAAAATGCGCACGTGTCAGTTCGTCGTCCGCGTGGAGAACGGCCGAAAATGCGTTTCGTACCAGGCGATCGAATGTTTGATCACGTCGGCGATATGGCCGTTCTCGCGCATACCGTGCCCTTCGCGGGGATACCGCACCATCAGGGTCTCGACGCCGACGTCCTTCAGCGCAATGAAGAACCATACTGAAACCGGAACTCGTTCAGCTGCCGCGCGCCGCGAATCCACGTGTGGCCGGCCGCCAGCGACTTGCGCGGCACGCTCTGATCGAAGCTCCCGGTTGGCGAGGTCGTGCCCCCGCAGTTGACGCACAGCGTCAACTCGTCCTCCTGCAAGTACCGGGCGAACGCGTTCTGAGAGTTGCTGATCTGCCACTCGCCACGGCCGAAGTACAGATTCCGTGTCGTCGGTTTCGGGAACGTGCCGTCGACGGCCGAGTAGAAGGTCGCCGGCGCGGTCACGGTGAAGAACTCGTCGATCGCGGTGCGCTCGAACGCACCGTAGTAGTGCATCCGATTGGGGATGATCGGACCTCCAGCGCTGCCGCCGAACTGATTGCGACGATACGCGGGCTTGGTCGTCTCGAACACGCCTTGCGCGTTCAATGACTTGTCCCGGAAGTACTCGAACGCGTCGCCGCGCAGGAGGTTCGTGCCGGACTTGGTCACCACCTGGACGACGCCGCCCGTCGCGAGGCCGAACTCCGCCTTCGGTAGCGCGTGGGTGACCTTGAATTCCGCGACCGCATCCTCCGGCAAGTCCTGACGCGGCTCTCCGTCCTCTACCCAGTTGTTGATCGTCCCATCGACGACGTTGCCGGTGCCGTTGAACGTCATCGAGCCGCCGGCGTTCACGGTCGCGAAGAACGATCGCGTCGCGTCGACCGTCGTGCCCGGCATGAGCAAGGCCAACGACAGGTATTGCCGGGAGTTGATGGGCAGCGTTTCGATCTGCTGCCGGGTGACGACGCCCGACACCTCGGCTTTCGTCGTGTCGACGACCGGCGACTCGGCGCTGACCGTCACCGTTTCGGCGACTGCCTGGATCTTCAGTGTGAAGTCGCGCCTCAGCTCGAGGCCGATGGTGATGACGACGCCCCGCACCTCCTGCGTCGCAAAGCCCGACAATTCGGCCCGCAGCAGGTAGCGGCCCGGCGACAACGCCGGGAACACGTACCGGCCATCCGGCTCGCTCGCGACGATTCGCATGACGCCGCTCTCTTCGTTCCTCAGCGAGATGGTCGCGCCGGGCAGGACGCTGCCCTGCTCGTCGCGAATAGTGCCTTCGATCTGGCCCGAACCCTGGGCGAGAGCCGGACTGGCACACAAGCCGGCCAACGAGAGGAACATGACGAGTGTCGCGATCAGGGATTCGTGAGCCGCAGTCATGAGAATGGCGCCTCCACTGGTGAAGAACCGACGGCGTCTCTCGCGGCGGCGGACAGCCGCAAGAACGGTCTCGCGCCGCCTGCGCGAGTGCCATCCAATCGGTGTGGGTCGTAACGGCACGACATAGCACTAGTGGTCCCTTCCGTCAAAAACGCATTTCGTTCTTTCGCGACCGCGGTCTCGGTCGACGAAAAAAACTTGCTCGCCATGCGAACGTTTGTCCGTTACCCTTGCCGAGCACACGCGGCAACCTCGCGGGTCACGTGGCTCAGGAGGGACGATGAGCCGGTACATCGCACGAGCCTCGACGACGGTTACGCTCGTCGGCATCGCGGCTGTCGCGGCCAGCGTTCAGGCACGACTCCCACGCGCGCCGGGCGCGCACGTCGTCACGATCACGCCGCGGGGTCAGATCGGCAGCGAGCCTGCCATCGCAGTGAATCCCAACAATCCAGGCCAGGTGGTCGGCATCGCCGGAAGATGGGCGGCGTTTTCCACCGACGGTGCGCGCACGTTCACGCCGGTGCAGCCGTCGGGTGAGGACGGGCGCTCGGGTGGCGATCCGTCGCTCGCCTTCGACGACAAGGGACAGCTGTTCCTCTCGTTCCTGTCGATCCAGCGCAACGGGTTGCCCGGCTACTGGGGACATGGGCCCGGCGGGAACGGAATTTACGTTCGGCATTCCGCCGACGGCGGCAGGACCTGGGACAAGGAGCCGGTCGCCGTGATCGCATGGACCGGTAACGAGCCGGACGTGAAGCTCGAGGACATGCCGCGCATCTGGGCAGACACGCAGGCGAAAAGCCCGTATCGCGGCAACCTCTACGTCGCGTGGATCGAGTGGCAGATCGACAAGTCGATCGTGCTGTTCAGCCGATCGACCGATGCCGGGAAAACCTGGACGACACCGAACCGCATCAGCACGAAGGCCGGATTGCCGCGCGACGACAACGGCGCCGTTGTCGGCATCATCGGCACCGTCGCACCCGACGGAACTCAATACGTCGTGTGGAACGAGGGGCTCAACGTGACGATGGCGGTGTCCCGGGACGGGGGCAAGTCGTTCGAGCCATCGCGTCCGATGTTCGACGTCGGCGCGCCGTACTTCGGGAGCCTCTGGCATCCCGGGCGTTTCACGCGCCATGGGGTTTCCGCAGGTCGGAATCGACGGGAAGAGCGGCACGCTGTACGTCACGTGGAGCGACTTTCGCAACGGCGACGTCGACGTGTTCATCTCACGTTCCCCCGACCGCGGCCGGACATGGACCCGGCCGATGCGCGTCAACGACGACCCGGTGCATAGCGGCGCAGACCAGTTCCTCCAGTGGATGGCGGTCGATCCAATCGACGCTTCGATCAACGTGCAGTTCTACGACCGTCGCGACGATCCGGCGAACCGCAAGACTCGGGTCACGCTCGCCCGGTCGACGGACGGCGGCAAGACGTTTACGAACTACGCGTGGTCGGACGAGCCGTTCGCCGGCGAGAACGCGTTCCTCGGAGACTACGAGTGGTGCACCGCGTACGGCGGACGCGTCCACGGCATCTGGGCGGAAGCCGCGCCGGAAGGGTACGAAGTGACGCCGAGCGGGCGCGGCACCGCGGCACCGGCGCGGCCGCGAACGCCGACGATTATTCGGGTGGGCACGGCCGATTTCAGGAAACCAACGTAGGAGCCGCGGCGCTCCCTCAAACCGCTCGAATGGCGCGAACCCGCCGTGGGAAGTCCTTGTCGTCGAAATGCAGCCGGCCCAGATCGGCGAAATCGACGTGAGCCGCCATATCTGCGGTCAGTTGGGACGACGCCCAATAGGTGAAGTTGTCGGCGGTACCGCCGTCGCGAAAATCACCGACGCCAGCAGTCTTCAGATTGCGATACATGAGAGCCAGCTCGTCTCTCGATGGCAGAAACCACCCGCGAACCCTGTTGACGGTGACGTTCGCGCATAAGTCCGCAGCGGCTCCCCGCTCGGCGCATTCAGCGAGCATATCGACCGTGTTCTGCTTTCCCGGTGCCGACCGCGGTGCCGCGAGCACCGGCAATCGCGCGGCGGAAACATCCCCACTTCGCGCCGGCGCTTTGATCGAACGGCGCGGCTTCCAGATAGCGCCAGCCGTCGGCCGCGTAATTCGGGTTCTCATTGAAGATGAATCCGCCGGCTGGTCCCGTGTCGCCCACAGCATACCCCGCAGTGGACAGCCACACGGTCATTTCACCTGTCCCGCGGTTCGCCCAGAGGTAATACGGGATCAATCTGACTCGCCTGGCAGGCGAAGACGGATTGGTGATGCTCCTGGCTTCTGCGTCGATCACCGGCACGCCGGCAAGCGTGTCGACAGAGGTCCTCAGGTCGCCGGCCGCATCGAACAACAAATCGAGCACGCGCCTGCCCTCAGCGTCGGGCGACTCCAGACAGTAGACGATCGGCCCTCGTTCTACCGCCATCCTGCCCCTGTCTTCGGTCACCCTGCGATCGGCAACGATCCGTCTGACACTGAAGGGAAACTCGACTCTTATTTCGTCGCCGTTCTTCCAATGTCGATCGACCGAGACGTATCCCGCCTTGTCGGGCGCTGCGCTCGCGCTCTTCCCGTTGACCCACACCATCGCTCGTTCGTCTACCTTGTCCATGTACGCGTAGAGAGATCCTGGAACGGGTTGATTTCGGGCCCACCCTGGGATACGGACCTTGACGTGAGCTCTCAATTCGTCCGCGGTCGAGACGGTGATCCGCGACTTGCCGCCCCACGGCATCTCACTCTCGACCGACAGCGCGATGTCCTTCCCGCCGACCTTGAACGACGTCTCGCTGGACACGTACAGATTCACGTAGATTGCGTCTTTTTCATCCTCGGCATAAACAAGGCCCGGCATGGAGGCCATGAACCGGACGAGATTCGGAGGGCAGCACTCTAATGACGCTCGTTCCCAACGGGTATCGCGTCCATCGCCGGCGCTCGCCAACCTGTTCACGTAGAAGAAGCCATTCCCTGCAGTCGAGACTCCAGAGAGCGCGTTGTTGTACATGCCGCGCTCCATCACGTCGATGTACTTGGCGTCCCCGGTCGCCATGAACAGCCGGTGGTTCAGCGTGATGAACATCAGCGCCGCGCACGTTTCGGAATAGGCGGAAATGTTCGGAAGCGAGTACGCCGGTCCGAACCCTTCGTTGCCGGTACTACCGATGCCACCCGTGATGTACATTTTTCGTTCGACCACGTCGAGCCACATTCGATGCGCGGCGTTGAAGTAGTCTTTGATCCCCGTCGATCCCCGTCAACACGCCGACATCGGTGAGCGACACCATGAGAGACACACAGTTCACGGCGTGTCCGACCGCCTCGCTCTGCTCGAGCACCGGCCTATGGGACTGATTGTGCCGGCTTCGATTCACCGAGCTCGGCAACCCCCGAATATCGAGGTAGTGTTTCGCGAGATCCAGGTGCTTCTTGTCGTGCGTCACTCGGTACAGTTGTACGCAGTTGATCGCGTCTCTCTATCCGCCAGAGAAGGGAGGATCGTTGACCACGAAATCGTTGTACAGCGCGTCGGCGGCTGTGATCGCCTGGTCAACCAAGTCTCTTTTCCCAGTGGTGTTGTAGTAGGTTGCCGCGACCTCGAACCCGCTGTTCCCGCCAGCCTTCGCCTCTTGCAGCGCTCGAATGGTCGCCTCGACTTGTCCCTGTAGCTGAGCGTTCGGATGCGTCTTGACTGACAGAATGGCCGCTTCAAGCACGTTGCCGGCGAGACCTCCCCCGCCGTCGGCGAGCCTCTTCGCCTGAAACGGAATTGTGACCGCGGCGTTGATCGCGATTTTGGGCTTCCAGAAGCTGTCTTTGACCGTCACGTCGGAATGACGCTGCGGTCGGACTGGGTAGTCCGCGTTGGGTGTATAGGCGGCTCCCTGAATCCGGACGTCGCCACCGTTTGTCGCCGTCTTGTCCGGCGCATCGGCGCCGGTTACGCTGTGGGCCCTGCCGGCCGCGACGAGCGTCGCGACGCCCGCAGTGGCGGGAGCAGCCTTGAGGAAATCCCGACGAGCGATCCTGCCCATGGTAATCATCTCCTCGCAGACCTCGGTCAGATGTTGACGGTGCCGACGCTCGCAGGCGCCGGCTGGACGATCACCACGCGGCGACCGATGAGAGCAAGGCCACGGTGCGCTTCGGACCAGTCTGCAAGTGCTTGACATGAGGAAGTTCCGGAATCGTGGACGTCGGCCGACACCGTGGCCTCACGAACGGACGCTCGCGTTCCCGCTGATGCCTGTAAATTTTCTCATTCACACGCGCTACGTCTACCGACGTAATGGTGGCGAGCGACGGCCTTGACCAGCGTTTGCGCCACAACCCACGTTACGCAACGTCTTTGCGCACGTGTTGAGCCAACACTTCGTTGATCAGCGTCTGGTACCCGACGCGGCGACGGCGCGCCTCCTTGCGGAACTCATCGAGCACGCCAGGATCGACACGGATCGCGATCAACTGGCGCGGTTCGTCGCCGGGCGGAGACCGACCGACGCTCCGCATGGCCTTCAACTGCTCGGGCAACGAATCGGGAATGTCAGAAAAGTCAATCTTTCGCGCTGTACGCCGTGCGTTCGCGACGACTCGCCCGCCGCGCGCCGATGAGCCGGATCCTTTCCGCATCGCCACGTCTCCTCAAGCAGTTGGGCGATCGCCTCCGGCTGCTAAACAGGCCGATGCGCCTTGAGGAAGGAATGGATTTGGCGCACCGCCAAGGGAATCCGCTCTTTGGGTTCTTTCCAGGGGAACATGCTCACTTCGGCTTTCGGCGCGAGCATCGCGCTTTCCATGG
>Ga0137394_10003796_pt1 | contig 11394 bp, 5 predicted proteins | sample czobulk116metaG_FD_108278 | JGI IMG/M metagenome (GOLD analysis project Ga0137394, IMG submission 108278) | Vadose zone soil microbial communities from Angelo Coast Range Reserve, California, USA - czobulk1.16 metaG | ecosystem: Environmental > Terrestrial > Soil > Vadose zone | place: USA... | reverse complement strand
GCGCTGAATTCAACTGAGCCAGTCTTCGATCATCTGTGGACCTGGATTCAGGTGGGTAAGTTTCGCGCCGACTTCGGCCTGGCGATGGATCGCCTGAGCGGCACCTACGCACTCTTCGTTACCTTCGTCGGTTTCCTGATACACGTCTTTGCGGTTGGCTACATGCATGAAGACAGCGGTTTCTATCGCTTCTTTGCGTTTCTAAACCTGTTCATGTTTTCCATGTTGACGCTAATTCTCGCCGACAACTTTCTTTTAATGTTCGTCGGCTGGGAAGGTGTGGGCCTCTGCTCGTACCTGTTGATTGGTTACTACATCGACCGCAAGGAAGCCGGAGACGCTGCCAAGAAAGCGTTCATCACAAACCGGGTGGGAGATTGGGGCTTTGTGCTCGGCATAATGCTCCTCTTCTTCATCACTTCCGCAGCGGGTAACGCTTCGATTAGTTTTTTTGATCACCCCGCTACGGGCGTTACCAGCGTCTTCAAGGTAATAAGCACCATGCCTGTCGAGACCTTCGCGTGGGGAGCAATCTTTGCGGGCGGCCTGACTTCGGTAGCGGTCTTGCTTTTCATCGGTGCGGCCGGCAAGAGCGCGCAGATTCCACTCTACGTCTGGCTGCCTGACGCCATGGCTGGTCCAACTCCAGTCTCCGCTTTGATCCATGCGGCCACGATGGTAACGGCCGGCGTTTACATGATTGTTCGCTGCTCGGCTATTTATACCCACGCACCAACTGCGATGTTCATCGTGGCGATAATCGGCGCAGCCACCGCGCTGTTTGCCGCCACCATCGGGCTTGCTCAAAACGACATAAAGAAGGTTCTCGCTTATTCAACGATCTCACAGCTCGGTTACATGTTCCTCGCCTGCGGTGTGGGCGCATTTGGAGCAGCGATCTTTCACGTGATCACTCATGCCTTTTTCAAAGCGCTGCTCTTCCTCGGTTCAGGCTCGGTGATTCACGGCATGCATCACGAGCAGGACATGCGGCGCATGGGTGGACTGCGAAAGTACATGCCGATCACGTTTGCCACGATGATGACCGGCTGGTTGGCAATTTCCGGCATACCGATTTTCGCAGGGTTCTTTTCCAAGGACGAGATTCTATGGAAAACGTGGAGCGCAGGCCCGTTTAGTTTGCCTTCGCCGATGTGGAGCAAATTGCTTTGGTTCGTAGCCGCGCTCACAGCGCTGCTCACCGCTGTCTACATGACCCGCATGATGGTCATGACGTTTTGGGGCACGGAGCGATTTCGCAAGAAGCACCTTGATGACGCACACGCAGCTCACGAAGACGAAGCAACCCACGACGATGTGCACACTTCTGATCACGGTATTCATGAACCGCGCGAGTCGCCCTGGACAATGACCGTTCCACTAATCGTGCTGGCAGTGCTTTCAACTTTCGGAGGGCTCATCGGAGTTCCTTACGCGCTCGGTTCTTTCTTCAGCGGTCATCCGACCAACTACATTGAGCGCACGCTCGAACCCGTCATCAGCCAGGTGCCCTCAGATCATGAAACGGTTAGATCGGTCGCGGATCAGATGGAATGGTTGACGCCCAAGCCGCAGGAGATCGATGGTCCTTCCCCAATACACGAGCTCGGTGGATCGCCGGAAACAAGCGCTGAACATCTTCATTCTCCGGAAGAAATTCGAGCGGAGCGATTGTTCACCGTAATTTCGGTAGTGATTGCATTGTTGGGCATCGGTATTGGTTGGGTTGTTTTCAAAAAGCGGCCGCTGTTACAAATGCCGCGAATACTGGAAAACAAGTACTACGTGGACGAGATTTACGACACGACAATTATCAATCCTATTCTCGTGGTTTCACGCGAAGGGCTTTGGAAGTTGTTTGATCAGGGCGTGATCGATGGTCTCTTACATGCGATTGGCGATGCCGTCACCGAGACCGGCACGATCGTTCGCCGTCTACAAGCCGGCTTCGTCCGTGGCTACGCGGCGATCATCCTGCTGGGAGCATTAGCAGTGATTGGTGTCTTTGCATATTTCGGCGTTCACGCGTTGCGGATGGTTCCTTAGGTTTATGCAGCAACACTTACTGACAGCAATCATCCTGGTCCCCGTCATCGGCGCGCTGGCGACAGTGGCTTACAGCCTGCTGCCGGGTAAACGCGAATCAAATTACAAGTGGATCGCGCTGGTGTTTAGCGTTGCCGACTTTGCCTTTTCGTTGTTGCTGGTCCGCGGAGTTGGCGTCGGGACAAAAGGCTTCCTCTTCGTTGAGGATGTACTCTGGATTGGATCAATCGGTGCGCATTACCACGTTGGGGTGGATGGGATTAGTCTGTGGCTGGTGTTGCTGACAACGCTGCTGATGCCGATCGCGATCCTCTCGAGCTGGACGGCGATTCATAAACGGCAACTCGCCTATTACTTATTCCTTGGCCTGTTGGCTGGCGCAATGATAGGTGTGTTTGTTTCCCTGGACCTGCTTCTTTTTTACTTGTTCTTCGAAGCGTCGTTGGTGCCGATGTTTTTCCTGATTGGTATTTGGGGCGGCGAGCGGAGAATCTACGCCGCAATAAAATTCTTTATCTATACCTCGGTCGGCAGTTTGCTGATGCTGGTGGGAATCATTGCTCTTTACTACCTTTACGGCAGCTTCGATTACGTCGTTATCGTGGAAGCAATGCGAACCAGTGCGACTATCCTGTCGCCCCGAGGCGAGTTCTGGTTATTCCTTGCGTTTGCTTTCGCCTTCTGTATTAAGGTCCCGCTATTTCCTTTTCATACGTGGCTGCCTGATGCTCATACCGAAGCTCCTACCGCGGGGTCGGTTATTCTCGCCGGCGTGCTGCTGAAAATGGGGACTTACGGTCTGCTGCGTTTCAATCTTGGGCTGTTCCCAGACATGTCGCGGAAGTTTGCTCCGCTGATGATCACGCTGGCCGTAATCGGAATTATTTACGGCGCCCTGGTCGCGATGGTCCAACCGGATGTAAAGCGCCTGGTTGCCTACTCGTCCGTGAGTCATATGGGCTTCGTCGTGTTGGGCCTCTTCTCTTTTACAGAATATGGAATGCAGGGCGCGCTTTATCAAATGCTCAATCACGGCGTATCGACGGGAGCGCTGTTCCTCTTCGTCGGCTTCATCTACGAGCGCCGCCATACGAGATTGATTAGTGAGTTTGGCGGATTAGCTACACCGATGCCATGGTTTTCGACTCTTTTTGTGATCGCTTCACTTTCATCGGTGGGCTTGCCATTTCTGAACGGCTTCGTTGGCGAGTTTCTTATCCTGCTGGGGAGTTGGACCACCAATGCAATTCAGCACGCATGGATTGCAACGATGCTGGCGGCCACCGGCGTGATTTGGGCCGCGGTTTACATGTTGTGGATGCTGCAGCGGGTGGTGTTTGGCAAGGTTACCAATCCGGAAAACTCTAAACTGTCCGACCTGAACGCTCGAGAGCTTGGCCTGCTCATCCCGTTGCTCGTGCTGATGCTTTTCATGGGTGTCTATCCGCGGGTTTTTCTGGATCGGGCGAGAGCGAGTGTGGAAGAGGTGCGGAGCCGTGTAACTGCGCCGCCAACGGGTGGGTCGTTTGCGGAAGTAGTGCCGGCGCACCGCAAACGCTGAAGAATTGGAACAGGATTGCACTCTGGATTGCATTTAGGGCGATTCGTTTAGAGGTGCTCGTTTGTTTAGAGGTGGGCACCGCCCGCCGGTGCGACGTTGAAAGGACGAGCGCTGCGATTAAATGCAACGGTGAAACGGTGGGCGGGCCCACCTCTAAACGAGCGAACAAAAAAATGAAGCGGCGGGCGGGGCCCACCTCCAAACAAGAAGTGAATCTAAAGAATGAATTTCTTAGCGCTACAAATCACCATGCCGGACGTTAACCTGTGGTTGATCCTGCCCGAGTTGATCGTCTGCGTTGTGGGCGTGGTGGTTATGCTGGCCGACGCTTTTGGCAAGCCTGCGCAACGTTGGGTTACGGGCGCGATTTCGCTGGCTGGCTTGTTGGCCGCGGCTATCAGTGCAGCGTGGCTATGGCTTTCCTGGCAAGCCGCCGGGCAAGCTTTCAATGGCATGATCGTTTTGGATGAATTGCGACTCGGCTTCACCTTCGTCTTCATCATCGTATCCGCGCTAACAATTCTGGTTTCAATGGTCTGGGTTGAGAATGAACATTTGCCCGCCGGCGAGTTTCATTCGCTGCTAATGTTTGCCACAGCAGGCATGATGTTTATGGCTTCGGCCGGAGATCTGGTTATCGTTTTCCTGGGCCTGGAGATTCTCTCGATCGCAACCTACGTGATGTGTGGTTTTCGTCGCACCGACGTCCGCTCCAACGAGTCGTCGATGAAGTATTTTATTCTCGGTTCGTTTTCGTCAGCGTTTTTACTTTATGGCATCGCTCTGACCTACGGGGCGACCTCGACCGCCTCGGGACTGCCAGGCACAACGAACATCGCTGAAATAGCCCGGCGGCTACCTGAGTCGCAGTATCCGCTACTGCTGTTCGCAGGAGCGGCGATGATGCTGGTAGGCTTTGGGTTCAAGATCGCCACGGCGCCGTTTCATGTTTGGACGCCGGACGTCTACGAGGGCGCCCCTACTCCAGTCACCGCCTTCATGGCCGCGGGTCCGAAAGCCGCAGGCTTTGCTTCCTTCCTGCGAGTGTTTGTTTTTGCTTTTCCTTTCGTGGTTGCAACTGGCAGCGTCGCCGGCCAACTTCACACTGCATGGATTTACTCGCTGGTAGTCCTGGCAATCGCCACCATGACGGTTGGTAACGTCGTGGCAATCGCTCAGAACAACGTCAAGCGCATGCTCGCTTATTCGTCGATTGCACATGCCGGATATGCGCTGGTTGGGTTTATTGCAGCCGGCGCCGCAGCCGATGCTGAACAAAGAAATGCTGCCATCACTGCCGTGATCTTTTATCTTCTGACTTACGCGGTAATGAACCTGGGCGCGTTTGCTGTGGTGCAACTAATCGCGCGCGCAGGTGATCGGCGCACTGAAGTGGAGGACTACAACGGCATTGGCTTCCAGTCGCCGTGGCTTGCCTTTTCGCTGTCGCTGTTCTTACTGAGCTTGCTGGGTATGCCCCTCACGGCAGGTTTCATTGGCAAGGTATTGGTTTTTCGTGCGGCCCTGGACCAGGGCTACTACCTGCTGGTGGTGATTGGCGTAATCAATACCGCCATCTCAGCCTACTACTATCTGCGGCTTATCATCGTGATGTTTTTCCGCGAACGATCGACTGCGTGGACTGCCCCACGAATACCCGCAAGTATCGGCGTGGCTTTAGCGATAACTCTGCTGGGCGTTTTTTATCTTGGCCTGTTTCCCGGGCGCGTCATCAATGCGCTCTCGACAAAGCGCGCCGTCTCCGTATTGATGAAATAGCTTTGGAGTGCGGGGCTTATTTTTGGAGTGCGGCGGCTCGACGCCGCTTTTGGTGAGCCAAGATGCCCCTAAGCCCCACCCGCTAACGCAGGTGGTTCTGACATTAGTACCTGCAAACTTATGGTTCCCTCATCTGAAAAAGCGGCGTCGAGCCGCCGCACTCCAAATTCAGCTGAACATGCCGCGCAGGTGAAGGGCGAGCTTGGGGAATCCTGGCTGCCACACATCTATCGCGAACGCATACGCAGGTTGCGCACGCGTGCCTACCACTTCGAAGCGTTATCAGACAAGCCCCGAGTCGAGATCCAGCACACGTTGCTGGGCGTGGAATTAAAGGCCGGCCGCAGACGATTGCTCTGTCCTGACCTGGCGACAGCGCGCTACCTTTCCGTGTTTGCGCGCGCCGGATGTGCGCACGTGGCTGTTCCCTACGACATCACAAAGATCTCTCAACTGGCGGATGAACTTGAGTCTTCATGGCACCGCATGTTTCTGCTCGTGGACCATCACGCAGCCGGGCAGTCTGATGCGTTCAAGAATCGAATCCGACGGTTACTAGTCAAGGACATAAGAACCGAGATTCTCGAAGCGGGTGCCGGCGCGTCTGTTCCGGAGTTTAAGCAGAGTACGAAACAACGGCCGTAGTTCGCGCGAATCAATAACAGTCGTCGCTTCGCCGCCTCGGTGCGCGGCAAGTCTGCAACTACAAAACTGAGCGCGGTAGAGACTGCGTGGAAACTCTGTCCTTACGCCGAAGGCGTTCGAATAATTTAGCCCAGGGTAACACCCTGGGATGCGACGCAATCAATGATTCATCACCCTGAAAGGGTGGAGTAAGCGAATAGGATCGTTGAAATCTACTCAACTCTTTCAGAGTAGGAACAGATGATTTACTTTTCCCAGGGTGTTACCCTGGGCTAAATTATTCAACGCCTTCGGCGTAAATGCGTGCGTCTTCAACACGGTGTCGGCAGCGCCGGATGCTAAAGGCAACCCTAAATACCGGTCAATCCCTCGAATTATTATCAGTTCAAGTTCAGTTTAGGATCCGGCGTTACCGCGCTCGGTTCTGTAGTCAGTGACTTGCCGCGCACCACTTGGCGGATAATCGTTATCTTTGAACCGCCGATCCAAGGTGCCAACTTGCGTTAAAGAAGAGTTCGAAGTTTAATACCGACGATGACTGAAGAACCCAGCGAACTATCAATGAACGAATTACCACCGCCCGACGGCAATTCGCCTCTTCCATTTCCCTACAATCAGCAGACGTTCTGTCGCTACGAGCCGATCGAGAAACAGATTGAAGAGGTACGCGTGCTCGTCGTTGATAGTCTGCTGCGTGACGAAGACGACTTGTCAGACGTTGCGCGCAGCGACTGGGGCAGTGCCGCTGCGTTGGAAATCAAACGCGAACGGCGGATTGCCGGGATGGCGATTGAAAATATTATCAGCAACGTCGAGCGCCTGGTGCAGAAGCCTACGACTCAAGTTACAAGCCTGGCTTCTGTGTCGCTGGCCGCTGAGCAGTTTCAGCCGGATGCGATTGTATTGAGTGGTACGCTCCGCGACTTCGATTATTACAAGCCGGCGGTGATTGAAACATTCGGCGAATTCATACGGCAGACAACCATTCCGGTGCTCGCGATCTGCGGGGGACATCAACTTGTCGGGTTAGGCTTTGGGTCTCACATCATTACGCTCGACCGGCTCGAGCAACACGAGCAGCGCGAAAACCGGCCGTTGGAATATCAGTACCGTTTTATTCGCATTACGGATTCCACAGATCCCATTTTTCGCGGGATGAACAGTCCATCGTCCAGCCTGTGGCAGGATTACAGACAGCAATCAAAAGTATTGCGCGTTTGGCAAAACCATGGCCTCCAACTCGACCGCGTTCCCGAAGGCTTTACGCTTCTGGCCACGTCATACCTCTGCCGGAATCAGATGATGGTCAAGCGCGACCAGGGCCAACTGATCTATACCGTTCAATTTCACCTGGAGAAATCCTTCGAAGACTGGAACAAGAGCCGTACTCGTTGGGAACATCCAAATGAATCCCGCGATGGTCGCATCCTCTTCGAAAATTTTCTGCGGCTGGCACTCAATAACCACGATAAGTAGTAATAGCTGTTGATTTCGACGGCTGGTCAGCCTGACATTTGCTCTCGTTTAGAAAGCGACTTGTCCACCCGCGGGGGCACAAGTGCCCTCTCTAAACGACGTTCACATGATGGTCCACGGACCATTTTATTCTCAATGAAGCCTGAGGTTTTAACTCAGTCGACTCTGGTCGAAGCGGCGAAGCAACTCGCCAGAGGCGATCGGCACCTGGCCTCAATTCTGGAAAGGTTCGGTCCTCCACCTCTTTGGGCACGAAGGCCCGGCTTTTCCACACTCGTCAAAATTATCCTTGAACAACAGGTATCGCTGGCATCGGCAGCGTCAATATTTGCCCGGCTCGAGAAAAATATTGTTCCCTTTCGTCCAGCGCGCATGATTGAGTTAGGTGAAGCGCATTTGAAGTCGCAGGGGCTAACCCGGCAGAAGACCGCGTATTGCCTACATCTCGCCCAATCGCTTCATGACAAACGTTTGATCTTGTCGCGACTCGCTCAAATGAGCGACGACGAAGCTAAGTCCGCATTGATGGATGTCAAAGGAATTGGTTTGTGGAGCGCGGACGTTTATCTGCTGATGGCTTTAGGGCGGACAGACATCTGGCCGGCAACGGATCTCGCGTTGGCTATCTCGATAACGAAACTCAAGCAACTGAAAACTCGGCCGACTCCAAATCAATTATTTGAAATGGCGGAAGCTTGGCGGCCATTCCGTTCAGTAGCCGCGCGCATGTTGTGGCAGTACTACCTGGCGAGTAAGGGCGCGCGAGGAAAGCCATTATGATGATGAAAACGATGACAAGTTAGATCGAATTACGCTGCCTGTTAAATCGTTCACTCGCCCACGCTGGCTTCGAGTTCTTCCTGCAGCACCCTCAACAGTTCGCGAAACCCTGAACGCACTTTCAATTGCGCCAGTGTGTGAACCTCGCTATATACGCCCAGAATGCGTTGCTTATCCTCAGGGTTAGCTTCCTTATATTTCTCTACGATTCCCTGTAATTCCGAATAGGCTGGAGCAAAGTCTTCGATGTTTTGGGGCGGGTTCCCTGTGAGCCCGTCATACACCTCAAAGGAATTAATCCAAACAGATTTATAGCGTAACAATTTGCGGTGCCACCAGAGGAGTGTACGATGGAGCCATCTGTTCCAGATTCTGTCGCCTTCGGCGTAATTGTCCAAACTGCTACGCCAAAGCCAATAGAAGTTGTCCGCTCTTCCTCGAGGACCGCCGGCCGCGATCTTAAGGAAAGTTTCATACGCCAAACTATCTTTGCCACGTTGGTGTGTTATTAACTTGGTTCGCACAGCACCCAGACTGGATCGACCGCCGGGATCAGCAATGTTAGGCAACCGCGTGGGCAATCCAATTCCAAGCTGTAAGCGGGTTACATTCGCACGCCGGCTGTTTAGTAGGTCCAAGGCGCGTTGGCCCTGCCTCATCGAGCGGCTGCTACCGGAAACTGCCAGAAACCAATCACCACGCACGGAAAAGTGACCGGGCAGACGCACTGCCACCAATGCCTCATTCTCAGATATCTCCGCAGGACATTGCGATGCTGTTTTGTACCAATGCCTCGAGGCGATTGCCTGAAAATCGATATTCTTCGATTTGAAGTCGCTGTCTGCTACTGTCAATTCTTCTGCGACTTCTGAGAAGTTGATAACCTCGATTAGGAGCAACCACGATTTATAGAGTTCCAGCCAATGCTTCTTGAGTAGCTTTGGAATACTCTGCGCATTTTCCTGTTTTTTTCTCTCATCCACGGAAAGAGTTTTCTTATCTACAGGAATAAACAGCTTTCTTTGGGATACTGCCTTTACCAGATTGTCCAATTCCGTCTGGCTCGCTGTCTTCTCCTCTGAGCTCAGCTTAGGGTCTTGAATATTTTGGCTCAAACTGTCGTATACCTCTGATAGCCACATCTCGAGTATCAGAGATGAAAAGGTTTCCGGTGAAATTTGGGCAAAATCAAAAGCAGTAATCGGCTTGGAGAACTTGTCTGACTGTTCTTCCGCTGCCTTTTTACAGGCCTCGATAAAGATTCGCCACGAGACGTAATCCAGGCGTCGCAACTGCTTCTTACCGCCTAACTCTTCTCTTGATTCGGTGCTCTCTTTCGCGGGCTTATCAGCTTCGGCTTTCGTTAACGAGTTCCAAACCTCCCTAACGTTGAGCACCTCTTTGCTGCCATCCCGGTGCACAACCGTGAAAGCTCTGCCAGTTTCCCAGGCCATTTCCCGACAGAGCAGGAACCCAAAGTCCCAGGAAAATGGCACTCTATCAACTAGCGATTTTTCTTTATCTTCCGATTCGAACTTTCCATAGTCCGGAAAATCATCATAGTATTTCTCATAGAAATCTCTTCTCAGTAATTCTTTAGAGTCACGCTTAGGCAATGCATCTTCTTCGCGTAACTGAAAGAGATCATACGGATCTTCATTCGGATTCAGCTCATAGTCATTGGGGTTCTTGGGTTCCGACGTTGTGGGAGTGGCTGTGATCGCATTCAGATACGACCACAGGGGCTGGAAGGCGCCGGCGCGCTTATGACGCCCAGGAGAACGTATCGACCAGAACTCGTCAACCTGGAACAGGAGCGTGTGATCAAGTCTGGTATCTCTCTGCAGGTAGGCTAGGGCCCGGAGCTCACTATATCCAGGCGGCAACATTCCAAAGATGACAGTCTGGGCACCGGCAGGCTGCGCCGGATGGGCATATGAACAAAACATCTCCGAAAGGAAACTGTTTTCCGTTTCGATATATTTTTCCATCGCCGGAGTCTCGGCGTAGAATCGCGCGTGCAACGCCACCGGCGCCGGTTTTCCTTCTTCCAATCCCAGGTAGAGCTCAAAATGAGGATCAACTGTAGCCGGCTCGCTGTGCCCTCCCTCCACCGATTCCGAGTCCCATCGCAGTTCTCTCACAATGCCCGCGTATTCGTGGGACAAAGGCGGTATTGCCGTGATAGCCACACGACTCTCTCCATAGAAAGGAACGCGCCACGTATAAAGATGGTGGTGGACCATTTGGCGCAATTCAGTTTCGAATCTCTCGGCAATCGTGGTTTCCGGTTTCCCCGACTGCGTATCGACAATCAAGGTGGTGACACCCTCCCGCTCGAAATGGAACAAGATGGAAGGAAACAGGAGAGGATCCTCGCGCAGCTCGGGAAAGATGTTTCGCAGCGAGCTAAAATCATCGATCACGACTCTAATTGGCCACGACCATTTATACCGGAGCACTGAATTTTGGACGTCCCCAGCGGTCAGAATCTTTCTCTGACCCGCATGGACTGCTTGCTTAACTATGTGTACGAGGACCTCGGATGAAAGACTGTGAATTTCGAGGCGTCGACAAATGGTTCCGCCCTTTATGTAGTTTTGTAACGCTCTCTCATAGCCGGGGTAATAGCTGTTCAGATATTCCAGCTCCTGTTTTGAATGAAGCCAGCCAATGAATTCCCGGGCCAGTTCCTCATAGTGGGTATTGTGAGTGACCAGCATGACAGCTACGCCTGCTTGATAGTCCAACATCCAGCCTGCAAGAGTCGTAAATAGCTCCCGCTCCGAGTCTTCCATGCGCGTCCTGTCTTCCTGCGCAACAATCGACCCCCGACCAACAATCTTCTCGATTTCATCGACTAGCCCGGCTACACGACCCTGATACCCAATCAAGCGACCCTCCATTAGACAGTCCCTGCATTTTTGGTCAAAACCATCCGGCATGGGGTTGGACCAATCGGAGAGTAAAGAAACTTTACGGCGTATTCTTGTCCAGATCTCCTCGGAAGCTGCCGAATTACCCCTACAGTGTTTCAGCTGCTCAACTATTGGGCCCAGCCGTTGATCGAATTGATGGAAACAGCGACAAAGGAAGGCTTTCCCGAG
>Ga0137394_10003795_pt1 | contig 11397 bp, 4 predicted proteins | sample czobulk116metaG_FD_108278 | JGI IMG/M metagenome (GOLD analysis project Ga0137394, IMG submission 108278) | Vadose zone soil microbial communities from Angelo Coast Range Reserve, California, USA - czobulk1.16 metaG | ecosystem: Environmental > Terrestrial > Soil > Vadose zone | place: USA... | reverse complement strand
GAGCCCGAGGATGCAGGGAGAGCTGCTGCGCGTCCTCCAGTCGGGCGAGGTCCGCCGCATCGGAAGCCGCGAGCCATCCCATGTGAACGTGCGCGTGATCGCCGCCACCCACCGCGATCTGGAGGAGAAGACGAAGCTGGGGGAGTTTCGCGAGGATCTGTACTACCGGCTCAACGTCCTGACGCTCCGGCTGCCTCCGCTCCGCGAGCGCCCGGAAGACGTCCCCCTCCTCGCCGGCGAGATCCTCGCCTCCCTTGCCGGAAGCGGGACGCCTCCTTCAATCTCCCCGCAGGCGATGAGACTGCTCGCGGCATTCTCCTGGCCCGGAAACGTGAGGCAGCTCGAGAATGTCCTGAGGCGGCTGACGGTCCTCGGAGCCTCCACGATCGAGGAAGAGCACCTTCCAGAGGAGATACGGCGCTCACGGCGCGGGCCCTTGCCCCCCGGCACGATGCGCCAGGCCGAGGACGAGGCGATCGAGCGCGCCCTCGAGGCCGCGGCCGGGAACAAGGCGGAGGCGGCGCGCATCCTCGGCGTGGATCGGAAGACCCTTCACTCCAAGTTGAAGCGGCGCGCGGAAACCTAGCGCGCGATGCTCACGCGCGCCGACAGGATCCTGAGCGAACTCCTTCTTTCCAAGGGGATCGTCGCGCAGGATGCACTGGAGCGTTGCGCGCGCGCGAGGCAAGGCGGGGCGAGGCAGCAGAGCCTCGCCGAGTCGCTCGTCGAGGACGGCTCCCTCGATGCGCGCGAGATCGAGAGCCTCGCGGAAGAAGCGCATTCGCTCGACCAGGCGCTGATCCCCGCTCTCCCCGGTGGCGGCCGGCTCGGAGAGTTCAGGATCCTGCGCGAGATCGGCCGGGGCGGGATGGGGATCGTCTTCGAGGCCCACCAGGAGGGGCTCGACCGGCGCGTCGCCCTCAAGGTTCTCCCGACGGGGGCCGCGCTCGACGAGCGGCTCTCGATCCGGTTCCTGCGGGAGGCGAGAGCCGCCGCCCGCCTCGATCATCCAGGCATCGTCCGCGTGATGAGCAGCGGGATCGCCGAGGGGGTCCTCTACTTCACGATGGAGCTGATCGAAGGGCGCTCTCTCGCCGATTTGATCAAGGAGGGACCCCTCGCTCCCGAGCGCGCCGCGGCCCTCGCGGCGGAGGTCGCGCACGCTCTCGCTCACGCACACGCCTCGGGGCTGGTCCACCGTGACATCAAGCCGGAGAACATCCTCCTGGGCCCGGACGGCCACGCACGGATCACCGATTTCGGCCTCGTCTACGAGCCCTCCGCCCTTCCTGTCACCGTCTCGCACTTCGTCCTAGGCACGCCGGCCTACATGGCGCCGGAGCAGGCCCTCGGGAAGGAGGTGGACGCGCGCAGCGACATCTACAGCCTCGGCGCCGTCCTCTACGCGATGCTCGCCGGGCACCCTCCGTATGCCGGCGAGGTGCCGGCTCTGGTGATCAGCCGGCTTCTCACGGAGCCGTTCGCGCCGCTAGCCAAAGTCAGGCCGGGGGTTCCCGAAGGGCTAGCAGCGATCTGCGAGCGCGCGCTCGCGCGCGACCCGGGAGATCGCTACGCCTCCGCCGAGAAGCTGGCGGAGGATCTGGAGCGGCATCTCCGGGGTGAAGCGCCGGAAGTGGTGCCGCGCCGCCGTCTTGGCGCGGGAATCGGGATCGCCGCGCTCCTCGTTGCCGCGGGCCTCGGCGCGTTCGCGCTCCTCCGCGCGCGGAACTCCACGACGGAAGTCGTTCCCCTGCGCCCTCCGGTGATCGAGGGAGTCTTCACGCGCGTCAAAGCGGCGCCCGGACACAAGGGCAGGATCTCCGTCTTTCCGGAAGGGGATCGACTCCTCTGGTCGAGTGATGTGGACGGAGACTCGGATCTCTACGTCGAGGAGATCGGATCCGGGCGTCTCATCAATCTGACGGCCGATTCTCCCGCGGATGACTTCTCTCCAACCCTCTCCCCCGACGGGGAGACAATCGCCTTCTACACGTTAAGACTGCCACTCAAAGGGCTCTCCGCCATCTCCTCGAGGGGCGGGAAAGCGCGCAAGCTCGAAAGCGTGACCGATTGGAGCCCGGCGTCATGGTCCCCCGATGGTCGATCCCTCCTGCTCAGCAACAAGCAGGGATTGGACGTCAGAGGGCCTATCTCCTACTACGGTCGGATGGCCGTCATCTCCGCTGCCGACGGTCGGTCCCTTCTCCAACCCGGAAGAGATGCGGGCGATCCCATCTGGTCTCCCGACGGCCGCCGGATCGTTTTTCTCTCCGAGGCGGGTGGCCGTTCGGACATCTGGACGATGACCTCTCAGGGCACGGCCTCGGCTCGGCTGACCGACGATCCCGCCCAGGAGTGGAGCCCCCGCTTCTCACCCGACGGGCGCTATCTCTACTTCGGCAGCGACAGGACCGGTTTCATGGCTCTGTGGCGCGTTTCGATCGATGGGGAAGCCGGGATGGCGGTCGGCGCGCCGGAGCAGGTCACGCGATCGGTTTTCGCTGCGCCCTTTGATCTTGCCGTGGCACCCGGCGGCGGAGCTCTCTTCCTCCTCGCCTACTCGGGCCAGCAGACCCTGCACGCTCTCCCCCTCGATCCCCGGGCACAGGTTCTGTCGGGCTCTCCGGCCTGGATCGCGCGGGATTTCGTCAACGTCGGCTCCGCAGACATCTCCGCGGACGGGAAGCGGCTCGTCATGTCTCTGGGAACGATGGGGACGTCGCAGTCGAGTCTGGTCGCGGCCCGTCTCGACGGATCGGGCCGCTCGTCGCTAACAGAAGGTCCCTACCGCGACGAGCTGCCGCGCTGGTCGCCCGACGGATCGCGCATAGCCTTTCAATCCGACAGGGGCGGGCGCATGGAAATCTGGACGATTCGGCCGGATGGTTCGGACGTCGTCCGCGTCGCCTCCATTCCGGCCGGCGATGCCGTCTCTCCTGTCTGGGCACCTGACGGATTGCGGCTGGCCTTCGCGGCGCGCGGAGGCGACGCCTTCATCGTCGCGATGAAGAACGGCCGGCGTTCGGGCGACCCTGAGCCGCTGGCCTCGCCCAACCCTCCCGGTCGTTCCTTCGAGCCTTCATCGTGGTCCGCGGACGGGAGGCAGATCGCCGGCACGGCGGGGGGGATCGTGATCTATTCGCCGGTCGAACGGCGGTTCCGGCGGCTGACCGAAAGCGGTCAGCGGCCGATCTGGCTCGCCGATGGGAATCACCTGCTCTTCACGGACGGGTCCGCGATTCACATCGTCGACGTCCGAACGGGCGAACGCCGCGAGATCTATTCCGCCACACCCAACGGGATCTCTTCGAACCTGAGCCTCGCGCCCGACGGGCGCACCCTCTACGCCGCGCTGACGGCGTCGGACGAGTCGATCTTCAAGCTCACGCTCCGATCGGGTGGGGTCGGGGATCAGGGAGTCAGGTAGATCTCGGCGCGTCTCAAGCCTGTGCCGACCCGCCCCTTCGCGGCGGATCCTCCACGAACGTGGATGACGCGGTTGAACGCCGCGTAGATGTTGTAGTCCACGATCTTGGCGCCGTCGACGTCTCCCGACACCGCCTGTCCTCCCAGCGCGAAGAGATGCTGGAAGGTGAGAAAGCTCATCTCCGCCGTGAGTGATTGCGGCTCCGAGGGGAGCTTCACGAGCTCGAACGACAACGACTGGTCACAGACCTTCAAGAGCACCGTGCGACCCGCGAGGTCCGGCAGGCGCATCGCGAGAAGCTTGTCGACCCTCATACCGGACGAGTCGCTGTAGACGGAGAGTGACTGCTTCTCGATGTTCGCTTCGGCCGACCACTGGGTTGTCCCGCTGTCTCCTCCCCAGCCGTCGTTCGTCGGAGAGTCGCCGATGTCCACCGTGAATCCCGTCGGGCGCTCGTCGTAGGTCACCGCGAAGACGGCGCAGCCACAGCCGCCGGCGGGATCGAGGTTGATCTTCACGACGCTCTCCCACCAGAGGTCGCCGTTCGCGTTCGACAGCTTCGACGGCTGCTCGAAGGTCAGGTACGACGACCAGGGGGCTGTGACACAGGCGCCGGGGACTTCCGGGGCCTTCGTCCCTTTGAGGTCGAGGACGCAGGAATTGGAGGGGCCTACTGGGCAGGGGCCCGCGGGTTCAGGCTGATCGGCGGGAGTCGGTGGCGTGACGGGGACGCCTCGCTGCGCTGTGTCGGCCGTGGCTTCGCCGGCGCTTGCGCTGACAGCGAGGAGCGACGCCACGAAGATCCATGTGATTGTCATCGTTCTCGGATGGTAACGACATCCACCCTTCAGGGCAACGGCTCGATGGGGAGGATCGCCACAGCGTGGCGATCCTCCCCTGGTTCACCGGATTCCCTCGGGGCCTCGTCGAAGCGCACTAGCCGCGCACAAATCCATGGAAGGCGCGGCGCGCGCAGGAGTTCAGGCGCTTCCCCCTCGCTCCCTGTCCTTTGCGGCTTGACGTGTGAAGCGTGGCACCCGAGTTGCTGAATGGATGGTGGGTGAGCATCACATCGAGACAGGGGGGACCGATGAATCTGCCCGCGAGTCAGAACCGAACCCTTCGAACGATCTACCTGGTCTGCCTGCTCCTCGTCTCAGCATTTCTGCACTCGGGTCTGCGGGCGCAGGCGGTTCTGAACCCAGGTCAGTTCTCCGGGCGCGTGCAGATCGGGAATCGCCCGATTCTGTCCGCTTCGTTTCTGGCGGTGAGCACGTCGCCCACCGGATTCTCGTCGTCCGTGGGCCTCAACGGGACGATGTGGAACCAAACCTATCAGGATTTCAGGGGCCCCCTGGATCCGAATGGCTTCACCCTGTCGGCGGAGGCACTCGACCCGAACGATGCGCTTCATCCTCCGATTCTCTACGACATTCTGGGCCTGGGCGTGGTCACACAGGGTTCCCACGGCGGCACGGACCAGCTGTTCTTTGTCAACTATCCGCTTACAACCAACAAGTTCGTCACCCCGAATGGGATTACACACGTCGATTTCATCGAACCCAATCCCGCCATCCTGACCGTGGAAGTGGTCAACATGGGCTGCCAGCAGGCCACCATCGCCCCTGACGTTGTTGCTTCACGTCCGGGAACCTACGGCGACTACACCTTCTCTGCGGATTCTGAGCCGACCGAGTACTACCCGGATCCAGGCGACCTCACCAGGTCGTACCATTCTCGGACGATGGACTTCCCCATCCTCAGTAGCCTGGGCCCCTATTTGGTTACGCCGAACGTCCGTCTGGGGGGGGCGACCCAGAGCCGGATAACCCCGCAGGGGCAGTGGACCGAGTTCCCGTTACCGAACCTCACCCCCTTCGTTCGATTCTTTGTCTATCCCGTCTGCCCGTGCACAACGGGCACACTGACGGGCGAGTTCGACCTCAGCGGTGCTCTGCCTTCGGGCGTGGACTTGTACCACACCATAAGAATCGTAACGGACACCATCGGCGCCGATAAAATCCTCGATTCGCCGCCTGACAATTACGCTTTCACGGGTCTAGGGGATGGACACTATCACTTCTACCCGGGTACACAGTTTAATGCAGCGCCAAGCGGGTTGGCGAAGTCAACACTGATCTGGCCATGGAGCACATTTGTGGGGGTCGACGGGTGGTCCGATCCTCTTCCAGGAACTGGGAACGACAAACCCTACGTCAATCTGGCCTGTGGTAACTTCCCCAACTGCATAGACGACCAGAAAACCGTCAACTTCGTCTCGCCCGTCGCCTCTCTCGAGGGGAACATCACCTACGCCTGTTTTCCAGACTTCAAGAGCAGGGTCGTCGCCTATCAACAGATTTATGCTTACCCTCTCGACGGAAGGCTTCCGGACAAGACGCCCATCGGCACATACGGAGGTACCAGCCTCGCGTACACCTACCCACAATTGGGCGACCTCAGCTACCGGCACATTCTGACGCCGGGACACTGGACGGAGTCCGCACACGGCGCTCATCTGGACATCACGAATCCCGATCGAGCCGATCATGACTATGGGGATTTCGTGAATGAGGGCTTCGCCGTCTCGGACAATCGTACTGACGCGATCAATCTAGGTTCGGGCGAAACATGGCACCAGGATTTCTCCTACGAGATGGGAAAATACACTGTGTTATTCACAATCGATGGCGGCCTGGGGGATGGAAGCAGGCTGCGGTCACCACGCCTCGATTTTGTCGGCTTCAGCGGCACCACCGACTATTATGCCTACGCTGAGGGATCCGGCGAGCTCTTCCATTACGACCCGTATCCCACCCTCGTCCCGGGACCCGATACCAATGGAAACGGCGATATCGGTCGAGTGACGCTCTTCCTTCCCAAGGGGGACTATAACTTCAGGCCGTACGCTGTCAGGGCCAGTGATGGCTCTCAGGCTTCCTTCCCTGTTGTCTTCGTGCACACCGCTTGCGGCGTTTCGACCACTTGCGCCACCGGAGCTCCGACGGCGCAGTGGCTCCCGGAGGCAAATACCTGCCTTGACTCAGGAACCGTCTCCGGCACCGCCATCGATTCCGACGGGTTCGATCGCATTTCCTATCGCCTCTACACCCCGGGTGAAAACCCCCTGCCTCCCATGATCGACCTTGCTCTGAACCTCATCCCGCCCAACGGGGTCTCCTTCTCGGCGCCGATCACGCCCGTGCCCGGTCAGGACTACGTCGATCTGGAGATGGTCGACGCGTTGGGAAACACGTGCTTCGAAACACGTCCTATCCGCAGATTTGACGGCATCGAGCCGGACTTGGATTGGCCTCTGAGCTCGCCGACGAACAACATCACCACATGCCAGCGCTTCGTCGACGTCGCCGGTTCCGTCTCCTCGTCCGCCAACATCGCTTCGCTCACGATTCACGGGGTCCCCTACATCGGTTCGAGCGATCAGCACAATCGCGCATTCAACAAGCAGGTCCCGTTGAGCCACGGGCCGAACCTGATCACGGTCGAAGTCTGCGATGTGTGTGGTCACTGCAAGTCGGAAACGCGGAGCGTGACCCAGAACTGCCTGCCCTCCTGCGACGCGGACCCGGCTCCTTCCTGCCCGGCAGTGCCGGGTGAACAGAGGACGAGGCATTTCACCGGAGGTGATTCCACGGATCCGGACCCCGAGGACCTCGCCACTCTCGCCTACTCCTGGACGACCGACTGCACGAACGCCGGCTTCGACAACTCATCGAACCAGATGTCGGGCCTGATGACTCCGTCTCTCACCGTCGGGCTCCAGGACACTTGCCCCGCCACCTGCCGAGTCTCCCTCACGGTGACGGACTCGCTCCTCGCGAGCAGCACCAACGACTGCCATTTCACGCTTCCGATCGGAACCAACTCGCCTCAAGGCCTCGTCGGCTGGTGGCCGGGTGACGGCGACGCCCACGACATCGCGCGCGGCAATGACGGGACTCCAACGAACGTCGTCGGATTCACCACCGGCGGGAACGGGCTGGTCGGCGAGGCGTTCAGCTTCAACGGAACAAGCGACTTCGTGGTCCTGCCCGATGCGCCGGAGCTGGACTTCGGGCCCGTGGCTTCCGGCGGAAGCAATCTCTCCATCTCGGCATGGGTGAGGACAACTCTGAATGCGACCTCAGGCGTTCAGGTCATCATCGACAAGCGTAGGCTCCCCTCATACCAGGGTTACGAGCTGTTCCTCTACGAGGACCGCCTCGGACTTCAGCTTGCGAGCGGTGGGAGCTACACGAACTATCTGGCTCCAACGTCCAGCGCGCTCACGCCCGATTGCTGGCACCACGTCGCCATCTCGATCGATCGCCAGTCGACGACCGGAGGGATGTTCTACGTCGACGGGAACTCGGTCCTTCCCGCGGCATTCGACGCATCGACCTACGACGGCGATCTGAGCAACTCGGCCGGACCGAGGATCGGCGCGACGCTCGACGCTCCACTCACCAGCCCATCAGCTCTTTTCTCCGGCCAGATCGACGAGCTTCAGATCTTCAACACCACCCTCGCGCTGAGCGACGTCCAGGCGATGGTGGCTTCGCGCAGCTTCGGCCAGTGCCGGTGCGTCGCTCCTCCGTCGGGACTCGTGAGCTGGTGGACCGGAGACGGAACCGCCAGCGATATCCAGGGCGGGAATGACGGGGAGCTCCGGAACGGCGCCACGTACACATCGGGGCCCGGTGCCAGGGTCGGCCAGGCCTTCACGTTCAACGGTTCGACCGACTACGTGCTGATTCCGGACAGCCCGACGCTCGATCCGGGGACGGGATCGTTCTCGATCGACGCGTGGGTGACTCCGGAATCGACCGGTCAGGCTCAGGCGATCGTCTCGAAGTACGAATGCGGAGCTCCCCCGTGCGGGAACTCCCACTACTTACTCTATGTTCACTCGGACGGACACGCGGCGTTCTATGTCCGAGATACGAACGGGGGCGGCCCCGCCACCGGTGGGGAAGAGATCTTTGGAGGACCCGTGTTGTGGACTGGCGGACCCTATCTCGTCGTGGGAACGCGAGACATGACTCTCGGCACGTTGAATCTGTACGTCAACGGGAGCCGCGTCGCCGGGCAAGGCATGCCCGGGGAGGATCCGTTCGGACCTGGCGCATCTGACGCGATCAAGGACGATGACGGTGAGCCCGACCACCTGCGCATCGGTGCCTCGACGACCGAGCCACCGGACTACGAACACATCTACTTCAAGGGCGCCATCGACGAGGTCGAGTACTTCAACAAGGCGTTGACTCCTACGGAAGTCAATGCGATGTACGCGGCTCGCGGCCGCGGCAAGTGCAAGCCCGGCTGCGACCCTCGTCCCTCAGGGTTGGTGAGCTGGTGGTCCGGAGACGGGCACGCCAGCGACATTCAAGGAGGGAATGACGGGGCGTTCGTGGGAACACCCGTTTACACGTCGGGGCCCAACGATCACGTGGGGAAGGCATTCGACTTCGATGGAACGAGCAGCTACGTCAGCGTTCCCCATAACTCCAACCTCGAACCACGTACGGGGTCGTTCTCCGTGGACGCGTGGGTCTACACGAAGAAAACAGCGGGCAGTCAGACCGTGGTCGAGAAATACGATGGCGGCGGAGCCTACGACGGCAACTCCAAGTACGTGCTGAGCCTTCAGGGAGGCGTACCCACATTCGAGATCCGGGACGCGATTCCGGCCCCAACAACTCCGCACAGCGGTCAATCCATCCAGGGGAAGCCGTTCCCGACCTGGACGGCCAAAGACGGCTGGCACCTGCTGGTCGCGACGCGTGAGATACCTGACCTCCAGAATCCCCGCACCGGCATGATGAAACTATACGTGGACGGCCTGCCCGCCGCCTCGGCGTCGCTCGAATGCTTTGAATCCGACTGCGACGCGGAGGGTGACATCACCGAGGGGACGACCGAGTTGGACCCGCTGACCATCGGCGCGGGCCGGCAGTCTCTTTCGGACGGAACGGGGCCCGTACGCTTCTTCTACGGCTTCATCGACGAGGTCGAGTACTTCAACCGCGCACTTTCTCAGAGTGAAGTCGAGAACATGTACAACGCGGGCAGCCGCGGCAAGTGCAAGCCCCAGTCGTGCTCGGATATCGACGGCGACAGTTACGGAGCTCCAGCCAGTCTCTTGTGCCCCGGGGGATCCCAGCACGGCGACTGTGCTCCGAAGGATCCAGACACATGGGCTGTACCTGGGGAAGTGCAGGGTCTCACCTTTGTTGCGCAGGATACGCTGGGTTGGCAGCCACCGGCCGATCGCGGCGGCACGACGAACGTCGTCCTCCGGTACGACGTTCTTCGTTCGTCGAGTGGCGACAACTTCTCCTCCGCCACGAAGTGCGTCAGCTCGGATCAGACCCCTGAGACGGCTTTCGACACGGAGCAGCCGCAGCTTCAAGGAGAGGCATTCTTCTACCTCGTGAGAGCGGAGAACGCCTGCCTATCAGCTCAGTGGAACCTCGGGATCGACTTGGACCACACCGTCAGGCTCGGGCGAACCTGCCCCTGAGCGAGCGAGTTCCGCCCCGCTGGAAAGGTTGACCACCGCACGAACCTTTCGAGGTTCTCCCCTCCCGCGGTGGTCAACCCAAGCGTTCCCAGGTGATTAGGCTGATTCGGGCCCTATCATATATATACGGGCCGCTTGGGGGGGTCGCCGGGGGGAGGCTTCGCTACCTCGTCTCCCGGATCTCGCGCCCGTTGAGCGGCTGCGTCGGGCGGGCGTTCATCGGATAGATCTTCGCGAAGGCAGCGACCTCCGCATCGGAGATTTTCACCGGAGTTTTCAGGACGAGCCACGTCACTTGCTCGCCGCACGGCGGCGTCGTCAGCGAGCCTTGAAACGTGTAATACCCCTTGTTCTCAGGAAGCAGATTCGTCGCGTCGATCGCGACACTCTTGACGAGGACTTCCTTCTCTTTTTCCGCAGGCAGGTTCTTCCAAACAGTGTCGATAAACCCGCTCGCGCCGCCCGTGTCGAGAAGTATCGCGACGACCGCGAGCTTCCCATCGACGTTCCTGTGCACCAGATGGGCCTCCATCACGAACGAGTTCCCGTCGACCTTCCCCTCGCTGGGCCTGTGAAAATGGATCTGGACCAGCTCGTAACGCGCGCCGCCGACGTCGATCGAGCTGCCCGGCGCGAAGTTCAATTGAATCGTGTGGCGGTTGTCGACCACGTCGAGAGGCGACGACTTGTAGTTGAACTCGATGGCTGGGAGATCGGCGGCCGTCGCGCCGCGGATGTCGATCGGCGACTGGCTCTTGCCGAGGCCGCAGGTGGCGAACGTAGGGTCGAGCGCCGTCCACTCGGCGGGGCCCGAGTGACCGGAGTACGACCAGTGCTTTCCTTCGGCTTGCGCCCCGGCGAGAGAGGCCAGCACTACGAGAATGAACGGTGCTGCGGCTCGCTTCAGAGATTCCATTCGATTCGCCCCCAATGTTTGCTTCGCGGTGTCCGTGAGCTCGTCACGACGTTCCGCTGAGAGGTGAAGTTCGACGGTGGAGCGTAAGTCTATTCGACGTGGAGTCTCGCTTCCATCGCTGACTGGCCGGGCAGGTCCGGAACACCTTCCCTACGCCGGCGTGTATGATTGGGCCACGCGGCCGGCGATCCAACCGCGGAGTGCCGCCAGGAGGTGTGGTCTTGAACGAACGAGTCAAACAGATGGCCGCGGTGGCGACGCTGTCGCTCGGCTTCTGCGCGTGCGCGTTTGCGGAGAGTGCCGCCGAGACGAAGCCCGACAACGCCGTCGCGGCCGAGATCGGCGCCCAGAAGATCACCGTGCAGGAGATGGACGACTTCCTGCACAAGACGAACGGCCAGGCGTTCCAGGCGTTCTACGACGCGCGACGCGCGGCGCTGGAGCAGATGATCGCGGAGCGGCTGATGGCGTCCGAGGCGGCCGAGCGGAAAATCACCGTCGAGAAGCTGGCGGCAGACGTCGTCGGGGGGG
>Ga0137394_10003792_pt1 | contig 11401 bp, 10 predicted proteins | sample czobulk116metaG_FD_108278 | JGI IMG/M metagenome (GOLD analysis project Ga0137394, IMG submission 108278) | Vadose zone soil microbial communities from Angelo Coast Range Reserve, California, USA - czobulk1.16 metaG | ecosystem: Environmental > Terrestrial > Soil > Vadose zone | place: USA... | reverse complement strand
GTTCGCGCTCGCCGAGTCGGGCGCGATGCTGTTCTACCTCGCCTCCAAGACCGGCAGGTTTCTGCCGCAGGACGTGCGCGATCGCTGGGAGGTAATGCAGTGGGTGATGTTCCAGATGGGGCACATCGGGCCGATGCTCGGGCAGGCGCACCACTTCCTGCAGTACGCGCCGGAGAAGATCGAGTACGCCATGAACCGCTACCGCAACGAGGCCAACCGGCTCTATGGCGTCGTCGACAAGCGGCTCGAGGACAACGAGTGGGTTGCGGGCGATGAATACACCATCGCCGACATGTCGATCATGCCGTGGCTGCGCTTCCCCGAGCGCCAGGGCGTGAACATCGACGACCATCCGCACCTCAGGAAATGGCGCGACCGGATCGCCGGCCGTCCGGCGGTAAAGAAGGCGCTCGAGGTGCTGGCCGACCGCAGGCGCCCAACCCCTTCGTTCAGCAAGGAACAAGCCGAGGTTCTGTTTGGCGCCACTCAGTATGCCCGACGCTAGTTCCCTCAAGGGGAAAACGGCCTGGATCACCGGCGGCGGCTCGGGAATCGGCCTCGCCGGCGGGCTCGAGCTGGCGCGCAGCGGGGTCCACGTCGTCATCTCCGGCAGGAGCCACGAGACGCTCGCCGCCGCGGAGAAGGCCATCAAGGCGGTGGGCAGCTGCGAGGCGATCGCGCTCGACGTCGGCAACAAGCAGGCCGTGGCCAAGGCGGCGGAGCGCATCGGCCGGGTCGACATCCTCGTGAGCAGCGCCGGCATCAACGATCCGAAGCGCAACTTCCACAACGTCTCTACCGAGGCATGGGACCGCATCGTCGCGATCAACCTCTCGGGCATGTTCTATTGCGTGCACGCGGTGCTGCCCGGGATGCGCAGCCGCAAGGACGGGCTCATCATCAACGTTTCGTCCTGGGCGGGGCGCTATCCAAGCACGCTCACCGGGCCGGCCTACAACGCCACGAAGCACGCCGTCGTCGCGCTCACCGAATCGATCAACATGGAGGAGGGCTTGCACGGCATCCGCGCCACGTCGGTGCTTCCCGGCGAGGTCGCGACGCCGATCCTGGAAAAGCGCCCGGTGCCGCCGACCCCCGAGGTGCGGGCGAAGATGCTGCAGGCCGAGGACCTCGGCCGGACCATCGCCTTCATCGCTTCGCTGCCGGCGCGCGCCTGCATCAACGAAGTCATCATCAGCCCGACGCACAACCGCTTCTACATCGGCGGCCTCGAGTCGCCGCCTAAATAGAAAATCGGGGTCAGACCCCGATTCTTTTGCGTGCTGATACGCGTCGTCCTGCCGTTCCTGGCGGGCTATTATTTCTCGTACGTGCTGCGGGCGGTGAATGCCGTGCTCGGCCCGCTGCTCGCGGCCGAATTCGGCATCTCGGCGGCGGGGCTGGGGCTGCTCACCGGGATGTACTTCTTCTCCTTCGGCCTGTTCCAGATCCCGCTCGGCGTGCTGCTCGACCGGTTCGGGCCGCGCCGCGTCAACGCGACGCTGCTTCTGCTCGCCGCCGGCGGGGCGCTGCTCTTTGCGCAGGCGAGCTCCTTCGAGGCGCTGGTGCTGGCGCGGGCGCTGATCGGGCTGGGCGTTTCGGCCTGCCTGATGGCCTGCATGCAGGCCTTCATCCTGTGGTTTCCCCCCGAGCGCCTGAGCACGATGATCGCTCTCGCCTATTCCATGGGCGGCCTTGGCGCCATCAGCGCGTCGGCGCCGGTCGAAATCGCGCTGCGCCATTTCAGCTGGCGCGAGATGTTCACCGCGTTCGGCGCCGCCGCGCTGGCGCTGTGCCTCGTGTTTGCGCTCGTCGTCCCCGAGCACCCGAAGGCGCGCCGGCCGCCCGGACTGCGCGAGGGCTTGCGCGGCCTTTCGCGGCTCGCCGCCGACGCCGCCTTCTGGCGGGTGGCGGTCGCGATCGGCACGAACCAGTGCGCGGTCGTGTCCCTCTTCACGCTCTGGATCACCACGTGGCTGCGCGACGTCGCGGGCTACGATCGCGCCGGCGCGGCGCAGGGGCTCGCCGTCGCGGCGGCCGCGATGATCGCGGGATATTTATTCTTCGGCCGGCTGGCCGACCGGTTCGCCCGGCGCGGGCGCTCCCAGCTGCCGCTCTTCGCGGCCGGCGTGGTCGGCAGCCTCTGCTGCCTCGCGTTCCTCGCCCTCGGCGCCGCCCGCGCGGCGGTGCCGCTCTGGGCGGGCTTCGTGTTCTGCGGCACCTCGGCGACCCTCGCGCACTCGATCGTCACCCGCCGCTACCCGCGCGAGATGGCCGGGCGCGTCAATACCGCGCTCAACACGTTCACGTTCCTAGGTATCTTCCTTGGCCAGTGGGGCACCGGAGTCATCCTGGGCCTCTGGCCGCAGACCGCGGCGGGTTACGACCCGCGCGGCTACTCGTACGCGCTCGGCGCGCTATGGCTGGTCCAGCTCGCCGGCCTGGCGTGGCTCTGGAGCGGCCGCGCGCTAGTCGAAAAAGATGTCGCGATAGCCCGTGTATAGCGACGCGGCCAGCACCGGCCCGAGAACCAGCCAGCCCAAGCCGAAGGGGATTGAAGCGACGAAGGCGAGCAGCAACACGATCACGCTGTAGACCAGGAACGGCAGGATGTTCTTCAGGCAGGCGACGAAACTCGCCTTCATCGCCTCGGCAGGTCCCTGCTGGTGGAACATGGCGAGCGCGGGCGCGAACCACAACGCCATGAACACCGGCAGCAGAAGCGCGAGCATGATGAGGCCGGCAAGGACGAGCGTGAGCCCCATGCCGGCGATCGCCTCGGGGTCCGTCCCGCCGCCAAGGAGCGTCCACATCCCCGCACCGGTAACGACACCCACGACGAGTGTGACCGCGATCGTGATGCCGAGATAGATGAAGCCGATGGACAGCAGCGTGCCGAAGCGCTCGCGGAACCCGGCGAAGAGATGCGACACGGAGAGCGGGCGGCCCTGGTCCTGCTCGCGGCAGGCGGCAAAGATGCCCCCGGCGAATACGGGTGTCAGCACCATGCCGGCGAGGGAGCCGAGGAAAGGAATGAGCGCCATGCCGATGAAGATCAGCAGCGCCACGATGAACATGGCGATCCAGGTGCCCGGCTGGCGCCGGAAAAGCTCCCAGCCCTCGACGATCCAGCTCCAGCCGCGCGCGGCGGGTGCCGCGCGGCCGGTCGGCAGGAAATTGCGCGGCGCCTCGGCCGCGTCGGCGACCGGCGCTCTCGGAGCTGCGTACGGATTCGGCGTGCTCATTGTTTCTCCTTCAGCCTGACACGGACGGTGGCGATGGCCTTCGCCACGATCGAGCCGTCCTCGTTCCTGGCCTCGGCCTCGACGAAGCTCATGGTGCGGGCATCCTTCATCACGCGGGCGTCGGCGAAGAGGCGCGCGCCGCTACCGCCGCCGATGAACGAGGTGCTCATATCGATGGTGACCACGCCGACCGAATCGGGGTGCAGCGTGCGTGCCGCGGTGCACAGCGCCACGTCGAGGAGCGACATGATCACGCCCCCGTGCACCGTGCCCAGGCTGTTGGTGAGGTGGGGCTCGACCGGCAGCGACAGGCGCGCCATCCCTTTGCCGAGCGTCTCGGTCAGGATCCTGAGGTGGGCGACGAATGGAATCTTTTTCTGATAGTCGCGCGTGAACTGGAGGGCATCGCTCATATTACGGTCGCGCCTCCGTCGACCGCGATCGCCTGGCCGGTGATGTGGCGCGATGCTTCGGAGGCGAGCAGGACGATGAGGCCCTTCAGGTCCTCGTCGTTGCCCAGGCGCTTGGTCGGCGTCCAGTCGCGGATCAGCTCGCCCGTGGTGTCGAGCGTGGCGCGCGTCATCTTCGAGGGGAAGAACCCCGGGCAAATCGCGTTCACGGTGATGCCGTACTCGCCCCATTCCGCCGCCAGCGCCCGGGTGAAGTTCACCAGGCCGCCCTTGGTGGTGTTGTAGGCGAGGGTGCGCACGATGCGCTTGTCCTGGCCCATGAGCCCGGCGATCGAGGCGATGTTGATGACGCGGCCCCATTTCGCCGGGATCATCGAGCGCTTGCCGATGAGCTGCGTGAGCACGAACACGCCGGTGAGGTTCACGTTCACGAGCTTGTCCCAGCCTTCGAGCGGATGATCCTCGGCCGCCGCGCCCCAGGTCCCGCCGGCGTCGCTCACCAGGATGTCGATCTTGCCGAAGTCGCGCAGGATCTGCTCGGCCGCCGGAAGAATCGCTTCGCGCCGGCCGATGTCGCAGACATAGAAAGACGCGTCGGTCCCGGATTTTTTCAAATGAGATGCGGCCTGCTCGAGCTCGTCCTTCTTGCGCGCGGTGATCGCCACCCTCGCGCCCATCTCGCCGAGCGCCTCGGCCATCTGCAGGCCGAGGCCGCGCGAGCCGCCGGTGACGAGCGCGTTCCTGCCTTTGAGGCCGAGGAGCTCGAGGACCTTCATCCCTTGAGCTGCAGCGACTTGTACTCGAGGAACTCCTCCAGGCCGTACACGCCGGCCTCGCGGCCGTGGCCCGACTGCTTGAAGCCGCCAAAGGGCGCGTTCATGTTGAAGGCGCCCCCGTTCACGTCTACCTGTCCGGCGCGGATGCGCCGCGCGACGCGCTGCGCGCGCGCCTCGTCCTTCGACCACACCGCTCCGGCAAGGCCGTAGACGGTGTCGTTCGCGATGCGCACCGCGTCCTCCTCGTCCCGGTAAGGGATGATCGACAGCACCGGTCCGAAAATCTCTTCCTGCGCGATGGTCATGTCGTTGCGCACTTTGCCGAACACCGTGGGCCGCACGTAGTAGCCGCCCGCGGGCACGCCTGCGGGCGGCTCCGCCCCGCCCGCCACCAGCTCGGCGCCTTCCGCGAGTCCCTTGCGGATGTAACCGCGCACGCGCTCGAGCTGCGCCTGCGAGGTGAGCGGCCCGAGCCGGGTGGACTCGGCGAGCGGGTCGCCGACCGTGAACCCGGCTGCGACCTCGGCGGCGATCTTCGCCGCCTCGTCGTATTTGGACTGCGGCACCAGCATGCGCGTTAGCGCGGTGCAGGTCTGCCCGGAGTTGAGGTAGCAGCCGTTCACCGTGCTTTTCACCGCCACCGCGAGATCGGCGTCGTCGAGGATCACCGACGCGCTCTTGCCGCCGAGCTCCAGCGCGACCCGCTTCACGCTTTGCGCGGCAAGCTCCGAAATGCGCTTGCCGGCGCGGGTGGAGCCGGTGAAGGAGATCATGTCGACGCCGGGATGCTTCACCAGCGCTTCGCCCGCGCCGGAGCCGAATCCCGTGACGATGTTGAGCACGCCCTTCGGCAGCGCGGCAGACTCGGCGCACTCGGCGAGGATGAAGGCGTTGAACGGCGCGACTTCCGAAGGCTTCAGCACCACGGTGCAGCCGGCGGCGAGCGCCGGCGCGACCTTCAGGGTGATCTGGTGCAGCGGATAGTTCCAGGGTGTGATCGCGCCTACGACGCCCACGGGCTCGCGCACCACGAGCGAATTCCCCACGCGCGTCTCGAAGGAAAACTCTTTCACCAGCTTCGCATAGTTGGCGAAGTTCGCGATCGGCAGGCCGGCCTGAATGCGGCTCGCCATCTTGAGGGGCATGCCGACTTCCTGCGCGATCGTCCTCGCGAGCTCGTCGGCGCGCGCCTTGAGCGCCGCCGAAATCTTTTCGAGAAACTCGGCCCTTTTCTCCGTCGCGGTCTGGCTCCACGACTCGAGGGCGCCGCGCGCGGCGGCGACCGCCGCATCGATGTCCTTTTCCGTCCCCGCGGGAACGCGCCCCATCACCTCGCCGGTGCCGGCGTTGTGCACGTCGATGGTTTGCGCACCGGAGGGTGCGACCCATTGACCGCCGATATAGAACTTGTCTCGGACCAGCATGCCAATCTCCTCGGGTGAACGGCTATTTTATATATACTGCGCTGGCATTCGGATAGGACACGGGGATAAGGAATGTCGCGCCAGGCGCGAGCGGCAATCTGCCGGGAGCTCAACCGGCCTGTAGTCGTCGAGGAGATCACCGTCGACCCGCCCAAGGCTGGCGAGGTCACCGTGAAGCTCGCCGCCTGCGGGGTGTGCCACTCCGACCTGTCGGCGACCAACGGCACGCTGGCGATGCAGCTGCCGCTCGTCCTCGGCCACGAGGCGGCCGGCGAGGTAATAGAAGTTGGACAACATGTCTCTTCCCTCTCCCCGGGGGATCATGTCGTCTCGTCCTTCATCTACATGTGCGGCGAGTGCCGCTTCTGCGTCGCCGGCCGGCCGGTGCTGTGCATCGAGCAGGGAAAGGCGATCACCACGCTGCCCGACGGCACGCTGCGCACGCGCGACGCGCGCGGCCAGCCGCTCAACGTCTTTTCGGGCTGCGGCGTGATGGCCGAGTACGCCACCCTGCACAAACATAACGTGGTGAAGATCGATCCGAAGATGCCCCTCGACCGCGCGGCGCTGGTGGGCTGCGCGGTGACCACCGGGGTGGGCGCCGTGTTCAACACCGCGCGCGTCGCCCCCGGTTCCAGCGTTGCCGTGTTCGGCTGCGGCGGCGTCGGCCTCAACGTGATCCAGGGCGCGCACATTGCGGGCGCCGAGCGAATCATCGCGATCGACACGCTGGAGGCCAAGCTTGCCCTGGCACGGAACTTCGGAGCCACGGACACGCTGCTCGCCAAGGCGGGAGAGGACGTTTCCAAGGCACTCAAGAAAATGACCGCAGGCGGACCCGACTACGCATTCGAATGCGTGGGCAACGGCGAGCTGGCCGCGGCGGCCTACCGCGCGATCCGGCGCGGCGGGGTGGCGGTGGTGGTCGGGGTGGCGAAGCCCGGCGACTCGACCGCGGTGCGCACCATGACCCTGCCGTTCGAGGAGAAGACCCTCACCGGCAGCTACTTCGGCTCGTGCGTTCCGCGCATCGATTTCCCGCGCATGCTCGCCCTCTATATGGGCGGCAGGCTGAAGCTCGACGAGCTCATCACGCGGCGCTATTCAATCGGCGAGGCGCCGCAGGCGTTCGCCGATCTCGAATCCGGCCGCAACGCCCGCGGCGTGATCGTCTTTTGATTGCGCGCCGCTTGATGCGCGCCTTCCGGTGACCGGCCGCATCCTGGTCGTCGACGATCAGCGGGCCGCGAGCGAGCTGCTCGCGGGCGTGCTGCAGGCGCGCGGCTACCAGGTGTCGATCGCCGGGAGCGGCGAGGCCGCGCTCGAGGCGGTGCGGCAGGCGAGCCCCGACCTGGTGCTCGCGGACATCCGCATGCCGGGAATCGACGGCTACGAGCTGTGCCGCCGCCTGCGCGCCCAGCCCGACACCGCGCTGCTCCCGGTCATCCTCATCACTTCGCTCGAGGCGACAGACGAGCGCGTCAGGGGCCTCGAGGCCGGCGCCGACGACTTCCTTTCCAAGCCGGTCAACTGGGAAGAGCTCTTCGCCCGCGTGCGCTCGCTGCTGCGGACCAAGCGGCTGCAGGACGAGATCCGCGCGCTGAACGCGGCGCTCGAGGACCGGGTGCGCCGCCAGGTCGCCGAGCTCGAGCAGCTCGGGCGGCTGAAGCGCTTTTTCTCGCGCCAGGTGGTCGAGGCCATCGTCGCCGGCGGCGAGGACATCCTGGCCCCGCACCGGCGCGAGATCACCGCGGTGTTTCTCGACCTGCGGGGCTTCACCGCGTTCACCGATCGCGCCGATCCGGAGGAGGTGCTCGAGCTGCTGCGCGCCTACCACGCGACGCTCGGGCGCACCGTCGACGACTACGGCGGCACGCTGGAGCATTTCGCCGGCGACGGCGTGATGATCTTCTTCAGCGACCCGCTGCCAGTGGATCGCCCCGCCGAGCGCGCGGTGCGCATGGCGATCGCGCTGCAGGAGGCGTTCACCCCGATCGCCGAGGCCTGGGAGAAGCTCGGCCACGACGTGGGGCTGGGCATCGGCATCGCGCAGGGCGAGGCCACCCTCGGCGTGATCGGCTTCGAGCAGCGCTGGGAATACGCGGCGATCGGAAACGTGCCCAACCTCGCCGCGCGCCTGTGCGGCGAGGCCCGCGCGGGGGAAATCCTGCTCGACGCGCAGGTCGAGCACGAAATCGCTGCGCTCTTCTACACCGAGCCGGTCGGGCCGCTCCAGCTGCGCGGCTTCTTCCAGCCGGTCCCGGCGTTCAGGCTCAGAGCGCGGAAGTGACGCCGAGGTCGCGGGCGATGGACCGCGCTTCGCTCTCGTCCCATTCCAGGCCGAGCGTCTCCTCGTCCCACTCGTCCGCCTCGATGTCGATTGCGAGGTCGTCGTCGAAGTCTTCGGTGTCCATGCCTGCATATGTAAGGCCGGACCGTTACACCGTCTTCGCCGCAACTGCACGCCGGGAGGACTAGACACTTCTTTACCGTCGACTGAGGCAAGCTGTGCGGGCCAGGGAACTTGTAGTGAAATGGGGCCCTCCGAACAGTCGCCATGGATAGCGCCGTGAAAGCCACGCGTAGGCGGAACATGCTGCTGATTGCGCTCGCCCTTGTCGTGGCGGCCGCGGGCATCGGCGCCTGGGTCTATTACGACCAGACGCGCGGCGGCCAGGCCGCCGCGCAGCCGCAGGCGAAGGCCGGGAAGGGCCGCGGCGCCAGGGGCGGCGACGGCGGCCCGACCCCGGTCGCGGCCGGCGTCGCTGAGGTCGGCGAAATCCCGATCTATCTGAGCGGCCTGGGCACGGTGGTGCCGATGCGCACGGTCGTCGTGCGCAGCCGCGTGGACGGGGAGCTCGTCCGCGTCAACTTCACCGAAGGGCAGTACGTGAAGGAGGGCGAGGTGCTCGCGCAGGTCGACCCGCGCGCATTCCAGGTTCAGCTCGACCAGGCGGAGGGCCAGCTCATCAAGGACCGGGCGCTGCTCGCCAACGCGCGCATCGACCTCGAGCGCTACCGCACGCTCTTCCAGCAGGACTCGATCGCCAAGCAGCAGGTCGACACCCAGGCCGCGCTGGTGCTCCAGTACGAGGGCACGGTGCGCAGCGACCAGGCGATGGTCGACAACGCGCGCCTGCAGCTTTCCTATGCCCGCATCACCGCGCCGATCAGCGGGCGGCTGGGGTTGCGCCAGGTCGATCCGGGCAATATCGTGCACGCCGCCGATGCGAACGGGGTGGTCGTGATCACCGAGATCCAGCCCGTCACCGTGGTTTTCACGCTGCCGCAGGACAACCTGCCGGCGCTCATGCAGCGCGTGAAGAGCAACGCCAAGCTGGCAGTCGAAGCCTGGGACCGCGGTTTCCGGGCCAAGCTCGGCTCCGGGGAGCTCCTCACGGTCGACAACGTGATCGACATCACCACCGGGACGGTCAAGCTCAAGGCCAAGTTCGCCAACGCCGACCTGGCGCTCTTCCCGAACCAGTTCGTGAACGCCCGCATGCTCCTCGACACGCGCAAGGGCGTGGTCACCATCCCGAGCGCGGCGCTTCAGCGCGGCAGCCAGGGCAGCTTCGTCTACGTGATTAATCCAAATACCGGGCCCAAGAACCCGGGCCCTACTTCGGACGACGGCACGGTGAGCGTGCGGCCGGTGAAGCTGGGGCCGAGCGACGGCGAGCGCGTGGCCGTGGAATCGGGCCTCGCCGCCGGCGAGCGCGTGGTGGTCGACGGCATGGACCGCCTGCGGGAGGGCGCCAGGGTCCAGGCCGGCGCCCGGCGGTGAACCCGTCGCGCCTTTTCATCCTGCGCCCGGTCGCGACCTCGCTCGCGATGGTGGCGATCGTGCTCGCGGGGCTGCTCGCTTTCCGCCAGCTGCCGCTCTCCGCGCTGCCCGAAGTCGATTACCCGACGATCCTGGTCGTGACCTTCTATCCGGGGGCGAGCCCGGAAGTGATGACCTCGTCGGTGACCGCGCCACTCGAGCGCCAGTTCGGCCAGATGCCCGGGCTGCGCCAGATGTCCTCCACCAGCTCGGGCGGCGCGTCGGTGATCACGCTGCAGTTCAACCTCGACATCGGGCTCGACGTCGCGGAGCAGGAGGTGCAGGCGGCGATCAACGCGGGCTCGAACCTGCTGCCGAACGACCTGCCCGCGCCCCCGGTGTACAGCAAGGTCAATCCCGCCGACGCGCCGATCCTGACGCTCGGCGTCACGTCGAAGACGCTGCCGCTGCCGCAGGTGCAGACGCTGGCGGACACGCGCCTCGCGCAGAGGATCTCGCAGATCACCGGCGTCGGCCTGGTCACGCTCTCGGGCGGCCAGCGCCCGGCGGTGCGGGTGCGCGCGAACCCCAAGGCGCTCGCTTCGGCGAACCTCAATCTCGAGGACGTGCGCACGGCGATCGTCGGGGCGAACGTCAACCAGGCGAAAGGCAGCTTCGACGGGCCCGAGCGCGCCTACACCATCGATGCCAACGACCAGCTGCGCTCGCCGGCCGAGTACGGCAGGATCGTGGTGGCGTACCGCAACGGCGCCCCGGTTCTGCTGTCCGACGTCGCCGACGTGGTCGAGGACGCCGAGAACGTGAAGCTCGCGGCGTGGATGAACGAGGCGCCGGCGATCATCCTCAACATCCAGCGCCAGCCCGGCGCCAACGTGATCGAGGTGGTCGACCGCATCAAGGCGCTCGCGCCGCAGCTGCGCGCCTCGCTGCCCCCGGGCGTGGATCTCGCGGTGCTCACCGACCGCACCGTCACCATCCGCGCCTCGGTGCACGACGTCGAGCTCGAGCTGCTCTTCGCCGTCGGCCTGGTGGTGCTGGTGATCTTTCTCTTCCTGCGCAGCGCGGCCGGCACGCTGATCCCGAGCGTCGCGGTGCCGCTCTCGCTCGTCGGCACCTTCGGCGTCATGTACCTCGCGGGGTTCTCGATCAACAACCTCACCCTGATGGCGCTCACCATCGCCACCGGCTTCGTGGTCGACGACGCCATCGTGATGATCGAGAACATCGCGCGCCACATCGAGCACGGCGATCCGCCGATGCAGGCCGCGCTCAAGGGTGCGGGCGAGATCGGCTTCACCATCATCTCGCTCACCATCTCGCTCATCGCGGTGCTCATCCCGCTGCTCTTCATGGGCGAGGTGGTCGGGCGCCTGTTCCGCGAGTTCTCGATCACGCTGGCGGTGGCGATCCTGATCTCGGCGTTCGTCTCGCTCACCCTGACCCCGATGATGAGCGCCCGTCTTCTCAAGCCGAGAAAAGCGGAAACATCGGACTGGTTCGACCCGGTCATCGCCCGTTACGGCCAGGCTCTCGAATGGGTGCTCGACCGGCAGGCCGCGACGCTGTGGGTCGCGCTCGCCACGCTCGCGCTGACGGCCCTGCTCTACATCGTCGTGCCGAAGGGCTTCTTCCCGATGCAGGACACGGGCGTGCTGCAGGGCATCTCGGAGGCGCCGCAGACGGTGTCGTTCGGCTCGATGGCGCGGCGCCAGCAGGCACTCGCGCGCGCGCTCCTCGCCGATCCCGAGGTGGAGAGTCT
>Ga0137394_10003791_pt1 | contig 11403 bp, 17 predicted proteins | sample czobulk116metaG_FD_108278 | JGI IMG/M metagenome (GOLD analysis project Ga0137394, IMG submission 108278) | Vadose zone soil microbial communities from Angelo Coast Range Reserve, California, USA - czobulk1.16 metaG | ecosystem: Environmental > Terrestrial > Soil > Vadose zone | place: USA... | reverse complement strand
TGTACTTTGCCTATTGTACTGCCTCACACCCGAGTAGTATAAATAGTAGCATACGCTGTATAGGACTCTCTAAGTAGAGTCTCTTGTCAATCTACGTGTTCTCCAGTCCCCTCTTCGAACACCCTAAAGACTCCTACTCCTGTCGTGGAGACAGTTCTTTTTATCCATTCCTCTTCTCATCTCTATCGCAATCGACTTAGCGGTTAAGTCGCTTCGAGTCTAAGGGCTCACTGTCTTGGCAGTGACAGAGGGTCAAGTCAGGACACTGAAACAAACCAAGCACATAAGGGGCACTCACTCTCTGTTGAGCACACAAAGAGGGTCAAGTCAGGACACTGAAACAAACTAAGCACACAAGAGGCACTCACTTCCTGTCAAGCACACAGGGAGGGTCAAGTCAGGACACTGAAACAAACTGAGCATGCAAGGGGCACTCACTTCCTGTCAAGCACACAGGGAGGGTCAAGTCAGGACACTGAAACAAACCAAGCATGCAAGGGGCACTCACAAACTGTTGAGCACACAGGGAGGGTCAAGTCTGGACACTGAAACAAACCAAGCACACAAGGGGCACTCACCAACTGTTGAGCACACAGGGAGGGTCAAGTCAGGACACTGAAACAAACCAAGCATGCAAGAGGCACTCACCAACTGTTGAGTGCACAGGGAGGGTCAAGTCAGGACACTGAAACAAACCAAGCACACAAGGGGCACTCACCAACTGTCAAGTGCACAGGGAGAATCAAGTCAGGACACTGAAACAAACTGAGCATGCAAGGGGCACTCACTTGCTGTTGAGCACACAGGGAGGGTCAAGTCAGGACACTGAAACAAACCAAGCATGCAAGGGGCACTCACCAACTGTCAAGCACACAGGAAGGGTCAAGTCAGGACACTGAAACAAACCAAGCACACAAGGGGCACTCACTTCCTGTCAAGCACACAGGGAGGGTCAAGTCAGGACACTGAAACAAACCAAGCATGCAAGGGGCACTCACTTCCTGTCAAGCACACAGGGAGGGTCAAGTCAGGACACTGAAACAAACCAAGCATGCGAGGGGCACTCACCAACTGTCAAGCACACAGGGAGGGCCAAGTCAGGACACTGAAATAAACCGAACACACGAGGGGCACTCACTTGCTGTCGAGCACACAGGGAGGGTCAAGTCAGGACACTGAAGCAAACTGAGCACATGAGGGGCACTCACACTCTGTCGAGCACACAGGGAGGGTCAAGTCAGGATAACATAGGGAACAAACAAGCAAGGACAAACTGACGAGATACTGAGTAGTAATTTTGTGTCAGCAAGAGGCAACACCAAACACGATATTACAACTCACCCAGAGCAACGGAAATCCCACTATGCATAATTTTATTACTTTTTCTGTATCCCCAAGCCCTTGAGTAAATTTATCATGGGTCCTGTAATGGGATTGTGCTCCTCTCATTCTCATCTTACTATGCATAAGAACTTACCATTTAACGGCTTGTTTTATGTTCAACTCCAGACTATCCTTCTGAATAGTTAAGAGTATGAGTGCAACCGCGCCGCCCGAAAGCGCATTGGCGGTCACTTCGAGCAGATCAGTACACCGTTGGCGATGCTTGTGCATTCCTACGCGACAGAAATCTGCATAGTACATATTGGTTGGTTAACAAAGTCCTCACTCTCCAAACGTACAAATGGTGGAGGTCCCTCGAGGTTGGCCAAAAAATGTTCGCTGAAGATTGTTTCCATCTCGTCGTTGAGGAGCGTTGGATCACGATGCTGATCCTCCAACTTCATCATGATATCGCGCCTGAACTGGTCATACTTAGTGAACACTGCTATCACAGGAACTAGAAAAATGCCTCATTTTGATCGCCAGTTCATAAAGTTGTGCTTGGACGACGTACCATTCTTATCTGGACAAATATCGCCAAAGTGCTTCAAATCTAGCAATGGCCGATCATTGACCATCGAAACGCAATACCTGAAAAGAAATCCTTGTGAATGCACAGATACAGATACTCAACGCTTTCCACTCCGACATCTCGTGAAAGGTACAAACCATATCGCGTGCAATCTCTTCTCCAATCTCTTCTCCTGCGACTTTCGACGGACAAACTCTTGCACAGTCTTCAGCTCGCCTTCGCCGCCAGCCTCGAAGCCACGAGAGTCGTGGAAAACATAACCTTCATGACTTGAAAAGACCAGTTCGTGCTCGATGTCATGCTCGCCACGCTGCGAGCAGGATCGTCACGATCAGCCATCACCGACAAGAATAAGCCTGCTCGACCTCTTGGGAAGCCTCGAGTTGAACCTGGCTAGACGATGAGATCAAAAGAGCCACCAAGAATGAGAACGTACCCGCTCGCGCTTTCCCCGTGGACCAAACCTGTAGATCTCTGGACTCTCGGTGGTATCGCAAACTCTTTGCAGAATTGAGGTCTTGCCTGCGTTTGCTCTTCCAATAATGAGGACTCGGAACTTGACATGGTTGGGGACTTTGGGGAGGAATTGCTGTGCGTCCATAGTACCAATGTGTTGTAAGTTGGGAGACTCACTAGGGCTGCACGTAGCGCTGAACACACGAGGCCGCAATTAATGCAGAACTTATGTTATTTACCCTTGTGTGTTGTACAAACAGGGAATGACTATCGATCCGTTGCGGGCCGGCTCATGTAACTCGCCTCACACATCGCTGCTGTCGTTGTCGGTGTTAGTAGCCATGTTGAGCCAGCTAGTCTTAACGATTGCCATAGTGGCTCTCTTCCACGGTGAGAACAATTATCAACGTTCATGTTTTATGAGGTATTTATGCTGCTCTCACAGCTGCTTTCTCAGCCTATGAACGTATGCCCTCCCTGATACGCCACCTTATTGTCCTACAGCACACGTACTACCATCTAGACCTTTCCCTCTTGAAGGCGCTGGGAAGACCCGAGAGTTTCATTCAGTCGTCTGTATGTGTAGTCCATTCCTCGAATTTCTCTGAAGCATTTACCATTACCACTTCCCTTCCGTCACCAGATCGTCCTCGAGTCTTTCGTCGCGCTGTTCCTCGGAATCATCGGCGCCTGCTTGAAAGCACACCCTCTCAAAGAGATTACATGGGCGAGCGAAATGAAGACACGGTACGCCACACACCCACCATCCTCATTCTTTACGTTTCATAACGCCGCCTCTGCTTCACTCCACCTCGCTATCTGCGCCTATAGGAAAATCGACGATATGGACGCGCGAATGGGATTTGCAAATTTCGTGACGCGGGGAAGGGTGTTGGGTAAAGAAGCGGTGCCGAGCTCATGATATCGTTGGATGTCCACCGCACCGCTGTTACTGGTCCGTGAGTTTTCACAAGTTGTGATGGCATACATGCATTCGCCGATTCCGTCGCTAATATAATTCCTCTCCATAGCCTTCACATTTTCAGGGCCTCTTATCCGATATATTACTTATCCTGCCTCGACGCGTTCTGCTGGGTTGCGTGACTACAGTTCAAGTCGGACATTTCCGGCATCTGAGCAAGCCTGAATTTGTTCATGTCACTCCTCCCTCAGATTTGCACCAGATCACCTGAAATAATGTGCATTAGGATTGCATTTAAAAGTAGAATAGCCCTTATTCGTTAGATTTTTTTAAAATATGAGAAGCACCTGTTTTTCTGACCAAAATTTGAAACAAAACACAAAAAACTGTGTTCCTGCCTGTAAAACTACTGTGGACACTTAAAAAATACCTGAAATGAGGAATAGACGATTTACAACATGTCTAGGCTCTTTATTGGGTCTTGGAGCGGGGGCACATCTAAATCAGGCAAGTTAAGGAGGTATTTCCTAATTGGTACCTCCCGGGCCGTGAGCCTATGGCATACCGTATACTCACTCGGACCGTACAATACCTTGTAGTTATCAGATGGAACCGGAAGAAATATTGTCTTCGTCTCTTGGGACACTCTACGACTATGTCCATATCTCGCATTCTTCGCCAGGCGAATTGTTCACATACGAACATCGCTCTCAGGACCCTAGCTTACCGCCACTCACGGTAACGGTATCTGTACCAGACACCCAGGCCGAGAACTGGTCGCTTCAGGCCTCCAGCATTTGGATCTCTGCGCTATACGTGGTCGATCACATCTCAGAGCTCGGTCTCCCAAATGCAAAAAGGACAGGGACCAGCTTCCCCGATACGTCTCCGCCTCTGCGTTTAATAGAACTTGGCGCAGGCGCAGGCCTGCCGAGCATCGTCATCGCCAAACGCTACCCACACATCAGCGTCGTCGCGAGCGACTATCCCGACGCTGATCTGATCCGCACGCTCCGCTCAAACGTAGCGCGGAACGGCGCGACGCACAACTGCGCCGTCGTCCCGCACGCCTGGGGCAGCGACCCGTCCACGTCCACGTCCACGCTCCTGCCCGCAGCGGACGTCGTGCTGGCGGTCGACACGCTCTGGGACCGCGCGCTGCACGGCGCGCTGCTGCGCACGATGTGCGCCGCGCTTCGGCGCGCTTCCGGGGCACGCGCGCACGTCGTCGCGGGGCTGCACACGGGGCGGTACGCGATCGAGGCGTTTTTGAGGGCGGCGGAGGCTGAGGGGCTCGTGCTTGTCGGTGGTGGCGGGTCGACGGAGCGGGAGGTCGGAGGCGGTGAGGGTCGCAGGGAGTGGGATGTTGAGCGCGTGGCGGGGGACGAGGATGAGGATGAGAGAGAGCGGAGACGATGGGTCGTTTGGAGCGTGCTCAAGTGGGCGGATTTGTGACGATGAGGGTGTTTTCGTTGGGTAATTGATGGGGGAGATGCGTAAGGGCTCGTTACTCGTTCCCATCGGCAGTTCGTATTGCTGGATCCATCATCTGGCCTATGCATCTACATGCACCACCGAGTCGTGACAGGTCTAACTACGATACAAAGGTGTAACAACGTGCTGGTTAGTGAAAAGTGAAAGAGCGTCGAAAGTCCAACTTGAATATGCGGCTGGCTAGCTTCTTTCGTTATCTTGAAGAATTGCATAACATTGTATACAATTGTATGTCTGTATGTCTTTCAAGCACCTTAGCCAATAACATTTACCTCCATACATACGTATATTCTACGTTCTATATATGGAACGGAATTCTCAATGGGATGTTTGAGACGAAGCCGATCACCATCGTAAATCAAGGTGTCATGGTGCTTGTAAGAACGAGCTCTCGTGCCTTACTATCTCTGGGGATGAAAGAACTCGGAAACGAATTCGGATAACTAGAAGAATCATCAACCTCCGGGAATCTAGGAAATAGTTGAACAATTACCTCAAGACACCACCTTTATATGTGTAATCAGAGAGCTTATCCCCACCGTTTCCTGCTCTCTTGATGTCGAAAACCGAGAGCAAAGAAGCGATTGCAATAAATAGCGTCGCGTCAGCAAGGTGCCTTCCAGGACATATCCGCTTCCCAAACCCAAAAGTCGCGCCCAGGACAGGATCGTCGCGCAAACTTCCATCTGGATTCAGGAACCGTGCTGGTTTGAAAATATCCGGCTCAGGATAGGTGGCAGGGTCGTGAAGGATTGACCTGAAAAGAGTTCAAGCTACTCAGGACAGCATATCATAGGAAACATAATCTACCATATATTTCCAATCACGACAGCGCCTGGGAAAATATGCTTAGGCAAACCTTGTACCATTCCTGTCAGGAGTCAGGACTCACCCTTCGGTATGAAGAAGCCTTCATAGACGTCATCTTGTGTGACCGCATGTTGGACACCTGCCAGTGAAGATGGTATGACGCGACGCTGCTCCGATACCTCATAAGTGGGTTACTGGGGATACTAACCAACAGGAGTGACAGGACGCCATCTCATAGTCTCCTTGTACACAGCGTCAACGAACGGCAACCTCGGACGATCCTCAAAAGTAGGAAGCCGATCTCGTCCTATCACAGAATCAAGTTCGTCCTGGGCTTTCTTCTGTATGTCAGGCCAAATTATCATTGCCACGAAAAATGACTTCATGACCCCAACGACCTAGAAAATGACGTCAAGGCTCCCATACATCCAGTCTCGATTTACCAGTCCCGCCGACTTACGGTATCAAGCCCAGCTATAGAGAACTATCTCAACAGGATCTACGCAAGGGAGCGGGTAGTACTAACCTGAATACATCGAGGCTAGAGCACCAGCAATCGTTTCTTCTGCCTTGTCACGGTCAGGTCCACTTAAGTTCAGGCCCTCTACCTCCTGAAGATCCTCGAGAGCAAGCGACGGACGCGCAGTGCCATTGAGCTGCAGTGCGTTTTACGAGCCACTTTGAGATGCTGAGTTACTGTAATGAATAACTACTTACCATACTTTCCTTCACGGAACACATTGGAAGATGCAAGGCATGATCTCCCAATTCGCGACCAATACGCGCTATTTCTTTGTAGCTAAACCATGGTAGCCACTCAGGGACATGCTGTACTAAATGACACGCCCTAAGTCAATCCTGTTGCGAGTGGAAAAGGCAAAAATACACACGGAAAGAAACGTAATTGAGGAGCAAAGTTCCCGGAAGGACCTTTTCGAGCGCAAACCTTATCCTCCCTCTGGAAACGTTAAGCAACCTATCGTCGTACCCTTGCACTTGATATCCATATGTCACAGCGAGGATCAACTCCCCCTGAAAGCTGAACATTCGCCAAATAATTCAAGAGCCTGATGCAAGTCAGAGAGAATTACTACGGACAGTTCGACATGATCATTCCATTGATGAGGGTTTTCCAGTAGCCGGGAGAGGAGTACAAGTGTCTTTGCCTGTATAATCGGACGATATGAGGCTGTGGCGACTGGGCGAAGGCCGCGGTCAATCATCCTGCGTCCCTGGCGCCAGTGGTCGCCGCTTCTCGCGAATGTCAGAACCCAGTTCCACCCCATCCTGATTGACGTGAGCAGACACCCCACAATAGATGATGCCAACACACACATGTCGTAGAACGGCATTACAGGACGATCAGAATAGATGGCCCCACGCTTATCAAGGAGGTCCCTGGTAGCTTTGACGGTGTTCAATACGACGATAACCTGCCCAAAAATATGGAAAGACAAGACATCCCCTGTCGTTCTTGTCAGAAAAGGACTTTTGCGAAAGAAAGGGATGGCACACCATGTGTTTCTGAAAATCTCGTATAGGCAAGCCAGGAAAAATGCTTTGGGATGTCGAGAAGATTTCCGATGATTGGCAAGCGTCGTGGGCCAGGAGGATAGGGTAGTCCTTTCCGCCTTCGATGGTCACGGACAGCCTGGATAGCAGCAAGGAGCAACAGAAAGGCGAAAACGTGAACGATGGATGTGAGGTAAGTCATGCTCTTGCCAACAATGAAAGTCAAGTCAATCAGGGTCGACAGGCCGGGAACACAAGTGGAGGTTACTCATATCATGACACCTCAGACCGCAGAATTTATATGAGCTACACTGGCTTCTATACTTCCATCGAAGCAGTTCCTAGGTGCCACGTGACATTTGCGTGATTTGCATGGTAAGGCCCGAAATAGTCCCGCCTGAGTCGCGAGGTGAGTCGAGACTCCAGACTGGCCACAGTTCTTGGTCCCAACGTCGACGCTACCTCACAAGCCACCAAGTCAGCGTGGCCACCTCGAACACCTCGCGAACCGTATGTAATCCTCTGGGTGCCTTGGCCGTCACTAACATAATCGCTCATTAAATACTTCGGACTCTTGGCGAACAAGTTGATGGGAACTTAAACCGAAGAAGTCAGCTCGCTTTGTTCACGCGAATATCGACTTCAGGGAAAGTTCCTTTACCTCGAATGCAGTTCTTCTGAACAGAGGGCTGTCCAACAAGTAAACTACGATACCCTCCGAGAAGAACATCAATGTGTTCTGCCGATCAAGAAGCGTACGCGATATGCTGCAGTCACGGTGGGCCATTGCGCCGCGTAACCAAGCAGGAATCAAGGTGTTCACCAGAGTTGACATGTTGATACGTTGATACCACAGTATCGCGTCACAGGAGCGTTTCGCTTCTTCCTTTCAGTCCAGTCCAGAGCGTGTGCAAGGAGGAAGAACAGGGACGCAGTGCCTTCGTCGTCAAATCCAAATCCAACGCACACGTGATTCGTCCTACTGTAGTAATCGCGATCCGGATACAGTATTCCGCAATCATAGCTCAGGTAAGCATAAATGAGAATTATGTTGTACTCGCATGTCAGGGCATCCGACTTAGTGACCCCGGGGCCCCGGATTAATTTTATCCTTCTGGTTCTCATACAACTGAGGATACTGTTGGACGTGCAACATTGCAGAGAAAGGCTCGGGACTCATGCCGCTGACTCGGACATAGCTACGGCCCGGGCACTGTCCATACACCACAACCACAGCTTCACACGAGAATATTAAGGACCAATTGGGGAATCGCAGAAAAACCATCATAACGTCAAAATATAAACCATCTTGGACCTCTGACTCGTGCCGACCAACATTGGTGTACTGTACAGTGACTCTGCCCCAGGTCTCGCTAAGCTACCGGGGGCGCCGGCGCCCACAATACCGATTTGCACACATCACGGTATGACAGTATATTGTACGGCGTAGCCTTCGTGCAACGACCAACTGTGGCATCGTGGTGTGGAATATTCGGCCTTGCAAAAGGATGGTATCCATCTTTCAGACACCCGGGTCAGAAGAGGTCATTCGGTGACTGTCCACCTCTTCCAATCTCGTCTTGCATCCGAGTCGGGTGTACACAATATACTATGTGCGTCCAGACGACGGTTTGTGAAAAGACATAGCTGTGAGCCACAGGCGAGAACCATACATACATTCACTCAAGGCACGAAGTAGGTAACCTCAACAAAATATTTGAGATGAAACAGATCACCATCGTAAATCAACACGACGTTGTATTATTAGCAAGAATGAGTTCTTGTGCCTTGCTATCTCTGGGGCTGAGAGAACAAGGAAATGGATTTGGAGCACTAGAAGGATTATCAACCACTGCGTTTCTAGAACTGAAATAGACAATTACCTCAAGAGAGCACCTGTAAATGTGTAATCGGAAAGTTTATCACCCCTGTCTCCGTCCTTTTCGATTTTGAAAACCGAGAACAAAGACGCAATTACAATAAACAGAGTCGCGTCGGCAAAGAACCTCCCAGGGCAGATCCGTTTCCCAAACCCAAACACCGAGGTTAGGACGGGATCGTCGTGCAAGGTTCCATCTGGATTCAGAAATCGCCCCGGTTCGAAGGCATCTGGCACCGGATAGAGAGCAGGATCATGAAGGATTGACCTGAAAAAAGTTCGAGATTCTCTAACAGGGTAGAGAATATGGCCCACCATATATTTCCTATCACTACCGCGCCTAACATGCGTCGGCAAATGTTATGACCACTGGCAAGCAGATCTTGTCCAGGAATCAGAACTCACCTTTCGGTATGAAGAAGCCTTCATAGATGTCATCTTGTGTGACGGCATGTGGGATACCTACGAGCGAGTAAGGACGACAAAGATATGATGCTGTTCACCTCCAAGTCAAGTGAGTTGTGATTGAGGAAACACACCAGCAGGGGAGACAGGGCGCCATCTTAAAACCTCTTTGCACACGGCATCCACGAATGGTAATTTCGGACGATCCTCAAAAGTTGGAAGCCGCCCTCGCCCTATCACAGAATCGAGTTCGTCCTGTGCCCTCTTCTGGATATCAGGATGGAGCAACATTGCCACGAACAACACCCTCAGGGCCGAAACGGTCTGGGAAATGACATTCAGGCTCTAACACATCTACAGGCTTGAATGCACTTTTCACGTCAACTCACGGTATCGAGCCCAGCTTTTGAGAACTGTCTCAGCCGGATCTACGCGATGGAGTGAGTACTAACCTCCATACATCGAAGCTAGAGCACCAGCGACAGTTCTTTCTGCCTCGTCACGGTCAGGTCCATTCAGGTTCAGGTCTTCCAACTCTTGAAGATTCTCGAGGGCAAGCGAGGGAAGTGCCGTACCGTTGAGCTGCAATTGTTTTGCGAGCCATCGTGAGATGATGATAAAGTGTCGAATTATAGTCACTTACCATACTTTCTTTTACCTTCCGAATAGGAGGATATAGGACCTTATTTCCCATGTCGATACCAAGGCGCATCAGTGGTTTGTAGCTGAACCACGGTAGCCAATCGGGAATGTAGCGTACTGAGGTGTATGTGCGAGGTCTATCAGGTTACCGATGCATAAAAACAAAAAGCAAAGAAACACATACAAAGAGGAACATGATTGATGAGCAAAGCTCCCGGATGAATCTTCTCAGTCGCGAACTTTGTCCTCCTTTTTGCATCGGCAAGCAGCCTATCATCACGCTCGTACTTTCGATGTCCATAGGTTACAGCGAGGATTAACTCCCCTTGAAAGCTGAGCATGCGCCAAACAATTTAGGAGAGTGATGCAAGTCCGAGATGCACCTTACGGACAGGTCCATGTGAGCCTCCCATTGGTTCGGGGTTTCCAGTAACCGAGAAAGAAGTATGTGTGTGTTCGCCTGCATGATTGGTTGATATGAGGTTGTGGCGCTCGGGCGAAGGCCACGGTCAACCATCCTGCGACCTTGGCGCCAATGGTTGCCGCTTGATGTTGCCACCATCAGAACCCAATTCCACCCCATCCTAATTGTTGTGAGTTAAGACCCCCTGCGTGCAGAAATTTATCACGCACATCTCGTAAAGTGGGAACACGGGACGATCGGAATAAATCGTTGCGCGCTTTTCAAGAAGGTCTTTGGCAGCTTTGGCGGTGTTCAATACGACGATGACCTGCCCAAAGAGTCGGAAGGACAAGATATTCCCTGACATTTTTGTCAGAAGAGGGACATCTGCCGAAGAGGGTGTGGTACCATGTATTTTCGAAAGCTTGGAGTAGGCGAGCCAGGAGGAATGCTTTGGAATATCAAAAACATTGCCAATGATGGGCAAGGGTCGTGGGCCAGGAGGGTAAGGTAGCCCTCGCCGCCTTCTATAATCACGTATAGTCTGGATAGCGGCAAGGAACAGTAGAACGGCGAAGCAATCGAGGATGGATGTCAACCTGAGGTAGGTCATGCTCTCAGAGTCGCTGACTGAAACAACCAGGGTGAAGAGGGACACAAGCGAAAGTTGATCATATCAGGACACCCCATGCCGCGGATTTTATACGAGCTTCAGGTTAAACGGGTTCACCCGCTGTGTGACGCATAAGAGGAGCGCCGAAAGCCGGTCAGCTCGGTTCTCGACGCAGCACTTTGCACCTGACCAGAACGACCTGCGTCGCGAAGCCGAAGCTGATAAGGGTTAGCCCCAAGTTGGCCACTCGCACCTAGCCGGCCATAATATTACCCAAAGTGGTCTGCGAGAGATCCGAACATGATTACGTAATTTGTTATCTAATTTACCGAGATCTGTCTTCTGACACGTT
>Ga0137394_10003790_pt1 | contig 11404 bp, 8 predicted proteins | sample czobulk116metaG_FD_108278 | JGI IMG/M metagenome (GOLD analysis project Ga0137394, IMG submission 108278) | Vadose zone soil microbial communities from Angelo Coast Range Reserve, California, USA - czobulk1.16 metaG | ecosystem: Environmental > Terrestrial > Soil > Vadose zone | place: USA... | reverse complement strand
TTGGAATCTTTCGCCCCTGTCGGGGCTGATGTTGGTCGGATCTGAAACCCACGGCTTCGCCGTGGGCTACATTCTAACGCCGCTCCGCGGCTGGGAACTCACACCTTCGGTGAGAAATCCGGGTTAGCGAGAACAAAAGGAGGATTTTCAGGCATGAAAATGGCAGTGGGTGCCTACGCTCTCGGTGTTTTGAGCGAAGCACTTGCGGAGAGCCGGTCGGGTAAGTCGTCCGAAAGCGGGGGGAACGCCTTCCAGCTTCTGCATAACCAAAAGCGACGTTTAGGAGCATAGATATGGACCTTAGCGTCAAATATTCAAATATGTGACCGAATTATGCGAGACGATAATTCGTATCCAGTTTGTGAATCTACAAGGGCACTTTGACCATATGGATAATCTGAAACAGCATGTGCGTTGTCAGTACTGGTCAGTTAGTAGTTGCAAACGGCTCAACGTTGTAATGAACAAATGACGCATATTCGTAGTTCGCTGTTACATTTATTATCCATTCGTTTTGGATATCTATGCTTCATCGGATCGGCGGTATGTAAATCGCTTTCACTAGGTAAAGACGAATTGTTCATATTAAGTCTCGTCAAGTTGCTTGTATGCTAAGTCATGGCCATGTTCTGTTGATCACAATTGGCTTGATGCTTACATGAATGAATAGCATTCGTTTACTAGTTCGACTTAAGTATCTGAATCTCGCTGCTGACCACTAATCTTGTTCATAAATGCTACCGCGTTCGCGCAGGATCATGGATCGCAGTGTGCAGGAATTGGCGCAAACGTTTACACAGATGAGTAAAATGGATAACACGCGCATTCGAAACGCCTGAAAGCTCAACTGAATGACTCGGCTGAACTTCAGGACTGGCCCTGGGTTTCAGCCGGTCGGTCCCCGCTCGACTCCATCAGATTCAAATCCAGCCCTGTGTGACATCGGTGCATCGCGTGCTAAGTGCTCCAGGAACTATCATGAAGAAGTACCTCCTTGCTCTTGCCCTCCTGTTCGGATTCTCAGAGACAACGTATGCGCAAGATGCTGAGGCGTACAACTCCAGCATCCTCGCTGGACGCCAAACAAATCCGATGATCGTTGACGGAGTCGGAGAAGATGCCCGGTTTGAGGCGATTACTGCGATGTGGGGCGATGGGGCGAACCTTTATGTCGCCGACTCGAACACCATTCGCCGCATTGCGCTCAGCACCGCCCAGGTGACGACACTCTCGCGCACTGTTTCGACAGGCGTCGCGCACCAGGCGTTCAACGCGCTCTTTTCTTATCGGTATCAAGGCTTGTACGGACTTTGGGGTGATGGCGCTTTCCTCTACGCCACGGACATTGGTTCGGATACTGTTCGCAGGATCAACCTGACCACCGGCGGAGTTCAGACAGTCGCCGGCTCGCTGAGTTATCCCTGGGGATTGTCCGGTAAGGGCAGCAATTTGTATGTAGCGGCTTCAACAGGTTCGGTCGTTCAGGTTGATTCGGTTACGGGGCGCAGTTCCTTATTTGCGGTCACCGGCCCCGGAACGCCACGCGAGTGCTCTGGCGGGAGCGGCTGCTTTGGATATTTCCAGCCCGGTCCACGAAGTTCCTGGGCGGATAATCAGAGTCTTTATCTCACGGGTTACTCCGGAACGGTCAAGAAAGTGGATCTCTCGACCGCTGCACAAACGTTCTTGCCGGCCGTACCCTTCGATATCGGCGCAATCACCGGCACAGGCGGCCGATTGTTCGTCGCTGCGAAGACTGGTTCCCAATTCGGAAGTATTTCGATCGAGACCGGCGCGTTCACGCCCATTGCTCTAACGGCTGCCAAGATCACGGCCCTGTGGGCTGACGGATCGAGTCTCTACGTTGCAGTGGGAGATCCGCAGAACAGCGACGGTCAAGCCATTCGACGTATGGACTTGAGTACCGGAGCCGTGTTTGCCTTCGCGGGTGTTATGCGGACTTCCGAGTTTGCCGATGGAATCGGAGCCGCCGCCCGTTTTCAGAATCCTGAAGGCATTTGGGGCGATGACAGAAATCTCTACGTGGTCGATCAGTTCAACTTCACCATTCGCGTCGTCGACCGCGTTACGGGCGCAGTCTCTCTGCTGGCCGGCAAGCCGGGCAGGCAAGGCACTCAGGATGGTAATGGCCCCAATGCTTCTTTTGCGTTGCCTCACCGGATTTGGGGTGAGGGCAGGCGCGTCTACGTCACCGACGCGAATAGCGTCCGTTCCATTGATCTGGACACGGCTGAAGTGATCACACTCGCCGGCATATCCGGCCAGACTGGCGCCGTGGACGGCTTTGGCAGCGACGCACGGTTCCAGAATCCTGTCGGGCTTTGGAGCTCGAATGGCGTTCTCTATATAGCCGATGCCAGCAATTGCGTCGTTCGCAAGCTGGATCTGGCGTCCGGAAGGGTGAGCACGATTGCAGGCGTCTTTGGGCAACCCGGAACGGCCGACGGGACAGGCGCCGCTGCGCGGTTCCGTTTGCCGACAAGCCTCTGGGGTGACGGCACGACTCTCTATGTTGGTGACTTCGACACGATTCGAACAGTCTCGATCTCGACCGCCGAAGTAAAGACCATCGCCGCCGTGCCCCTTGGAAGCATTCAAGCTCTCTGGGGAAGAGGCCGCGTGCTCTACGCGCTCTCATCGGTTTCCCTTACCAGCGTCTCTTTCAAGACCGGTGTTCACCTTTATCGTATTGATCTCGACAGTGGACGGATCTCGGAACCCGTATACGGACAGGATGAAAGCACAGCCGGCCAACCGATACTGCTTACGGCCAGCCAACCGATACTGCTTACAGACGGCGATGGTCTCTGGGGCGGCGAAACAGATCTCTTCATCACGGAGTACCGGAACAATACCATTCGCCATCTCACGCGAGACTCGCTGCCCAGTCTTGCGCGCATTCAAGTTGCGAATCCCGGATATTCTTCGCGCATCACCACAGGAACTGCGGCGGCGGTATCGGTCGGTCATGCGGAGATCACGGTCGAACCTGGCAGCGGCACTCCGTCAGGATTTGCCGTCTTTGCCCTGCGTCAGAATGGTGTGCTGATTTCCGAAGCCTCCGTTCCTGCGGCGCCGGCCATCCGCTCCGGACGCATCAGCGCGACGGCGGCTGGTGTTGTGGATACGGGGCTTGCCATCGCCAATCCCAATTCCGTTGAGGCCACCATTTCCTTTTACTTCACCGATGCGGCCGGGCAGAACTATGGAACGGGCAGTTTCACACTGGCCCCAAAGGCACAGGTCGCACGTTTCCTGACGCAGGATCCCTACAAAGGTCCGTCCACTATTGAAGGAACATTCACATTCGTGTCATCTGTTCCCATTAGTGCCGTGGCTCTGCGGAGCTACATTAATGAGAGATCGGAATTCCTGATGACGACGCTGCCGGTGGTGGATCTTGCGCGCCAGTCGAACGCGCCCGCGACCGTGACGCATTATGCCGCAGGAGGCGGATGGACAACGGAATTACTCCTCGTCAATCCATCGGATCAGGCAATCTCCGGAACGGTTCAGCCTATCGGCGGCGGAACCGCGTTCCGATATGGAATCCCGTCGCGTACTTCGCAGAAGTTTGTTTTCGCAGGAACGGCCGATGCGATCAGAAGCGGCGCCTTCCGCGTCATTCCCGACACGGGAATGACGCCCTCCGCTGCGTGCATCTTTTCGTTCGTGAAGAACGGAGTGCGAGTCACTGAAGCGACCGTGCCGGACGTTCCCACGTCCGCGGCGTTTCATGCTTACGGGGAAATAACGACAAGTGTTTTGCCCGGAACTCCAGGTTCGATCCGAAGCGGGTTCGCGGTAACGAACACGTCCGCCGCTCCAGTGGATGTCACTGTTGAAATCACCAACTCGGAGGGTGTGAACCTGCCATTGCCGGGGGGATTTGGGTTTGCTCAGGCAACCATTCACATCGAAGCGATGTCGCATCTGTCGATGTTTCTCGATGAGATTCCTGGACTTGCGGGGCTGGTAATTCTCTCAACCCGGCCTGGCGTTTTTTTCCTGAGATTTTCGACGAGACTGCCCGACATTTCCGTGGTTGGATTGCGCGGTCGTTACAACGAGCGAGGTGATTTCCTGATCACCACCACGCCGGCGGTCGCCGAAGACACCGTGCCGGATACATCGCCTCTGTATTTCCCCCACATCGTGGACGGCGGCGGCTATACGACTCAGTTCGTTCTCTTCGGTGCAACGGCGCAGTCCGTATCTACAAGCCTTTCCACAACAACCTGGTATTTCAACCAAACCGGCGCCCCGATGCCAGCCGCGGAGCGGCGTTAGAGTGTAGCCCACGGCGAAGTCGCCCCGCTGGGGCTTACTATTCATCAAATCGATCACCCCGCGCTCACAAGGTGTGAATCAATTGGAAGGCAGGAGGAAGAAACCACAAAAGGCACAAGAAGCACATAAGTTTCTTGTGCCTTTTGTGCTTTTTGTGGTTCCAGTTCCCCTTCGTTGCCAATTCGTTCACAGCTTCTCAGCGCGGGGCTACATTCTAACGCCGCTCCGCGGCTGGACTCGGATGCGCCGATGCTCCTTTCATTGCTTGACAGTGCCTGTTCCCGGGACTAACCTCACGCCAATCTCTCAAATCTCAGGAGGCTCCCATGCACAGTGCGAAAGTGCTGGCAATCCTGTTCTTCCTCGCAACATCTTCGACAGCCGTGGCGGCACCCAAGGCCATCAAGTTCGGCAAATTGATCGATGGGAGGGGACGGGTCTTCACCAACGCCGTCGTCATTGTTGAAGGCGACCGCGTGCAAAGCGTCGCAAGCGGCAATGCGTCGATACCGAGCGGCGCTGAGGTAATCGATCTTTCCCGATACACGGGCATTCCGGGCTTGATCGACGCACACACGCACATCACGTACTACTGGGACGGGATTACCATACCGCGCTACGAGCCTCCGCGCCATTCGGCAGTCACGGCGTTTCTCGCACAGGAGAACGCGCAGAAAGCGCTCGAGGCGGGCGTGACTACGATTCGGAATCTCAACTCGCCCGATGGGACGGATCTGGCGATGCGCGATCTGATAAACATGGGCAAGATGATCGGACCTCGCATGTTCGTCTCAGGCCTCGGGATCCGGATCACTCGCAACACCGCGCCGCCCACGCCCATCGGCATCATGGCCGATGGAGTGGATAACGTCATCCACGCAGTGCGACAGGTCATCGCGTCCGGGGCGGATTGGGTGAAGATGTACGGTTCGACCGGCGGCTTCGACGATGTGACTCAGTTTCAGACGTTCACGTTCGAGGAGATGAAGGCGGCGGTCGATGCCACGCACGCGCTGGGAAAGAGGATCGCGATTCATTCCTACGGCCCGGCGGGCGCACGCGACGCCGTTCGCGCCGGCGCCGATTCGCTGGAACATGCAACCGACATGGACGATCAAACGATTGCAGAAATGGTCACACGAAAGACCTACTATGCCCCCACGATCGATCACAACCAGTACTACTTAGAGAACGCAGACACTGTCTACCATTTTCCCGCGGGCACGAAAGAGCGGCTGCTCGATTACATTCAGCGCAACTTTGAAACCGCTAAAAAAGCGTTTCGCGCCGGCGTGCACATGATCGCCGGCTCCGATGCCGTCTATAACGGCTGGGGCTTGAATATGCGTGAGCTCGACTGGTTTGTGAAGATGGGGATGACGCCCGAGCAGGCCCTGAGGGCTGCTACGACCGAACCCGCCGCCATGCTCAGGCTGGAGAACAGCCTCGGCGCCGTGGCGCCAGGCTTCTACGCCGACATCGTCGCCGTTGAAGGCGACCCGCTGGCCAACATCACCGCCGTCTCAAAAAGGGAGAATGTCCGTTGGGTGATGAAAGCGGGGCAGGTGGTCGTGGACAAAACGAAAGCAAAAAACAGTGGCGAGTGACTGTAGGGGCGGCCGGACGAAACCGGATAGTGATTAATGATTAGTGCGCTAGGCATCCGAATACAGCCGCGTAGCGGCGACAGAATGTAGCCCCACGCGCCAGCGTGGGGACACAGTAGACCTCGATTTACAAACTCCGTAGGAGCGAAAGATGGTCCTGAAGAATCTTCCGCCCCTCGCGGGGCTAACCTTCAATTGCAACGTGTGCCCCACGCTGACGCGTGGGGCTGCATTCTATCGCCGCTACGCGGCTGTATTCGGATGCGCTTCGCGCGATATCTTGGAGAGCGCGGTCATAGACCGCCGCTACAGTCCGCAGCCTGCTAATCATTTCTCCGGTTTCATCCGCAACTTCTTAGTCCAGCGGCTGAACGCGGACGAGATAGCCGTTGTAGTCCACGTACCAGACCGTTACTGGTTTCGTTGAAGCGTCAACAACGGTTCGACGGTTATAAGAAAACGGCTCCGGCATCTGATAGACCGTCCAATGGTCGGTTTTGGGATTGAATCGAAGCATCTGCCGGCCGTGCAGTACTCCCGCCCACACTTCGCCGTTTCTGTCCGGCATGGCTTCATAGAAGTCGGTGTAGGGATGAGGAGCAAGGGGCGGCCAATATTCTTCAATTCGCGCTTCCTTCGCATTGAGCTCGATGAGAGCGCCATCCGCTCCGCCGAACCACGCGTTTCCGAAGGGATCAAAGCCGCCGCGTTTTGGAGTCGCGAAGTGATCGCCGGTGTTCAGATTCAGCCATTTTCCGGTCTGAATCTCCAGCATCTCGGCGGTGTTTCCCCAATTCGCCGGCCCGCTGCCCGCCCAATACTTCCCGTCGTAGGAAATGAGGTTGTCGTAGCTGCTGTTCGTCTGGAGCGGGTACTCCTTCAATACTTTCCCGGTCAAGGGATCGAGCTTGGTAACTCTGTTCGCGCGGGCATCCCACACGAAGCCTTCTGAGTCCAGCGTAAAGTTTCCGAAACTGGGTGCATTGATGGGAGTCGTGCTTTCGATGCGGACCTGCGACACTTTCCCGGTCCTGGGATCCAGCCGGTTGAGCTGGTGCGCCCAGTTTTCCGAAATCCAGGCGATCCCGTTCTTGTCGAATTTCGCGTGGTGCGAGCCGGGCATGGCGCCAGGGGTCAAAGGAAGCGTGTAGTCGGTGACGATGCCCGTAGCGGGATCCAATTTGCCGACGTAACGGGTCTTGTGGCTCGTGTACCAGATGTTGCCCTGACCATCGATCGCAGCATCGTGGAGCATCAGTAATTGCCGCGGCAATTCGTATTCGGTAACGACGACTCGTGTCGATGGGCCTCGGGGGCGCGGAAAGACGCGCAGGGGCGCATCCTGCGAATCCGGGCCTCGGATCCGAGAGAGCCACTTGACGAGCAGCGTGGCTTCGGGGTCCGGGTCTGACATCGGCCGGTTGCGAACTGCAATTGCGGTGCCGGTAAAATGCATCATGCGGTCCACGATCAGACTCCAGCCATGTTCATCGTAACGACTGCGGAAGATTTGCTGCCAGGAGTGGCATCCGGAGCAGTTTTTCTGCAAGGTGGCTTTTTCTTCGGCCGTGCCCGGAACGTTCCACAAGAGCTCCGCGCTGCTGAGCTGGGATTCGAGCGCAGGCGAGGCAGGCAGATTGTCCGTCTTGTCCACTCTTTCGAGCACGATGTCGTCAAGCTTCGCAGCGCCGCTGATCGAAACTGAATCGCGCCGGTAAGGCTTGAACGGGACGGGCGTTGCAATGCGCAACGTGTACGAGCCGGCTTGCATTTTGGGGAATTCAAATTTGCCTGCGCCGTTGGTATATACCGTCGTTCGCACGCCATTCGGTGCGACGAGCTGGACGCCTATGCCCTCTGGGGAATCTCCGCTCTGGATCCGCACCGCTCCCGTGACGCCCCCGGTGAGGCCATTCTGCACCTGCCACTTTTGCGTCTCGGCCCTATACGCGGGATTCGCCGGTGGATTTTCACCTTCCACGCAGCACTTTTCCGAGTGAAAGTAAGCCCGCAAGTCCGCGAGATCGGACTCCGACAGACTGAAGCGGAATGCGGGCATGCCGGGACCGCCATCGTTGATCTTGGCGGTGACCGTGGCGTCGTTCAGCGGCGCACCGGACCCCAGGGTCTTCCGCTGGAAGAGATCCTGCAAATAGGGAGCGGTCTTTGTGTATTTGTTGTGACACATCCAGCACTTGAAAGCGTAGATGACTTCGCCGCGCCCCGCCCCGCTATCGGCCACAATCCGATAGTTGTCCAAGAGGAGCGAGCGCTGCAGATTGTCCGTGGCCGCCGCCCTCTGCGGCTCGGGCGCAGCCGTCGCGCCTGCGACCAACAGAACCATTGCGATGGCAAGCGCAACAAGAATTGCGCGCAAACGACGATCCATGGAGCTTTGTCTCGGCATAAGATTCTCCTGAACCGGAATTGATTTTTTAGCGTTCTGGCTGTCGAGAAATATACACCTAACTACGGCACAACGGCTATCTGCTGGTCAGTTTACCGAATTCTGCGAACCGCCCGGTTCGGACTCATCGTCGAAGTCGGGGATAGCGGCCAACACCTCCAATAAACAATCTTCCAACTGCGCTCCGAGTTGAAAGAACCCGTCTGACGAAAATAAGTAGTGCTTTGGGTTTGGGCGGTAAGAACCAGGCACAAGTTGGCCGTCCCTCACGTCAAACTCACCGAAAATATCCTCCGTGGGAACTGCGCGAACCGGACCTTGTGGGGCGCGTGTCCGCTGATCGATGACGTACAGCGTCCCTTCGCCCAGGCTCCGGGCATCCGCAATCAGATCCGATACCCAGGGGCCGCGGCGCGCGATCACCCCGTGCATCAAGTCAACAAACACACTATTCGCTGCGAAATTAGCGGGCGTGATGGCTTCGCCGGGCTCCAATGGACGAAGGAGAACACCAATGATCCGCTCTGAAAGGATTCCGTCGCCCGTATACAATCGCCCCTTGTCGATGCAAGTGACGTAGTCCTTGGTTCCTTCCGGGAAATCGATTCGGATTACTCCGATTGGCAATTTCGTCATAGGAGAACCTCCGCCTTCAACTTAGAAATGCTGCCAGCCTTGAAGCTTTAAAACAATGTAGATTGAACGAATTTCTGATGGAATGCGGTAAAGTCGTAAAAACATTCTGGTCATGTTGACTCAACAAGCGCCCAAACGGCCAACTGGCGGACAAATGGACAAGTGAGGATAAAGGTATGGTTGCGAAATCAAGATTGTGGATTCTTCTAGTCGCCAGCTTGATATTGCCTGAAGTGGCTCGAGCGCAAGAGCGGCCTACTGTAATCCGGGCAACGACGTTGCTCGATGGCAAAGGTGGGGTTATACGCAATGTGAGTATCGTCGTCCAGGGAACGCGTATCACCAGGATCGACCCATCCGCTCAAGGCACGACGTACGATCTGAAAGGATTGACCGTCATGCCGGGATGGATCGATACGCATGTCCACATTGATGCTCATTTCGATCCCGATGGGAAAAGCCATGATCCCGCCGTCGCCAAGGGCGAAACGCCGGAACAGACCATGCTCTACGCCGTCGAGAATGCGTACAACGTGCTGATGGCCGGGTTCACTACCGTGCAGAGCGTCGGATCCCCAGGCGACCGCGACCTTAGGAATGCCATTGCGCGCGGAACAATTCCAGGTCCACGGTTACTCACTTCGTTGCGGCCTGTAAATGAAACGACTGGGACTCCCGAACAAATTCGAGCGTTCGTCAGGCAGGTCGTAGCAGATGGAGCAGACTTGATCAAAATCTTTGCGACGAAGAGTATCCGCGAAGGGGGCGGTCCCACCTTGACGCAGGCACAAGTCGATGCCGCTTGCGGCGAGGCAAGATCTTTGGGCAAGCGGGCCATCGTTCACGCTCAGGGTTCCGAAGGGGCCAGGGCTGCAGTCCTTGCCGGTTGCACCTCGGTCGAGCATGGATACCGGCTGACCGATGAGGTATTAGACCTGATGGCGCAAAAAGGAACGTACTATGATCCCAATTTCGGGCTTTTGCTTCACAATTACATCGAGAACAAACAGAAATTTCTGGGCATAGGAAATTTCAACGAAGAAGGATTCGAGTACATGCAGAAGGGCATTCCGATCGGGATAGACACGTTCAAGCGCGCTTTGAACCGCAAAATCAAAATGGTTTTCGGTACCGACGTCGGAGCAGGAGGCCTCGGAAGGAACTATGAGGAGTTCATCTATCGGATTAAGGACGGCGGTCAACCTCCGATGGACGCAATCATTTCCGCAACTTTTCGAGCGGCGGAATCGATGCGGATGCAGGATAAGATTGGAATACTCGCGCCTGGTATGGAAGCCGACATCATCGCCGTGGATGGCAATCCCCTCGACGACGTTACGGCCTTCCGGCGCGTTGTCTTTGTCATGAAGGGCGGGAAAGTCTACAAAAACGTCGCACCCGGCCGCACAGCCGGCAATTATTAAAATCTCAGCAGGAATGCAAAACGAATACAGAGATACACCCGATGTTCGAGATCCAAAGCAGCCGAAGACCGTTCTGATCGTTCACCCCAGCAAGTCTTTGGCTGACACCCTGTTCTCGTTTTTCAGGGCGCTCCCAATCTCGGCAGCGCGCGCTACAACTGAAGAAGAGGCCATGTATCTGTTCGGCCTGTTGCGTCCGGACCTGGTGATTGTCGGCATGCCGGAAGAATGGTTGCGTCTGATCGAGAGCTTTCGTTCCGCGCAGCCTTCACCCGAAATTATTGTGCTCGTGGACTCCGATGATCTTGCCGAGAAAGCCCGCGGCATGGGATTCGAAAACGTCGTGCTCAGCGATGAGAGTCCGGAAGCCCTGGCGGATACCGTCCAGCTATTTCTGGGCAATGCATCGACGACGATTGCAGCGCCGACTGAAGTCACAGTTCTCGTCGTTGATGACGAAGGCGAGATCGTGGACATGATTGCCAGGTACTTGATCGGCTCCGGGTACAAGGTCGTGACAGCTCAGAGCGGAAAGACGGCTTTGGAAATCCTGAGACGCGATCCATCCATATCGATTGTCTTAGTCGACTTGATCATGCCGGATATGGGCGGCTTGGAAACTCTCAGGGAGCTCAAGAGCTCCAACAAACATGTCGGTGTGATCCTCATGAGCGCCTTTGCCGATCGTGAAATCGTGCGTCAGGCATTCAAGCTCGGCGCTTTCGATTTTCTATTGAAACCCATCGAGATGAACCAGCTTGAATCCAGTATTGGGGCTTGTGTAGCACGCATGACAACCCGCAAAGAATCCTGGTGGAAGTGGTTCACTGCGTCGGGATAGGCGGGTTTCGGCTAAATGGAGTACCAGGGGTCGCAGTATTGCGATTACTGATTCCCCTTGAAAGAGGGTGTTGCAAAACCCTCGAATGTGAGGGGATCTAGCCACAAAAAGCACAAGAAGCACAAAATTCTTGTGCCTTTTGTGCCTCTTGTGGCTCGTTCCCGTTCTTACTCCAGGT
>Ga0137394_10003788_pt1 | contig 11406 bp, 10 predicted proteins | sample czobulk116metaG_FD_108278 | JGI IMG/M metagenome (GOLD analysis project Ga0137394, IMG submission 108278) | Vadose zone soil microbial communities from Angelo Coast Range Reserve, California, USA - czobulk1.16 metaG | ecosystem: Environmental > Terrestrial > Soil > Vadose zone | place: USA... | reverse complement strand
CTTCCTGCTGGAGGCGCGTGAGCCGCGGCTCAAGCTGATCGAGCCGCTGGAGAATGACGGGGTCGTCTTCAGGGGCAATGCCCTGCACTGGGTCGCTGTCACGAAGCGCACGATGCGCCCGCCCGAGTTCCGTCGCTGCTGTTCCCAGCTCGTCGAGATAGCGCGTGCGGTCCTCGTCCGTCGCCGCTGACGCCGCGGCAATCGCGGACTTGCTGATCTGCTGGCCCAGCATCCGCTGCCGCGCGGCCATGACGATGACCTGTGCGTCGCTGGCACGCGGACGCGTGAAGCGCTCGACGGCGTAGCCGAGCAGCGCCAGCACCGCGATCGCGGACAGCGCCACGAGATAGAGCTTCGTCAGACGATCAGCGGAACGATGATCGGTGGGCGACGAATTCACTGTGATAGGTGTCGTGGCGACCCAAACCATGCGTCGCGGCCGTTGCCTTCGACGAAGCGGTCGCCTGACGAATATACCGGCGCGGCGGCGGGTCTGCACCAACGAAACGCTCGTGTCCATCCAGGCGCGGTCACGACGGGGCGGAACAGGACAACCTCGTCCGTTCGCCGCCACTTGGCGCGTTTTCACACCCTGGCACTCGCAGGTCAATCCGCGATCTGAAAGAGAAAGTCATCGTCATCGGTTCTGACCGTTCAGGATCGGCCGTCCCGAAGCGGGCGTGTCGAATCGTGAACGTAGCGACCATCGAGGTATTTCGACCGACACGAGGAGACACCTGCCGGCAGGTAGGGTCTAGACAGAGGACAACACAGATATGTTGGTGCACCTTGGTGCCGATACCTGAATGGTGATGAGGTGCGCCGTGGGCAGGATCGGTGGGAGGACGCGTGCGAACGGAGCGTTGCTGATTGCAGCCATGCTGCTTGTCAGCCCGGATGCCGCGAACGCGACGGACAACGACCAGAACGCGCCACGCCTGACCGAGCTCAGTCTCGAGCAGCTTGGCGACATCGAGGTCACCACCGTCTCGAAGCGTCCCGAGGAAGTGTGGCGGACGGCGGTCGCCATCCACGTCATCACGCACGAAGACATCAGGCGCTCGGGCGCAACCAGCATTCCCGAGGTGCTGCGCCTCGCGCCGGGTATCGAGGTCGCGCGCATCGACTCCGATCACTGGTCGATCGGCGTGCGCGGCTTCGGCGATCAGTTTTCCAAGTCCCTGCTCGTCCTCATCGACGGCCGCAGCATCTACACGCCGCTCTTCGCCGGGATGTACTGGCCGGCGCACGACGCGCTGCTGGACGACGTCGATCGGATCGAAGTGATCCGTGGACCGGGCGGGACCATCTGGGGCGCTGACGCCGTCAGCGGCGTTATCAACATCATCACGAAGGCGACTGCCGAGACGCACGGCGCGCTCCTGTCGGCGGGCGCGGGCAACATCGATCGCGGCACCGGCGCGCTGCGCTACGGCGGCGGCAACGGACGCACGTTCGACTATCGCGTGTACGGCAAAGGCGTGAACCGCGGCGCCGAGCATCACGCGGACGGCGCAGCGTTCGACGAGTGGTGGACGACGCAGGCCGGGTTCCGCACCGATTGGACGCCTGGGCCGGGCAACACGCTCACGGTCCAGGGCGACGTCTCGAAGGGGAGTCACGGGCAGCGCGTCAGCGTCGCGTCGCTTTCGCCGCCGGCGCAGGTGGCGCTCGACGGCAGTCTCCACGCGGTGGGCGTCGACGTGCTCGCCCGATGGCAGCGCGATTTCACCGCCACTCGCGGCTTCCGCCTGCAGGCGTACGTCGACCGGACATCCTGGCTGGCGCCGCATTTCGGCGAGCAGCGAAACACGATTGACGTCGATTTCCTTCACCACGCCACGCTTGCCGCACGGCACACCGTCACGGCGGGCGTCGGGGCGCGCGTGAGCCCGAGCCGCTTCATCCAGCAGGTTCCGACCCTCGACTTCACGCCTCGCGTTCAGACAGACAGCGTGTACAGCGGCTTCGCCGAAGACGAGATGGCGCTCGTGCCCGAGCACCTGTGGCTGACCGTCGGCTCGAAGATCGAGCACAACAACTACACCGGCGTGGAAGTCCAACCGGGCGCCAGGCTGTTGTGGGCGCCGCGGCCGGGCCAGTCTGCGTGGGCGTCGGTGTCGCGCGCTGTGCGCACCCCGTCGCGCATCGAAGACGCCATCGCCTCGACGTCCTACTCAACGACGACGACGGTTCCGATCTTCCTGCGGGTGACGGGAAACCCTGATTTCGATGCCGAGCGGACGGTGGCCTACGAAGCGGGCTATCGTGCGCGGGTCGCATCGCAGGTGTATGTCGACCTGGCGGCGTTTCACAACCGGCACCGCGGGCTTGGCAGCTTCGGCCTGGGAAGCGTGACCGTCGAACAGACGCCGTTGCCGGTCCACGCCATCGTCGACGTGCTGTACGTCAACGGCGTGAGCGGCCGCAGCGACGGCTTCGAGCTGTCGCCCGAGTGGCAGCCCCGCGGGTGGTGGCGGCTGCGCGGCGGCTATTCCTACGTCCGGTTCGACCTGGCGAACACGCCGGGCAGCATCGACGTGAACGCCGTGAACCGCTACGCGGGATCGAGTCCGCACCACCAGGTGCGGCTCGAGTCGCGGCTCAATCTTCCGGGCGGCGCCGAATTCGACGCCGCGTACCGGTACGTCAGCGCGCTGCCGGCGCAGAAGATCGAGGCGTATCACACGGCCGACTCGCGCGTTGGCTGGGCCGTGTCTCCGCGGATCGAGGTCAGCCTCGCAGGGCAGAACCTGCTCGCCCCCTCGCACGCGGAGTTTGGCCATAATCTTCCGCAGCCGGTCGGCATCGCGCGGAGCGTCTACGTGGAAGTCCGCTGGCGGCGCGCCAACCCATGACACGGTCTGCCCTCAGGCGCCTGGCCGCCGCGACCGCGCTCACAGTGATCTGCACCTTCACGGCGGACGCGCAACCGGCCCCGCGGAGCGAGTACGAGATCAAGGCGGCATATCTCTTTACCTTCGGCAAGTTCGTGGACTGGCCGCCGCGGCCGGCGCGCGATGAGTCGGCGGTCACGATCTGCGTCCTCGGCGCGGATCCGTTCGGGCCGGTCCTCGACGCGACGCTTGCCGGCGCGACCATTCGCGGCCGGAAGGTCAGCTGGCGTCGCCTCACCGGGCCCGAAGACGCCGCGGGCTGTCACATCGTGTTCGTGAGCGCGTCGGAAGAGCGGCGCGTGAGCACGATCGTGCCCGCCCTCAACCAGTTGGGCGCGCTGACGGTGAGCGACATGCCGCAGTTCGCGTCGCACGGCGGCATGATCCAGTTCGTCACCGCCGCCAGCCGGGTCCGGTTCGAGATCAACCTGCTCTCCGCGCGCGAGGCGGGACTCACCGTGAGCTCGGAGTTGCTGCGCGTCGCCAGCGCCGTGCGCAACGGTGCCGGGCCCGGGGAGTAACCGCAATGTCAGAGCGGCACGGCTCGATCTCGCGGCGCCTCACCTGGATGAACATGCTGGTCAGCGGCATCGCGCTGCTGATTGCCGGGGTGGCGTTTGCCGCCTACGACCTGGCGACCTTCCGGTCGGCAACCGTGCGGGAGCTCTCCACCGAGGCGCGCATGGTCGCCTCCAACAGCGTGACCGCGTTGCTGTTCAACGAACCACGCGCCGCGGAAGACACGCTCGCGGCGCTGCGAGCGTCGCCGGAGGTGATGCTGGCGCACATCTACACGGCCGACGGCCGGCTGTTTGCCGCCTACGCGCGCGACGGCGCCGCCTCGCCTTCGGCGCCGCCTGCCATTCCGGCCGGCGCCAACGAGATCTCGTCGTTCAACGCCACATCGGTCGATCTCTCGCGGCAGATCGTCTCGGATGGCGCGCCCGTCGGAACGGTGCGGATCAGGGCCGATCTGCAGGCGATGTACGACCGGCTTCGGAGTTACGCGCTGATTGTTGCCGCGGTGCTCGTCGTCTCGCTCGCAGGCGCGCTCCTGGTGTCGCGCGTGTCGCAGCGGGCGATCTCCCGTCCACTCGCGGAAGTCGCCGCCGTCGCGCGGCAGGTGTCGCAGGAGAAGGACTACGGCGTCCGCGCCCCTACCGTCGGGACCGGCGACGAGCTGGCGGTGCTCGTGGACTCTTTCAACGCGATGCTCGCGGAAATCCAGCTGCGCGATCGGTCGCTGCAGCAGGCGCACGCCGAACTCGAAGTGCGCGTCCGCGAACGGACCGAGGAGCTGCACGCGAGCAACAAGGAGCTCGAGGCGTTCAGTTATTCGGTGTCGCACGACCTGCGGGCGCCGCTGCGGCACATCACCGGCTTTGCGACGCTCCTCGAGCAGCGATCGGGTGCGTTGCTCGACGCCGACGGCAGCCGTTACCTCCGCACGATCACCGAGGCCGCCGCACGCATGGCGACGCTGATCGACGACCTGCTGGCGTTCTCGCGCATGGGACGCGCGAGCCTGTCGAAGTCGCGCGTGGACCTGGCGCAGCTCGTACGCGACGCGCGCACCGAGGTGTCGGCCGACGTCAACGGCCGGCGCATCGACTGGGAGGTCCATGACCTGCCGTCGGTGGAGGGCGATCCCGCGCTCCTCCGGCCGGTCATGGTGAACCTGCTGTCGAACGCCATCAAGTACACGAGCACGCGTGACGAGGCGCGCATCGAGGTGGGCGCCGAGGCGAACCCCGGCGAAGTCGTCGTCTTCGTCCGCGACAACGGCGTCGGCTTCGACATGGCCTACGCGCACAAGCTGTTCGGCGTCTTCCAGCGCCTGCACCGGGCCGACGAGTTCAGCGGCACCGGCATCGGCCTCGCCAACGTCCGGCGCATCGTCCAGCGGCACGGCGGCCGCACCTGGGCCGAGGGCGCGGTGGGACGCGGCGCGACGTTCTATTTCTCACTTCCGAGCCAAGGAGCCGCATGACCGCAGATCTTCCACGCATCCTGATTGCCGAGGACAGCAACAACGACCTCGAGCTGACGTTGGCGGCGCTGCGGTCGCACCACGTCGTCAACGAAGTGGATGCCGTCCACGACGGCGCCGAGGCGCTCGACTACCTCTATCGCCGCGGCCCGTTCGCCGATCGGGCGCCGGGACCGCTCGCGCTCGTGCTCCTCGACCTCAAGATGCCGAAAGTGGACGGCCTCGAGGTGCTGCGGCAGATCAAAAGCGATCCCACCCTCCGCCTCACGCCGGTGGTCATGCTGACGTCGTCTCGCGAAGAGGTTGACCTGTTGCGGAGCTATCAGCTCGGCGTCAACGCGTACGTGGTCAAGCCTGTCGCGTTCGGCGAGTTCATGGAGGCCGTCAAGCAACTCGGCGCGTTCTGGGCGGTGCTCAACGAACGGCCGCAGATACCGGTGGGAGGAACCAGTGCTTAAGATCCTGGAAGCCACTGCGACGCGCCCGCTTCGCGCGTTCCTCGTCGAGAACTCAGAGGCCGACGCGGAGCTGCTGTTCCACGAGCTACAGATCGCCGGTTTCGACCTGACGTGGCAGCGGGTCGAGCAGGCGATGGGGCTGGTCAACCCGTCCATCATTGTCTCTCCACACGACGGGACCGCGAACCGGAGCACGAAAGGTTAGAAGCGCGTGTTGATCGAACGAGAACGCGTCGAACGGCGGCTGAGAATACTTCACCTCGAGGACAGCGAATGCGACGCTGAGCTCGTCTCCGAATTTCTCCGGTCAGACGGGATCGACGCTGAGATCACGCACACGAACGAGAAGGCCCGTTATCTGTCTGCTCTCGAGCAATCCGGGTACGACGTCATCCTCTGCGACCACAACATCCCTGGCTACGACGGCCTTTCAGCGCTTCGACACGCACGCGAGAGGCAGAGCGGTGTGCCGGTGATCGTGGTCTCCGGCTCTATCGGTGAAGAAGAGGCGGTTCGGTGCCTGGAGGCCGGCGCTGCCGACTATCTCCTGAAGGACCGCTTGCAACGTCTCAGTTCGGCGGTAAGGCGCGTGGTGGATCATGCTGAGACGGAGCGACGCCAGGCCAGGACCGAAAGCGCGCGGCGGGAACTCGAGGTCCGCTTTGCGCGGTTTGCCGAACAAAGCGAGGACGTGTTCTGGTTTTTCGGGCACGACCCGATCCGGGTCATGTACGTGAGTCCGGCGGTCGAGAAGATCTGGGGATACCCCGTGGACGCGCACTGTGGCGATCCGCGTCTCTGGATGCGGCCGATCCATCCCGACGACCAGACCCGGGTCCACCGGCAGTACGCCGCGTTCATCAGCGGAGAGTCTTCTGAGTTCTGGGAGGAATTCCGACTGCTGCGACCGGATGGCACGCTGCGTCACATCGCCTTCCGCGTCACGCTGTCCCGCGACGACGACGGACATACTGTCGGTGCCAGCGGCATCGCGCGGGACGTGACCGAGCGCAAGGAGCTCGAAGACCAGTTCCGGCAGGCACAGAAGATGGAAGCCATCGGACGGCTCGCCGGCGGCATCGCGCACGACTTCAACAATCTCCTTACGGCGATCATCGGCTACAGCGAACTGGTGCTGGAGCGCGTTCAAAACGACCCGGAGATCTCGGCAGACATTCAGGAGGTCAAGACTGCAGGCGAGCGCGCCAGCCGGCTGACGAGCCAGCTCCTCGCATTCAGCCGGAAACAGGCGGTCGTGCCACGCGTCCTCGATCTCAATCAGATCGTGTCGGACGTCGAGAAGATGCTGAAGCGGGTCATCGGCGAAGACGTCGGGCTCGACTTGACGCCGGCACCCCAGCTAGGTCGTGTCAAGGTCGATCGAGGCCAGGTGGAACAAGTGCTCCTCAACCTTGCGGTCAACGCCCGCGATGCGATGCCCCGCGGAGGTGCGCTGCATATCGGTACGGCGAACGTTGTCCTCGACGACACGTTCGCGCGGCATCACGCGGGGGCGGTGCCGGGTCGATACGTCTCGCTCACTGTGCGCGACACGGGCGTGGGAATGAATCCTGAAGTGGCTGCGCGCGTCTTCGAGCCATTTTTCACCACCAAACCCGTTGGAAAAGGCACTGGCCTTGGTCTCTCGACCGTGTACGGCATCGTCAAGCAGAACAACGGATACGTGACCGTTGACAGCGAACCCGGCGTCGGCACGACCTTCACCATCTACTGGCCGGAGGTCGACGAGCCGGCAGAAGTCTCGCCTGCAGAGGGTTCGCCGCTCCGAACCGTCGACGGCATTGAAACGGTGCTGCTTGTCGACGACGAGCCCGGCGTGCGCGAACTCGTGAGGAAGTTGCTCGAGCGCCACGGCTACCGCGTCCTGGCGGCGACGGATGGCGCCGACGCGCTCGCGATCGAGAAACAGCACGATGGCCCGATCGACCTCCTGCTTACCGATGTCGTCATGCCCGCACTGAACGGCCCTGACCTTGCGCAGCGACTTGTCCGCCGCCGGCCGGCGATGCCGGTGCTGTACATGTCCGGATTTGCTCATCAGGCGATGATGGGCGTCGGTACAATCAGCGGCCATACTGATTTCCTTCAGAAACCGTTCTCCTCGGACACGCTGGCCCTGAAAGTCCGCGAATGCCTCGACCGGCAGGCCGCCGCTGTCCGGCACGGTGAGTCGGTACGCAAATGATGAACGCCCTCGCCTTGCCCGGGTCGAGCGCACGCCAGGGGGCCACTATCCTCGTCGTCGAGGACGACGCCGCCGCAGTGGAGATATTCGAGCAGATCCTCACAGCGGGTGGGTACGACGTCCGCGTTGCGGCTGACGCTCGACGAGGACTCATTGAGATTCAGCGTCAAACACCGTCGGCAGTTCTGGTAGACCTGCACATGCCCGTGATGGATGGTATCGAGTTTCTGCGGCGAGTCCGAGCCGACATTCCCGATGCACGCATGCCGATCGCGCTGGTGACCGGTGACTATTTTCTCGAGGACGAGATCGCTCGGGAGGTCCGCGCGCTCGGTGCGCGTGTGCATTTCAAGCCGCTCTGGGACGACGACCTCTTGAAGCTGGTTCAGGACCTGCTGAACACCAACCAGGTCGGAGACGTGTATGGGCACAGTACTGATCGTCGATGACGAGGCCGGCATTCGCGGCCTTCTCAAACGGTTTCTCGCGGACACGGGACACGAGTTACGCACTGCGCCGGATGCAGAGAGCGCGCTGCAGATGATGGCGCACTGGGTCCCAGACGTGGTTTTGTGCGACATCCAGATGCCGGGCGCCAACGGCCTGTGGCTGGCGGACCGCATCCGCGAGACCGCGCCGACGACGGCCATCGTGCTTGCAACTGCCGAAGCTGACGTGCCGCCGCACGAAAGTCTCCGACCTGGCGTCGTCGCGTACGTGTTGAAGCCGTTTCAGCGCGAGCAGGTCCGGCGGGCTGTCGATGAGGGAATGCAGTGGTCTATCGCCGCAGCACAGAAGCAGCCACGTTCCCGCGGGGCCGGCCGGCTACCTGCCGGATCCGATTGAGGGCGTACTCTCCGCAACGTACACAGCCGATGCCACATGATGACGTCCACGGGCAGGTGAATCACGAGGTGATGCACCAACTGAAAAACCTGCTCTCCATCAACCTCGGGTTCTGCGATCTCCTGCTCGACGAGTTGGACCCTGCGGATCGCAGGCATGCAGACGTCTTGCAGATACGCAACGCAACGGTCAAGGCGTTACAGCTGCTTCCGCTCGTGTCTGTCGCGAAGTGATTCGCCCTTATCACCTAGGTGGACCCATGTCGGATTACGCACACGTGCTGCTCGTCGATGATGAACCCGCGATGCGCGAGCTCCTCCGACGGATGCTCGAGCCCGGTGGCTATGACGTGCGCGAAGCCGCCGATTCGCATTCGGCCCTGGGCAGCATCAGGACGTCGCCGCCAGCCGTTGCGATTTGCGACATCCACATGCCGGGGCCGGACGGCGTCTGGCTCGCGAACCAGATCCGCGCGGTGTCACCCGGCACCGCGATCATCCTGGCTACGTCCGACGACACGATTCCGCCGACGGAATCGTTCCGCCGCGGCACGGTCGCCTATGTCGTAAAACCCATCGCCCGGCACGCGTTGCTCAGCGCCGTCGCGGATGGTTTTCGCTGGTGCGCACAGCAGACGGGCGCACCGCTGCCCGCCGTCGTCGTGTCGGACACCGAACTCGAGGCAGCGACGCCAGTTCCGGCGCCCGACGAAGATGTGAGGAGCGCGACAGTGCCGTCCGCGGCGTTCACCGTCACGCTATTACGGGCAGCGGCAGCCGCAGTGCTCGTCGCCATCGTCGCGGCGGGCGTCTACGCAACGCGCAGCCGCAGCGGGCAGGACATTCTGGGCCGGATCGTCTCCGCCTCAGGGGTGATTACTGCTCAGGATGGTGCTGGCAATACGATGACGCAAGGGAGCGGGTTCTTCGTCGCCCCATCGCTGTTCGTCACCGACCTCCATGTCATCCGGGGCGCTACCAAAGCGCAGATCGCCCTCGCCGATGGCGGTGCGGTCACGGTCGTGGGCGTCGTGGGAGTCGATCGTGCCCACGACCTCGTACTCTTGCGAAGCGCTCGCGACGCAAACGGTGTGCTCGACGTCGAGACGTCGCCGATGCACCTCGGCGAGGAGGTGCTGGTGTACGGCGCGCCGCTTGGCTTCCGGGGGACGCTCTCGAAAGGCATAGTGAGTGCCGAACCGGACGATGCGCACGATCTACAGATTTCCGCGCCGATTTCGCCCGGCAGCAGTGGGAGTCCTGTGACCAATAACCGCGGAATCGTCGTCGGAGTTGTGCGGGCGTTCCGCAACGACGGACAAACGGTCAATTTTGCGACCCGCGCTGCGCATGTCGATGCGCTGTTGCAACATCAGGAGCGCACGCAACCGCTGATTGCCGCGGCGCGGGGTGTCGGAGACGACCGGGAGCGATATCAGTTGATAGGACCCGTCCGCCTGGCCGTCGTCTACGCGACTCCTCCATCCGCCGACGCGGAGGGCCGCATCGCGAACGGCTTCGCAGCAGCGCAGACCACCGAGGCCACCGATCGACTCGCAACGGTGGCTGCGCGGAAGCAGTCGAAGACAACATTGATCTTCGATCGCGCGGGACTACTACTCGAGAAGACACTTAGTGACGAGCGGACTATTACGCGTTACGAATATGACGCTGATGGCGTCTTGAGATCGATTAGTGACTTCGATGGGGACCAGATCGTGACGAAATGGGACTTCGTCGGCGTCCGGTCCGGTGTAATGAAAGCGGTCGCCGCATCCGGCGCGACGCGCGTGATTGAGTATTCCGTGGACGGCCGGATGCTCAGCGACGATACTCGGTCATCGCGACAGAACACGCGTACTGAATGGCATTACGATCCGATCACATGGCCCGAGCACCGCGTTGCCGGGGTTTCAGAGACTGGGTCGGATCCGTCTGGTTCGGAGTACGACGCGCTCGGGAACGTGACGAAGGTAGCCGGCAGCAGCGTGAGCTTCGAGTACCGTTTTGACGCGCACGGAAATTGGATCTCTCGAGACGAGGTCCATCTCAGTGGAGGCAGCCGTGTGCTCGTCGGACAGGATCGAAGGACTATCGAGTATTGGTAGCGCATCAGAGCAACGAATCAGGTTCTCGAGCGTGCAATGTGGGTGCAACGAGGATTGCCGCTCGAGCCTACGGCTTTCGGGTCTGTAACGTTAACGCTGCTCTGATAGGCAGCCGTTTCGTGTTCTCGCGTCGGTCCGAGGACCTCCGAAGGCGCTCCATGACCCTCGCCATCCAGTGGCTCGATCCTGTCGGATTCGCGCCGCGGCGTCACCGGTGAGTCGGCCGCGACAGCAGTCTCGAACGTGGGTCCAGAAATGGGTCATTAACACCCAAACAGCACGGAAAACCGGCTAGCACCCGGTACCAGAAGACCAGGCCAGCCAAGAAGATAGAGAACCCAGCAAAATCTGCAAACCTCGATCCCCGGTTCAAATCCGGGCGGCGCCTCCAAACTTCCTCAGGAGAACGCCACACTGCGCCTTGCGGACGCGATCGAGCTCCTGAATTTGTGGACCCAGGTGGACCCAAGAACTGGGCAATGCCTCTGGACCCGTGCTCGCAACGTGAGCAAGAAGAGCGACTTGACGGCTGGCGCCTGCCGAGGGATCAAAAATCCGGCGGACCTCCGCTCCGTTCACGTCGAATAGCGCTGGCCGACGACCGCTTAGCCTCCGCAGAGAGATGGCGCCTTCGGCGACCGCATCTGTCGTTCGAATCGTGAATGAGGCGGGCGTGTCGATGGAAGGTTTGCTGGATATTGCGTCCGACCGGCAGCGTTGAGCCGCCAGGCCGCTTATCGCTCGGCGTGTTGCCTGCGGGAACCTATGTGATCGCTGGAGGGGCCGAGCCGCGCCGCCCCTATTGATTGATCCCCGAAGGCCCGCACGCGGCGTAGAATGCGCGTATTCCGAAACAACCTTCAAGTCCCACCGCCTTGCTTTTGGCCTGGGGCCGTGGCGAT
>Ga0137394_10003787_pt1 | contig 11408 bp, 8 predicted proteins | sample czobulk116metaG_FD_108278 | JGI IMG/M metagenome (GOLD analysis project Ga0137394, IMG submission 108278) | Vadose zone soil microbial communities from Angelo Coast Range Reserve, California, USA - czobulk1.16 metaG | ecosystem: Environmental > Terrestrial > Soil > Vadose zone | place: USA... | reverse complement strand
GTGCTCGAGGGGCTGAAACGTCTCGAGTATCGCGGGTACGACTCGGCCGGTCTCGCCGTCGTCAACAGCGGGCTCGAGATCTTTCGCGCGCCCGGAAGGATCGCCGTGCTCGAGCGCGAGCTCGGCAGCAAGCTGCCCGAAGGCACGACCGCCATCGCACACACGCGCTGGGCGACGCATGGCGCCCCCACGACCGCGAACGCCCATCCCCACGCCGATTGCGGCGGCACCCTCGCCCTGGTACACAACGGCATCATCGAAAACGCCGGAGCCCTGCGCCAGGCGCTGACCAAGCGCGGGCATGTGTTCCGCTCGCAGACCGATACCGAAGTGTTGTCGCATCTGATCGAAGAGACGCACACCAAGGGGACGCCGCTCGTCGACGCGACGGCGGCAGCGCTGCGCCAGGTCGAAGGCGCGTACGGCATCGCGGTGATCTCGAGCCGCGAGCCCGACACGATCGTCGCGGCGCGCCGCGGATCGCCGCTGCTCGTGGCCATCGGAAACGGCGAGAATTTCGTCGCGTCGGATGCTTCGGCGGTGCTCGCGCACACGCGCTCGGTCGTCTATCTGGATGACGGCGAGATCGCCGAAGTGAAGCCCAACGATTACCGCATCATGGACCTCGGCTCGGTAGAGAAGGAGAAGGCGATCACGCAGGTGGAGTGGGACCTCGCGACGATCGAGCGCGGCGGCTATGCGCACTTCATGCTCAAGGAGATCATGGAGCAGCCCGAGAGCGTGCGGAACACGCTGCGCGGGCGGCTGCTCGAGGAAGAAGGCACGGTCCGCTTCGGCGGCTTGAACATCAGCGACGAAGAGCTGCTGAAGGTACAGCGCATCGTGATCACGGCGTGCGGCACGTCGTGGCATTCGGCGCTGATCGGCGAGTACATGATGGAGGAGTTGGCCCGCATCCCGACGGAGGTCGAGTACGCATCGGAGTTTCGCTACCGGAACCCGATCGTCGATGAGCGGACCCTCGTCATCGGCATTTCGCAGTCGGGCGAGACGGCCGACACGCTGGCCGCCTTGCGCGAGGCCAAGCGGCGCGGCGCCCGGACGCTGGGACTCATCAACGTCGTGGGCAGCACGATCGCCCGAGAAGTGGACGGCGGCATCTACCTCCACGCCGGGCCCGAGATTGGCGTGGCGAGCACCAAGGCGTTCACCAGCCAGATCGTCGCGTTGGCGCTGCTGACGTTGAAAATGGGGCGGCTGCGCGCCCTCTCGATCCTGCAGGGGCGGGAAGTGGTGCGGGCGCTCGCCAAGCTGCCGGAGCTCGTGAGCCGCGTGCTCACCAAGGCGCCGCTCATCGAGCAGCTCGCCGATCGTCTGGTCCGTGCGCAAAACGTGCTCTACCTGGGCCGCGGCTACAATTTCCCCGTCGCGCTCGAGGGGGCCCTGAAGCTCAAGGAAATCTCCTACATCCACGCCGAAGGCTATCCGGCGGCGGAGATGAAGCACGGGCCGATCGCGCTGATCGACGATCTGATGCCGGTCGTGTTCATCGCGCCGAAGGACGGCGTGCATCAGAAGGTCGTGAGCAACATCGAAGAGGTGAAGGCGCGCGGCGGCCGCGTCATCGCGATCGTGACCGAGGGCGATACGGCGCTCGACAAGCTCGCCGACCACCGCATCGAGATTCCTGAGACGCTCGACCTGCTGACGCCGGTGCTGAGCGTCGTTCCCCAGCAGCTGCTGGCGTACTACATCGCCGTCCGGCGTGGCTGCAATGTGGATCAGCCGCGCAATCTGGCCAAGAGCGTGACCGTCGAGTGAGAGTCGTGCTCCAGCGGGTCCAGCGCGCGGAGGTGCGGGTGGCAGGCCGGGTTACCGGAAAGATCGGGCCCGGCTTTGTCGTGCTCGCCGGTTTCTCGCCCACCGACACCGACGCGTCGCTCGCGTGGATGGCCGAGAAGATTCTCGGGCTTCGAGTTTTCGCGGACCACGAAGGCAAGATGAATCGGGATCTGGCAGAGACGAATGGTTCTCTGCTCGTGGTTTCGCAATTCACGCTGTACGGGGATGTGAGCAAGGGCCGCCGTCCCAGTTTCATCGATGCCGCGCCGCCGAGTCTCGCCATCCCCCTCTATGAGAAATTCGTCGCGCTGCTCAGGGAGAAGGCTGCCGGCAAGATCCCCGTCGAGACCGGGGAGTTCGGCGCGATGATGGACGTGGAACTGGTCAACGACGGGCCGGTGACGTTGATTCTAGAGAAGTGAAACCGATCGTTCTCGCCTCCGGCTCGCCGCGCCGGAAGCAGCTCCTCGAAATGTTGCGCATTTCGTTCCGCATCATCCCCCCGGATGTGGACGAGCATGTGCTGGCCGGGGAGCAGGCGGACGCCTACGTCACCCGGCTTTCGCGCGTCAAAGCGCAGGCGGTCGTCGCGCTCGCCCCGGGTGAGGTGATTCTGGCGGCGGACACGACCGTAGCGTTACGGGGAAGGATCTTCGAGAAGCCGACGTCGCCGCAGAACGCCGTGGAGATGCTCGAACAGCTTCAGGGCCAGACCCACAAAGTGCTCACGGCGGTGGCCGTCGCCGAGAACGGGCGGCTCGAGCAGGCGCTCGACGTCACGCGCGTCACCTTCCGCCGCGCCGATCGCGCGACGCTCGAGGAGTACGTGGCCACCGGTGAGCCGCTCGACAAAGCGGGCGCCTACGCCATTCAAGGACTCGGCGCTCCGTTGATCGAGCGGGTGGAAGGCGACTTCTTCGGTGTGATGGGACTGCCGCTGCGGCTGGCGTTGGACTTGCTGGCGAAGTTCGGGCGACCTTACCGCTTTACGCGATAGACCGGGATCTTCTTCGCCTTGCCCTTGACCTGAATGGGCTCGAGCGCCTCGACGGGTGGTTTCTTCTTCAGCTGCTGGTAGAAGGGCTCCGAGATGAGGATCTCGTTGGGGCCGGCCTTCCCGCACAGCCGGTAGGCGGTGTTCACCGCGTCGCCGATCACGGTGTACTCGAGTCGCCGGTCGGACCCGATGTTGCCGGCGAACACCTCACCGAAGTTGATGGCGATCCCGATCTGTACTTCCGTGCGTCCCTCCTGCTTCCACTTGGCGTTCAGCTTCTCGAGCTCGGTCAGCTGAGCGAGGGCGCACTGCACGGCGCGGTCGGCGTCGTCTTCGTGGGCAATGGGCGCGCCCCACAGCGCCATGATGGCGTCGCCCATGAACTTGTCGAGCGTGCCACCGTGCTCGAAGACCTTGTCCACCATCTCCGTGAAGTACTCCGTGAGGAGCTTGGCGATCTCGTCCGGGCTCATCGTCTCGGACATCGGCGTGAAGCCGCGAATATCGGAGAAGAACACCACCACCGGGCGCTTTTCGCTGGGCAATCGGCCCGCGTCCTGCTGCTGCGCGATCACCTGGGCGATATTGGGCGAGAAGTACCGCTCGAAGTTCGAGCGGACGAGCGCTTCACGCCGGATCCGCTCGGACAGTTGTGAGTTCTCGATCGCGACCGCGGTCAGCCCTCCGAACGCAATCAGGAACTCGAGATCCTCGTCGGCGAAAGAGTGCGTCGCCGTGAGGTTGTCGACGTAGAGGATACCCAGGACTTTCTGATCCGAGCCCATGAGCGGCGTGCACATGGCGCTGCGTACGCTCTGGATGAGAATGGATTTTCCCTTGAAGCGCTCGTCGGCGGCGGCGTTGTCCGACAGAATCGCGACCCGCTCCTCGACAGCTTTGCGGGCGATCGACTGGGGCACGTGCTTGGCGGCGCTCGCGTCGCCCGTCCGGCTCTTGGAAATACGCGGAATCAGCTCGTCCGACTTGCCGTCCAGCAACAGAATCGACACGCGGTCCACGTTCATGATCTGGAACGTGAAGTCCACCACCTTGTCGAGCAAACGGTCGAGCTCCTGTTGCTTCGACAATTCCTTCGAGACCTCGAGCAGCAGCGACAGCTTCTTCTCGCGCCGTTCTTCCTGAGTCTGGGCACGTACTTTGAGGTGCGAGGAGCCCTGCGGCTCGTCCACGACGATCGCCGGGACGCCGCCGCTGACCGGCAGCTGCCGCACGATCGTCCCGCCGACCACCCCGCCCTTGACGCCGGGCTTGGGGCTCGCGAAGTCGGGGGGCCGCACGACCTGAGGCCGCGGGACCGGCGCCGTAACCTCTTTGACCCGAAACGCCACCTTGCCGAAGGTCACGACATCGTTGGCGCCCGCTTCGGCCTCGGTGATCTTGGCGCCGTTCAGGAACGTGCCGTTCGAGGAGCCGAGGTCGGTGACGTGGACGCCGCTCTCGGTGAGCACGATTTCGGCGTGACGGCGGGAGATCGTGGGATCGTAGATGGGGACGTCGCTGGTGACGGCGCGCCCCACCACGAGTTTCCGCCCGAGCTGGAGATCGATCGATTGTTCGCCGGCAGTGCTCAGCAGCTTGAACACAGGCCCGAAACTAATCGCCCGCTTTGGCCAGCGCGAGCGCCCGTAGCACCGCCTGTGCCTTGGCTTCGGTCTCCGCGAATTCGCGCGAGGGGTCGGAGTCGGCGACGATGCCTGCGCCGGCCTGCACGACGACCTGGTCTTTGAGCACCAGCGCCGAACGGATCGCGATCGCCGTATCCATGCTCGCCGCGCCCCAGCCGACATAGCCCACCGCCCCCGCATACGGGCCGCGTCGCTCCGGTTCCAGCTCGTCGATGATCTCCATGGCGCGCACCTTGGGTGCGCCGCTGACCGTGCCGGCGGGGAAACAGGCGCGAAGCACATCGAGCGCGTCATAGCCGTCCTGCAGCTGGCCGCGTACCTCGCTCACGAGGTGTTGCACGTGCGAGTAGCGCTCGATCTGCAGCGATTCGGTCACGCGCACCGTGCCATACTGCGCCACGCGCCCGACGTCGTTGCGCCCGAGGTCCACGAGCATGCGGTGCTCGGCCAGCTCCTTCGCGTCCCCGCGCAGCGACGTGGCGAGCGCTTCATCCTCTACGGGGGTCGCCCCACGGGGGCGTGTGCCGGCGATCGGCCGCACCGTGACTTCGTTGCCCTCGACCCGGACCAGCACCTCCGGCGAGCTCCCGACGAGTGTCACATCGTCGAGCGTCAGATAGAAGAGATACGGAGCGGGATTCAGGGCGCGCAGGTACCGATACAGTCGGAGCGGGTCGACCGCACCGGGCACGACCTGGCGGCGCGACAGGACCGCCTGGAAGACGTCGCCCGCGGCGATGTACTCGCCGATCTTGGCGACATCGCGCTCGAACGCCGCGCGCGTGTACTTGGATTGGGGAGGTGGCCGCAACGCCCGGCCGTCACCGTCCAGCGCCAGAGGAGCCAGCTGGTGCGTGGCGCCGAGCCGGCCGATCAGCGTTTCGATCCGCTCCTGCGCGACGTCGTACAGCCGCAGCCGCTGCGCGGCCGACGCCTTCGCCGGCACCTCGACGTTCGCCACGACGATGGCCCGTCCGAACACGTTGTCGAGAATCACCAGCGAGTCGGCGATCATCACGACCGCGTCGGGCACGCCGAGCGTATCGGTGGGGCCCGCGGGCAACCGCTCGATGCTGCGCACGACGTCGTAGCCGAGGTATCCGACGGCGCCGCCCATGAAGCGCGGCAGTCCGGGCAGCGCGACGCTGGGGAGCGCGCGCATGCGATCGGCGAGGTGGGCGATCGGGTCGGTGGTCTGGCCCCCCCCCGCCGGTTCCCAACCCGACGCCGGCGTCCAGCGGTCGACCTGTTGACCTCGATAGCGCCACGCTTCGCGCGGCTCGGTGCCGAGGAACGTGTACCGGGCCCAGCGCTCGCCGCCGACCAATGATTCGAGAAGAAACGCGAACGGCGGCCGGGCGATCTTCGCGAAGGCGGCTACGGGCGTATCGGCGTCGGTCACCACTTCGCGGATCACCGGAACGATTCCGCCACTCTTGGCGCGCTCCAGGAATGCGTCGCGTGGGTCCATGGTCTAGATTTCGCCGCCATGCGTTGGTCCGCCGCGCTCCTGCTGGTGCTCGCCACCCCTACCCGTGTGCCTGCTCAAGGCTGGAACAGCGATTCCGCCCTGGCGCTGGCGCGGCGCGCCATCGAGCGCCGCGCTCAGACCGCGGTCGACACAGCGCTGCGCGACTACAAGGCCAAAGCTCACGGGTTTCTCTTCTTCCTGGGGCAGTTCGGCGAAGGGCTCACCGAACCGCCGCGGCTCGTCAAAGCGGATCAGCTGGAGCTGGAAGTGTACTGGAAGGCGCCGCAGCTCAGCAAGCAGCGCATCATTGGCTGGCGCGATCGCGCCGAGCTCCCCACCGATATCAACTACCACCGCGATCACCTCGGCATCGTGCAGAACAACTTCGGGGCCGCCATCCGGCTCGGCGAAGGCGATGAAGTGCGCGACGTGCCGCACCCGCTCGGGCCCGGTGGCACCGACCTGTATGACTTCGACCTGGGTGACACGACGGCGATCGTGCTTTCCCAGCGGGCAGTACGCGTGGTCGCGCTGCGGGTGCGGCCCAAGAACTTCAGCACCGCCGCGATCGTCGGCACGCTGTTCGTCGATATCGAATCCGCCGAGCTGGTGCGCATGGCGTTCAACTTCACGCCCAAAGCCTATCTCGATCCGCAGCTCGAGGACGTCAGCATTGTCCTGGACAACGCGCTCTGGGATGGACGATTCTGGCTCCCCTACCGTCAGGAGATCGAGATCCGCCGCCGGGCGACGTGGCTCGACATCCCGGCACGCGGCATCATCCGGGGACGCTGGGAGATCGACGGCTACGTCTTCAACCTCGGCCTCGAGACGAGCTGGTTCCGCGGCGAGGAGATCACGGCGCTACCCAAGGCCCAGCGTGATTCCTTTCCTTGGCCTGGCCCGCTCAGCGCCGCGATCCAGGACGTCGCCGAGCCGGTCCGCGAGAACGATCTGCAGCACGTCCGCGCCGAAGTCAGCCGCATCGCGGGGCGCCGCGCGCTTACCGGACTCAAGCGCCAGCGCCTCGGCGCGCGCTCGCTGAGCGAGCTGGTCCACGTCAATCGCGTGGAAGGTCTCGCGGCGGGAGCAGGCTTCGTATGGCGCACGCCGAACGATGGCTTCGAGCTGCGCGGCCTCTCGAGCTACGGATTTGCCGACCGGACCGGAAAGGGCAGCATCGCGGTCACGTCCACCGATGGGCTCGAGCTGGCGGCGTACGCCCAAGTGCGAGACATCGCCGACGCGCCCGTGATCGCGCCATTGCTCAACTCGATCGCCTCGCAGGAATTCGGCGACGACTATGGCGACTACTACCGCGCGACGGGCGTGCGGTTCGGCGTGCGCTTGGGCATCGGTACGAGAGGCGAGTGGCGGTTCGCGGTCGCGCGCGAGCACGTCGCATCGCTCGCCGTACACGCGACTCCCGCAACGGGACGCTATCGTCCGAATCCCGGCGTCTCGGATGGCGACTATTCCACAGCTACGCTGACGCTCCGCCGCCGCAGCGAGGGTTTCGCCGTGCGCCGCGATGTGGCCGGGGAGACGACGCTGGAATTCGGCGAGCGCTACACGCGCCTCAGTGGGACGGCGCACCTACTCGTGCCGATCGGGGCGGGGGCGAGCCGGCTGTTGACGCGCGTGCAGTTCGGTCTGGCGACCCGCAACCTGTCGCCCCACCGCGCGTTCGTCCTGGGGGGCCGTGGCACGCTGTTGGGCGATGGCTTCCGGGATTGGGGCGGCCGCCGGGCCGCGCTCGTGCACATCGAATGGCGCACTCCCGTGCCGTTCATTCGTCTGAGCGCCGGACCGGCGCGCACGCCGGGAACGATCACGCTCGCACCGTACGCCGCATGGGGGTGGACCGCCGAGCCTGTTGCGCTCACGCCATGGCGCGCGGCGCCCGGCACCCGCGTGACGTTGGGGCTCGGCGCGGAATGGCTCGGGCTGTTGCGGTGGGAAGCGGGGTACGGGCTCCAGACGCACCAGTTGCACGTCGCTTTCGACGTCGCGCGGGATTTTTGGGACATTCTGTGAGAAAACTAGACGCCTAGGCGCCTAGACGTCTCGTATAGACTAGCTTGGAGGCAGCCTCATGCCGGTAAACGCATTCCCAGACGAGTGGTTGGCCCAATCTCTCGAGGGCCTGACGCCCGAGCGCCTTCAGGAGCTCCGGGCAAAGTCGGAGTCCGGCCGGACGCTGTGGGAATGCCTCGTGGCCGAGAAGATCCATACCGACGCTGAGATCATCGACAAGCTGTCGCACCGCTTCCGGCTGAAGATCGGCGACGCCTCCAAGATCGATCTCACGGCGCGTGACGGCGTGCCCGAACAGCTCGCGCGCCGCTACCGCGTGCTGCCGCTGCGCCTGACCGATTCTTTCCTCGAGCTCGGAACGGCGAACCCGTTCGATCTCGATGCTGAAAAGGCGCTCGCATTCGCGACCGCGCGTGAGATCCGGCTGTTCCTGCTGTCGCCTTCGAAAATCAGCGAGAAGCTGGACGAGATGTACAAGCCCGACAGGGCGCTCAACAAGCTGCTCGAGGGCATGGAAGGGTCATCCGATCTCGTGCAGCTGGCTGAGAACGCGCCCGATGAGCTGAACGTCTCGGAAGCAGACGCCAGCCAAAAGCCCGTCGTGCGCCTCGTCGACATGATCATTTCGGAAGGGATTCTTTCCCGCGCGAGCGATATCCACGTAGAGCCCGAGGAGGGCGGCGTGGCGGTGCGCTACCGCATCGATGGCGTACTGCGGCAGGTCATGAAGATCCCGCGCCAGGCAGGGCTTCCCCTCATCTCCCGCATCAAGATCATGTCGTCCCTGGACATCGCCGATCGCCTGCGGCCACAGGACGGCCGCGCCCGTGTCGCGGTCAACGGCCAGCCGATCGACCTGCGCGTCTCGACGCTGCCCGCACAGCTCGGCGAAAAAGTCGTCATCCGGATTCTCGACTCCCGTGCCACGGTCAAGTCGCTCGACACGCTCGGCCTCAATCCCGGCGAAGCCGAAGCGATCAAGCGGCTGCTCGAAAATCACGAAGGCATTCTGCTCGTCACCGGACCGACCGGGTCTGGCAAGACGACGACGCTCTACTCGGCGATCAATCAGATCAAGAGTGAAGGCGTCAACATCGTCACGGTCGAGGACCCGGTGGAGTACCGGATGCAGGGGATCGTGCAGGTGCAGGTGCAGGAGAAAGCCGGACTGACGTTCGCCGCGGCGCTGCGCTCGATCCTGCGGCAGGACCCGAACGTCGTCCTGATCGGGGAAATCCGCGACAAAGAGACGGCGCAGATCGCCGTCCAGGCGTCGCTCACCGGCCACCTCGTGCTGTCCACGCTGCACACGAACGACGCGGCCAACGCCGTCACACGGCTCGTGGATATCGGGGTGGAGGCGTACAAGATCGCGGCGTCGCTGCGCGGCGTCGTGGCGCAGCGCCTGATGCGTAAATTGTGTCCGACGTGTAAGGAAGTCTGGATGGAGGCGCCCCCCGAGCGGATGCGGCGCTGGATTCCGTCCGGGACACCGCTCTACCGCCACGCGGGTTGCCCCGACTGCGCCATGACGGGCTACCGGGGTCGATTCTCCATTCTCGAGATCCTGACGATGAACCCCGAGCTCGAGCGCCGCATCGCGGCGGGAGAAGCCGCTGACCGGATCGCCGATGCCGCGCGGCGCGGGGGAATGAAGACGTTGTGGGACAGCGGTCTCGCACACGTCATGCGCGGCGAGTCCACGCTCGACGAGCTTACACGCGTGGTGGATATTCCCGACGAAGCGGAGGCTCCGCCTCCCGCGGACTCACGAGTTTCGCGCAGCACCGGAAAAGTCGGCGTTCCACATGAGCCGGCCGCGCCCGTCTCCACGGTCTTCGATCTGCTCGAAGAATCCGCACCGGCGGCGCGTCGCTCCGGCGCGCACGGGCAACCAGCGTCGAAGGTGCTCCTCGTCGACGACGAGGATAGCCTGCGCAAGGTGATGCGCGACCTGCTCGAGCGCGATGGCTACATCGTGACCGAGGCTCGCGACGGCGTGCAGGCGCTCGATCAGGTCGATCGCGTGGGACCCGACATCATCGTGCTCGATCTGAATCTTCCGGGCCTGGACGGGTATGGTGTGCTGTCACACCTGCGCTCGCGCCCGGCTACCGCCAACATTCCTGTGATCGTGCTGACCGCGAAGGGCGACGAGGACAACGAAGTTCGCGTCTTCGAGCTTGGCGCCGACGACTTTCTCACCAAGCCATTCCGTGCGCGCGCGCTTTCTGCGCGTCTCGAAGCCGTACTGGGCCGCCGCCGCTGACTTCCGTTCGAGTGTCCTTCGTGGACACATACGCCGTGCGCGGTGCGGGGCCGACTCTCGAGGTGCTGGTGCTGCGGCGCGGTCCGCATGGCCGCAACGTCGGATCGTGGGAGACGGTGCACGGCACGATTGAGCCCGGCGAGACGCCGGTGCAGGCGTCACTGCGTGAGTTGCGCGAAGAAACCGGCCTCGTGCCCGACAAATTCTACAATCTCAGCCGCACGGAAGCGTTTTATCAGCACAAGAGCGACGAGCTCGCGCTGATTCCGGTGTTCGCCGCGTTCGTCGCGCCCGGTGCAACCGTGAAACTCTCGGCGGAGCACGATCGCGCGGAGTGGCTCAAGGCCCGGGACGCGGCGGGACGGTTTGCCTGGCCGCGAGAGCGGAGAGCAATGGACGACATTTTGTCAATAGTGGGGGGTGGGGACGCGGGCTTGCTGGAAGACGTCCTGCGAGTAAGCTAGTAGCGAGGCTCCCTTGTGAATCCATTCTATCATCGGATCTACCGCGTGGTCCGTCACATCCCCAAGGGACGGGTGGCGACGTACGGGATCATCGCGCGGCTCGCAGGACGGCCCGGCGCCGCGCGCACGGTCGGTTGGGCGCTCTCCGCACTTCCCGAAGACAATGATGTTCCCTGGTGGCGCGTCATCAACGCGGCGGGCCGCATTTCTTTTTCCGGGCAGGATCACAGCGCCGTGCTGCAGCGCGCGCTGCTGTTGCGTGAAGGCGTGCGGTTCGCGCCGGGTGGTGCGGTGAGTCTCTCGACGTTCGGCTGGCCCGCAGAGGCCTACGACAGCGCCGTCGCCTCCCACAAGCGCGCGGCTTCGAGGCGGAGATCACGCAGGTTGAAAGGCTTGCGCACGTAACGCACGCCGAGACGCGCCAGCGTCTCTTCCGTCGTCGGTCGCACGTCGCCCGTCGCGACGATGATACGATCCCGCAGCGCCGGCATCCGCGACACCAACTCCTCCGCCAGCAGGGTCCCGCGTTTCCCCGGCGCCATCGCGCGCGCGTCGGTGATCACGAGGTCGAAACCGCCGCGCTGGGCCAGATCGAGCGCGTGCTGCGGATCGCCCGCCACTTCCACGTCATGACCGTCGCGCGCGAACAGCGCCTTGATCGTCCGCTGCACGGCGGGATCCGCATCGACGAGCAGAATCGTGCGCTTCACCGTCGAGCCGG
>Ga0137394_10003786_pt1 | contig 11409 bp, 8 predicted proteins | sample czobulk116metaG_FD_108278 | JGI IMG/M metagenome (GOLD analysis project Ga0137394, IMG submission 108278) | Vadose zone soil microbial communities from Angelo Coast Range Reserve, California, USA - czobulk1.16 metaG | ecosystem: Environmental > Terrestrial > Soil > Vadose zone | place: USA... | reverse complement strand
TACTTATTCTAATTATAAAGATAAATAAAAATATTATAGGGCAGAGTTCCAGATTCGAACTGGAATCTAGCATCGCCACAGGATGTAGTTTTACCAATTAAACTAATTCTACCTAAATATTGTAAATAAGAACTTATTTAATTCTTATTATTATAAAATACACTACTTATATAAATAGTAAAGGGGAGTAAGTAAAATACTCATTCATTAAATATTTAACTACGCTCCAACTCGTTTAATAAGACTTTGCTTAAAAAGTTTTTTAGTAACTGAGTTAAAGTAATAATAACTAATAAGTTATAAATATTTATGAATTACGTACTAGATTTTAACTAATTAGAATCAGCAGATTTAGTATTTAAAATAAATAAAGATGAAATAAAAATTATAATAAGTCTCATTTCAGTAATATTACTATTATTTAGTAATTGATCATAACTTAATAAAGTACTGTTCAATATAACAGGATAGAATAATATAAATAGAATAATGATTAAACCTAATACAATATACAATGCATAACTTGTAACTATTCCTGTATCTAATCGACTAATATTAGCAGCTGTATTCATTAACAACTTAGATATACCAAAAGGTCCTACTAATTCTATAATACCTCTATCTAAAACTTTAGAAACTGTATATCCTAATTTTAGACCAGCACCTATAATATATTTATTGTATACTACATCTAATAAGTATTTACCATTAAAGAAAGTATATAATCTTCTTCCCAAACTTCCTCTAATATTTAATATTGAGTTAGTTAGTGAAGAAGGTGAGTCAGTTAAATCAATTAGTACATTCGGTATATTATTATATAAAATAATAGCACTAATAGCTGCAAATATACTTCCAATAGTTGGTAATAATTTCAGTAGTAAAGGTAAAGAGAATTCAGCTTCTACTAAAGTAATATGAGTAGGATGTGTAAATATACTATTACCAAAGAAATCTGTACCTATACCAACAAATAAGTCAGAAAATACAAAACCAAAGAATATACTAAATAAACTTAATATAGTTAAAGGTATTACTACTGCTAAACTAGCTTCATGTGAATATAAGTAATCATTTTTAGTTGCATTAGGATAACTTAAGAATACTAAGGAAATTAATCTAAAAGAATAGAATGCTGTAAATATAGCAGTTAAAGTACCTAATCAATAAGCTATTTGACCACTAAATTGGTATTGAGCATAAGCTAATTCAATGATTAAATCCTTCGAGTAGAATCCAGTCATTCAAGGTAAAGCCATTAAAGATATAGAACCTATTAAGATAGCTGTATATGTAAATGGTAAGAATTTTTGTAAACCACCTAATTTTCTAATATCTTGTTGATCAGCCATTGAGTGGATAACAGCACCAGCAGCCAAAAATAGTAAAGCTTTAAAAAAAGCGTGATTTATCATATGGAATAAAGCTACATTATATTGACTTAATCCTATTGCCATAAACATATAACCTAATTGAGATACAGTACTAAAGGCGATAATTCTCTTCATATCATTTTGTAATAGACCAGTTGATGCGGCAAAGAATGAAGTTAAAGCACCTAATCAAATGATAAATAATAAAGCAGTTGGAGAGTATTCTAATAATGGAGATGATCGTACTAATAAATAAATTCCGGCTGTAACTAGTGTAGCAGCATGAAGTAAAGCAGAAACTGGTGTTGGCTAATGTTAACAGTAACTTTTATTACTGATCGGATTGTATCATCTCTTTTTAGAGTTTCACGTGCAATCTCTGAAGATCCTATTTGGGTTACTGACTGATTGCCCAGCAAACTTGATTTATTACTGACTATTAAAAGCCAAGTATCAAGAATTCTACCATTTTTAAATTATAAATGGTTGGGTTGTTCAGTATATAGTGAAATTTAAGGAGAGCCCTATTTACCATATAATTTGTACATATAATCTTTATGCATATGAGGACTAACTAATTCACGTAACAATGGCATACTTGTTTTAGATATTCTAATTCTGTAAGTATTTTTCATTTTATTACGTATTTTTAAAGTTGATTTTATACCTAATTTTTTAAGTAGTGTTTGTAAAAATATACATTCATCCTGAGTAAATGATTCTGTGCAAAGAAGTATTGTTTGAGTTCTTCCATGAGAATCAAAATAACCATCAACCATTATTCAATAGGCTAAAGATACAGCTGAAAATCATTTATTCATAGAAATAGGTACTATTTTTATATACTTATTTAAGTCTGGATCTCATCGATACCACAATGAATGTATATTTGTAAATAATTCTGTTCTTTGAGTTGAAAATAAATATTGTGTAACTACTTTATCTTTATGTTGAGGTAAATCAATATTAGGATAAGCATAAATCTTAGATGGATTAAATTGTGCATAAACTTTGCTATATAAATGCAACATATAGTTATATGACTTAGCAGACATAGTCATAGCAAAATAGGCTTGAGCTTTAGACTGATTAATTCTATCTAAAGCTATGGATTTTCGTATTAAACAACCATCACCTAATAAATTACCTATAATAATTTCAAGTGTTTCTCGCGGAATAGTAGATAATAAATAATTATCTTTTACATTGCTAACATTAATAGCTTCACTACATTTATTATTAAGGTAAGTATTTATCAAACCCTCCATTGATCAAGGTAATCAGGTTGTACCTAATTGAGCTGATTTAGCTATAGCTCCACCAAGTATTAAGAAAGAAATAATAGTTAGTGAAATTTCATTCATGTAGGGTACTAAACTGAATATTGTTGAATAATCTAAATTACCAAATACTCAGAATATACTAAATAGACCTAAACTAAATAAAGCATCACCCACTCGATTTTGTGTTAAAGCTAGTATACCGCTCTTATTAGCAGCTATTCTAGTATACCAGAAATTAATTAATAGATAAGATACTACTCCAATACCTTCTCAACCTAAGAATAATACTAAATAATTCTCTCCAGTTACTAATACAATCATGAAGAAAGTGAATAGTGATAAATAAGAGAAAAATCTTTGATTATGCATGGCCATCAAATTTATCATGCAATTAAATGTTAGTAATATCTCTACCTGTGTTCATCCCTGATTTGATATCTAAAATTTTAGTTAGACCTTCTTGGGTAAGATGGGAACCATTGTTCATTAGTTTAGCAACTTTACACCAATCTAGATAATCTAATAGTTTTACACCCAGCAGTTTATTTTTTTCAAAGAAAGGAATAATTTTATTATTAATATCCGAAAAATTAAATATTGTCAAAAAAACTGCGGTTTTTTCCTGGATAATTATATATTTTACCTGAGCCTAAATATTTAATTATACATTCCATTAGTCTTCTATCTCTTTCGTGTTGGCTTATTCTAAATCTTAATTGTACTCGAGATCCTATCTTATTTGAGGACTGTCCGGTAATTCGAACATCAAAAGAAGCTTCACCGGTTACAAATCCAGCAATTCAATTAGGATCATGAATGTTATCAGTATTAATAATTTGTCTTTCGATTGGAGTAAAATCCTTAAACTCGAATTTTAATAAATAAGATAGACCTAAATTCATCGAAGCTTTTCTATTAATTATTGGATTTAAACCTTCGATAGAAAGATGAGCTTTATTCCGCATTAGTATGACTACTTCTTTAAATAAAATAAAATCGTTTGCTTTTTGAGTTAATAAAGGGTATTTATCTAAATGACTAATTAGTTTCATTAAATGTTTATTGGAATCAATTGAATAATTTACTTTATTTAGAATGGGATTTACATGAATTGAACCAATCCCACCTAAAAATCGTTGTAATTGTAGTAATAAAGATAAATCCCGTTTATGTAAACCCATTTGAAATTTAGCTTGAACCCGTCAACCCAATTTTCGGTTTTTATTTCTATCTATTATAATACTAAATGAACCTTCAGCATCTATAAGGCCAGTCCAAAACCAGGGATTCGCATGAGAAGAATAGTTAAAGGTAGAAAAATTTTTGACATTTAATTGTTTAGAAGGGATTTTGATTTGATAATTTCTTTCGAAACCCATTAGAGTACACCTTAAATGCAATAATTTCGGATTAATACACCAACTACCGTCTACTCGTTGCTCTTTTACAAATTTCGATGTGAAATTTGATTTAGATCCGCGATAGCCCATTTCATTTTCAGTCATCTTATAACTTGTTACCTTACCTGAGTCATTACTTCAGCCACTTATAACCTTTCGATTATAGCTTGGTATTATAAGCTTTAGGGGTTCCCCGGAGTTTGATAATTTATACCCAATAAATGTTTTCCCAAAACATTTAGCAGGATCTTCTGCCATATAATTAGTTGAATATATGTGTACTAAAGTTGAAATAAATAATACAGGTATTAGCATAGAAACTGTTAAACTATCAAATAAGAAACCTCAAGAAATATTCATAAATTCTGAATTTACTCAGCTAGTTATATGAATTGACACAGGGCTGTCACATACACCAACTTCATAAAAAGCTATTATAGATAAAATAGAGGTAATTATTAAACAAGTTATGGTAATAATGTGACTTCCAGTAACACCTATTTTTCTACCTAGTAGACCTGAAATAGCTGAACCTAATAAAGGTAACATTAGAATACTTAAATACATTAAGTTCTTAGTGAAATATTTCCTCTTACATTCTTCTAATACTACTTATTTTTGGATATTTAGATCTTATCATCTTAGGAAATAATTTGTAGTAAAATGAAGAAGAAAAATGAGGTAATACTAAAGATCTGAAAGTATTCATAGACTGAGCTCTAATATATAACTTATATTGTTTTCCATGTTTATGAATATTACATAATATACCAAATTTTACTAATAAGGCATTTTGTAATATTAATTGTTCTTCATATGAAAAAGAATGAGTGTTTAAATAAAATCCTTCGGGTGTTGAACTTCCATCATCCATAGCCCAAAAAGCTAATGATATTGGACTAAGCCATTCATTAATATTTAAAGGTATTCTTTTTTTACCATTAATTATAAATAAATTGTATAATGGTATTAAACAAGCTAAGCATCTACTATATAAATGTAAATATAATTTCATATCTCGACTTTTAACTAAGGATGGAAAATGTGTGATTATTGAAGAAAGTAATAAAGATATATTTAACATATGACTTAAACTATTAAAACCTTGATTATATTGAATTTGAGGATTACCATTTGGAGTAGGTTTTCTAATATTTCCATCACCTAACAATATTCCTACTAATATTTGTGTAATTAAAGGTGTTATATAAGTATATTTTAATATATAGGGATTAAATTGGTAACCCATATTAGAATTTAAACCTTTACCATAAGGTACTAATGACTTAGTTACATAATTAGGTCAAATTTTTTTTAGAGAAGTAGAACCAATAGGTATAGTTCTACTCTTAGTTAAAATATTAAATTTGTTTCTTTCTTCTTTCGACAGACCAGTTCAAGTTACATAATATCTATTCATGTCTAAAATAAATTTCAGTTTGTATATTTCCTCTTACCCTTCAAATAATTAGAAGTTGGACTATATCTTCATATTAAATATGTGTTACGTATAGTCTCTGAAACAATATGTTAGCTGGTCTATCAGATATTTTCTGTTTGAACTTTTTGACTCTTCGATTTGTAATCATTAACCTAAAAAGAGTAGAACAAATGTTTATCGCCTGAAACTAAAGGCTAAATTTTTTAAGATATATATATTCCAGCTAATAGTAACATGCTTATATAAGCGAAATTTTGATTAAAGTTTAATTGATTAATGCTTTAATATTTCGCTATTAAAGGACCAAGAGATCTATAATAAGCTACAAGAATACTTAAACCGATAACAGATTCAGCACCAGCAATTGAAATTATGTAAACACTAAATGTTTGACCTACACTATCATTGAAACTGTATGAACTAATTAGTATTAATAATGTTACAGCTAATAGCATTATTTCTATACTTATTATCATTAATATGATATTTTTTCTATTTAGTACAAAACCTAATATACCAATTAAAAATAGTAATAGTGATAAATTCATAATATATTATTATAAAAATCCTTATGGACCGGGAAAATATAGATTAAATTTTGTTAATAATTTATAATAGTTAATAAGTTATTAAAATAATATAAAAGGGGGGGGGGTATATAAACATAGGAATAATTACCCATTCGTGGAATAAGTTGCTACTAGATAATATCCTTTAGATATTACAGATAATATATAGTTAAACCAATACAAGTATATTCAAAAACTAAACTTTTATTATTTTATTAAAGTTCAAATAGTTTAGATAAACTCTAATATACTTATTATTTAAATATTTTAATAATTTATCTCTAATTTTTAGATATAATATAGTGTATATCAAAAATAGTTAAAATTTTATTAAAATAAATTAATGATTACAATTAGAAAAATTATAACAATGTAAGATAGTTTAAAATATATTATACTAATAAGTACTAGTATTTAACTAAAATTGAGATAATTTTACTAGTATTTAACCAAAATTGAGATAATTTTAGATATAGTATCACTATAAATTATAGTTAATAGTGTGAATTTATATATTCATTATTTCATTAAGAATGAAAGTAAATATTAAACTTGATCTAATCAAACTAAGAAGTTTTCAGCTTCTACACCTTGAACTACACAAGGCATAAATCCATGATAAGTACCACATATTTCTGAACATTGTCCATAAAATGTACCTACTCGTTTAATGATTACAGAAGTTTGATTTAATCGGCCTGGAACTGCATCTATTTTTAAACCTAAAGCTGGAATAGCAAAGTCGTGGATTACATCAGTACCTGTTACAATAAATCTAATGTGAGTATCAACAGGGACTACTATTCTGTTGTCTACATCTAATAGTCTAAATTGACCAACTTCTAAATCACTTTCAGGAATCATATATGAATCAAATGATATAGCATCTCCATCTTCTTTAATAAAGTCAGAATATTCGTAAGATCAATATCATTGATTTCCTGCTACTTTAATAGTCATTGCTGGTGATATTACTTCCAATATTTGTTCTATTATATAAAGTTATAAAATTATTTAACATTTATAAATAGATACGCATAGGACCTTTTCTTAAACTTTAAAGTTTTTTCACATAAGGCCTCTGTGTTAATTTAACTGCAAATAATAGTTTTAAATTTTTAAGTCTCACCCCAGTATTATCCTCCTCTTTTTATTCTTTATTATTTATATAATTATTATTATTAATAATTTTTTGGTTGAATTTTTTTTGTTTTGACCATCAGGATAAATAAGATAAGGTTCCTTTTACTTACATTAATTATTACTTAATAAGTTGGGTGAAAATTTGAATTCTATTAAAGATTTTTACCTTACGTACTTTAATTTCTAACTATCTTCTTGCATATGGTGAAATGAACAAACTAAATTAAACAAAATAAGTTTATAATTTAGTTGGACTCAGTGTTAGTATATATTAATATTAAATGGTAATAATATAAGTCAAATATTATTTTTATACACAATTATTAATTTTTATGTAAATCTAAGTTAAGTTTATATAACATACTTGGATGAAAATGAGGTAACATTAGATTTTTAAAATTAAATAAATGTTTAGAAGGTATATATATAACTGGTCTATTCTCATGAGATTGTACAGTTACAGTATAACCAAATACATAATGCATCATACCTGCTAATTTATAAACATCTGTAAATGTAAAACCTTTAGTATGTAGATAAAATCCAGAATTACCGGCTTTAGCACCATCGTCCATTGCAAAACAAGCTAAGGATATAGGATTTAAAAAATAAATTAAGTTATCAGGTATAATCTTAATTCTTTTTCCATTGACTAAAGGATAAAACATGTTATATAACAACATTAAAAAAGGGTAAGATCTAGTATGAATAACTAAACTATAAAAATATTTTCCTTTTCTTATACCTTTATTATTACTAGGTAATTTTTGGCATAAATTAGAAATACTTTTATATACTGATCAAAGGTATTCAAATCTTTTAAAAGTTTGAGTAAAGCAGAAACGAGGGTATTTTGAAGTCTTACACATTTCTATGGTACCATCGCCTAATAAATGACCAATAATTTTATACAGTTGTAATAATGTAGGTTTAGTTATACTTCTTACATAGTTATTTAAACTAATTCCATTAGTTGCTTCTATGTATGGCATATTACCATATAATATAATTGACTTTTAATTATTTTTAATAGCTTTAATAGATCTAGCCTTAGATCTAGCTATAACGATTGTAACCATATTACATATTAATATATTACCAGCAATTAAATCTAACATATATAATAATTTAAATGAAGGAAACGCAATGGCAATTAAGATGAAAGCAGGTGTAATAGTTCAAATTAATTCTATTAGTGTACCATGAGTAGCATATTTATATGTAATAGGATTATTTTTAACGTTGAAATTTAATATTACAGAACCTAACACTCAGAATACACCAACAGAAATTAATACTAAATAGAAAAAGATAGAATCGTGCAGATCCACTATTCCTGAAAATCCAGGACTAGCTCCATCTTGGAATCCTAATTGTAATGGTTCTGGAACATCATTAAAAATAGGATTAGCAATAATATTAAATATTCAATTGAACATTTTTATAGTTTATTGTTATACTGTCCTATATAGAAATAATATATATGTATATATATTATATTATTAATAATTTAGATGATTAATCATCTCTTTCCTATAAACTAAACATTGAAGAATAGTTATTAGTTATAAGAGCAAAGACAGTTCCTAAACTGTTTCTTCTATAAACTTTGTTATTTATAATTTTATAAAACAATATACTCTAACACTAATATATAATTTCCATTTATTGAACTAATTATTATAATCATTTGAGATAAAGTTCTTATTATAGTGTTATAATATATAACAATTATGTAACTTAAATTACTATATATCTTAATGTAAGTATGTAATTATGATACTAAAAAAATTAAAATTAACATGTTGTAATAAATATACTAAATAACATTATAGAATTTAAGAGGTAGAGTAATCGAAACTCTGTCTGTAAAGTGTAAATTTACTGCTAAACCGCTCAGCTAACCTCCTAGATATAAAATAAAATATTTAATAATCACCAATATATGTAATATATATAATCATACAATCTAATTACTCTAATTGTATGATGAAAAATAGGAAGTAAATTATTATTAATGAAATGTAATATAATAATATTATTATAATAAGAATAATATATATTAATTAAATGAAGGGGGATATATTATTAAGTTTTAGCAATAAATAAAATAAAAGCAAATTTAAATACTGATAATCTAAAACAGTTCCTACTAGCCCAAACTTCAAATCCTAAAAAAGGATTAAACGAGAGGGAGAGATACTATTATATATCAAAAATTAAAGTGGATATAAAAAATATAATACAGCCTCACCTTCCAGTAAGGCTACCATGCTATGACTTATCGAATGTCACTCACAATAACTGGACCCAGTTACCAGCATCTTTATTAATTAATCAATTAACTTTGGCAGCACAATAATTTACAAAAATAAATAAAAATAGTTACCCCATAATTCAAAATTTTTTAATTATAGGCATATCACTGATTAATTAAGAATAATGACCTGACTACCATTTCTTCCTTATTGAAAAGCTTCTCCCGATTGACAGACAGTTAGTTCATCCTAAATTAAAACTTCACCGTTGCGTTAGTGATCAACGATTACTCGAAATTCCTGCTTCATGCTGCCGAGTTCCAGGCAACAATCAGTCAAATTTAAAATAGTCAGTTTTTGTGATTAGCTCCTCTGTATCCCTAACCTTATGATTTTAAAAATATAAAGTATAACTAAAATAAAGGAAAGGGTTAGTATTGCATCACTTTGTTCTGAGCTTTTGCAGCACGTCTATAGCCCACTTCATTCGGGTCATAAGGACTTGTCTTAGCCCCAAAAAGATTCTTTATATCAAAAAATCACTATTAAACTTTAATTAATAGTAGGGATTGCGTTCGTTAGTGGAATTAACCTCACATCTCATGACACGAACTGACGACAGCCATGCAACACCTGTAATATAATAAAAACTTATAACAAAAGATATAAGTTATCTATCCCAAACCCGAAGGTTTAGACCTTAGTATTAAGGTTAATATTCAAGAAGTGGTAAGATTATACGCGGGTTATCGAATTAAATAACATGCTTCACTTCGTTTGCTTTAGGACCGACTAATTTTTTTGTTTTCACTTTTGCAAGTATACTGGCAAGGCGGAATGGTTATCGTATTCACTTCGACACTTACTGTTATAGTAAATATCTTCCATTCATCGTTTACAGTTAGGGGTAATAGGGTCTCTAATCCTAGTTCCTATCCTAACTTTCGTGTCTCAGCGTCAATCTTTATTGGAAAATGGCCTTCGCAATTAGGATTCCACTCAGGATCTAAGGATATCAGCCCTCCTCTAAGTATTTTATTAACCTCTATAAGATTCTAGCCTATTAATAAATAAGCCGCCTACAAACCCTTTATGCCCATTCAAGATGATTAACGTTCGCGTCTCTGGTATTACCGAGTCTTCTGGCACCAGAATTTGGACAACACTATTAGTTAGATTCGTATTTAATCTTATAAATATAAAATTTATAAGATTCTTATCCTTAGATTGTTTAATCTTTCAGTTAGCTCGTTCACTCTTGCGAGCATTGACAAATATTCTCGGCTGCTGGTAGTTTTAAACTACTAGGGTCGATTTCAAACCCAATGTGGCCATTGTCTCTTACAAGAATGGCTATTGATCGTCGGCTTGGTAGGCTTTTAATCCCACCAACTACCTAGTCAAGTTAAATTAAAATCCAATAGCGAGAATTATCTCTTTTTTTATATCCTATTTACGAATACTAAAGGGTATCTAATTTAATATTACTCACCTCTACACCTTTTAATTTAAATATTATATTTGACCTATAAATTTATAAATTAGTAAATCTATAAATATGTAAATCACCCTATTCTAGTGCCAATAGACTGAGGGTGTGGTTTTCATAGAATAGTTTATTAAAATGATTTGCATGCCTTAAACTACTGAATAACGTTCAATCTGAACCAAAATTAAATTCTTCTGTAATGTTCAATACAGGCTAGCTGTATCTTATAATATTCATAAATATCCTATTTTTAGTTTTTTAGGATTATACGATTTTTATTTATGCCTCTTTTATAAATATGTAATATATACATATATATATATATATATATAAATATATACATATTACTACAATCTAATAAATAGTGAATACTCTAAACAATTATTTGACTTTGATCAATATTCTTTACTGACAAAACTAATTTTAGTAAATTATTTATGCTTACTCAGATTT
>Ga0137394_10003785_pt1 | contig 11410 bp, 9 predicted proteins | sample czobulk116metaG_FD_108278 | JGI IMG/M metagenome (GOLD analysis project Ga0137394, IMG submission 108278) | Vadose zone soil microbial communities from Angelo Coast Range Reserve, California, USA - czobulk1.16 metaG | ecosystem: Environmental > Terrestrial > Soil > Vadose zone | place: USA... | reverse complement strand
TACACTGCGATGACGCCTCATGGGACCAGATCCCGATGGTTGCGAGTGTTCCAAGCTCTGAGAATACACAGGTGCCTGATCAAACCCGGATTTGTGCGGTGGCGCGGAAACGGGGGTGTACGAGCCAGCCACGCTACCAGGGTACGAGTTGTAATGTGCTGACGGACCGTTGATCTGTTGCGCCACCTGTGCAGGCGATGCGTCTGGACTGCGGAAACCCGGGCTCGGAAGAGGCGTGGTCCGCATACTCCAGGGTGACGAAGCGCCTACAGCATGATAAGTACTTTGTTCTCGCGTGCCTGGCTGCGCAAACTGGACGTTGGGCATTGCTGATGGGAAGATCTCTTGCGAGCTTCCGTGCATACCTGTCGCAACGGTGGGAAGAAGACCTTCCTCAGGAAGTTCGCCTTGCACTTCGACTTCAACTACTCGAGTAGAGGCGTAGGCAGCAAAGTCGTTGTCGTCACCATCCAAGTGGTCCAGACCTTCGTTATCTGTATCTGACTCCTCCTCGCCGAACAGGATCGAATCAAATGTCGTCGTACCCGTATCGCTTGAGCGGGCATGAATACGCGTATGCTGGGTAAGATTATCTGAGCGGGAGAAACGCTTGCGGCAGGTGGGACACTGGAATGGGCGCTCCATAGTGTGCGTGCGCAGATGTCGCTTAAGATGCTCGAGGCGTTTGAACAAGCGACCACATGAGAACAGAGGGCAAGAAAACGCCTTCACTTTTTGCGACAAGGCTGGGAGGCTGGAAGAAGAGTGGGAGGCGGAATCGTCGGCGAATACGTAAGGTGATGGCCTCGAAGTGGGAAATCCCTGGGATTGAGACGAGTGGCCAAAGGTTGCCCTCTGTGGCTCATAAAAGGGATATGTATTCTGCCTTTGAGGATGACGCGAGATCCCATTGACATCCGAAGGAATGAAGCCATTATTGGAAGAGTTGGAGGAGCCCATGGTGAGGATGTTCTCCGGAAAACTGGATGCCACACGATGACCACCATGTCCATGTCCGATTGAACTCGAAAATCCGAAACGGCGGGGGTTAGCCTGAGCAAGAAAGGCATCGGGAGCATTCTTAGATAGGCCCAATATGTGCCCGATACTTGGCGTAACCTGGGTCTCATCCACGGACTGCCGGACACTGCCACCGCTTGAGGCATTATCGGAGATTTCCTCGGAGGACTTGCGGGTCATCTTGGGCTGCCGGCGGCGTCTGCGCTTGTAGGTGGGGGAGCCCTCAGGCAAACAGAACATCGACAAGAAGGCAGCGTTGGGACCTGCACGCGGGCGGGCGTCTTCGCAAGAGCGCTCATCAGATGACGAAGAGCCGTCTTCGCGGGAGCGGCCCACGATAGAATCCGCAGGATTGATCATCTTGTTGACGGCGCCCGTATCGGCACTATCGGAGCAAAGGGCATCTTCATCGTCTGCGTCACCCTTCTGCGCCCTGCTGAACTGATCGTAGAGGGATCGCTTAGGGTCGTACGTGAAGGATATCGCAGGCTCGCCAGTGACAACAGTGGTAGGTTCTTGGCCCATCTTCTCCCGCTTAAGATCACGCTCAAGGGCATCAAGGAAGAGCCTATCGTGAGGAACGGAGAACCTGAGAAGTATTGATTAAACGGTGGGTGGAAAGTCAAGGAGAGATCCGTACCAGTAGAAAACCTTCTGTTTTTTCTGTGTGCGTATGCACTGATACTTGAACAACAGATCAAGAAAAGGGGACTAAGAAAAACATGAGGTCGGATAATCGAGGGGCAAAACATTGTCGGACAAACCTTTGGTTCTTCCAGAGATGCGTCAGCCCCAGGCTTGAGATTTCTAAGATCGCTGAAGACGCCCTCTTCGAACTTCTTCATGTTCTTGACGGGACGACCAAAGGCCTCGAACCTGAACACGAGGGCACGCACAATGTCCGTACCCGTGATATGATAAAGCCCATTCCAGAGGACGCAGGTGACATATTCCTGATTAGGAAGAAGGAAGCGATTGAGCGCGGGATGAGCGGCGTTCGGGTGTGTGGGGTGTTCGGCGTTCATGTCTGGAATTGTGGTGCAGCCGGACCAGGCAGAAGGTGCGGTGGCAAGGAAAAATTTGAGCCGGTCAAGATTAGCTAAGCGTTCTTGCTCCTGGTGGGTCAGCGGACGTGAAAGTCCGCCACCTTCCTGATTATTCTGGAAACCCTGGACGGAAGACGAAGGGAGGTCGGAGATGTTGGACAAAAGGACGAGATCCTGGTCTTCATCATCGAGCGGGGCCTGGGTTGTCATCGTGGTCATGGGAATGTCAGATGCTTGGATATGTTCTGAAGGAAGAGAGTGGGACCGATAGTGAGACGTGTGGACAAAGTTGTCGGGAGCGAAAAGTGCGGAAGATGGAATGTCTGAAGATTGCTGAGGGTAGTGGGGATATGTGGGCTGGGGGAGATAGTGGAGATGAGAGGACGGTGATGCTGATGGGAAGTCCATGATTAAGAAAGAGTAAATTGGAGCGAGTTGAGATTAATGCCCAGGAAGGGTGAGTGTATCGTGGAGTGGTAAGATAGCTGATACTTGAACTATATGCTAGACGGGCGAGAGGGGGATCAGATTGGACGGCCGTCAATTATATGCGGTTGGCACCTACGAGACACCGCCCGATGGGAGGGAGGGGATTAAGCGGTGGTGGATGGGCAAGGGGGAGATGAGTGCCCAAGGCTGTACGGAGCGATGGACAGGAGTGATGTAAGATGAGGGGGAGGGGAGGAAGAGAGATAGGGAAAGGGCGGGAAGAGGAAAGGAAAGGGGAAGGGGGAGGAGGAGGGGGAAGAAATTAAGAGCAACGGATGTCTCGCCGCTGGATATAAAGGAGCGCACGGCGTTTATGGGCAAGGCTGGCAAACAGAGAAGGGAAGGGGAAGAAGCCTCAACCGAAACCGACCGGAAATGCCTCCGCCCGCCCGAAATCTCCCCTTATTATTTTTTATTCCTTTATTTATTTATTTATTTGATTTGATTTATTTAATTTTAACTTTATCCTCGTTCAAACTCCGCCTAGCCGCCCGAAGCCCATCTCGCTGCCCCAGCCCTTGGCCACCCGCTCCTCCCTCCCCGGTGCCGGACCATATCGTCACCGGCCTTGACCCCCGCCCACGAGCTAAGCGAAATCGAGGTCGCTCCACCTCGTCCCCACCTTCAGCTTGCTTTCGACTCGTCCTTCTTCCCACTCGTCCGCGTGCTCCTCCCAATTCCCGCCCATACACCGAATGGGGTTATCAGATCTGTCCTTTGATCTCTTTCATCATATCTCGATTGGCGCCCAATCAGCCGCTCCTCCTTTGGGCGCGGCTTAGCAGACTCTTAGCAGGCACCTCGGCATTGTCCATCCAGGGAGTCCATATTGGGCTACTCGCATACTTACGCCCACCTCGATCTCTTTCCTCCTATAAGTTTCACTTCTTTCTCAACTCCTCCTCACTTATTCTTATCACCAATTGACTCATATTCGATTCAAAATTTAAGGACAACCTTGATCATCATTTGCCTCGAGTGTGGAACCATCATAACCCTTCCCTTCGCGCCACAGCCTACCTTGTCAACCCTCGTCAGCAGGCCGCCACTCTATTGTGCGCAACCATCGGCATTCTCTGACAACGGCTTGTCTGCCGTCCTTATGTCTTCCTCGGATTCTTCGTATGAAACTGTGTCCAATTTTGCTTGTGACTTGGTCCATTCTTCCTGTGTTCGTTCCACGTCACACTTTATTCCTTTCTGTCTGATCCATGACGACACACCGATGGGAGACTGCCCTTCAGAGCGAGCCACAGACTTAAGCGCACATTTCTAGAATTGAGATCCGCGCATAACCCGTTACCCCGCCTGCTTCCGTTTATATGGAACATCATATATCACGACGAAGGATTAATTGAAGGATTAATGGAAAGGCACCTTTGCCCCAATCCCGCCGGGACCTGTTAATGTGATTCCTCGACAGCGGTGCCGATGGCCAATCCTATTTCGCGCGACTTCATCGCTCGCCCGGGCTTCAATGCTCTTCCTGGCAGCCAAAACAAACAAAATAATTTTCTCCACATCACAAGCACGCACACACTCTCCGAGTATACGAGTCGCGCTGGCCGCCGCCACTCAAGGTCCGGTGACAGGAACTTTAGCCGTGTCAGCGACGCCGCAGTAATGCTCAATCTCCTCTGGATGAAATCCCTTCCTCCCTCCTTTAGGAATGAGTTGATCGCTGTGGTCGATCTACAACAGACTCTTGAGCGCCAGACCCCATTTGGTAAGACTCGTCACCTAATTTGTCCCCCCACCTTCATCCCGCGGAAAGCGCCTGAATAGTTATTCCTTTTGCTGATGGCGCTGAGCCCCCACGATCCACCTCGTAAGTCTGTTCAGAAGATACCACACGTTGTTTGTACGTGGTGGCGGATTATGCCCTGCGGCCGCCGATGGCGCGGGCTTATCGGAGAATGAAGACTATCAAATTCGTGATATGGCCGCGGAGACACGTACGTATTGGTTTGGTATTTCAGGATAATCTTTCAGCGAGCCATGATTTGACGCATATACGCGAACATGCGCCTGCACTCCATTTATTCTAGCTGATAGCAGAACCAACCTCTCAACCAACCACGTGAGCCTTATAGCTTTATGTTTCCGATTTCCCGATTCCGATTTCCCTACTCCTATCAAACCCCACAATCGCAACACTCAATTTCCAATGCAAATCCCCTTGACCAACGTCACCTGTCCCCTGGGCCCCTAATCGGAGCAAGCACTTGTACAATCATCCGGCTAGCATTTCTATCCCCAATTCGACCCCTCCGCATAGGCGGGGACTTGAGTGGCCAGTACAGTTGGTAAGACCGCGGGTTGCACCAACAACTTGAACGCGCGGTTCGGTGAACCTAGGTGGCGGGAGGGGCCTGAAGGCTGTGCCGCACGTCAATCCGAGACTTTCGGACTATGAGGGTCTAGTTCATGCCATAACATACCAGCTTTCTGTGGGACGTTGCGAGGCAGGCCGCAGAGTCAATGGGCTTCCTACGTGGTACTGTCCCGTCTTCCCCTTTGGCCATCGTGTATCCATAGTAGCATCGAAGTTGTAGCAGTTCCTGCTACTGAGTATGCCCCCCCCTCTCGCCCTGACCCATGAACAAGCTATATCGTAAGGGGAAACCTCCGATAAGCTAAGCACTGTCTAGCGACTGTGGAGTTTAGTCGGTTGATTCTGATCTCCGCCTCCTGTTATCGCTCGGTAACAAAATTTACCCTACCTCACGCTGAACATCACGCTGCAACGCTGCAGAACAATAACACTTCAAATACGGCATCTCAATGCTCTCCCGGTCGCCTATTTCATCCATCCACTGTTTTCCTTATTAGTAGCCAGCAGAGCGGCGGGCGCATTGCGGAGAGCGACACCGTCAAGGTCTTTTGTCCCCCTCCGCCCCCCTTCCCCAAAGCATAACAACGGCTCGAAGCCACCGTACGCCTCAATGCGCCCGAACTGCTCGGCGTAGCGTTTCATAAATCAACACATTATGGCTGCCGTACAGCGAAGATCAAAACTCAAGATGCTCATCAATATCGGAAATCACCCCCGCCCCTTCGTAAATCGTGACCCTGCCATCCGCCCATTCAGGTGAAGAGGGAAATGACACCGCACGGATGCGCCGACTCCGCGGCTTTACCAATATAAGAGGCGCTGACGGATCGCCGTATGGCGTGATTGTGCAGATGATGGAGAGGTATTGCAGCCGCGTCAAATTGATCGATGGCAAAGGGTCGCGAAAGCGAAGGCAATACTTTTCGTTGATTCGGTTGACCGTTGACGAACGCTTCCAGGCTCTAGCTCATATGACTGCGCCTTGCGCCAAGTTGCCTTCTTGTCCTCAATTAGAAGGATCGCGGCGGTGTAGGTTTGTCGCTTGCTCCTAGCCATACGTCGACTTCCCTTCCCTTCGTTATGACGGGCCCGGGTAACATGTATTACCATACGTCCAGATAACTCGCTTTGAGGCGCGTCGACCGCGGAGTGCGGGCTGCATATGCCGCCGTGTCGACGAAGGCCCACTATCTTCGCTCCCCCCTCCCCCGAGGGGCGCTCGTGCCGCACGTAAAAAGTAAAATAGCATGAGTAGGAAGGGACTACGGCATGGGCCACCTACTTGGGAGAGTCTCAAGAAGAGATAAATTCGGGCACGTGGCACGATTCCGAGAGGGGCCTCCTCGATCCGCGGGTCGCTGAGTTTTTGAGACCTGTATTGCCAACTTGATGGATGGCATGGAGAGAACGCGTCTCCAAATAATCTTGTCTTCCCGAAGCGAACATATTCAATATTCAACAGCAATATTTTTTGGCAATTTCCCGCCCGACTCTCGTCGCGTCGACCAAGGAAGAAGGGCGCATACAGTATTCGTACTGTAGTTTCTGCCGGAGGGCAAAAATTCCTTAAGTCGCGCCAAGCCTCGCCGCGCAGTCCGGTTTGGGTTTGTTTGCACAGGAATAGCGTAATACGTATTTGTCGTCGGTGCCCGTCGTCCGTTTTTGGCAAGTCGAAAGAAACTCAAAAAAAAAAAAAGCTTCTTTTGTTGTATCTATTTTCTTATTGGCAACTTGGGTTTTCTTCTATAATTATTTTATTTTATTTTGGTGTTGATGAAGTTGATGTCTTGGGTCCGAGTCAATACATACGTTGCTGCACTGCACTGCGCTCCTCGTGAGTCAATCAATGCCTTGCATACGGTACGGCACGAGTGCTAACTCCATGCTTGTCATGCGGGGAAGAAAAGGGAAGGAAAGGCTGTACAAAATTTCCCCATTTTTTCTTAGTTTCTGCACTGGTACAGTACAAATCGCCTCGCGGACGCATCCAAACCCTGACCGATCGCGTCCACTGATGAAATTTGCGGCTTTTGTCCGTGGCCGACGACGTTTCTTCAAATTCCTCTCTGCCCGCCACCCTACATCGGTCCTCCAAATCCTGGCGCCGCCGTATATCTTTGACATAGATGGATCAGGGGGGACCTACAGTTAACCCTCATGGGTGTGGGTACCCTGGTGCGTGCGTGCACCGCCTCGTCCCCAAGTGGAGAAGCGCCCAATCAAAAACGTGATCAGGTCTTATTATCTTCATCAATTGCATCGACTCCGTGCCGTCCCGGCTAGGGGGGTTGGGCCAAACTCAATCACACAAACATACACTGTCCAAACATCGAATGAGACAGTACGACTTGTAACCAGTCAAGCCAATGATCCGCCGGCACGCCTGCCCAACCAACCAGTGAACCAAAGCATTAGCACATTCTTGGCCCGTTAACGTACTTTTCTGGACTTGTCACCGCCACTCATTGGTGGCGAAAGGCGCGCCAAGCCAAAAACTACAATAGACATGTGGGACTTTTATTTAGGAAATTCGGATGTACGGAGTCCGGAGAGACACCCTGGAGCTCCCTCTTTACCGGAGAACCCGACCAGAAGCACCTGGCTTAGTCGTTCAGCGTCAGCATGAGCAAAGCGTCATCAATAAGCAAAGCCCTCAGCGTACGGTCTGCTTGTCAGCAAACCCACAAACCTCTGAGGGGGCGAGGCGCCTGTAGTGAGGCGGTGCAAAAAATCAGCTGCTGTTGGACCTGTTGTGCCTATTGGTTGGCACATTGAACCACGTGGCGTTGGCCACACCATATGCACTTGCACAGGCTCGCTGATGGGGGATCTTATACTCTGAAGGGCACGGAAGTTTTTTCCGCTTGTCCTGTGATCACAATACATTATGAGCGCTTATGTGGTCCTCACTATCCTTGAGCGTCTTGACATACTGAACAGTAGGACTGCGGTTACGTGAAGTGATCGCAGCTCCATGGTTACGACCTCCAAAGATTGACGACGCAGATTGATCAGTACACTGCTCTTGAGTTCGACGAGTCAAAGTGTTCTGGCGACGACCGCATTCGTAGTCAGCGGGCAATGTCCAGGGACCTGAGGATTGATATTCCGGGTGGAGCTTGTTGATGACTTTTACAATCAGGAGCGGGAGCTGACGTTCAAGGAGGTCTGAACACTTCCTAAAGGCTTTGCGGATATCGCCGCGGCCAAGGCACGCAACCGCAGTGGGATCGCCACAGGAATGCTCCGACAGCGGAGAAGAGATGTCTTGGCCTCTAAAGAAATTTGTGCTGTTCATAAGCCCCTTCCTCAAAGGGCTTCGAGGCCAAGGAAGCGTTAAACTCGACCGGCAATATTGAATCCCGCTCGATCTGCTCAGAACGTAGCGAGTGTGTAACGTGCCTAACGTGCCTTTGTAAGTTTTTTTTTTGCCTTTTGACGCTGATGACATACGTGAAGTTTAGTGCATGTCGCCATTCACCATGTGTGCACTCCAGCACTAGCTCGAAAATGGGAGTAGAAAAAAAAAATTCGCCTACGCGAGCGCAGACGAGCCATGCCAGTTAGGGAAGGGACGTTTATGCGGCGCAGAACGGTGAGCAAGGGGCAGCGAGGACATCGGAGACGGTGCTTTCGAATTTTGCTGAAAGCGCAAGGCTCGGTATAATACTTCAAGGGGTCCGATCATGGTACTCAATGCGGACGAGAGGGGGAGGCGCCGCCGCCGCCGTCACCAACTGTATGTTGAGTTAGTGTAGAATGTATGGTTCGTCCTGTGCGGGCACACCTTACGATGTCACGCACTGGCAGGAACACGTTCCTCTTCAACCATATAACCGAGTAGCGCAATTTTTTGACGTATGCGCAGCAGAAGTGCCAATTTGAGTTGTCATTTGCCAGGCCAAGATGACTTGGAAAGAGGTAGAATGAAAAAGCGAAAAATTGGACACAACTCTGACTGAGGGGATGGGCAATTACATAAGCGATGAGCGAAGATACTTATTTATTTATTTGATAACGCGATAACAACTTATGCACTTACCATGTCTCAATATGTATGGAAGTTAAATTGTTCAACCTAAATTCCGATAAGGCCAGTTAACCCACCACTACACCGTGCAATGGGCTCGGACATCAAAATCCCCTCAGCAGCCAAATCACAGGCCAGTCAGCCAGTGAGTTCAAGGTCACATGCGCTAAGCCACCGCTCCAGCTTTCGGGGGCACTTGTCAACGAGGTAATCCATTAAATCGCCGTGTACTCTAGGCAGTATTTGGGGGAGTTCACCCCCACTTCCGTAATCCTCTGCTTCTACGTACCGTGGCGCTAGGGGACTACCCGCACGCCAGCCAACCCCACTCTCTGTGGCTGGCGGATTGACAATCCCATACCATCAGCAAATACCCGTGTATGGGGCGAGGAGGGTCTTCGCTCGCACGTTTGTTTAATGTGTTTATTCGGTCAGATATAGTTCGTTCTCTCAATGTCCAATAAGGTCATGGAGAATGATGGTGGCGCTTTCGTTCATTCAGATGTTTGCCGATTGGGCCCGGTGCGGCGTGACCGAGGCCGAGTGCCGTCGACGTTCGTACGCAGGTCGTCGCGATGCGACGATCGCTAACCAACGCTAAGGGATCCGGGAAACTGGGTGGAAACTGGGGCGGGGAGTCTCGGCCTGCTGGCGTGATTGGAATCCGCGCCTGTCACTCGCGAGGGGGCTTACTTATGCCGAATTTTTGAACACTTCTACTTGTTCGGCGAACCCTTTGCACCCATCAGCATGAGTCGTTTTTTGGTATACTGTGTCCGACCTGGACTGGTGACCTTAAGCCGGAACTCAGTTTTCGCTGCATTGAACAATGCGATAAGGTAAGGTTACGTTCTTCAGAAGATTTATGCCATCTACTCGGCTCGTACTAAAATGCTTGGTGACAGGCTGGAGAACAGGGATCGTAAGCGGGTCTCACGTTACTCATCATGCTGTAAAGACAGCAGGGTTCTCTGTTCAGTTTTTTTGCGCTCGATGATTTCAGTGGCGTTGGTTCTTGCGCATTGAACGTGTTCAACCTTCCGAAGGGAAGATGTCAGGTCAAAATGCTCAAAACTTCCGCCGGCGCACGACTTGTGACCATTGAACGTCGACACTCGAAGATCGGACGTGAACCCGTATCTCAAACGCTACTGCGCAGACATCGCCACGTTGCATCACGTCCCTTCTAGTTCCCTTCCAACTCTCCGACAGCTGCTTCTTGTCGGGGATTACACGGCTCTTCCTGGTGTCCGTTGTAGGTTGTGGTTTTCCATTCGTACCGCAGCATTGTTCATCGCGCATAACCGCCGTCGTACCTGGTCATGCTTGATGGAATTCTCTTTCAAGCCGAAATGTAGTATAGCCAAGTCACCTGCGGCAAGTAAAAGCGTTTGTCGTTTGTCGACCCTGCTGATCAGGATACACATCAGTGGCAGTTGTGAAGATTCACCATACGATACGTTGAACGGAAGGGGGCGAGGGGTTAATACGCGGCAACAATCAATGGTCTCTCTCGTGGCACCGTTCCGCGCAACGTTGCAAGGGTTAATTCCGCAGTGGGTTATGGTTGTGGACGCATGTACGTCGTCATTGGTGGTCATCAAAGAGGGAGTCATCAGAATCTAGACCTGTGGGTCCCCCCATTCCCCCCGAACGAGATACAAGGTCACCTCGCGGTCGGCGCGCGCTGGCAGGGTACCCCCTTCAATTCGAACTCATTTACCAATCGACGGTTTGGGTCTCCGTCACGTTGTCCTCCTGATCTCCGCACGTCGGTGACAGGTATGGATTCGCCTAGTCTTCCCAATAACCTTGCTAGGTATCCCCTTAGCCCTGAGCATATGAACTGGCAACACACGTTCACCCTCACCGTGAAGCGGCAGCCGACGGTCTATCCCTTATAACCCAGGGCAACGGTGCCCTCTCACGGTTTCTACTGCAACGTTCGATGCCGAACATGAGGCCCTCCATAAACCAAGAGGTTGAGAATTCTGCGCCAAGTAAGCTCAACCTCCACGCGATTGATCCCACACGGATTACGGCGCCACCGCCTTCAGGCAGGGCTTACCGTTCCGGTCAATAACGCTGATGCTATCAGCCACGACGTCATATCGCATTACGCCGAGTCCGATGGCCCATTCCCTCACGAGCCACGAGCATCATCCCCACCATATCTGTTTGGGCTTTCATCAGGGATAGGTAAAATCGATGATGGAGGATTTTTTTATCACCGGAATGCTGTGAACATTCCGCGCCACGCAGTCAATGCTTGGTACTTCTGGCGTCACTGTTAAACTGTTTAACCTACATATGCCACAGTGTGCTCGAGCGACCAGACGCTCACGCGTCGTGATAACCTTTGTAGGTATTTTTTACCCATGGTTACCCGTGCGCAGACACGAAATTGAAAATGGCAGGCAGGTTGGTTGTCCGAGAGAGAGGCCAGGATATAGCCCGTAAGGTAATTGTAATTATAATTATACGAGAGTT
>Ga0137394_10003784_pt1 | contig 11413 bp, 7 predicted proteins | sample czobulk116metaG_FD_108278 | JGI IMG/M metagenome (GOLD analysis project Ga0137394, IMG submission 108278) | Vadose zone soil microbial communities from Angelo Coast Range Reserve, California, USA - czobulk1.16 metaG | ecosystem: Environmental > Terrestrial > Soil > Vadose zone | place: USA... | reverse complement strand
GATTGTGGGATGGCGAATCTCCTCTGACAGCTGCAGGTATTTCAGCAGGTCCTTAAGCGCAGTTTCTTTGGTCATACGCGGTCCGCTGATCAGAATTGCCCGATATCCTTTCGCAGCATAGGCCTCCATTGCAGCAAAGCTTCCTTGCGAATAAACCGAGTCGGGATTGATGAAGATCAAGCCAGTTCCGCGGATGTTGGCCCCTATCACCGCGTGCTGGTGACAGCAATTGCTTACCCAATACTTTTCCTGGATCTGACTGAACCAACGCTCGGCAAACGTAATAACGGTCACCGGAAGTGCAGCTTGCAAGGCACCGAATGTCGGGTGCTTTACGAGTCTCCAGAGATCGGTTTCCAACGTGTAAAGCCTATATCTAGCGCGCTTGAGATCGCGGAGGTTTCCGTTGGCGAGCAGATTCGGCAGCGTAACCCTCAGGAAGTCCTCAAGAAACGCGTGCCCCCAAACCACGGTAACTACGTCCTGCTCGAAGACTTGCGAGTTGGACGGCTGAGGATCGACCGATATCCGGAACCCACACTGATCCTCGAGCAATTGTTTGGCACGCCACAAGTTACCCGCCCTTGCGGCTGCGGCTACGGTCTCATTAAACATGGCCGGAGACGAAGCCAATCGAGTCCCTGAGAGCTCGTTCAGCATGCTGTCGGCGCCCTCGTTGTCTCCCATCCTCGACAAGACGCGAGCCAGCGCCAATCGAATTTCTTCACACCCATCAGACTGATGCAGCGCGGCTCGCAACACCTCGCTTGCCTCGCGCATTCGCGAGAGCTTTTCCAGGCATTGCGCCTGTTCAAGAGCACAAAAGGTCGATAGCGGCTTGATTTTGGCCGCACGCTCATACAGATCGACCGCGTGCTTCGAGTATCCAGCATAGCTCGCTAATATCCCCAGCCCGCAAAGCGCGGGTGCCCAATCCGCCTTGATAGCGAGCACCCCTTCGAACGCCGCGATTGCTGCGGTAAACGCCTGTAGATCGTGCGTTGTCCGAGCCTGACGGGAGAGTGCGTTGGCAAGGCCGAGCCACGCATCTGCTGAAGTCGTATCAGCGCGCACCGCGGCGCGGTACATACAGATTGCCAGCGTCAGCTTCTCCGCCTTTTCGAAAGACCGGGCGCGTGTAAGTAGGTATCGCGCGCTGAGTGGCAGGCGGCTCGCCACTTCCACCGCTGCTTCATAACAGCGACGAGCAATCGTTTCCCAGGACACTATCTGTAAGCCGCGAAAGCTCACTTCGGTGTGCTACTCCTTACCTTCCCCGTCGATCAGAATTGCATATTCGCTTAGACCAAGCCAAAAGATCCTAGCACGCAGCCAATGTGTGACCCTCAGGATCCGGTGGGCTCATGGGCCTGCTAGGATTGCACAGGATGAAAAGCTACTTGTGAGGCCGTCGCTATTCGCCCAGGGTTGTGGCGATGATTCCTTCTCACCGCCTCGGTACGTCATTCGATAGCTGGCTCGAGCGCTTGCTCATGCGGCTCGCACAACAATTTATGCGCCACCGTCATCGAGAATCGGACGCGCCCGCGCAACGGTGTCCGGACTGAACATACTCGGCGTGACAACCTGGTCTACGGCTTGGCCAGCGTTCCCGCCAATATCGGCGGAGGGCCCGCCGATTCGTACGCATCGCACCGGTCGCGGAGGCGTTCATAGGCCCGCCAGCGCATCGTAGGCGGCTTTGGAGGGAACGCATCCGCATCGCGTCGGAACCGCCTAGACGCCCCCCGGTAGGCGTGTAAAGGACCGACTATAGTCGTGGTGGGCAACGCAAAAATCGCTTCAGCATCGGAGGATACCGAATACGCATTGCTGCATTGCTCGCGGCGCTCTACAGCGCAAAGTCAGGAGTACTAAGCTTTCAAACTGGGACTCTACGAGGCGACGACTTGCATTATCGAACGGGCGGCTCAATGTCTTCGGAGATAAAACCATTGACGGGTCTGCGGGGTCTTGCGGCGCTACTCGTTCTCATGAGCCATTACGTCGTTTGGACAGCGCCATTCCCGATCGCAAAACTGCCAGAGATCATCACACGGTACTCAAGTGGCCTTGCCACGCTGGGAATGGTCATGTTCTTTACCCTCAGCGGCTACGTTATCGCGCTCAACTACAGCTCGTGGGAATGGGGTAGACGACCCCTACTATGTTTAACGCGCTTCTTCCTTTATCGTTTCGCCAGACTCTATCCGGCATTCTTTCTCTTTGCATGTGTCATTCTTCTTCGCACGAGGGCTCTTCACGCTCCGTTTGATAGCACAACGCTCGAAGAAATTGGAATCCACCTGTTGCTGTGGCAGAGCTGGCTCCCCGTCAAGTATCACGAAGTGCTCGCGATTGATGACTATTTTCATGTCTCGTGGAGCCTCAGCACGGAATGTGGGCTATATATCTTGTTCGCGGTCGTGGCTATTTTCGCGGCCAGGCTGCCCTCCGGGAGACACAGAGCTACCTTACTTTTAGCCTGCACGGCCGGGATTATGTTTTCCATTCTCTATGTTCTTTGGAAGGGACGGTCTTATTTCATGCCGGCCGGATGGTCTGCGGCCGAGTGGCATAGGTGGCTCTTCCACCTGTTTCCTATCTCGATAGCTGCTGAGTTCTGGCTGGGCGTCTTGGCTTTTCGTCTATCGAAGTCACCGGCATTTAGAATCGGTACTCTACCGCGCAGCCTCAGCATATTCGGTGTTGCCGCATTCGTGACGCTTTATCTTCTGGTCGTCGCCAAAGTTCTAGACGAGGACTCATTCATTTTCGCTCTTCTATCGGCCACAGTGGTTGCCTGCGCCATGGTGGGCGTTGCTGGAGGCGGCGCAGTCAACAAATTCCTCGCGTCTGATGCCATGGTGTTCTTAGGAACGATTTCGTATTCTCTCTACCTATTTCACTTCATAACGCCCGGCGTAGTCGTAGCCGATACATTTTCCGCGTTCGAGGGCGCTGGGTCCTACTATTATTTACTTAACTTTGGAATGTCGTTTCTTCTTGCTGTCGCGCTCGCGACCGGCATCTATCGCATGGTGGAACTCCCAGCTCGACAGAAAATACGTATGCTGGCCGATCGTGCTCTCGGACTTCAGAAACTCGATCGGGGGATCGCCTAGGGATGTGGCACCCTACGCTTAATCAAAATACTGGCTCCGGGCTCCCACCACCGCACGCGTAGCTCGCGCCCGATGCCAGCGTATAGGGTCGCGGTCGCAGGCCGCCAGCCGCATCACTTATCAATAAAATCTGCTTCCGCCTTTTGCAGGCTCTGCAGACTGCCGATGTCTCGGTGATATCCGGTATTTCGGAAGGTGCAAATCCGGCCGAGGAAGTGCGGTATGACTTCCGTGCTGAGGTCAATGACCTTCTTCCGTAGGCCGGCCAGAAAATCGATCACTTCCGGCTCGAAGATATACACCGCCGCATTTGCGTCATTGCTCGGCGGGTTTGGAACCTTTTCGTGGAAGGCCACGACAATGCCACGTGCATCCTGCTCGACGATGCCGCACTGCGTCGGTGAATCAGTCTCGAACGTCATCATGGTGATGACGGCTCCCGCAGGCCTTGCAGCATGACGCCGCATGAAAGCTTGCACATCAAAACGCGTGAGATTGTCGGCGTGCGCTACCAGGAACGCCTGGCCCTCGAAAAATCTGCGATTCGCGAGGACCGTGCCGCCGGTCCCGAGCAAATGCTTCTCGTGTGACAGGGTGATGCGATCTCGCCACGGCGAATGCTCGACGAAGGCGCGCACCTTCGGCTCGAGATGATGCGTGTTAATGACGACGGACTCGATGCCTGCCGGGACCAGCAAATCGAGCCAGTACGCGAGTAGAGGTTTACCCCGGATGGGCACCAGACACTTCGGTACACGCTCGGTAAGCGGCCGGAGGCGCGTGCCGAGTCCTGCCGCGAGTAATAAGGCGCGCAAGGCTTATGCGGCTATGGGAGCTCGATCTCCGTGATCAAGTCCCGCTGGGAGAGCGGCGTATTGCCGACTCGCGATACTTGGCATGCAGCGGCGAGCGCCCCCAAATAGACTGCCTTCCAGATGTCGAGGCCCGCACAAAGCGCCATCGACGCGCAGGCTAGCAACGAATCTCCGGCGCCGGCCGGATCACGCGGCGCCATATTGAAGGCGGGCAAGCGGTCCGTGACCGGCTCGCCGTTCTCGCGCGCGCTTACGAGCAGTCCCTCCTGGCCGAGAGTCACGACCACGTTGCGCGCATTCGCAGCCTTTGCGAGCGATTCGGCGATCACGACCAGACCGGAATTGAAGTCGCGTAGTGCGAGGCGCGCCTCCCGCTCCGTCGGCGTGACCAAGGCCATATTCTTGAACCGCGACACATCGCTGATCTGCGACGAAGCCTGGCTGTCCGCCACCATCATGATGTTCCGGCGCGAACCTTCTTCCACCACGCGCTGGACGAGCTCCTGCGGCAGACACCCGTAGTTGAAGTCCGCGAACACGAGCAGGTCGACGCTGCCAATGCTGTCGAGCGCGCGCTCGAGGATGGCGTCGATGATCTCGCGGCCGATGTCCTGTTGGCGGAGATGGCTCACCCGCAGCAGCGTCTTGCCGGCCGCGCGATAGCGCTGCTTGAGCGTGGTCGGCCGGCTTGAATCACTAATAAGCTCGGCCGCGACGCCGTATTTCTGCAGGGATTCGCGCGCGTAGGCGGCGGTCTCGTCGTTTCCGCACACGCTCACGTATTGCACGTCGGCGCCGAGCCCCCGCGCATGCGCGGCCACGATACCGGCACCCCCGACGAAACGGCGCTGTTCAATGGGGGTAACGACGATCGTGGGATCTTCCTGCGACATGCCGAGCGGATCGCAAGTGATGTACTCATCGACGATTAGGTCGCCCATGACCAGCACCCTTAGGCCGGTCAGCTTCGAGAGCGCGCCTTTCAGCTCCGCTATTGAGAACCCGTGGCGCTCGGGGAATTCCCTCGGCTTCTGGATTGTCGAGAAATTCGCTTCCGAATATTCCCGGCGCAGCAAGTCCAGGGATGCGAAACGAACTTCGCCTGAGCCGAACAGCAGCTTGCCCCCATAAGCGTCGACCGCGGCTTTCTCGGGATTGTCTCGCTCCTCGAACTCTTTGCCCTTGACCACGACAGCGGGTCGCAGGCGGGCGATGAAGGTCTCGGGCGGCTCATGCAGCAGGAAGGCGAAATCCACCAGCGAGATCGCTTGCACGCCTTCGAGGCGCATTGCCTCCGGCAGGTCGGCGCCGCGCGAGTGATGTCCGTTTACGCCGACGACGAGAATGTCGCCGCAATCAGCGGCGAACTGCAGCAGGCGAAGGTGCCCCGGATGGACCACATTGAAATTGCCGGAGACAAAGACGATGGACTTGGACCCTCGCGCGCGCCGTGCAATCTCCGTGATGATCGGGTCTTGCTCCGCTGACGCTCCCACGTTGCGTGGCCGCATGCTCGGTCGTCATCCAATCGGTTTAGGCGCGGCGAACCTTATACCAAGCGGCTCCAGCCGCCGGCGCACATTCGCCGCGATATTCGGCACGAGGGCGAGAAAGACGGTGTTTCCGGCAGGCACCCGTTGGGGGCTTAGCACCGGCTTGCCCATATAGAGCCTGCTCTGCCGCAGCGGATCTTCGTCAACGAAGAAATTCACCCTCCCCTCCAGTGACCCGGCAAGCCAAGTAGCAGCGATCGACGTGCCGAAGATGCCGAATGCGTCAGTCTGCGCCGCGAAGCCCGCGGCATCGTCGGCGACGGATATCAGCCATTTTACGGTCTTCTCCCGTCCGCGTAATTCCGGGTAGGTCTCGTAGCCGCCCCTGCCGGCACTGGCGCGCGCCAGCAATGACATCTCCTTTGGCACCCAGCCGGTTTCGAGACTCTCCACGCAGAACCCGGCACGCTCGACTATTTGGGCGAGCGTTCGAGGGGTGAAGTGCATGAGGTGATCCGCGATCAGCAGATCAAACGGATTTTCTGCCGAGTTGTAGAGTTGAATGAACAGCCGCCCACCGGGTGCCACTTTCTCGCGCAGCTGCCGGAGTACCGCGAAAGGCGAAGCAAAGTGCTCCAGAGAATGGATCGACGTAATGAGGTCGAACTGCTGATCGATTTCGGACGCCGCACCCGTGTAGAGCTTCCTGAAGCCTGGTATCGCGTAAAGATGGCTGTGGTCACGGCTATCGAGCTCGTTACCGAAGAGTTGGGCGGACGGGTATTCCTTGGCAAAGGCCTTCAGAGTAGCTCCGCTGCCACAGCCGACATCGAGCACTCTTGCTGATGGCGCAAGCGCCTTGCTTGCCTTTAGCCGCGAAACGATGACATCGCTGCGGCGCTGTAACGTACCGGTCGCGCTGTCCATGACGATCTGCTCCACGCCTTCGGCTTGGTAGTAAGGCGTGTAATCGGCATAGATGCTCGCGATTTCCGCCAGCCAGTCCGGCGTCGGCCATTTCTGCGTCGCGCCACAAGCCGGACATTCACTGAGCACGCCCCCTTGCGCAAAGGGCTTGCAGTCCGACGTGACGCGCTTCAGGTTGGAGAAGCTTGCGATGGGCCGCAATCCCGCGTGCCCGCACACCTGACAGTCAAATTGGGCGGCCATCAAAGACCCAGTGCTGGACCTGCGACAACAGCGGTTCCGCTAATTCACGCGCTCGGCGCGCTTTGCGAAGTAGACCCTGTCGGGTACCAGAATGGTGAACTCCATGCTCACACGGGTTATGCTGCCGCGCGTCACCGCGCCCCCGTGCAGCAGCTTGTAGTTGAATGCCACCGCGTCGCCGGGCTCGCTGTTGAACAGCTCGAGCTTGGGCGACTGCTCGCTATCCAACAACGGCTTGAGCATTCCGGCGCGGGTGAAAGTGTTGTACTTCCATTGCCGTTTGTGCGACTCGGGTGACAGCAGGAGGCCGCTCTTGCCCGGCTCGCAGCAGATCGCGACCCAGACCTTGATGCGCTGCTTGCCCTTTGGCAAATCGAACTTGTACAGCTCCCAGAACCATTCGTCCGCGTGCAGCGACCCGACGTCGGTCTCCATGTCCGGCCTCACCACCCGGATGGAGATGCTTTCCCTGCCGATTCTTTCCTCATCGGAGATTTCAAAGGGTCCGAACTCCGACTCCAGCAGACGGGTCAACGATGTAGCCCGGATTTCATCGACCGCCCACTTTGGAAGAATGCGCGCCGTCCGTGTGAGCATGTCGCTGTGCGGAAGCTGGTGCGCGATGCTGTGATACTGCTCGAGCGGCGTTGCGACGAATCGACCGACTTGATCCGGCGCCGTGCGGTTCAGCTGGTCGGCCAGATGGCGCTTGACCACGCCCTTGACCTTCCCCAGATCGCCGGCGGAAAGGCGCAACCCCGTCGCGAAACCTGGACTTTCCTTGATTTGATCCAGTAACCGCACGCGTCCCTTCCCCTTGGCGCTCGGGGGGGAATTGTAGGGGCTATTGCGCCCCAGGAGAATACCCGTCCCATGCGGTAGCAAAGATAACTACACCGTACGCAGCAGCGAAGCGTTGCGCTCGAGAAACTGCTCGGACACGGCGGCGTTGACGATTACCCGCCTGTCGAGGGCGACGCGGCCAAAAGCGTCGGCCCGTGCCTTGGCCTCACCCCCGCTTTTCCAGGTTTGGTCCAGCCGGGCGAGCATTTCTTCGACCGCCGCCAGGATGTCCCGCGGCGAGTTGTCGATGACGTCCAGCCGTCTGCGCTGGAGGTAGTACCCCGACCACACGTCGCGTGGCAGCGCCAGCATTTCGTCGAATGTGAGCTGCTCGCCGCTACGTGCGCGCAGCAGCTTCGGCACGACGATGTCGCCGGCTTGCATCGGAAAGCTGCTGAGCGGCATCCAATTGGTGGCGACGATCGGCACGGCGAGCGACATTGCAACCTGGAACAGCGCCGAATTGGTCGCGATGAGGAACCGGCAATTTGCCGTGAGAAAGACATCCATCCAGTCGGATTTCTGCTCGCTCAAGGCGTAATCGACGACGCCCGCCATTTTTGGCAGCGGGCGCATGCTCTTGTCGCCCAAGCGAATTACCCATCCACCGCGCGCCACGATGTGGCGCAGGGCCAGAACATAGGATTCGACGTTGGCCACGCGTGGAGCATCGGTGGCATTGCCGGCCTCGTTCCAAAACCCGCCTTCGCGCACATGCAGGCAAGCGAACCACGCGTCGGGGGAAACGCCCATGCTCGCCAGGACCCTGCGTCCGCGTTCGTTCTCTTCCTTGCCAACGGAGACCAGCGGAGCGCGCTGCTGCTTGTCCCATTCGCTTTGCACCAAGGCGATGGCATGCGGGAAGTACGCGGGGCTTTCCTTGACCCACATCGCATACAGGGAATCCCCCATGAAACCGCCGATCGCCGACAGCTTCCGCACCTCCTCGTCATCCGTCACGATTTCGGCGTAATCGCGCCAAAGATTCAGGTATGCCGGGTTGGCCACCTTGTCGTTCGCCGCCAGCAGTTTCAGCTTGCGCTTGGGCGCCCAGCCGAGCTCGCGAAGCTTGAGGTAGGCGTCGAGGTGGGCGTTGTTGCCCAGCCATTGCGTCCACACGTGACTGAGAACGCGGAAATCATCCGGATCCAGGCCCTGCTTGCGGGCGCGCTCGTCCTGCAAGCCCTTCCATCCCCGCCACGCGCGTTCTGCGGCCGGGTAATCGTGCACTGTCCAAAGCGCGCGGCCGAGGACTTCGCGCGCCTCGAGCCATTCCGGGTCGATTTCCACGGTGCGCGCGAAATGGCTCACCGCATCTTCGTAAAAGCCAAGATAGCTCAGCAGTTCCCCGATCCGGAAGTGCGCCTGGGCAGAGCCGGCATCAACGGTCAACGCCTCGTTGAAAGCCTTGATTGCTCGCTGATGATGTCCCGCCCTTGCAAGGCTGTTTCCTATGGCGACATGTGGAGCACTCTGCCGCGGCCGCATGCGGGCGGCGCGCTTGTAGGTCGATATGGCGCGACTCCACTTGTGCGCCTGCTCATAGCCCGCGCCGGCGATCATGAGACGCGCGAACGCTGCCTCCGGATCGGCCGCCTTCCCCCCCTGTCGCCGCTCGCTCGTGAAGCGCTCGAAGGCTTGCGCGATAAATCGCTTAATAGCGTGCAAGATCTTCAACAGGGTCGATGAATCGTATCCGCCTGGATACAAGCCGACGCCGGATCTCCGCCATCCACCCCGGATAACCAAAACCCGTGAGCAGAACGACAGCGTCGTCGACGCGCTCGTGGAGAAAGCTGCTTTCCACGACGCGCGTCGGCCGCGGCAGCGGCACGTAACGACCGATCTTCAACGGATCGTCGTCGACAAGGGCAGTCACCCTCGCTCCCAGACCCGTGAAATTGAGGTAGTTCGACTGGGGATGCGATGCACCGACGGCGTAGACCGCGGCGGAAGTCTCGTCTAAGCGTGTGCTCGCCTCCGAGCAGTATGCGTTCCATCTCCTGGCGAAGCGCCCACACATCTGCACGGTTGCATCGACGTCCGATGGTTCCGGCGCGGGCGCCGCGCTGGCCAGCTTTCGCGCCCAGCACAGAATGTTCATCGAGCCGCGATGCGCCTTCGTTTCCTGCCGCTCGACCGAGAAGCCGGCGCCGTGGAGCAAACGCGCGAGCGTGTACGTCGAGAAATAGCTCAGGTGCTCGTCCCACAGCTCGAAAGCCCACAGGCGGTCAATGATGGGCATCACCGAGGGGACTTCGACGAACAGAAGACCGTCGTCTGCCAGCAGCAGCCGCATCGCTCTCAGCAGGTCCAGCGGATCGGGTACATGTTCGACCGTGTGACGGCAAACCACGGCATGCGCCGGCCCGTGGCGCCCGCGAATGACGGGCGCGGCGGCGCTCGTGAGGTGGCGGCGTTCGACGACATGGCCGCGCGAAGCGCAGCTTTCGCTCAGCGCAAGCGACGGCTCGATGGCGAGGCGCGACTCGTGGCCGTTGCCGGCGAGCAGATCCAGGAACGTGCCGTCATTTGCACCGACCTCGATGACCAGCCCGCGCCGCCAGTCCGGCTGCGTCTGCAGCGGCCGCGCTGCCTCGTCGGCATAGTCCGGCAGCTGCCTTTTCGTCGCGCGCGCGATCGCGGTGTAGTCGACGGTGGTGGACTGCGAATCGTGCTGGCCGACGAAGCCGCAGCCTGAGCAATAGTAGAAGGACAGCGCGCGCCGTGCAGCGGTATCGCCGGCGCCGGTCAGGAAGGCTCCGGATTGCGGCACGAGCCCGAAGTCGATCAACGGCTCGAGCCGCGCCCCGGCGCAAACGAGACACTTCGAGGGACCCGTCAAACGTGCCGCTCTTTGGCTAGCCTCGCGACAAGCGCGTCGAGAAAATCGCGGGACACCTGCGCCGGATCGAGATGCGTCCTCAAGGAGGTGTCGCAGCGGAGGAGCTGGCGGTGCTGCCAGATGTAGTGGTGGATGGGCGCCGACTCCAGGTGCACGGCAACGAAGTCGTCGATGTTGAGCGGCCGGCCGGTCGCGTCGAACACGCGCGTGCGCGGCGCGAAGTTGGCAACGTAGGCCTCGGCCGAGTCCTTGATCACTTTCAGCCGCTTGAACTCGCGCGCATCGCTGAATATCCGCGCCATGAGCTTCGAGTCGACGATGAAATAGTCGAACTTGACGTCGCTGCAGATGGCCCGGGCGGAGATGACGAGCGGATGCTGGTAGATGGCGTGAACGACCAAGCCGTCCGCGGTGGGGAAGTAAAGCTCGCGCGGGTACTTGTCGAAGCTCCGGTTCTGCTCGATCACCAGGCGCTGCTCGGTGTAGTGATGGACGTGCTGCAACCCGAGGTTTGCCAGCTCGCGCGCCGGAATGCTGATCGCTTCGCTGTCGCCATAGAGCTCGTCGAGCGCCGGCAGCAGCGTCTCGCGGTTCGACACGATGCTCGCGTTGGCGCAGATGTCATAGCCCTCGTCCAGGTAGCGTCGCAGCGTTCCCAGCGTATTGGACGAGAGGATTCCATCGACCACGATGAAAAAGATCGCCGCGCCCAGCGCGCGCGCGAAGTGAATCGACGTGTGGTCCAGCGCCCCGTAAAGCCGGTAGAAATGGTAGTTGGGCCGGGAATAGTGAAACGGCTTCGTCAGCTCCTCGGAGAACGTGAAGAAATGGACTTGCGCGTAGCGCTGCAGGCCCGCGAACGACGGCTTCGTCTTTATTCGCTCGGCGCCGGCCGGGGTGGTGATGATCGACATGTGCGCATTGGCGTCGTTGAGCGCCGGCAGGTTTCCGGGCGCGAGCAGCGAGCGCATCATGTAGCCCATGAAATTGTCGATGTATTCGTCGCCCCAGACGACGGCGGAGAACACGAAATGCGGCCGCCCATCCGCCCTGCTCAGGATTTCGCCCGCCTTGCGTTCCGCGGCGGCTTTCAGCTCGAGCAGCGATCGCGTCAACCCTTCG
>Ga0137394_10003783_pt1 | contig 11416 bp, 11 predicted proteins | sample czobulk116metaG_FD_108278 | JGI IMG/M metagenome (GOLD analysis project Ga0137394, IMG submission 108278) | Vadose zone soil microbial communities from Angelo Coast Range Reserve, California, USA - czobulk1.16 metaG | ecosystem: Environmental > Terrestrial > Soil > Vadose zone | place: USA... | reverse complement strand
CCGGTTTGGACTCGGCACGCGAGATCCGGCACGCGCCATGAGCTTGCCCATCACCCAGGAACGCAGACCCTTCGAAGGCTCGGTTCCGGGCGAACTGGATTCGGCGACGAGCACATCGCCGTTGGGCAGCACGTACAACCAGCGCGGGTGTTCGAGGTCCTTCGCAAAAGCCGCGACTGTAAGACCCGCGGCAGCCTTGGGTGCTTCACCGTCGGCCCAGCCTCTCGCCGGCGCGACGTCGACGGTTGGGATGAGCCTGTGTTCGGGGCCAGGAAGCGTCGGGTGGGGCCCAACGCCTGCAGTGGGCGGAAGCTTCGCCGTTTCCGCGCAGGCCATCACGACCACACAAGAAACCAGACCGAAGCAAAAAGAAGAAAGACGCGCCTTCATCGGGCCCTCGCGAGCAAGCTGCGCAGGTCCTAAGGACGGCAACGCATATGCCCGTGTCGTCCGCGCCAGGGGAGCGCGGCGGAGCCGCTATCGTTCGCGCACGGCGCGCATCTGGCTTGCAATCCTGAAACGAAGAAAAGGTTTGCGATCAAACGTCGACGCGCGCGTCATGCGTCGAGCCAGCACGGCGGCGACGGCCGCCATGCGCTGCCAAGGGTTGTCGCGTCGGCGGAAGGAAGCAGTCGGCACGCCCGCTCAGGAGCGAAATACCAGCCGCGCGCCGATGCCCATGCGTCAGGGCTGATAGCGCTTGGGTTGGTTTTTCGGTGTCTCCTCGTCCTCGACGCTCCTGTCCAGCTGCTCCTCGTCGGACTCGGGTTTGCGCGTGTCGTCTTGATCTCCTGCCCTTCCGCCCGCGCCGGCGTCGGGACTCTGCTCTCTATCGCGGCTGCCCTGGTCAACCTGGGGCTCGTGGTTCTTTTCGGATGGCTGACCGGGTTGCTGGTCTTTGCCCTTTTTAGTCCGGGCCATAACCGTCTCCTGAAATTGAGGTTGAGGACGAGCCTCGACAGCGAAATTCAGCAAGCAGCGCTCCTGCTCGCGCGAGAGCGCCTCGCGGCTCACCTCGTCGATCGGGTCGCGAGAGCATCGCTCTTCGAACCCGCAGCGGGAGCGCCCACTTCCTTCGCCAATTGCTGGGCGTCCTTCAAGTTGTCGCGCAACCCGGGAAGTTTTGCTTGGGCAAACGTCTTTACTTGATTGTCATTCGCGCTGTCGGCGGCTCTCTGGAACGCGCCGACCGCGTCCTGGTGAGCCGCAACACCAATCTGGGCCACGTACTCGCGATCGAACTCACGCCCCTGCAGTTCCTTGAGTCTGCGCAGTTGCTCGCCGTCCTTGGGACTCATCGCACCCAGGTTGCCGACGGACTTGGCCACTGTCAGTGCACGCAGTTCCGCGCCGGTCTTCGAGCGTTCGTCGACAATCTTCTGGGCAAACGCCCGCACGTTCGGCGTCTTCGCCTTTTCGAGCGCGACCCGACTCGCCTCCACCTCCAGCGTGCTCGCACTGGCGGCGCTCGAAACAAAATCGACATCGCCGGCGGAAACCGCCTTGCCGCCCATCGATCCCGTTGATCCCGTCGACCCGGTTGATCCAGTCGCTCGCGGCGTTGCAGCCTGCGCGAGCTCGCATCCTTTGGGGAGACCTGAGCTTGCAGAGCCAGGGCTCGCCGGGGACGGTGAGGGCGGGGTCGCCAGCGCAGTCGTCGGAGGCAGCGGCCGTTCATCCCGTCTGGAGTCGCAAGTACCGAGTAGACCGGCGCTAGGTCCACCAGAGATCAACAGCAATAAGACGGTGGCAAAACCGTCGAGACGGATTCGATTCACGGGAAAACTCCATGGTTGAAGGCCCGCACCTGCGGCGCATCACTCAGTCGGAGATCTCCGAAGCGCTCCGCACAGCGCGGTGATTCTTTTCATCCTCGATGCCCTCGGTATCGAAGTCCGAAAGCTCGAGCCCGATCTCTTCCATCAGCTCCTGGCGCCGCGCTTGCAGCTCTTGCAGCAAACCTTCCCAGTCGAGTTTTGCGCGCGCGAGCTGATCGAAGATCTCGCCCTCCTCCTCTCGTATGTGGTGGCGCGTGTATTCCGCCAGCACGTTGAATGACGCGGCGACCTTTTCGTCGCCAGGCTCGAGACGATCGAGTTCGACCATCAGCATCTTCAGCGTCTTGTGCTCCACCTCTGCCTCGTCGATCAGCGTCGGCTCGCTGATCACATGGCGGACCGCCGGATAGAAGATCTCTTCCTCCAGGACCGCGTGCACCTCGAGTTCCGCGCACGTGCGTTCAACGATCGTCGCGCGTCGTTCGCGTTCCTCGGGGCTCAGCTTGTCGAATTCGGTAAACGCCTTTTTCGCCCGTTTGTGATCCTGCTTCAACATCTCCAGTACTTCGTTCCTGGCTTTCGCCTCGTTGCGCGTCGGCATCGCCCGCCTCCTGCAGTCGTGTCGCTGCAACGTGCAGCGCCAGCAGTCAAGGCGGCAAGTTGCATTCCTATGCGCCGTCCCGAAGGCCGTGGCTGCAGCAGCACGCGGGCACGCGAGCTGCTTCCTGCTCCGCTTCGTCGTCAATCCAGCCATGGCACAAACCAACGCATGCCAGACCTGCTTGCCAGACTCTCCAGGTCATGGGAACGTCACCGCGTTGCCTCGGCCCCGGTGACCCGCCGGTTGTACCGCTGTCGCTGCGGACGCCCACTGTTTTTTCGCAATAGTCGATGCCTCGGCTGCGGCGCAGAAGTCGGCTATGACCCCGAGCAGGCGACGCTTCTGGCGCTGCCCGCGACTCAACAAACGCCTTATCGGATTACCGCCGGGCGAGGACCGGCACGCGTCGAACGCTCATACCTGCGCTGTGCCAATTACACGACACCCGCAAGGTGCAACTGGCTGGTTCCCGTTGCGAAGGAACGCGCTCGCACGGCGCAAATTCTGTGCCGATCGTGCCGCCTCAACCGGATCGTCCCTGACCTTGACAAGTCGGAGCACGGTATTTGGTGGGCGCGCATCGAGGACGCCAAACGCCAGGTCGTTTCAACCTTGATCACGCTTGGTCTTCCTGTGAGGTCGCGGGTATCGGAGGACACGGCGCGCGGCCTTGCATTCGAACTCCTTCGCTCAGAGCCGAGTGGACCGCGGGTTGTCACGGGGCACGCAAACGGCATCGTCACGCTGGACATCGAGGAAGCCGACGACGCAACACGCGAGCAGCGTCGCGCGGCGATGCGCGAGCCATATCGCACCTTGCTCGGTCACTTGCGCCATGAGATCGGTCACTATTACTGGTATCGGTTGATCGAGAACTCGCCGTGGCACGCGGCTTTTCGTGAGGTATTCGGCGACGAGCGAACCGACTACGCGGCCGCGCTTCAGCGGCACTACGACACCGGACCGCCCGCGGATTGGACGGTTGCACACGTTTCCGCCTACGCAAGCGCGCACCCTTGGGAGGACTGGGCCGAAACATGGGCTCACTATCTTCACATGATCGACGCCCTCGACACTGCGGTGAGCTTCGGCGTTAGCGCGCGTGCGATCGAAGCGACTTTCGATCACTTCGAAGCGGATGCCTTGGCGCAGACAGCTCCGCCAAACGCGGCCGACGCCTCGGCATTCCTCGGCTTCGTCAACGCATGGGTCGAACTCGCGACCGTGTTAAACGAACTGTCGCGCAGCATGGGCCAGCCGGATTTTTATCCGTTCGTTCTCTCGGCCGCGGCGGTGCGAAAGCTGCACTTTGTCCACCGCGTTGTGATCGATCCGCGCAACCGGCGCGAAACAACGCGGCCATCTCACATGCCGGGAACGCTCGTTGCCGATGTCGCGCACTGATTTTTTTTGGTCGAGGAGATCACGATGGCAGTCATTTCCGAAGTGATGACCCGCGAGGTCGAAACGATCGCGCCCGAGGCTTCGGTACAGGATGCTGCGCGCCTGATGAGCGAACTGAACGTCGGAGCACTGCCCGTATGTGACGGCGAGGCGCTGGTCGGCATGGTCACCGACCGCGACATCACCTTGCGTGCCACAGCGAGCGGCAGGGCGCCGCAAAGCACCGCGGTGGCGGAAGTGATGACCACCGCGTCGAGCTGGTGCAACGAGAACGATTCGGTCGACGATGTATTGAAGAAGATGGGAGATGAACAGATTCGCCGCATGCCCGTCATCGATGCTCATAAGCATGTGGTCGGCATCGTCTCGCTCGGTGACTTGGCGACACGCCAGCCGACATCGACCGACCGCGCCTTGGGCGACGTTTCGCAACCCTCCATGCCAACGCGCCGCTGACGCGCTCGCGGAGAGTACGAGCCGACAAGGCGTCGGCTCGCATTACTCCGCGGCAATCCAGGAGAATTTCATGTTCCTCGAGATCTACCGCCCGTGTATTGCCGCCTGTTACGCATGCGCGACTTTTTGCGATCGGTGCGCCGTCGCTTGTTTTGAAGGCAACGACCCGCAGGCGATGACGCGATGTATCGGCCTGGTCATGGACTGCGCGCAGCTGTCCCGCAGCGCGGCCGCCATGATGTCGCGCAACAGCGAATTCGTCGACACGATCTGCGAGGCATGCGCCGACGTCTGCAGCGCTTGCGCGGTAGAGTGCGGCCATCACAATGCCAGACAATGCCGCCAGTGTGCCGAAGCCTGTGCCCAATGCGCGAGCCTGTGCCGTGACATGGCACGGCAAACCCAGAGCGCCGGCATGGCGTTTGCGTGAACGTGCGCGCGGTCGAACGCGAAAGTTCCCTCCCGCGGTAACGCCTTCCTGCGACCGCGCTCATTGATCGGCACTGCTCATAATCGCAGCGCACCGGGACGACGCTGCGCTGCGTCCGGGTTGAGGTGCGGGTCGAAGAGTGTGGCTCTTGGAGAAAGTTGAGTCAGTTCGCTGGTGGCAAGGCCACCGCACTGTTCCGCTGAGCTGGTACCTGGTCGCAATCATCAGCATTGCGACGGTGCCACTCGCGATGTTTGCTGCCTACCTGGTGCTGCAGCAGTCGCTGGCCGCGCAAGCGCAACTTGAGCGCAACTTGCGCGCGGCCGCAAGCGCGCTTGCCCTGACCGTCGAGCGCGACCTCGCAACCTCGACCGAGGTGCTGCGCACGTTCGGTGAGCCCGACGCGATGCGCGCCAATGACCGTACCGCGATCGAACGTGAAATCACCCGGCTGCTGGCACGTCGCGCGGACTGGATTGGTGTGTTCCTGCTCGACGCCGACGGCGCAGTGATTGTGGCGCGCGGCGACGAGCGTGCGCTGGCCATGGTGAACTCGCGCCCGTTGCAGCAGGTCAGGTTCGAGCCAACCAGCCCACGCGATGCCTTCACATTGCTGCGTCAACGCGTCGGGCAGAACGACCTCACGGCGGTCGTGGTTCCGGCCACATCAGGCAAGGCCATGCGCTGGACGCTCGGTGCGATCTTCCAGCCCGACAAGTGGCAGCTCCTGCTCGATCGCCAGGCGCCGAACGCCGAAGGTTTCGCGGGAATTTTTGATCGCGATCGACGCTGGATTGCGCGCGCGACCCGATCCGACCCGGGCGCCCTCCCCTCGGCGGCAGAGTTGTTCGAGGGGCTTGCCGACCCGGCGCGCACACAGGGCGTACAGCGCGTCGAGAGGTCCGGGGACGATTCGGTCTATCTCGCATGGAACGGCATCGGCGCAACCGGCTGGGGCGCCGCGGTCGGTCTCGCGGCAGGCCCCGTCGATCGACGCCAACGCAATTCCATCGCAGCCGCCGTGCTCGGCGGCCTGTTCGCGTTTGCAGTCGGACTGATCAGCGCGCTGATCGTCAGCCGTGGCGTCACGTCGCCGCTTGCACGCCTGGCGCAGGGGCTCTGGCCGCGACCGGTGGGGAGCAAAAGATCGAATGTCGCGGAGATCGCGCGCCTGACGCACGCGCTCGAGGCGGCCGAGGCCGAGCGCGATGCCGATCGCGCGGCGCTCAAGGCCAAGGCCGATGAGTTCGAGACGCTCTTTCGCCGTACGCCGGTCGGATTGGTCGTTGCATCCGATCGCGAGTGCAGTCATGTCATTGGCAATTCCGCGCTCGCCGAGCTTTTTGGTGTGCCGCCGGACAGCAACTTCTCGGCGACGCCGCCTTCAGGCGAAGCGCCTGCATGGTTCAAGTTCTTCGCCGGCAGGCACGAGGTGCCGCTGGCGGAGCTGCCGCTTCGTCGCGCAGCACAACGTGGCGACGAAACGCAAGGCGGCGAGTACACCGTGGTGCTCGCCGACGGACGCACGGTCGAGGTGCTTGCCTACGCTGCGCCGCTGCGCGCCGGCGATGGATCGACGCGTGGCGCGGTCGGAGCATTCATCGACGTGACGGAGCGCACGCGCAAGGATTTGCATTTGCGCGAGACGCAGGCGCGGCTGGAGGCGAGCGAGCAACGGGTCGAGTTGGCGCAGGAAATCGGACGGGTCGGGTTTTTCGAATACGACTTCGTCCGTGACCTCAGCGTCTGGACCTCGGGCATGGGAAAGCTGTTCGGCATCGATCCGGCCACGTTTGCGGGAACCTGGGCTGCCTGGGCTGAGCTGGTCGAGCCCGAGGACGCTCTCAAAGTACGCGCCGCGCTCGACGCGGCGGTCGCGGCGCGCGCCGGCACTGTCGCCTACGAATATCGCGCGCGCCATCGCGATGGGAGTATTCGCGTCCTTTCCAGCCGCGCGCTGTTGCTTTACGCCACCGATGGAACCGCGCAGCGGATGGTGGGGGCTGCGGTCGATATCACGGAACAGCACATCACGGATCGCGAACGTGCCATCTTGCTGGCACGCGAGCAGCAGGCACGGCAGGACGCTGAAAACGCCAATCGTTCCAAGGACGAATTCCTTGCAATGTTCAGTCACGAGCTGCGCAATCCGCTCAGCGCAATCGCGGCTGCCGCCGAGGTACTAAACCGCCTCGGTCGCCAGCAACCGGACGAGATTCGTGCGCGCGATGTGATCCGGCGCCAGATCCACCATCTGACCCGGATGATGGAAGATCTGCTCGACGTGACGCGAGTCGTGAACGGCAAGATCGTGCTTTCACGCGCCCCGCTCGATCTCGCCGCCGCGATTCAACGCGCGGCATCCGCGCTCAACGTCACCGGTCGCTTGCGCGAGCACCGCCTCGAACTGGACCTTGCGCCGGCATGGATCAGCGCCGACAGCGTACGCATCGAGCAGATCGCGTCCAACCTGCTCACTAACGCAGCCAAATACACCCCTGCCGGAGGCACGATCACAGTCAAGGTTGCACCCGAGGGTGAGCACGCCTTGCTTGCAGTCAGCGACACGGGCGTCGGCATCCATCCGGATATGCTCGACCGCGTCTTCGATCTCTTCGTGCAGGGCGAGCGCGGATCGGCAGGACGCCACGGTGGTCTCGGTGTCGGCCTGACGCTCGTGCGGCGCCTGGCAGAGTTGCATGGCGGCTCGGTGGTGGCGATCAGCGACGGCATCGATCGCGGCAGCCGCTTCGAAGTGCGTTTTCCGCGTATCGCCCCTCCGAGTCGAAACTAGCGCGTCGCCACGGGAATCCCGATTGCCGCCCCGCTGCTGCGGCCGCGCGATCAGTGCAGCCGGGGCCGGCTGCAGAAACTCGACGCGACCAAATGACCGCGTAAGGGGATAAAGATGCGACGGTATTCAAGCGACAGGGATCGCGACGGCGAACGCGTCCGCGACGAGCGCGGCTCGCAGGCGCGCAGCGAGGACCGTTTCTCTCAGGGTGCGAATCGCAGCTCACGCAGCGAGTTCAGCGGCCGGCGCGAACCGGATCAAGAGCGCGATCGTTTCGAACGGCCGTACGGCCGCGGCGATGCGCACTATGCCGGGCGGGACGATGAGGACTATCGCGCCAAGTGGAACGAACACGGCGGTCGCACCGCGTGGCAGCCTGCGCGTGCGTCGATGGGCGATCCGCGTCGCTCGCAGTATGGCGAAACCGACTACGGCGTCTATGGTCCGCGCTATGGCAGCGGTTACCCGGGCGACGCAATCCATGGTGGCGACGTCAGAGGTTACGGTCACTTGCAGTACGCAGGTGGTTACGGTTACGAACGTGGCGATGATCGTTACGGGCGTCAGGGTTACGGCCAGTCGGAGTGGCACCAGGAGTACGAGCGCGAGCAACATCGCTTCGACCCGGATTACTTGCAGTGGCGCGCGGAACAGATCCGCAACCTCGACAACGACTACTTCAACTACCGCCGCGAGCGGTACAAGAAGTTCTCCGAGGAGTTCGACGCGTGGCGCCGGAACCGCGCATCGTCTGCCGGTGGGTCCGCTAGCGGCACCGCGCAGGAAACCAGCTCGCAGGACAGCACGGAATCGGCGCGCGACCCGCTGGGAACTCCACGAACCAACAAGTAGCGGCTAGTCGCTGAAGCGGCAGCGCGTCACTGCAGGTTGGCGCGTTGCCGGCGCAACTCGACGGCCGGGACCTGCAACATCTGGCGGTATTTGGTAACGGTTCGCCGTGCCAGCCGCAAGCCTTGCCGAGCGAGCAAGCGAGCGATCTGGGCATCAGACAGCGGTGCGTGCGGATTTTCGGCTGCGATAAGGTCCTTGATCACGCCGCGGATGGCGGTCGCGGACGCACTTCCGCCCTGCGCGTCCGGAAGCGCGCGCGAGAAAAAGAACTTCAGCTCGACAATTCCGTTCGGCGTGTCCATGTACTTGTTGTTGGTGACACGCGAAACCGTCGATTCGTGCATCCCGACTTCGTCGGCGATTTCCTTGAGTCCCATCGGCCGCATTGCCAGCTCGCCGTGCTCGAAGTACTGCTTCTGTCTGGCTACGATTGCCTCGGCGACTTGCAGGATGGTACTGAAGCGCTGCTCGACATTGCGCACCATCCAGCGCGCTTCCTGCAACTGCGCCGCCAGGTCGGCGTGGCGCGAATCGCGATGCTGGCGGAACAACGCCGCGTATGTGTGATTGAGGCACACCCGCGGCACGACGGCTGGATTCAATGCCACGGCCCAGATGCCATGCACCTTACGCACGACGACGTCGGGCGTGACGTAGCGCACGTCAGTCGCACCAAAGCGCCATCCAGGACGCGGATCGAGGTGGCGAATGCACTCGCAGGCAAGGTCGACGCAACGTCCGGGTACACCCAACTCGCGCGCGATACAGGTGAATTCGCGTGCCGCTACGTTGGAGAGATATCGATCGACCACGTTGTGCGCAAGCTGCCGGATCTGCTCTTCCGAGATGCCGTTGCCGGACTTGGGCAAGACCACGCGACGTTCTGCGTGACCGTTGATGCCGAGGTGGTCGTCTTGCAGCTGCAGCAACAGGCATTCACGCAGGTCACGCGCCCCGACACCCGCCGGCTCGAGCGATTGCACCAGCCGTAGCGCAATCTGCATCTCCTCTTCTTCCGGCACCGGATCCAGTCCGGTCAGACGCCCGATTTCGGGCAGGTCGATGCGCAGGTAACCATCCTCGTCGAGCGATTCGATGATTGCGCCCGCGACCGCCGCATCACGCGGTGAGAGGGGTTTGACTCCGATCTGGCGATGCAGATGATCGCGCAGCGTGAGATGCATCGGCGTGAGCTCGCCCACGTCGGCATCGAGTCCGCCGAACAGGCGCGGATTGTTGTGGCCATCGCCACGGCTAAATTGGCTCCACGCCTCGCCTTCCCAAGGCGCGTCAGCGGCTTCTAGTTGCGTCACTTGCTCCGGCGTTGCCGGCGCTTCCTCCACGGGCAGCGCCGCCGGTGTCACTTCGCCAGCGGCGTCGAGTGCGGGCGTGTGGGTTGCCTTTTCGCCATTCGTCGGTGTTTCTCCCTCGGCCTCATCGGCATCGAGGAATGGATTCGAGCCGATCGCCTGCTGTACTTCCTGCGCAAATTCAAGCGAAGACAGTTGCAACAGGCGCACCGCCTGCTGCAGCCGTGGCGTGAGGGTTTGTGTCTGGCGTTGTTCGTGACGAATGACTGGTGCACTCATGCTCGCTCCTGGGCGCGAATAAAGGTCGACGCCGGCGCGACGTCGAAGTGGATAGGTGAAGCGAACTCAGAATTCGTGCCAGCTCACCGCCACATCCCGCGTTTCAGGGCGCGTGGATGAATGCGCTCCGCAATCAAGGTTTTGCGCGCACATGCCGCGCGCCGGCCGCAACGGCTGTTGGAATTTCTTACCGGGTCGAGGCAATTCCTACGGCCGAGCGCGCTTGCGCTTTTTCGCCGTCACGGTCGCCGCCGACCCGGTTTTTGCCTTGCCGCCGAACGCACGGCGGAAAGCGCGTCCCGCGGTGACACCGCGTTCATCGGTGTCGACGAGCCCGGCCGTGATGTCGTGGTGCGCCTTCTTCATCTCTCGTGCCGGCGCCGCTCCAGGCTGCCGGCTCGATTCGTCTTCCTCATGCGGCAAGCGCACCGGGCTCGCCGGCGCAACGATGCGCCTTGCAGCTTGCGTCAAAGCAGAACGTCCTTCTTCAGTTTTCATGGTGGCCGTACGCAGCCAACGCGAGCAGCGCGCGTGCCTGCTCGCGAGGTTCAGGTGGGCATGCGGGTTGCGATTTTCCAATGCAACGCGGCCTTTGTGCCGCGCACACCAACCACAACCTCGTGAGGCCTCGCATGAAGAAAGTTCTCATTGCATCGATGCTGGCGATGGCCGGCATGGTCACCGTTGCTGGATGCTCCGTGGCCAGCAAACAAAGCTCGGTCGGCAACTACGTCGACGACGCAACGATCACCACACGTGTGAAGACGCGGTTTGCGGAAGACCCGCAGGTAAGCGCCATGCGCATCAACGTCGAGACACTGCAGGGCGTCGTGCAGCTTTCCGGCTTCGCCACCAGCTCCACCGAAAAAGCGCGCGCGGCTGAAGTCGCGCGTCAAGTGCCTGGCGTTCAGGAAGTACGCAACAGCATCATGGTGCGCTCCCCGACCGGGTAAGCAACGGACCGGCCGGCCGAATCAGCGCTCTGCCTGGTTGCTTCGGCCGGCCTCGTACACGGCCGCGACTTGGCGCCCGATCGCCGCACCAATCAGCAAGACCTGGGTCGAGTAATAGACCCACAGGATGACCACAACGAACGATCCTGCAGCACCGTAGCTCGTTGCGACACCGGCACTCACCAGATACAGGCTGACGAGGTGCTTGCCGAGTGAAAACAGCACCGCGCCAGTAACCGCGCCAATAGCCACCGCGCGCCGTGAAGGCGGCCGGTCCGGGAGCCAACGCAGGATCACCGCAAACGCCAGCGCGATCACCAACACCGAGGTGATCATGTCGGCGATCACGAGCGTACCTGTCGCCAGCGGGTAGCGGGCCGCGAACATCTGGCTTGCGGCGGCAAGCGCAGCGCTCAGGATCAAAGACACGATCAGGAGAAAGCCGAAACCCAGCAGAAGCGCGAACGCCATCACGCGCGCGTGTACTGCTCCGCGCAGTACGGATGGATAAGCGCGGACACCGAACATTACGTTGAGCGCGCGCCGCAGTTCGGTGAAT
>Ga0137394_10003781_pt1 | contig 11422 bp, 11 predicted proteins | sample czobulk116metaG_FD_108278 | JGI IMG/M metagenome (GOLD analysis project Ga0137394, IMG submission 108278) | Vadose zone soil microbial communities from Angelo Coast Range Reserve, California, USA - czobulk1.16 metaG | ecosystem: Environmental > Terrestrial > Soil > Vadose zone | place: USA... | reverse complement strand
AGAAGAGATAAGAAAGTGTTAGTTAGTCCATATGCACACAAGACTCATGAGCTGTATTCCTGCCTCCAACACGCCAAACTTGACATATCCCATCTCGCCCGCGTGCGCGCTTCATCCCAGGCTGACCTCACCCTCAACTTGAATCACCCGCCTCGACTCTCAACCCTCGAGCCGGTGCGCGCGGGAACCACGCTTGCACATAACTCCTGGGGCACGGCGCATCGTAATGGATCCCACATTTTGCCTCTATTGGTGTCAGTAAGTCATTCTTCAAACCCCTTCGGCCCTTCTGTTTCTGTTTCTCTGTTGCAATCTGACCTACTGGGCTGTCCAATTTCAACCACGCATTAACCTCTTCGTTTCTCAGGGCTCGGGGCTGTAGATCGTTGCTATTCATCTCGGCCGGCCCAACCCGGGCTGAGGTAGCTATGTAGAATAAGGAATTACAGCTTCAAAGACGTCGACGCACATCTACCCTGTGTCCTATTGTAAATTTGGTGAACAAGGCTCCGTTTGAAATACTGCGCGACATTCAAAGAGTTTGGTTCCGCTCGATCGGAGAGAATCGGATATTCTCCTTTATGGTACCGGTAACTGGTGAATAGGGTGGAGAGGAAGATCGATAATGGGCAACTTGCAAGGGGCCGACGGAAGCAAGGAAACTGTCCCTTGGACGAGAGGCTCACAACAAATCCCTCTCGAGCGGGTCGAACTGAACCAAATTGATCCGGAAGCGCGGCGAAACAAGGGACCTGATGACTGCGGAGAACTGCCTTGGTGACGGGCGGCCGGACCGGGTGCTGTTAGTAACCGTGGACGGGGTGACAAGCATTTCCGAGTCATCCAGCAATTGAAGTTGTCGTGAATCGTGCGCAGCACCAATCGACGTCATCCACTGGCACGGTTCGTCGACAACATGATGGCTGAAATACTCTTTGCTGCGGCACCACTGCAGTGCGGCACTGCCCCATTCTGCCGTGGCACAGTCTGACTCGGAGGCTGGCCTCTGCTGGCCTCATCTCTCTCACCCCTCTGCCTCGCACAGTGTCCGCCCTCTATCCTCTCGGGTGTTTTATTTTCTATGAACCTCCTCTAGGCTCTAGTTGGTCACCAGCATCACGCTATGTCCCAGCACAGAAACCTCCCGATTTATTGATGTTCCCCCAACTACCCATATGCATGAGATCGTCACGGTCCAATACCTATACAAGCGTCACCAGCATTGTCTCATGTATTTACTGCAGACTGCAGTAGTTGCGCGGAAGGCGATGGCATGGGCGCTTCACTGGCAATCCTCGTGACGAACCCGACTGTTGGGCGCTTGCCCAGGAAAGGTTATGGCCCTCATGACCGTTGATCACTGCCTCAAGGGTCCAAATAGTAGCCCAACCTTAGGCATAGTCCCGACAGGTATGTCCCGATCAACTGTCCTGGGACGGAACATAGCTTTAAACGCATTCATACAAGTTTCACGGGTTTAGCCGGTGGGAGCACTCCCGGGCCATATGGAGAGATGTACTTCGTCCATCCGTTCAGTCACAATCGTCTATATTGTATTGGTTCGATCCGAAGATCTGCAGGTAATGGAGTAAGTCTCTCATACTCTCTGTGACCCTTTAACGGGCCCTAGAATGTCGGACGGCCAGACACCCGTTTTAGATTCTAGACGGGCAAACCCGAGAATTTTTGTTACAGTAGCAGGCTTTGACATACGGTGCCTAGAGTGGCCGTGATGAACCTGCGAGTGTGCGTCCCTTACCCTTCGGACCCTTTGCCCAGGCGGCCACGAACGATCTCCCTCCTTAGCATACCTCGTGTTGGACTGACGCTCTTGCAGACTACTCGACACCTCGAGACTGACAACCTGTATGCCACGATGATGTCCTTTGCAAAAGATGGGGTCATGCTCGTCGTTCTTGTACACACTCTTGTTATCACCCGTTCAACGTTCGCAGGCGCTAGACAAAATATAGGGAGATGGCTTGGCGACACCTTAACCTCGTGTGAGCACTACAGCAAGGGCTTTGTAGTGTCTCACCCGCAACAGAGCAGAACGCAACGACCATAGAACTTGTCCTGTAGGCCATCATCACTGTTGACCAGCATCCCATGGGGATGATATACCTCCCCAAGTATGACTTTGTAAAATTCAAACCCGTAGAGGGCACTGGAGAGCACGTCACTTTTATGGGCGTCAACCTTACGACGATTCCGCTGCACACCCATGACGACGGAGCAGTACGCGACTGACTTCGTGCTTGGGGTTCCGCCCTGGGTGGACAGCAAAGCGGCAGTGCGCTGTACGTTGGTGTGAGGATCGTGCAGGAGCGGACAACGAGCGTAGTGCAGGCATGTGTGGAAGGGACACCGCGCGTGTATGGTTCGTTTGGGTACAAGGTGAGCGTGAAGGTCGCCCAGGTTGTCTTGGCGGGCGAGATTGCTTGCAGTTGTCACGGTCCCGATTGGCCCGCGTTCTACTGGAAAGGGGTCAAGGTGCCGTTCATGGGATGACGCATGTCAGGGTGCTACTGGTGAAGGTTGCCACGTCGTTGACACCACGCAATCAGATTCAGCAACGATGGGTGTTGCATTGCTCTACCTGAGATATTTCTGTGGAAACTTTAAACAAGTGGTGTCTGATCCAACAAGGAGTATCTATATATGCAAGATCCGAAACTGGTTACCGTAAAGTCACCAAAGTGAAAAGGAGGCATGGAATTGATCCGTCCAGACGACGATAGATAGATGGCGGCTGACCACTTTTTTGTGAATGCAATGAAAAGGTTTCGCGCTAGTCCTACTGAAGTGACCATTTATATAGGAAAGTCCGGAGTTGGAATGAAAAAATGATCGCCCATTCAGGTGGTGATGCCGTACATTTCCCCGTCCGAAATTATACCATGTGCATCTGCTCGACACGAAGCAGGATCTCTTCTGGAAGGTACCAATCATACCCCATAAGACGATACCCAAAGTACCGGAAACCGGTACTGTAAATCCGGAAAGCGGACTCGAACGGCAATTCTGGATAATGAAAGGGGTGGACCGAGGCAGATGCCCTGGGAGTGGCCGGGACGCCGAGAGGGGGTGCAATTGAAGATGAGTGTTCAAGAGAAGGTCTCAGGCCCAGGCAGCCAGGCTACATTTCTGTCAGTTCACCGAGTTCAGCCAACGTACATTCAGCGTTCGGCGTTGAAGGGTGCCGTACAGCAGTCAAGAGAGACGGTACCTCGGTACCTCCAGTTTTGATGCCCGAGGATTCGTCCGAGTCAAGGCACAATAATCCGCCACTTGTCCTCGCGACCGGTCGATCCATTCATCTGGGCTATCGCAGTTTTGGGTAAATTCACGACAAGCTCTCTCCGAGTCCTCTGACTCCTCTTCCCTCGCAATGGCTCTTATCAGAATTCAGAACTATCTCTCATCTGAAATCCAATCAACTTTGTCCAGGTTATTCCTTATTCGGCCCGGACTCTATGGTCTATGGGGCGTTGCGCAGCCCTTGGGATCTTGAGATCTTGAGACACCGTTGCCGCTGCAGGTATTTGACTACAACTGTTTGCCGCGGTTTGTATCTACTGCTCACCCGTTCCTCCCCCCATTACGAGATGCTGCCTTCCGTTGACAATCAGCACGCCAGCCATGGCAGGGGCAAATGCACCGTTTTGGCGATGCGCGGCTAGTGGCACACAACTTGGGTATATCATAGATTCACTCGTTGGTCCCTTGAACTGTAACACCGTTGCCCCCCTCCGCTCCCCCACTCATTTTCTTCGCTCTTCTCTCCCGCTACGTACTGCGGCTATCCCGTCTCCCAACGTCGGTCCGCCATCCCAGCTCCTACTTCCTCTCCCCCCAAAATGGAAGAAGGTCTACGCATTTGGTCCGCAGTCCGCACGCGACTCGAAGCCGCGCCAGTGCGTCGAGACGAACCGACGATCCCACAAGTCCAGCAACAAGACGTCTCGTTTCTCGGGCCTCACGCCATCGCGATATTCGTCAGCGCGATCGAGATGGGCGTCATCATCGCGTGCTTCATGCGCTTTGTCGGGCGCTCGGATAAGGAGAAGACCCGCATCAAGGCCTTGGTCTACTTCCTCACTTTCGTGGCCGTGTGCGTGAGATTTTTCATACTCTGTCTTTTTTGGATACCTTGACACCAAGTAACTTTCTCTCACACCCCGCTGCGCACATCACTTACCTGTCCGTCCTTGGGCTCGAACGAACGAATAGGCTGCAGACGGGGGCTACGTTCGCGACATGGTGGAAGATCTCGGTGGTGGACTTTGGCAACTGGGTAAGTCAACCCCTTTTTTGGCTTTTCTTTGTCAATGACGCCGGTGTCTTTCTATCCGACAAACCCACCTCGTCCCTCGATGCGTTTCTTATCATGATCTCTCTCACCTACCTTTCCTCTGCCTACTCATGAATAGTCGGCGGCTGCAGTACCCGCGTGGCCTCAGAAGATTCACTCCTCGTTGGTGCGTGCTACAATCATGGTTACTGTCGCATCTTCCATTGACAGTACTTGCCTGCGGTGGCGGTCATACTCGCTTAGACAACCGTGTTGGCTGCTCCGGTTCAGCTATTTCTTATATGGCGTTGCTGGCATGTAAGTGTTTCGTGGCATGAAGTGTTTTCTGAACCACCACGCATTCGTTTTTTACCATTGCCCTCCGCGTAGCTCTTGAAGCGGCGATGGCTCATTGCGGTACGTGTTTACGCCCGTTTCGTTGAAATGATCGATGAGGAAATGGCGGATCGTTTGTGGCTTGCTATCCAATCCAGCTACCCCTCGTCTTTTTGGTTTTTGGCACGCTCGTATCCACCGGCTACGTCACGGCCATACTCTTCCTCATCCAATTTAAAAGCACGGATACCAAGGCGGTATCTCTGGAAACCTTTTACACATGTTGTATGTCTTGTCTCTTGCTAGCTAGCGGTCCATACCATCTGATTCCGATCCCCCCCCCGCAAAAAAAGACCTTCTCTCCGTTTCCATCTCTGCAGGTAAAGCTCCTTTGGATGACAACGAAAGAGCCCGTTGACGATGACATTTGTGCCAATCAGTCATTGACATCGCCGTCACCAGCATCCGTAAGTCGCGTGTGAATTCGACTGTGCTAAACTTGGACTAACCAACGCGGACTCGGTCACCTCGCACTACAGTTCTTGTGTTTCTCACCAAGTCACGATCTAAAATACACACAAGACAATTTCGCAAGGTAAGGGATTGTATCCTCCCAACTACGAATTGGACTAGGCTTATCAATACCCAGGTGTTATCTCAACTCATCACAATCACATGGGAATCTGCAGTCCCGCCATGCGGCTGTGCGATCGCCGCCTTTATCACTTGTATCGCTTCGGTAGGTGATCGATCCTTAAATCCGTTTCGGAAAGGTGGACTAAAATGCGAGATGATATTTAGAGGCCATTTATCTCCTACTGGTCGGTCATGCTACAAGTAATCCTTGGGAAGTCATACCTTATCTCACTCTTCGTGACATTGTACGTTCTCTTCTGAGTTTCTCGGTTTTTTTTTGGTCCCAAATGATCGGTGTTACTTTCTCGTAGGGAGGGCCGTGCCAAGCTAGCCACTTTCGCCCATCTAACTCACTTCCCGACACTAACAGATACGACCCGAAGTAATGGCACTTGGCCTGACTTGCCGGACGAAGCCGGAGGGCGCCATCCTACAAAGCAGCCCGACTTGCCCGTAAGTGAATGCTCTCCTCCGATCTTTGACAAACGTCTTAGTTTTTGAACTGTTTGTCAGCTGACGTTCGTACCATTCAAAGTGGTCGTCTCGAATGATATAAATGTTCAAGAAGGCTCGACAACCCGGGGCCCGGACTCTTGAACATGAACAAGCAGTGTTATATCCAACAGCATCCAGCACTTGTCAGCTCCTAGCTTGTATGCGGAGGTTATGAACCGTAGTATACTATACGAGCGTCGCCATCTAATGTTGTGTACAAGATTCGCCGATGGAGTACGTACATTCGTCCTATACGAATATACATAACCCGTTGGCACTGGCAGATGATCATTTCCCATTACCCCTGGCGTTCTTCTGCCGCGTGGCGCTGTCTGGTCGTCGGATTGTGTTCAATGAAGAGCAGCCGCAACGATGACATGCCCTGGCTGATATTACTGTACAGTATGTGTATTATATGAAGTACTCTCCCCAGTCGCGTTTGAGACCGATTCGAATACTGTACATACTACAATATATTGGATCAAATATACGTGATCTCTACCTCTGTTGAATCCCATTTGTGGTCTCAGTGTTATGTGCCACGCCATGTGTGCCCCAGACTCATTTTTTATCACAATGACGCGATCATGAACACTTACACCGAAGTACATAGTATTTATAGAACTAAGTGCCTAGGACACGCCTGCTGTTGCGGCTCCCAGACAGTCATTGTTTTCGATTTATTCCCTGACACTCCTTCAGTAGCACTATCTCGTTTTAACTTGGTAATAAACTAGTAACCTAAGTTAGGACTCGGTATGAGCACCCTCGCGTCAAGTACTGTTACAGTACAGATTCTAATTTTTTGGAAGGATTCAGAATTGAGTGATCCTGAGCGTCTAATGCTGAAACCTGAACGTAGATTTCATATCACGGTACTGTATTACTTGGCCCGAGGGGCGCTTCATGAACCGATTCAAATATGGTGAATTATAAAAGATGCAGTTCTCCAAGGGAAAATTTTTCCGAACGCATGTATCAATACCTCGGTCGATTCGCGTTTCAGCATGAGCGGTCCACGCGATGCAGCATGGCCACAAACCTTCATTAGACAGATACGGTGACTTCACGCCGACATCCGGGTTACAGTACTAGTGGTGTGTGTCCTGCCCGCTAGCCATTTGCGGTATTTTCCGTTGTAATTTGTTGTCAACGCAAGTCGCCAATGTTCGGTGCGCAATGGAGAGGGCACGAGGTGGGACTGAGATGCCTGGAGGAGCTGTACGTATGTGCCGAAGGAGGCCCGTCTGCCAGTTCGGGTTCCAGCTCTGTGCACGAGAATACTCGTGTGGGCTTTCCATAGTCTCGACTTTTCTTTTTTTTTCTTTGCCGGCGTACAGAACCAGGGCGGAGGTTGTGAGGGTTGCGATAGCCCCAAGTTATCGAGGAACGTTCAGCTATTTTCGACTCGAAGAATTGAAACTCAGCGGACCCCGGGCGGTTCGCCGAAGCGATTTTGAAAAGGTTCGGGCAAGACCGGCTTGCACGTGACTCACCTCCTGCACTTGGCGAAGGGGGCTCCAGGCCGGTTTTTCCCACGACAAAAAGTCGGGGCGAGGAATCAAAAGAACACACCATCCCCCCCCCCGCTCTTACAATGAGCAAAATATTACACCCATCCTGTCCTATGAGACACCCCTGAACAGGCCGGACAGCCAGTACACCTTCTGGATGCCACGTCGACACGCCCAGCCGCGACCAATAAACCTGTCAACCCATGTCCCAACATACACTGTTGTATGTCTGTCGTAGCTTGGCCCGACCGATCAACGAACTTCCGGTGCCCTAATAAACAACCTGTGCACCCGGACAATGAACCATCCCACAACCCCACACGATAAAATAACGGCACCAAGACCGAACGAAACACAGGTTTACCAACTTTGTGGTAAATACCTGGGAACATGTCCTTGCCAAAGCGAAAGTAGAGTCCTCCCGAACAAATCAACATTATTATGTGAGGTTTTAGTGGGTAGTAGAGCACGATGACGTGCCCCGAGTCCCACACTATCCCGCCCGGGATGTGCGTAAACGCATTTTCTTTTCACCCCCGGACCCCGGTCCGCCCTTGGGGCTGACGTTCGTCTCCCGCCAAGCGGCACTTCCCGATAGTCTAGCTACCGAGAAATACAGCGCTTTCAAAAAATAAACGGAATATGCAAAGCCGCAAAGATCGACACTTGCAACTTGAAGTGGCCCAGTGTAGGCGGCATCTACAACAGTCCCTGTGCCCTTCGGAAATGACGCGCTCCGCAATCCGAGATGCGGTAAGACGTGGAAGTGGTCTGAATGCTGCCTGGACCGGCTACGTGGGCCAGACCCCAGGCTTTTGTCGTTCCACCTTCTCGGCTATGCGTTCCGCAGCGTTCAGTGGCAGGCGATGATGTCTCGGATGGTGGAGTAGGAACAAGTCAGAGAGACTGTTGCGGTGAGCGTTACATACAGGCAGTTGGAGTGCGACATCAGTAAGAGCGTCACTATGGAGTGTGAGCTCCTCGTGCTTATACTGTACTATGTAGTAACCTTTTTATTGACACACTCGAATCTGAAGAGAGCAACTTCAATCACTCGGACTTTGAAATGGGTGAGTGTGTACCTGCATTATGATATCATACATTAGAAGCAGGGATCGGGTATCAGCGCCAAGAATAGTATTGTCCTCGGACCTGTAAGGATGCATACGCACGCTTGGGTTACCTTGACGCAACAGTCGTTCGTTTGTTCCCACAACGATGCTCATTTTGCCCCTGTCTGCTCTGCTTTGCTCTGCTCGGCATGAGATTAAAAAGAGGCGTGACACACGCCGAAGGGCGGCGAGTCGAGGGTGAGACGTGTCGAGACGAGACAGTCCCGCAGTGGCTATGGGCAGCGAGTTGAGGGTGAGGAATCCAGGCGCGAGGATAACGAGGGTGACGATGCGAGGCAATTGAAGGGACAGGGGCACGATGAGATAAGCAGATACGAATGTACACCTCGGACGCGGGCACAAGTTTCTGGTGCGGTCGCGATATTCTACAGCATGTACTGTACCATCCTCCCTCACGTGCAATTCGCAGCTCATGTTCGGTCGTGTGCAGTCATGCCTGTCAGATGTGACACACAAAAATCTAATAATCGAGACCTCATCTCGAAAAAACCGCTCATAAAAGCGTTCCCGAACGCGCTCTTAGTTAGCGGACAATATTAATCGATCATTATCGAATCCGTAAGCGAAATTTGCGACTACAGTAGTCGGGGGGGGGGTAAAATAATCCGTGCTAGCGAATTAATTTTAACAATATTCATCATATTAGCGGACGTGAAGGCTCCATTAGCACTTGAGGGTTTTCTAGATGGTGTAGAGACCGATTGGCGAGCGATAGAATGGCCAGACGCCTTGATCAACGCATATAAATATGCCGTCCCTCTCTCGCTTTTCTTCAACGATCATCTCCGCACCAACACTTCAGTTTCCCTACATGACAGGTTGGTCCACTTTCCCAGCCCGAATGGTCGTGGCATCGTATGTTCTTTTTGACTGATTCGACCACAACCTTCAGTTTTGGACTATATCCCGTATAATTATGTCCCCACTGCGTGGGTGTGCATCCTCTTCATAGTGATCTACGCGCTATCCACCAGTAAGCTTCTCTCGACCGAGTATTCTTCCGCGCTGTAAACTAACCTACGACGATTATTTCTCCTATAGTCGTGCATGTCGCCCAGGCAATTCACTTCCGTTTACGGTGGTTGTTCCCAACCGCCGTTCTCTGCGGCATTCTCGAAATAACAGGGTGGAGCGGCAGATATTGGTCCAGCCAGAGCCCTTACGAAAGCACGCCGTTCCTTCTGCAGTGAGCCTTAGTCGTGGCCTTCGTGGCATCTCCGCTCGGTTCCATTGTCACGACTATGCTGACTTGTAGGGCGAAACAGAGCTATTACGATCGCCATGGCACCAACATACTTTATGTTGGCTAACATTATCATCTTGGCAAAAATCACGAGGCGGCTGGGTCCGCAATACTGTCGCCTGAGTCCAAAGCAGTGTGAGTGACTTTTCCTCAGAAACAAATCCGTTGGCAGGCTCGTGCTGAGCACATTCCCATGTAGACATAAAATTATTTCTTGCAGGCGTAAGCAGGGTTTTGTCGTGACGCGTTTTTGCTCTAAGACTGAGATCTTGTTTGTCCTCAGGGCATCACTGCCCTTACTTTCCAGATAGTCGGCGGTACACTCGCGTCGGGCTCACAGACAGTCTTGGGCGGTCACTTGGCTCTCGGTGGTATCGCCATCCAATTTTGTTCAGTTTCTCATCATATCTGCCGCAAAGAGCTCCACTGACGGTGCGGTGCTTCCAGCGGTCCTTATATTATATTCTGCTCTTGCAGCAGAATTTCTCCTCCGCTTCAATTCTGATAGGCCCATGCGAAGCATTCGTGAGAAGGGCGTCAGTCCACCGCGTGGCACGGTTGACAAGCCAATGAAACTCATGCTGATCGGCATGTCGGTCATGATTATCCTCCTTCTCATTCGGTCGATCTATCGGATAGTACAACTCTCTGGAGGCTGGACAAGCAAAGTGATTGCGACTCAGTGGCTCTTCGGTCCGTCTCCGTGCCGCCTCCGCCTTTCCGTTCTTCAGCTATAGAGACGCTGACTGTGAAAATAGACGTGTTTGATGCCGGCGCAATCGCTCTGGCGATGATTACGCTCAGTGTGTTCCATCCCGGTGCGCTGCTGCCCGGACCAGACAAACCCGAGAAGTCCATCTATGGGATGAAAGACCAGGAGTCGGCGCAGGAGGGTGTGGACTCAGATAGACCTATAGACTAGGTAAACTTTCGAGCTAGAGCGGAATCCCTCTGAACCCAGAACATAAGAATGCATGTATATGATGACTCGTAGAACCCGTAGCCTCTTTTTGTGCCTTTCATCATCTAGTTCTTACGGACCCAAAGTAATCGTCATTCCATAGTTTTCTTTCTTGAGGAGTCTCTGCGTGCAATGTCAGCCTTATCTCTCTTTCTCGAGGAGGCTCTCCTCGCCTTCAGACGTTGCGGAACCCAGTCAACTCACAGGCGTCCGTATCGTTCACGACTAGCCTCTCGCCTCCCACATCTGGACTTTTCTTCAGCTCCGTGGAAGCTATCTCGATCTCAGGCTATCCGCATTGCTCTTGCCGTAACCGGAACAGTTATGACTTCAAGTCCGTGTCCAAATGCGCACGGACAGTTCCGGCCCGGGCTGCTCTGGGCATTTCTCGCACCATAAACTCGCTCTGCTCTGCTCATTAGGCTCAGCCTTACATACCATGTCGTACACTGTGGGATTTTGCTTCTGAAACATTTCTTCTGCCCGATTTTCTGAAAGTACTGAAGTGACTGTGAAGTCCCAACTCCCGAGGCTGGGGTGGCACCGCCGCACCAGAGCGCGGCAGGCAAGTCACATACGAATAGAATGAGTCAGCATAGCCGCCGTGGGGGGGAAAGAACTGTGATGAGCAACGACATTGCGACAGCGAGGCAAATGGCTCTCTCCCATCCTCCGGACGGACACCATCCGGACTCGGCGCGCGCCCCACTCCATTCAAGCGGCCACGTGACCGGCTCGTTCAAGTTCTTCTCGGAGACTTGCTCGGGGATTCCACGTACTCCACAGCCGTGAAACCCGCAGCGCGATTTT
>Ga0137394_10003780_pt1 | contig 11423 bp, 11 predicted proteins | sample czobulk116metaG_FD_108278 | JGI IMG/M metagenome (GOLD analysis project Ga0137394, IMG submission 108278) | Vadose zone soil microbial communities from Angelo Coast Range Reserve, California, USA - czobulk1.16 metaG | ecosystem: Environmental > Terrestrial > Soil > Vadose zone | place: USA... | reverse complement strand
AGAACTTGCGCTGGCCGTCGTTCATGATGTCGTAGATCATCGCGTGCACTTCCTTGTGCTCCATCGGAGGCACGTTGATCCTGCGAACGTCGCCGTGCACGCGGATCATCGGCGGCAGTCCCGACGACAGGTGCAGGTCGGACGCCTTGTTCTTGACGACGAAGGCGAGCAGCTCAGTCAGATCCATTACAATCTCCCGGACATGCGAAGTCTTTTTCTTCGCTTCTTCAAAGAATTATGGCAATGATTCTCGAAAACGTGCAAGGAGTGAAAGCACGCATCGCGCGCGCCGCCCGAGCGGCCGGCCGCGATCCGGAATCGGTGACTTTGTTGGCAGTTTCCAAGACCCATCCTGTCGCGCGCATCGCCGAAGCGCAAGCCGCGGGACTGCGCGCGTTCGGCGAGAACTACGTGCAGGAGGCGCTGCAGAAGATGCAGTCGCTGCCCGGCGTGGAATGGCACCTCATCGGAGCGCTCCAGAGCAATAAGTCGCGCCTTGCTGCGGAACGCTTCGACTGGGTGCAGACTGTGGACCGCGTAAGAATTGCAAACCGCCTGTCCGAACAAAGGCCTGCCCATCTGCCGCCGCTCAACGTCCTGATCGAGGTGAACATCTCCGGCGAGGCGACCAAGAGCGGCGTCGCCGTGAAGGAAGTCACCGAACTGGGCAAGGCGATCGCAGGTCTCCCGCGCCTGCGCCTGCGCGGACTCATGGCGATACCGGCACCGGGCGCCGGCGGCGATTTCGTGAAGCTGAAGCAGCTTTACGAAAAGCTGCGCGCGCAGTTCGGCTTCGACACGCTTTCGATGGGCATGTCCGACGACATGGACCAGGCGATCGCCGCCGGGGCCACCATGGTGCGCATCGGCACCGCGATCTTCGGCGCGCGCAGGACCGAAAAGAGCACTGCATGACGATCGCTTTTCTAGGCGGCGGCAACATGGCGCACGCCCTTATCGGCGGCCTGCTCGGCAGGGGCTACGACCGTACTTCGATCTGTGTAGTGGAGGTTTCCGCGCCTGCACGCGAGCGGCTCGCGGCCCGGCATGGCGTGCATGTAAGCGCGGCGCCGGATGCCGCGACCAGCCAGGCCGGGATCCTGGTGCTTGCCACCAAACCGCAGGATCTGAAGGCAGCCGTCACCCCGTTCGGCAACGGGCTAGAAGGCAAGCTCGTAATCAGCATCGCCGCGGGCGTGCGCCTCGATGCGCTGTCGCGCTGGCTGTGCGGCCATCGCAAGCTGGTGCGCTGCATGCCCAACACGCCGGCATTGATCGGGGAGGGAATCGCGGCACTCTATGCGCTGCCCGAGGTGAGCGCCGGAGAGAGAGACGTCGCCGAAGCCATCCTGCGCGCGGTGGGAGGCGTGGTTTGGGTCGAGGAGGAGCGCTTGCTCGATCCCGTCACCGCGGTGTCCGGCAGCGGGCCGGCCTACGTGTTCTGGTTCATCGAGCAACTTGCCGCCTGCGGCGTGCAATTGGGCCTGCCGAAAGACACTGCTCTGAAGCTTGCAATGCAGACGGTCCTCGGTGCGGCGAAGCTCGCCGCGCAATCCGCCGACCCACCCGGCGAGCTGCGCAGGCAGGTCACTTCGAAGGGAGGCACCACGGAGGCGGCGCTCAAGGTGTTCGAGCAGGAAAAGCTGAGGGAAAAGATCATGAAAGCGCTCGAAGCTGCGAGCCGCCGTGGCGCGGAGCTGGGCGACGAGCTGGGGAAGGACTGACGTGTTCGGGCAGATCGCCATCTTCCTGGTCGACACGGTCGTCGCGTTCTTCGTGTTCGCGCTGCTGCTGCGCTTCCACTTCCAGTGGCTGCACGTGCCGTTCCGCAACCCGGTGGGCGAGTTCGTGCTGCTGACGACGAGCTGGATGGTGATGCCGGTGCGGCGCTTCATTCCCGGCCTGGCCGGCCTGGACCTCTCGACGCTGCTCCTCGCATGGATCGTCCAGGCGCTCGGGCTGTGGATCGAAGCGGCGATTCGCGGCGTGGAGCCCGGGCTGGTCGGTCTCGTGCTGGTGGCATTGCTCGACCTCGTGCGCTACAGCCTCTATATCCTGGTGGCCGCGGTGATCATCGAGGTGGTGTTCTCATGGATCAATCCAGGCACTCCGGTGGCGCCGGTGCTCGCCGCCGTGACGCGGCCGTTCCTGCGGCCCCTGCGCCGCTACGTGCCGCCGGTGGGCCAGTTCGACCTCACGCCGCTGGTGCTCGTGGTCCTGATCCAGGTCGTGCTGATCGTGCTCTGGAACATCCGGCCTGCAGTCGCCTCTTTGTGAAGGTTGCGTCCCTGTGATCCTGGAGCTGCACGTTCAGCCTGGCGCCGCCCGCTCCGAGTTCGCCGGCCGGCACGGCGAGCGGATCAAGGTGCGCCTCGCCGCGCGCGCGGTCGATGGCAAGGCAAATGAAGCGCTAATTGAGTTTCTAGCTGAACATTTCCGGGTCCCAAAGCGCAGTGTCCACATCGAATCGGGACTGAAATCGCGCCAAAAGCGTGTGTCGATCGAGGGACTTTCAAACGCTGCGCTGGATGATTTTCAAATTGCAGCCAAGCAATAGATTATCGCTGGGACGAATGGTTGCTCTATGAAGGTCTTTCTTCTCGTTGTCGCCGCCATTGCGCTGATCGCTAGCCTTGGCACCTGTGTTACGGCAAAGAGCGCCGTCCAAGAGACACTCGGTGCGGCGTTATTGATTGTCGCCACACTCGCAACTGGATTTGCTGCCGTGTTAGGACACTTAGAGCGAATCGAGAGAAGCACGATCGAACAGCTTCGTTACCTAGCTGACTTTCTAAGGGAACGAATGAAATGACATCTTCCAGTGAAACGGTGGCCAGCGAAAAGAACCTGAAGACGTTGACGACGGTGGTTTACGCGCTTCAGGCTGTGGGCATTTTCGTCCAGATCCTCTGGATCGTGGCCGTTGTGATCAACTACGTGAAGCGCGACGAGACGAAGGGCACCTGGCTCGAGTCGCACTTCAGCTGGCAAATCCGCACGTTCTGGTGGGGCCTGCTGTGGGGCGCGATTGGCGTGATCACGTTCTTGATCGTTATTGGTTGGCTGATTCTGATCGCCGACGCCATCTGGCTTACCTACCGCATCGTCAAAGGCTGGCTCTACCTCAACGACAACAAAGCCATTACCTAGGGAAGCGTAGTTCCTCGGGGTAGGGAAAGACATCCTCCTGGATGCCGGCGCGCACGCGGGCCTGCTTTTCGCTCCAGAACTGCGGGTCGAGCAGGTCGCGGTGGTACTCGTAGAAGATCTGGCGCGCGCGCGGCTCGCCGACGAGGAAGTGCTCGAACTGCTCGGGGAAGACGTCGCTCGGCCCGATCGACCAGTACGGCTCCGCCGAGAGCTCCTCCTCGTAGCTCCGCGGCGGCGGGATGCGGCGGAAGTGCATGTCCTCCATCGGCTGGATTTCGTCGTAGTCGTAGAACACGACGCGGTCGTGGCGCGTAACGCCGAAATTCTTGAGCAGCATGTCGCCGGGAAAGATGCCGGCTCCGGCGAGCTCCTTGATGGCGGCCCCGTATTCGCGCAGCGCCGCACGCAGGCGTTCCGGATCGGGGTCGCGCTTGAGTTCCTCCACGTGCAGGTTGAGCGGCTGCATGCGCCGCTCGATATAGACGTGGCCGAGCACCAGCGCGTCGCCGTCGACTTCGACGATCTCGCCGCATTCGCGCTTGAGCTCGGCGAGCAGCGCGGGATCGAAGCGTGCAAGCGGAAGGGCGACGAGCGAATACTCGAGGGTGTCGGCCATGCGGCCGACCCGGTCGTGGAGCTTCACCATCAGGTACTTGTCCTTCACCGTCTGGCGGTCGATGTCCTTCGGCGGCGCGAAGCGGTCGCGGATCAGCTTGAACACGTACGGGAAGGAGGGCAGCGTGAAAACCAGCATCACCATGCCCTTGATGCCCGGCGCGACCACGAACCGGTCGGTGGAATGCTTGAGGTGGTAGTGGAGGTCGCGGTAGAAGAGGGTCTTGCCCTGCTTCGCGAGGCCCACCGACATGTAGAGCTCGGCGCGCGGCTTCCTCGGCATGAGCCAGCGCAGGAACGACACGTAGCCCGCGGGCACCTCCATGTCGACGAAGAAGTAGGCGCGCGCGAACGAGAACAGCACGAGGAGGCGATCCTCTCCCGTGAGCAGCGCGTCCAGATAGAGCTCGCCACGCGCGTTCTGCAGGATCGGGATCGCGAACGGGTAGTCGTGCGCGTCGTTGATCAGCCTGCCGATGATGTAGGCGCCCTTGTTGCGGAAGAAAAGCGAATTGAGCACCTGGATCTGCAGGTCGGGCTGGGCTCGCGCCGGCCGCGGGAAGAGCTTCCGCAGCGCACGCACCACGTTGCGCAGGTCGCGTTCCGGGTTCTCCCAGGAGTTCCTGAGGCCGTAACCGGCTGCAATCTGCCTCAGTGTGGACCGTAACCCGGCTTGCACAGGATAAAAGCACCGATACGTGGGCGCTTCGCCCTCGAGGTGCTCGGTGGCCACCGCGGGGCGCCAGAAGATGAAGTCGTTGTGGTAGTGGCGCCGGTGCAGGACCTGGCAGGCGACCGAGTTGTAGAAGGTCTCGGCGCACTCGGGCCGCTTGTGGTCGTGCAGCAGGCCGATGTAGGCGGCTTTGATCGCCGGCCACAGCGCCTCTTCGCGCTCGGCCTCGGGGAAGCGGCCGCGCACCGCGTCCACGGCTTCATCCACGCGCAGGTCGTACATCTGGATGCGCTCGCGCGCGAGGCGGCGCATCTCGCCCCACGCCGCGCGCTCGAACAGCTCCTTGGCGTCGATCGACGCCTGGCGGAAGAGCTCGTAGTGCCGGTCGAAGCCGCCGAGGATGGCGCGCGCGATCTCCTGCGGCAGGCTCGAGCGCCGCTCGTGGACCTTGACGACCTTGGGGACCGCGCTCACCTCGTCATGCGGCAGCTAGCTTTTTCTTCTTGTCATCGAAGAACTGCTCGTCCTCGGTCGAACCGTGCAGCGCGGTGGTCGACGCCTTGCCGCCGGTGACGACGGTGGTGATCTCGTCGAAGTAGCTCGTGCCGACCTCGCGCTGGTGCTTGACGGCGGTGAAGCCTTTCTCCGCCGCGGCGAACTCCTTCTGCTGCAGCTCGACGAAGGCGCTCATGTTGTCGCGCGCGTAGCCGTAGGCGAGCTCGAACATCGAATAGTTGAGCGCGTGGAAGCCGGCGAGCGTGATGAACTGGAACTTGTAGCCCATCGCGCCGAGCTCGCGCTGGAATCTGGCGATGGTGGCGTCGTCGAGGTTGCGCTTCCAGTTGAATGACGGCGAGCAGTTGTAGGCGAGCATCTTCTCCGGATACTTCTTGCGGATGCCCTCGGCGAACTTGCGGGCGAACCCGAGGTCGGGGGTGCCGGTCTCGCACCACACCATGTCCGCGTATTCCGCGTAGGCGAGGCCGCGCGAGAGCGCCTGGTCGAAGCCCTTGCGCGTGCGGTAGAAGCCTTCCGAGGTGCGCTCGCCGGTGATGTGGGGCTTGTCGTTCTCGTCGACGTCGGTCGTGACGAGGTCCGCAGCCTCGGCGTCGGTGCGCGCGAGGAGCACTGTCGGCACGCCCAGCACGTCGGCCGCGAGGCGCGCGGCGATCAGCTTCTGCACCGCCTCCTGCGTCGGCACCAGCACCTTGCCGCCCATGTGGCCGCACTTCTTCACCGAGGCGAGCTGGTCTTCGTAGTGCACGCCCGCGGCGCCGGCCTCGATCATCGAGCGCATCAGCTCGTAGGCGTTCAGCACGCCGCCGAAGCCCGACTCGGCGTCGGCCACGATCGGCGCGAAGTAGTCGATTTCGGCTGCAGTTGCTTTACCGCCGGCGGCTTCCATCCACTGGATCTGGTCGGCGCGGGCGAGCGCGTTGTTGATCCGTCGCACCACGGTGGGAACCGACGAGACTGCGTAGAGCGACTGATCGGGGTACATCTGCAGCGAATCGTTCGCGTCGGCCGCGACCTGCCAGCCGGAGAGATAGATCGCGGGCACGCCCGCCTTCACCTGCTGCACCGCCTGATTGCCGGTGAGCGCGCCGAGCGAATTGACGAACGGCCGCTCGCGCGTCATGTTCCAGAGCTTCTCCGCGCCGCGCTTCGCGAGCGTGTGCTCGACGCGCAGGCTCCCGCGCAGCCGCACCACGTCTTCGGCGGAATAGCCGCGCTTCACGCCTTTCCACCGCGCGTTCTGGGCCCAGTCCTGCTCCAGCGCTTGAACTTCGTCGATGCGGCTTTCCACGTCGCCTCCGAGAAATGAACGATGAGGCGAGTGTGCGCGCCGCGTGTGGCGCGGAGCAATACGCGGCCATAGCCCGACTGGCCTGCAACAAAACAAGCGTTTACAGTGGGTTGGGCACCCCCCGTTTCATGATGCGGGAAGGGCTTTCAGGAAATTGTTGCTCTGCGCAATCCTGGCTAGCTCTGCACGAGCTGCCGGTGGCGCTGGATGCTCATGAGCATTCCGGCGCCGATGAAGAGGGTCAGGAGCGCAGTGCCGCCGTACGAAAGGAACGGCAGCGGCACCCCGACCACGGGCAGGATCCCGGACACCATCCCCATGTTCACGAACGCGTAGACGAAGAACTGGAGCGAGATGGCGGAGGCGAGCAGGCGGCCGAAAAGCGTCGCCGCGTTCGTGGCGATCATCAACCCCCGCGCGATCAGCAGGGTATAGAGAACGAGCAGCGTGATGTTGCCGATCAGGCCGAATTCCTCCGAGAACACCGCGAAGATGAAGTCGGTATGGCGCTCGGGAATGAACTCGAGGTGCGACTGGGTCCCGTTCAGCCAGCCCTTGCCGGCGAGCCCGCCCGAGCCCACGGCGATCGTGGACTGGATGATGTGGTAGCCCGCGCCGAGCGGATCGCTCGACGGATCGAGCAGGGTGAGGATGCGCCGGCGCTGGTAGTCGTGCAGGAACGGCCACAGGAGCGGCACCGCGGCGGCGCCGGCGGCGGCGATCGCGCCCATGATGCGCCAGCTCATTCCGGCGAAGAACATGATGAAGAAGCCCGCGGTGCCGACCAGCCCGGCGGTGCCGAGGTCGGGCTGGCGCAGGATGAGGCCGAGCGGCACGAGCAGCAGCAAGCCGGCGACGAAATAGTCGCGCCAGCGCAGGGTCGATTCGTTCTTGTGGAAGTACCACGCCAGCATCAGCGGCAGCGCGAGCTTCATCATCTCCGAGGGCTGGAAGCGGGTGACGCCGACGTGCAGCCAGCGCCGCGCGCCGTTCACCACGTCGCCCGCCCCCGCTACCGCGATGAGAAAACCCAGGCCGACCAGATATGCCGGGACCGCGAAGCGCATCATCGTCTGCGGCGGCACCTGCGCCACGATCCACATTGCGGTGAGCGCGACCGCCAAGCTGGCGAGTTGGTTGGCTACCCGGCCCGGCACGTCGTAGCTCGCCGAGTACAGCACCGCGAAGCCGACCATCGACAGTGTGAGCAGCATCACGAGGAGCGTCGAGTCGATGCCTTCGGCGAGGCGGCCTGCGATGCGGCGCAGCGGGAAGCGCGCGAGCTCCATCAGTCGCTCTCCCGCTCCTCTTCGTCGACGTCGACCTCGGGGGTCTGCACGACGAGGCCCTGCGGCAGCTTGCCGAGGAGGTAGTAATCGAACATCGTGCGCGCGATCGGCGCGGCGGCGCGCGCGCCGAAGCCGCCGTTCTCGACGATGATCGCGACCGCGATCTTCGGGCTCTCGACGGGCGCGAAGGCGATGAACCAGGAGTGGTCGCGGTGGCGCTCGGCGACCTTCTTCTCGTCGTACTTTTCGTTCTGCTTCATCGCGACCACCTGCGCCGTGCCGGTCTTGCCGCCGCTCGTGTACTGCGCGCCGGCGAAGGAACGCGCCGCGGTGCCTTCCTTGTTGACGCCGGCCATGGCGCGCTTCACGAACTCGAGGTGGTCGGCGCGCGCGGGGATGCGGTGCACCACCTCCGGCTCGAAATTGCGCCGCTCGCCGGTGCGCGGATTGTCGATGTAGGCGACGAGATGCGGCCGGTACAGCGTGCCGCCGTTGGCGAGCGTGGCGACGGCTTGGGCGAGCTGGATCGGCGTGTAGGAGTTGTAGCCCTGGCCGATGCCGATCGAGATCGTCTCGCCGGGATACCACTTCTGCTGCTCCGGGCGGCGGAAGCGCTTCATCTTCCACTCGGGCGAAGGCAGCACCCCGGTCAGCTCGCCCTGCAGGTCGATGCCGGTCTTCGCACCGAAGCCGAAGTTCTTCATGTAGGCCGCGATGGCGTCGATGCCCATGTCGTTCGCGAGCATGTAGTAATACGTGTCGGAGGACACCACGATCGACTTGAAGAGGTCGACGTAGCCGTGCCCGCCGGGCTTGGAGTCGCGGAAGCGCCGGTCGCCGAAGACGAAATAACCGGGATCGTTGATGGCGCTGCGCGGGGTGCGCTTGCCGGTCTCGAGGGCGGCGAGCGCCATGAACGGCTTGAAGGTCGACCCGGGGGGATAGGTCCCGGCGATGGCCCGATTATAGAGCGGCCGGTCGGGAGAGTTGTTGAGCTCCGCCCAGTACTGCGGGTCGATGCCGTCGACGAAGTAGTTCGGATCGAAGCCGGGCTTGGACACGAACGCGAGCACCGCGCCGCTCGAGGGCTCGAGCGCCACCACCGCGCCGCGCCGGTCGCCGAGCGCCTGCTCGGCCACCTGCTGCAGCCGGAGGTCGAGCGTCAGAGCGAGGTTGTTGCCCGGCTGCGACGGCGTGCGCGACAGCGTGCGGATGCCGCGCCCGGCGGCATCGATCTCGACGTGCTCGAAGCCGGTTGTGCCGTGGAGCTCGTTCTGGTAGCTCGCCTCGACGCCGGCCTTGCCGATGACGTCGGTACCGCGGTAGTTCGCGTCGACACCCTCCTCCTCGAGGCGTGCCTGGTCGGCCTGGTTGATGCGGCCCATGTAGCCGAGCACGTGCGCGGCGGTGTCGTCGTACGGGTACTGCCGGAACAGGCGCGCCTTGATCTCGACGATGCCGTTGTAGCGATAGCGGTTGGCGGCGAATTTGGCGACTTCCTCGTCCGACAGACGGGTGCGGATGGGAAGGCTCTCGGCGTTGCGCGTCTCGGCAAGGAGCTTCTTGAAGCGGGCGCGGTCGCGCGACGAGACCTCGACCAGCTCCCCGACCTCGTCGATCGTGCGCTCGATGCTCCTCGCCTTGCGCGGGAAGATCTCGAGCGTGTAGCCCGAGTAGTTGCGCGCCAACACGATGCCGTTGCGGTCGAGGATCAGGCCCCGGTTGGGCGGGATCGGCACGATCGAGATGCGGTTGTCCTCGGCCCTCGAGGCGTAGTGGTCGTGCTGGATCACCTGCAGGAAGATGAAGCGCGCCGCGAGCAGGCCGAAGCCGATCAGCACCAGCACGCCCGCGACGCCGATGCGCAGGTGGAATTGCGCAAGTTCCCGCTCGTAATTTCGAAGTTCCGCCATGCGTCTAGATGGTTTGTTCGCGCTCCAGCCGCCGCTGCGGCAAGACCAAAAGCCAGCTCACCATCGGCCACAGCAGCGCGCCGGCGAGCGGGCTCACGTAGATCGCCCAGCCTGGAAACGGGTCTCCGGCGACGATGCGAACGACCAGCACGAGCGTCTGCGCGAGCGCGAGGATGAGCGCCACGTGACCCGCCTGCAGCATGGGGCCGAACCACAGGATGCGCCGCGACAGCCAGATCGAGATGAAGGCGAGCGCCGAATAGGCGAGCGCGTGCTGGCCGAGCAGCACGCCGTTGCCGGCGTCGACCAGCAGGCCCACGCCCCAGGCCACCCCCAGGCCGACCAGGCGCGGCTGGCGCACGCACCAGAAGGTGAGGACCAGCGCGACGAAGTCGGGCACCAGCCGCAGGTCCTTCCAGGGCAGGAAATTGAGGAGCAGCGCGATGGCGAACGAGGCCGCGACCGTGCTGACTCGAGCCGGCCGAAGGATGTGCTCGGACTTGCCTCCTAGCGCCATCACCCGTCTCTTTCTTTCGCCCGCGCGCGGCGCGCCTTGTCCGAGCGGCGCTCCTTGCCCGACTGCGCTTCCTCGGGCCGCGGCGGCCGCGCGGTCTCGTCGGACAGCACGAGGACGAAGCGTCCGCGATCGACCCCCGCCGCCGGCCGGCAGATCACGCGGGCAAAGCTATGTTCCGCATCCCGCTCGATCCTCACTACCGTGGCCACGGGTAGTCCGGCCGGGTAGATGCCGTCGATGCCGGAGGTGACCAGGCGGTCGCCGTTCTGGATCTCGGCGTTGCCGGCCGTGAACCGCAGCTCGAGCATGCCCGAGGGCCCGGCGCCGAAGGCAATCGCGCGCAGACCGTTGCGCACCACCTGGACCGGGACCACATGGTCCTGGTCGGTGATCAGCGTGACTTCGGAAACGAGCGGATGGACCCTCGTCACCTGGCCGACCACGCCGGCTTCGTCGGCCACCGGGCTGCCCGGCTTCACACCCTGCCGCTCGCCGAGATTGATGAAGATCTTGTGCGAATACGGGTCTCGTCCGGCGTAGAGGATTTCCGCCGGGGTCGACTTCACCTCGAGCTTTTCTGCCGCCCCGATCAGGCGCCGCAGCTGGGCAGCCTCGGCCTCGGCCGTCTCATAGCGCTGCGCGGCCTGCGAGAGCGCGAGGTTCTTCGCCCGCAGGGTGGCGTTATCCTCGAAAAGCTGCGCCTGGGTGGAGAAGTAGTCGCCCACCGTGCGCAGGAAATCGATCGGCGCGGTGGCCGCGCGCTGCAGCGGGTAGGCCGCGAGCGCCAGCACGCTCCTCAGGCCCTCGGCATAGCGAAAGCGCGCATCGAGCACGAGCAGGGCGAGCGACAGGGACGCGAAGAAAAACAGCCTGACAAGCGGCGCGGGCCCTCGCTTGAAGAAAGGTGGCGGGGTGTGTTCCATCCCAGGCGAGGTACGGGGGCCCCCTTATCCCCCGTCGGGCCCTTAGTCGTTGGTGAAGATCGGGCCGAAGTGCTCCATCTTCTCGAGCGCCTTGCCCGAGCCGCGCACGACGCAGGTCAGGGGATCGTCGGCGACGATGACCGGCAAGCCCGTCTCCTCCATCAGCAGCCGGTCGATATCGCGCAGCAGCGCGCCCCCGCCGGTGAGCACCATGCCCTTCTCGGCGATGTCGGCGCCGAGCTCAGGCGGGGTCTGCTCGAGCGCGGACTTGACCGCCGAGACGATCTGGTTGAGAGGCTCGGTGAGCGCCTCGAGGATCTCGTTCGACGAGATGGTGAAGCTGCGCGGGATGCCTTCGGCGAGGTTGCGGCCTTTCACTTCCATCTCGCGCACTTCCGAGCCCGGGAAGGCCGAGCCGATCTCCTTCTTGATGAGCTCGGCGGTGGTCTCGCCGATCAGCATGCCGTAATTGCGGCGGATGTAGTTGATGATCGCCTCGTCGAACTTGTCGCCGCCGACGCGCACCGAACCCGAGT
>Ga0137394_10003777_pt1 | contig 11429 bp, 19 predicted proteins | sample czobulk116metaG_FD_108278 | JGI IMG/M metagenome (GOLD analysis project Ga0137394, IMG submission 108278) | Vadose zone soil microbial communities from Angelo Coast Range Reserve, California, USA - czobulk1.16 metaG | ecosystem: Environmental > Terrestrial > Soil > Vadose zone | place: USA... | reverse complement strand
ATCCTCGTGAAAAGGGAGACAAGGCGGTCTGAGAGGGCTCGAGAGGTGCAGATAATTACGCTCAGTAAGTGGTCAGCTGTTCAGCGAACCGCATGGATGAGTTTTTTATAATAATGGAAGATGGCGGAGTATGAAGTAACGGCTGTTTCCGAGCCGAGTCGAGCAATCTCAATGCGTCTTCAGCGCTTCAGCCTCTTATCTTACATCTTGGTGCTATGGCTACACTGTTGAATATCCCCCCGCTCCCCCACGACTTCAAGTTCCGAATTCTCATTATTGGAAGGGCAAATGCAGGGATGACATCGATTCTACGGAAAGTTTGTGACACAACGGACAGTCCAGAGATCTACAGGCTTGGTCAAGGGGGAATTCGCGAGAGGGTACGTTATCGTTCCTAGTGGCTACTTTCGATCTCAAAATCTAGCCAGGTTCAACTCGGTCCTTCAATGGAGGTTAGACAGGCTTATATTTGTCCGTGATGGCTGATCGTGAGCGTCCTGTCTGTGCAGCGCGGCATGCATGACATCGATGACGAACTCGTCTTCGCAAATCACAATGGATATATTTTCCACGATTCCCGTGGATTTGAATCCGGCTCTCACGAAGAACTGAAGATTGTACAAGATTTTGTCTATCGTAGGTCGCAGGAGAGGCGATTGAAGGATAGATTGCATGCGATATGGTTTGTCCGTCAGGGTGTCTACAGTTGCAGCGTTGTGACGTTTGCTTTCCAGGTACTGCATTCCGATGGACAATGATCGGCCATCGTTAGATCTAAGATATTTATACGAGGTTTGCCCGGATGAGAATGGTACGTCCGGACACAACTTGATGGACATGGGATTCACATCAGGGTTTTTTTAAGTTCCTGTGATCGCGGTATTCACAAAATATGATCAGTTCAAGATCGACGTCGAGATGAGGGTGGAGGATTGGGGTTATCCCCCTGACCACCTCAGCATCGAGATGGAAAAAATTTTCAAACAGCAGTATCTGTCCTACTTGAAGAAAGATACACCCTTTGTACGATTGGAGCGTGAGGACTTTGTTAACCAGCCAGCACGTATTACGCTAATTTCTGTCCTGCAGGAATGCACAAGCCAGGCCAACGATGTACTGAACTTATCGAAAAGACTGCAGACGCGCTTTCTGGCGGCGTCGTTGCTCTCATGCTCCTGGCTGTGCAGAAGTATAATCTGGAGCTGAACATAAACCAGGCCGTTAAATGGTAGGTTCCTATATATTGTGGGACGATGATGAGAGGAGCGTACTCCCGTTACAGGGCCCATTCTGCATTTGATCACGGGAGTGGAACCACGGAAAGAATGGTCAAGATATGCATGCTAGCATTTCCATCGATTTGGGTAAGTTGGATAACCGTGGTTCTGATTGGCCTCTTGCTGAACGAAGATGATTGCCTAGTATTTCGTCAGTCTGCCATTGCTTATTTTGTCACAATGTTCTGAATAACTATTCTACGCACTCACCGCGTACACTCTCTATTCTTTCCGTGTTCTAACTTGTTCCTCCTTATGCGCTCTCCAGGAAGTGAGCGCCCCTTACTCGCTTCCTCTTGTTCTGTGTTTTGACTTTGGCTTTCCCTCTGCCCTCTTCAGGAAGTGAGTGCCCCTCGCTCACTTTCCTTCTGTGCCCTCACTTGTCCCCTCTCTGCGCTCTCCAGCAAGTAAGTGCCCCTTGCCCGCCACTCTTTCCGTATCCTAATTTATCCCTCGCTTGCCCTCTCCAGAGGGTGAGTGCCCCTCGCACAGCTCGCTTTGTTCCCGTGACGTGACTTCATCCTCCCGCTGCTCTCCTCAGGACGTGAGTGCCCCTTGCTCGCTCACTTCGTTGCCGTGTCCTTAGTTGTACCTCCCTCTACCTCTCCAGAATGTGAGTGTCCCGCATTCGCGCCTCTTTCCGTGTGCTGACTTGTCCTTCCCTCTGCGCTATCTAGACAGTAAGTGCCTCTCGCTCGCTCGCCTTCTCTCGTTGTCCTGACTTGTCCCTCCCTCTGTGCCCTTTAGTTCGTAAGTGCCAATACTTTCCCTATTTCTTTCTTTCCGTGTCTTGACCTGTCTCCCTCTGCGGTCTCCAGTTCGTGAGTGCCCCCCACTCGTTCGCCTTATTTCCGTGACCTGACCTGACCCTCCCACTTCGCCCTCTAGAGAGTGAGTGCCCCTCACTCTGCTCGCTTTGTTTTCTGTCTTGACCTGTCCACCCCCTTGCCACGTTCTTCAGGAAGTGAGTGCCCCTTGCTCGCTCGCTTACCTTCCTTGTTCTGACTTGTCCCTCTCTCTGTGCTCTCCAGTTCGTGAGTTGCACTCGCTCGATTTCTTTCTTTCCCTGTCCTGATTGTCTCCCCCCTCGCTCTCCAGCTCGTGAGTGCATTTCCCTCGCTCGCCTTGTTAATTCTGACTTGTCTCCGCCTCTGCACCCTCCAGGGAGTGAGTGCCCCTCGCTCCGCTCGCTTTGTTCACGTATCTTGACTTGTCTCTTTGTGCGCTTTCCAGGAAGTGAGTGCCCCTCCCGTACTCGCTCGCTTTGATTTCGTGTCCTGACTTGTTCCCTCTGCCATTCCCAGTTTGTGAGTGCCTTCTGCTCGCTCGCTTTCTTTCCACTCGCCCTCTTGCTTGTTTTCGTGGTCCTGACTCGTTCCTCCCCTGCGCTGCCCAGGAAGTGAGTGCTCCTTGCTCGCTCACTTTGTTTCCGTGTCCTAACTTATACCTCTCTCTACCCTCTCCAGAAAGTGAGTGCCTCGGATCCGTGCCTCTTTCTGGGTCCTGACTTGTCCCTCCCTCTGCGCTCTCCAGTTTGTGAGTGTCCCTCGCTTGCTCGTTTTCTTTCTGTGTCCTGACTTGTGCACCGCCCTGGGCTCTCCAGTTCGTGAGTGGCCCTCACTCTGTTCGCTTTTTTTTCCGTATCTTGACTTGTCACACACTCTGCCCTTTCTAGAGAGTGAGTAACCCTCGCTCGCCTCTCTTTCCATGTCATAACTCGTACCGTCCTCTGTCCTCTCCAGAGAGTGAGTGCCCCTCGCTCCGCTCGCTTTGTTCCTGTGTCATGACTTGTCCCCCCCTCTGCGCTTTCCAGGAAGTGAGTGCCTCTCGTTTACTCGCTCGCTTCGTTTCCATGTCCTGACTTCTCCCTCCCTCTACCCTCTCCAGGAAGTGAGTGTCCTTCACTCGCCTCTCTTTCCGTGTCATGACCTGTCCTGCCCTCTGTGCTCTCTAGGAAGTGAGTGCCCCTCGCTCGCTCGCTTTATCTTCACGTCTGACTTGTCCCTTCCTCCATCCTCTCCAGGAAGTAAGTGGCCCTCACACACTTCTCTTTCCATGTCCTGACTCTCCGTCTCTCCTCTCCAGTATGTGAGTAACCCTCGCTTTGTCACTTTATTTTCGTGTCCTGACTTGGCCCTCCCTCGCCTTCTCCAGATCGTGAGTGCCCCTCGCTTGCGCGTTTTCCTTCCGTGACCTGGAGCTGTCCTTTCCCTCTACCCTCTCTAGGACGTGAGTTCCCGTGCCCCTCGCTCGCTCGTTTCGTTTTGATGTCCTGACTTACCCCTCTGCGCTCTCTAGTTCGTGAGTGCCCGCCGCCCGCCCACTTTGTTTTTGTGTAATGACTTGTTTCTCCCTCTCCGCTCTCCAGGAAGTGAGTGCGCCTCGCTCGCTCAACTTGTTTCCATGTCCTGACATGTCCCTCTCTCTACCCTCTCCAGTTTGTGAGTGCCCCTCACTCGCCTTTTTCGCGTCCTGACGTGTGCTTCCTTCTCTCTCCAGGGTGTGAGTGCTCTTCGGTCTCGCTTCTTCGGTCTCGCTTTCCTTCACTGTACTGACTTGTTTCTCTGCACTTTCCAGGAAGTGAGTGCCCCTCACTTGCTCGCTTCCTTCTTTTCCTGTCCTGACTTGTGCTTCCACGTGCCCTCTTCAGTTCGTGAGTGCCTTTCGCTCGCTCGCTCGCTCGCTTCCTTCCGTATCCTGAGCTGTCCCTCCAGAACGTGAGTGTCACTGCCTCTCGCTCGCTCGTTTATTTTAGTGCTCTGACTTGCCACTCTGCACTCTCCAGTTTGTGAGTTCCCCTCGGTCGCTTTCTTTCTTTTTAATGACTTGTTCCTCCCCACACGCTTTCCAGGAAGTGAGTGCCCCCCGCTCGCTCGCTTTCTTTCCGTGTCCTGGCTGATTCCCCGCTCTGCGCTCTTCAGAGGGTGAGTGCACCCCGCTTTCTTGCTTTCTTTTCATGTCCCGACATGTCCCTTTCTCTGCCCTCTCTAGTTTGTAAGTTGCCCCTTCCCCACTCCCCCTCTTTATGTGCCTGACTTGTCTCCGCTTCTTTGCTTCCCAGAGAGTGAGTGCCCCTCGTTCGTTCGCTTTCTTTTTGTCCTGAGTTGTTCCTCCCTCTACCCTCTCCAGAGTGTGAGTGCTCCTTCCTTCCTTCCTTTCTTTCTATCGATGTCCTGGCTCACCCTCCCATGCCCCACTCACTCTCCAGGCCGTGCGTACTACTCGATTACTAGCTTTCGATGTACTGAGTTGTCCCTCCCCCTCTATTCGCCAGCAAGTGAGTCCTTCTATTTTTTTTTGCATGCTGTATTCTCACCTGTTTCCTTTCTCTCCCTTGCAGCCATTATACTTCAAACTAACATCATATGTTTACGATGTATCGTTTTTATCTTATAGTGTTAGCTTTGCTTTACTTACAACCCTTCAGCAACCCCTCTCCATACCTCCTAATTATCCACATCACGCGTTGATTGGTACGTGTTTTCCGCCAGCCCTTGCAAATTCTGACATCCAATATAGTGATAACTGTCATTTTGGAGCGCGCATGCCTTCTCTTTGCCTCAAACCTTAATCCGGAAACTAGAGATGAGGCTTTGAATAGGTCACTTTCTGAATTCCTGTCTTCTGACATTCATAATGTGGTCATAAATCAGTTCCCCGCTCCTCCCGCTGAATATTCTATCCCCCAATTTACAGAGTTTATCCTTAGCCATCGTCTCTGATTTTGCTTGTTGTCGTTTATCGTTTCGTTTTTCAAAATATGTTTTGACTCTGTTCCAGTGTGATAGTACCCAGCTACACACACCCATTTGCCGTCGCGCGCCCAAAATATATGGTTGCCCCCCCCAGGCGAACTGTAGTCTGTAGCCCGCGCTTGTGTGATATTACACGTCGGGGCGTAGAGCGGTGCGCCTGGGTCCAGTGCGGACCAGAGAAGCGCTCAGAGAACCACTCGGTGAATGGTAGCACACTTGAAATTGTGCCCTTGCCTACAGTTATCGAGTCTTCCCACTCTGCTCGCCATCAATGCTTATCATCAACATCGACATTCGTCAAATTTGCATCAAAGCCTGTGTCTTGCCGGGGTTTTTCTGCTTCTGGGCACTGCAGGACCTTCCAAGGCTCTCAGGCTGAACCAGCCCTTCTGCTTCGAACTCAACTAGCAGTCAAGCTAGTCAAGTACTGTGGGCGTAGTACGTGATTGGATGGCGATATGCGCAGCCGGGCCGGAGTTCGGAAGGAGTTTAGCGCCACTGAGGACAGATTCATCTATTTCCTCTTACTCTCTTTCCACCTTCATGACCCAAACCACGTTGCTTCAATACGAAGCTCCATGTACGTATTTACATTGTGAGATCTGCAGCATAGATAACCCTCCCCAAGGGCCCGTCCACGCGATTGACTGGTGCAAGTCGCCAGCGCCAGGGCAGCAACTGCGCCCACGCTCCGCGTTCCGGCTCGCCATCGCATCCTTCACGGAGGACTTCCGCAACCGGATCGCCGTAGTCGGCCTGCAAGATGACCGTGTCCTGGTGGAGGACGATTACGGCGACTACCCCGACTTTGTGACGCTCGTCGAGGTCAACCACGGGTACCCCGCAACGGCACTGCAATGGCAACCAAGCACTGCGTCGAGCTTTGCGTGGTCACAGAAGGCGCCGATGACGGAACTCCTAGCGACAACGGGCGATTCGCTGCGCGTGTTTGAATATACGAGCGACGCGCCCATCGCGTCCTCTTCCTTCGTCGGGAGACAGGCGACTTCGGGCGGACATCGGTTGTCTCTGAAGGCGGCGCTTTCCGGGGTAAGCTCCTCCCTCGCGTTCTTTCCCCCTTACGCAGAGCTCCTAACACGCAGGGTGGTGTTCCCTCCACAGCAATCTAAGATACAGGGCCAAAGCGGCGGGGCGCCGCTCACCAACTTTTCATGGAACGAGAAGATGCCGAGCCTCGTGGTTACGTCCTCGATCGATACGACATGCACGGTTTGGAACTTAGACACATCGACTGCCGTGACGCAGCTGATCGCGCACGACCGCGAGGTATACGACGTCGCGTGGTTGCCTAACTCGACGGACATCTTCGTCTCGGTTGGCGCGGACGGCTCGCTGCGCGCCTTCGACCTGCGGAGCCTTGAGCACAGCACGATCCTCTATGAGACCCCCCCGCCGAAGAACCAGCTGCCGACCGGCCGGCCGCCATCGTCGCCGCTGCTGCGCATCGCGTTCAACCCGAGTGACCCCAATTACATGAGCACGTTCCACCAGGACGGCACGGATGTCCAGATCCTCGATATGCGGAGCCCCGGTGCCCCCGTGATGGAACTACGCGCACATCGGGCACCCATCAACGCGGCGGGGTGGAGCTCGACCGAAAGCGGGCTGGTCGCGACCGCAGGTGGGTGGTTCCTTAGTTTTTTCTTCTTTCCGTGTGACGGTTTCTGATTCGGGCCACTCCGCATGCAGCGGACGACTGTCAATTACTGCTATGGGACATCTCTCCTCATGCTCCCGCGCCTGCGGCTTCTCCACGTAATGCGAGCTCTAGGCTGAGCTCTCCGAGGCCGACAGATGGGAAGAAGCGTGTAATTGCGGACCCAATAATGGCGTACTTGGCACAGAGCGAAATTACGAATTTGGCGTGGTCCCCGCAAATCGCGCCCATGACGATGAACACGGGACACTCGACACCTGCCGGAGAGTGGATCGCGGTCGTCATGGGCAAATCGATCAAAGCGCTAAAAGTATGAGCGTGCTTTGTGAGCGAGGTTGGTTATGTTATGTGTCTCCTGTGCGATCCTGCTGTGATCCTGCTGTATTACTCTGTGCTTGCGAATATACGATGTTCGATTTTCGCTCTGGAGCTGGATGTGAGCAGAGTCGATATTACGGCACAGCCTGGCCATCAAATATGTCCTTCGAACAGTCATGCAGTCGTGAGGCCGTTAATACTTGAAGCTTGAAGCTTGAAGGCCCTTGATTAGCTGCTCATTGGATGCGTGTGATCGAGGCAGATATCAGATATTAGGTCAATCTTTCTCTAATTGTACGTCATGCTGCTCGTGATTTGGACGGCTATCAGGGGAAGCGGACGTTTAGCAAATTCTTGCTGCTTCACCGACAGTAAAATGTCAAAATGTCAACGTTAACATGTCAACCCAGAACCCGGGGTCCAAGTGTAAAAAGGGCTTCCGCGACACGATATCACGGACGAAGTTTATTGTCTCTACATATGATAGGTTTTCCCTTCGCTGTTACATCTGTGTTCCATTTCAAATTTTCACATCGATCATTGAGCAGATGTACGCAGAACACGTGGTATAAAATAGGAATTTAAATAAAGTATTAATAGGTTATGTCAAGCCTTATCTAAGCTTTATCGTTCAACGTCTAAATGTGATTAGTGGTTACCGACCATCATTTAATTATAACTTGAACTATTGCAGCAACTCACTTCCCAACTTTGCGGCGGTTGTTAGCAACCTGAACCACACAGTCACGGTGGCATCAGTACAGCACTACATAGTATGACAGCCCCGCTCGTCAACGTACGGGTACGTTATCTCTACTTGTGCTCCCAATCCCCGACTTCCATACAGTCTCACCGTCATTAGCCGGGTAGGTTCTAGGTTCGGGATTCTGTCACCAGTTCTATTCCTTTTGATGGAACTCAATGGATACGACACTGAATATCCACTCAAGATGGTATATGAGCCTGCCTCTGCCAGTGCTGGGCGTCGTCTTCTCTCGTCCTTGCTGCTGGCTGTTTCCCCGTTCTTCACCCCAGCCGCTAAACTCTTTGAGCTATCCTCGTCTCTGTTTTCGGCAAGCAGTAGCACGCAATAACTGTCAAGATGGCCTTCAATGGTGCCCCAGTAAACGGTGTCTCCGACAAGAGGTCTTCCGACTCCAAGGCTTTGCTCTCCGACGAGAAGCAAGGTGTTTTCCACGCCGATGTAGAAGTGAACGACGTCAACAGTATCGCAGATCAGGACACCCCGCCACAGTCACAGTCGTGGTTCGCTCGAAACCGCAGTCTCGTTCGCCGCGTGAAGCTTTGTGCCCTCGCCGCCCTCATCCTCGCATGGTGGATCTCGGCCACCATCCTCCGCGCGACGCGCCACCGGTGGATCGTGCAGACCTTCTTCGCCTGGTCATTCATTTCCATTATTGCCTTCCGCTTTATCCCCACTTCGGTCATCACGCGTCCCGTCGAGGCGGTCTGGGTTCCTCTCATCCAGAGACCCTTCTTTGCCCTCCCAAGATATGCCCGGTACGGCATGGGCTGGCTCGCGCTCATCACTATCATCCTGGGTTCCGCGTTCGGTTTCAAAATTGAAGATGTAAGTTTGTCGTGGTTTTTTTTCAGGACACGTTTTGTGCATGCATCCGTGTTTGGTCCTTTCGTCGTCCACTTACTGAGCCGTGGTTGCTAACCAGGGCACGAATTATCTTGATCGCGCAATCTCCGTGCTCGGTCTGGTCGTATACCAGTTTGGCTTTTGGGCGACGTCCAGACACAGGTCCCACATCCAATGGCAAACTGTCATTGTTGGCCTGTTCATGCAGCAGGCGATCGCGCTTTTCGTGCTCAAGTCAGGTGCTAGCTTTCACATATTCAAGTGGCTTGCAACCCTTGCATCCGATTTCTCCAGCAACGGTCACGCTGGCGGTGCCTTTTTCTTCGATCAGGAGACCGTCGACACGAAGCAGTGGATCTTCGTCAATGTGGTACGTCACATACAAATAGCAATAGAAGAAGATAACAATGTGTTTCTTCCGCCCGCCGCGATAGCTCCCAACCCTCATTTTCTTCATTGCCTTTGTGGAAATGCTTTATTATCTCGGCGTTATGCAGTGGGTCATCAAGCACTCTGCTTGGTTCTTCTTCAAGACTATGAATATATCTGGTGCTGAAGCTGTCGCCGCTGCTGCGTCGCCATTCGTCGGTCAGGGTGAATCGGCTTGTTTGGTGAGACCATACGTCGGCGTCATGACCGAGTCGGAAATCCATCTTGTCATGACATCCGGTAGGCTTTCCATGTGCGAGAATGTTATTACCATTATGGACTAAAATGGAACCATTCAAGGATTTTCTACTATCGCTGGCACCATATTGAGCATATACATCGGCTTGGGCGTGCCTGCTCAGAATCTCATCACGGCTTCTGTGATGAGTATCCCTGCGTCCATCGCTATCAGCAAGGTCCGGATTCCAGAAACGGACGAGCCAGTCACACGAGGTCGCGTTGTTGTCGATCGTGGCGAGGCAGACGCCAAGAACGCTCCCGTCAATGCTCTGCATGCTTTCGCCAAGGGTTCCGTTTTCGGTCTCGTCATGGTAGGCCAGGTCATCTGCGTCGTGATCGCAGTTTTGTCGCTCGCCGAGATGATCAATGGTCTGCTCACGTGGATCGGTCGTGGATTCGGCATCCACCAACTTACGCTACAGCTCGTCCTACGTTACATCTTCTATCCTATCACTTTCCTCCTCGGTACGTGACATGCCTTCAAGTTGTTCTACTCAGCTCCTCAGCTCGCATCTGACGACGAAATCGACACTCCTGGCATGTTGCAGGTGTGCCCCGCTCCGAGATCCTTCGCATCTCTGAGCTCCTCGCGACCAAACTGATCGAGAATGAGTTTGTGGCGTACATCCAACTGGAGAAGCTGATGGCCTCAGAGGACGCGCTGTCAAAGCGTGGGTTCACGATCGCGTCGTATGCGCTTTGCGGGTTTGCGAACCTCAGCTCGCTTGGCATCCAGATAGGCGTGCTGACGGCGCTCGCGCCGTCGCGCAATCGTCTGATCGCCCGAATCGGCCTTAGTGCAATGATCTCTGGATTTATTTCGACCTTACAGGCTGCTGCCATAGCGTGCGTGTTTCTTTCTTCCATAATCTCTGCTCCGCCTATCCATCTGCGAGTGCTAAACTGATCATTGATCCATCTTTTCGTCTCTCTTTCACTTGCTGTATATAGCGGCATGCTCGTATGATGCAGACCTTTTTGTAGCGGACAGGGACGATTGCCCGATGCATATCATGTTTATGACAACTCACTTCATCGGAGCTTTTCAAAGTTCGTACCTTGCTGTTTCCTTTCCATTCAAATCATGAATGTACGTACGACTGTTATTGTGAATGAAATGCCTGGGGAGATGACCAGCCTCAGGTGTAGTATCTTGTTGATCAAACGATGTCGTACATATACGCCTTGTGTGAATATCGATCAATTGCTGTCTCTCTGTACAGTATAGAAGGCCTGTAAATCACCTACCTTACCAGCGTGGCCGAACCCTCCCTTTTATCCGCTCGTCAATTTATGGGAACGCTACGCGTCGTGGCGATATGCGGATCCAATTGAACCACTTATTGGCGTATGGAGGCACGAGCGCAGGAAGGGCGGAGTCTTAGTATCGGCGCGTGACAGTTACGGCAGCCACGTCCTTTCCTCCTCCCCCCTCCACGAACGAGCAGCAGCGCCTGCCGAGGCTGCACACACTCGTCCCTCTCGTTTGATTTCTCCCAGCCCTCCACACCTTTTTCTCATCGCCACCTGCACAGCCTCAGTCCGCGCAGGTCGTGACCAATTGCAGCACCAGAGGCACCATGTCACAGGTTTGTCATTCGCCCACCCCGCCCAGGCGGCCCCTCGCACCTCTGCAATAGGTGCCCTGCCGGGCAGGAGAGCCTTAGGGCTTTCGCCCATTGTATTTCTTCGCATACTTAGCTCCCAGGCCTCATACCTTTCCCCCTCCTCTTTCATAACAACAGTGGCCCTACGGTACACGCAAACTAATACGAAGAGTCTAGAATCAGAAGACCCTGGACGTGTAACGAGGTGGAGCAGATTGTATTGAAGGTCAATTGAATTTGAATTCCTGACATTTTGATAGAATCCGAAGGAACGAATCAACAGTCTCTTCTTCCTCTCTCCCCCCCCTCTCTCATCTCCCCTCTAAATCTATATCAAAGACATGAAGAACTCAAATGGTACCTTCATAAATGGCGGAAGACTTAGAAGGCGCGGAATTGGGGCCATTCGAATTTAAGACTAGTAACACCGTCGTATGTGTCATCTTTTCCCCCCTCCCTTTCTCCTCCTCCTCCGAGTCGGTCACCGCGCTCTCTCATACTCACTTCCTCGATTGT
>Ga0137394_10003776_pt1 | contig 11429 bp, 7 predicted proteins | sample czobulk116metaG_FD_108278 | JGI IMG/M metagenome (GOLD analysis project Ga0137394, IMG submission 108278) | Vadose zone soil microbial communities from Angelo Coast Range Reserve, California, USA - czobulk1.16 metaG | ecosystem: Environmental > Terrestrial > Soil > Vadose zone | place: USA... | reverse complement strand
GTCGAGGACAGCCATGCCGTGCCGTTGGTGAGAGTGCCGGTGTTAGCATGTCCGGTAGCGTCGGCAGTCACCAACCCGCTGCCTTCATCGAAACGGTAGTAGGCGACAAGGCCCGGTTCCGTCCCGGCGAGCGAAGCGCTGATACTTTGACCGATCTCGGTGCTCGTCCGCACCGTGTTCCAGATGCGCAATTCGTCCATTTGCCCTTTGAAAAAGTTGCAGTTGCACGCCGAGCCTTGCCTGCCGATGTAGAGCGGCGACCCGCTCTGGTAGAGCGTCCCCGGTCGCGCGACAGTTCTGTCCAGGACACCATTGATATAGAAATTCTTATACGTGCCGTCATAGGTCACAGCCACGTGGGTCCATGCATTCAACGGCACGGTGGAGCTCGAAGCGTCCCATGCGCCGGCGGCCCAGAAACCTATCGTCCTCGCATTGCAGTTGCCCAGCCCGTCGTACCCAACCTGAAAGATGTAATCGCTGTTGCCGCCGCCGTCGCCGCGCGAGATAATGGTGTTGCATCTCGCTTCCTGCGGGAAAACCCACGCCTCGAACGTAAGCGTGGTTGTTAATGTAAGGCTCGCGCTGGAGGCCACCACGTGATCGTCAATGCCATCGAAGCTCAGCGCGGAACCGGCACCGGGAGTTTGGGCCTGCGCTAGCGGCAGTAGGGTGAACAAACAGAGTCCAAACAGGTATTTTTTCATAACGAAGGTCTCCTCACGATCCGGTCGCGCTCTTCACCGAAAAGAAAACGAAAAAGCCAAAACAGTTGGAATGGGATTGCTGCAGACCAACGGACCAAAACATTTCATGAGATTGTAATTCCCGACACTATCTGAATTCCGCGGAATCCATTCAGATTTGGAGGCGCTCATCCCTCCTTAGCATTACCCACGGGGTGACTGGAGTATGGCAAAACGGTTAGTCCTTGGCAATATGAATCGGGGCAAGCTCGTCGGTTCGGTGAATCGCCAAAGGTCCCCAATCACGTCCTTCGTTCGGAACGAAATGGGAATGCGGAAACCGTTAGTGAAGTCGTTGCCGCGGGTGGCCAGAGTCTGTATGTTAGTGATATGAAACTGGCTGAAATTGAACAAAACGCGCTGGCCTTGCCTGAGCGGGAGCGCGCCCGCCTGGCAGCCAGGCTTTTGGAAACGCTGCCACCGCCAGGCATGGATGTGTCCGATAAAGAAATAGACCAACGCGAGCGAGAGCTGGAATCCGGTCAGGTGGAGGCGATCTCTCACGAAGAGTGTGTGCGGCAGGTCCAGCAAGACCGCGGCGGATGAACGTAAGCTTACCACCCGGGAGAGCTCTACAGAAGAACGCAAAAGACGCAAAGTTATGATCCTTTGCGATGTTTGCGGCCTTCTGTAGATGTCGGGTCGTCGCTCCTCTGTTCTCTCGGTTGCCTCCCACGACACGCCCCCGCCGCGGTAAATTGCGGATTCGACGCGTTCGACCTTGACCTCTATATTGTCCTGCCTAGCATCGCGCGGCGATCCAGACTGATGAATGCAATTTTAGCTCTCGAAGACGGCACCACGTTCCATGGCCAGGGATTTGGCGCGCGCGGCTCCGCGTGCGGCGAGGTCTGTTTCAATACGTCAATGACCGGCTACCAGGAAATCCTGACCGATCCCTCCTACAAAGGCCAGATCGTGGCGATGACCTATCCGCTCATTGGCAATTACGGTGTTAACTCCCAGGACGTCGAGTCCTGGCGTCCGCACGTGGCTGGTTTCGTGATTCGCGAACTCTCGCCGGTGGTCAGCAACTGGCGCGCAGATTATTCGCTCGGTGAATACCTCGAACGCAACGGCATTCCGGGGATCCAAGGCATCGATACTCGATCTCTGACAAAAAAGTTACGCGTGCGAGGCGCTTTGAAGGGATTCATCTCCACTGAAGATATCTCCGATGCCGAAGCGGTGGCTCGGGCCGCCAAATGGCCGGGATTGGTCGGAATCGATTACGTCAAGGAAGTGACTCATAAGGAAGCGTTCTTGTGGGACGAAAAAGATGCCGAGAGCGCAAATTTCAAGCTGGTTCACGGCAGTGGAAAAGCTGATGCGCGAAATGTCCGCGATCCGCTCCCGGCAGCAGATATTCCGATCGTGGCCTACGATTTCGGGATGAAATACAATATCCTCCGTCGCCTGCGGCAGCACGGTTTCAAGGTGCAGGTGGTTCCCGCGACCACCTCGGCGGAAGAGGCCCTGAAGAGCAAACCGGCCGGAATCTTTCTCTCCAACGGGCCAGGCGACCCAGCCGCGCTCGGCTATGCAGTCAAGGCGGTTTCAGACCTCGTTAAATGCGACATTCCGATTTTTGGAATCTGTCTGGGCCATCAGATCCTTGGCCAGGCGCTTGGCGGAAAAACTTTCAAGCTCAAGTTTGGCCATCGTGGCGGCAATCAGCCGGTAAAAGATCTCGATAGCGGGCGAGTCGAAATCACCTCGCAGAATCATGGCTTTGCTGTTGATCCCAAATCTCTCCCCTCCGATGTGCATGTCGACCGAATCAATTTGAACGACCAGACGGTGGAGGGCTTTCGGCATAAGAAAAAGCCGATCTTTTGCGTCCAGTACCATCCCGAGGCGTCGCCCGGTCCGCATGATTCGAACCCGCTTTTCGCCAAATTTCGGGAGTTGATCAAGAAACAGTCGTGAAGATCGGAGCGCGGACACCCGGATCAGGAACTTCAGTCATCGCGGACAGGCTGTCCGCGCTCCGTTCGCGTGACTTTCGTAAAGGCCTACGAAACCGTTTGACTTGAAGGGCTTCGCCATCATAATCGCTCTTTAAATACTCTATGCCCAGACTCGTTCTTCTGAGTGAAGGGTTAACCGGCCGAACTTACGAACTGAAAGGCGACAAGACAACAGTCGGTCGCGTTTCGGATAATGCGTTCGAAATTCCGGAAGCCTCGGTCTCGAGCCATCACTGCGAATTAATGGTCCGTGGTAACGATGTCCTGGTCAAAGACCTCGGCTCCACGAACGGCACTTTCATTAATGGCGATAAGATTGAGGAGGGGCTCCTCAAACCGGGCCAAATCCTGCGAGTGGGCATGATCGAGATGCGCCTGGAAACGGGGGAACCCGCCGCGCCTGCTGCGGCGGCTGCTGCCAGTGCTGCCAACGCCAAGAAAATGCTCGAACACACGCGCGTGATTCCCCAAGGGATCAAACTCGATGAACTGGAAGGCTCGCGCCCGCTCGTTTTCGACAGCAAAGCTGGATTCGAGCGCAAGAGCAATCGTGGCACGAGGATTTTTATTATCGCAGCGGCGCTGGTTGGCGTTGCGCTGGTGGTGGTGTTGATCCTGGTGTTGATGAGGTAGCCCGCAGTTGAGGCAAATCACTCCTCTTTCAGCCAGCCGATAACATCTCTGGCCGCGTAGGTGATGATGATATCCGCTCCGGCGCGCCGCATCGCGAGCAGAGATTCCAAAGTGACGTTCTTCTCATCGATCCAACCGCGGGCCGCTGCCGCTTTGATCATGGAATATTCTGCACTGACGCTATAGGCGGCTGTGGGATAGCCGAATTGGCTTTTCACTCTGTAGATGATGTCGAGATACGCCAGCGCAGGTTTCACCATCACGATGTCCGCCCCCTCCTGGATATCGAGCGCTACTTCGCGCAATGCCTCTGCCGCGTTAGCGTGATCCATTTGGTAACCGCGCCGGTCCCCGAACTGAGGGGTCGATTCCGCCGCTTCGCGAAAGGGGCCATAAAAGGCGGATACAAACTTTGCCGCGTACGACATGATCGGCGTCTCGGGAAAGCCGCCGGTATCGAGTTGCTGGCGAATTGCTCGGACGCGCCCATCCATCATATCACTGGGCGCGACAATGTCCGCGCCGGCCTCAGCATGGCTTTGCGCTGTCTGTGCCAGAAGTTTGAGCGTCGGATCGTTGAGCACACGAACCGTGCCCGATTTTTTCTCCACAATCCCACAATGGCCGTGCGACATGTATTCGCATAAACAGACATCTGTGATCACCAGCATCTCCGGCAACTCACGCTTTAATTCGCGCACGGCCTTCTGCACGGGGCCGTTTGGCGCGTAAGCGCCCGACGCCTTTTCATCTTTGTTCTCCGGAATACCGAACAACAACAGACTGCGCACTCCGGTCCGATACGCTTGTTCGGCTTCTTTGGTCAGTTCATCCACCGAGAGTTGAAAGACTCCCGGCATCGAGGAGACGGGCTGGCGCGCTTTTTTGCCGGGGCGAACAAAGAGCGGAAGCACGAGATCGCTGGGGCTGAGGCGCGTTTCGGCCACAAGACGCCGCAGCGCTGCCGACTGGCGCAACCGCCTTGGCCGAAAGCTGGGAAATTGTCCAATCCGCTCTGGCTTCATTGCCCCCGCACTTTAGCCAAGGTAATGACTAATGTCTAAGCACGAATGACGAAGGGAATGACTAAATCCTAAGCACAAACTTGAAACCCAAGGCCGTTTGGTCATTCGAGCTTAGGCATTCCTTTCGTCATTAGGGTTTAGACATTACTCATTCCCCTAAGGTATCCGCGGCGTCACCAATCGATAATAGCGCGTTCCAGTCCCCAAGACCTCGTTCGTCACGGCCGCAATTCGGTTTGTTGGAAACGCGAGGACGTCGGCGACCTTGGTCCACGAACCTTCCAGGAGCGAATCCCGATACTGGACTGTGTATGTTCGGTTCGAAAGCGCGTTGAACTGAATCACCGCTGATCCGCCATTGGTGGCCAAAACTAACCGGTCAACCTTCAGGTAGCTCTCGATGTTTTGGGGGTCGGTCCCGGCGATGTATTCCTGCCAATTGGCCTGGCCATCGAGGTCAAAGTCGAGTTGCGCGTCGGCGGCGTTGTTAGTAGCCAGTCCATGAGCAGCCTCCCATTCGTCAGGCAGTCCATCATGATCGCTATCCTTGAGGATGGTTAACGTCACGGGGTCCAGAACCAGGCCTGGTGTGACGTTCGCAGCGTTCGTAACCACAATGCGATAAGTTCCGGCATTGCTGCTCTGAACGTTGAAGAGCGTCAGGAAACCGCTCAACTCGTCGCTCGTGTAGTTGGTGAGGATGACGGAGGATTTGCGGAGCTGATAGCCGAAAGGGCCGGGATGGCCCGAGATCATGAAACCGAAAGTCGCGTTGCCACCTTCAACCACAGTTTGGCTTAGCGGTGGAATTATGACCGATGGCGCAATGAGGACACCGAGGTTCGCCGGTGCGCTGGTGACGGCCCCGAATGAGTTCGCCACCGTAATCTGATAAGCGCCTTCGTCGGCGAGTTGCACGTTTGCGACGGACAACAACGCGTTGGTCGCATTGAGCATCTCCTGGCCGTTGAACTGCCATTGATAATGGAACGGGCCGATTCCATCGGTAGACGCCGTTAAGAGCGCGTTGGAGCCGCGCCGCACTGATTGCGAAAGTGGACTGACGTTCACGAGCAAAGGAACAACTGCAATTTGGACGGACGTGGCTGAGAGCGTTTGGAAAGGGGTGCTTACGATTGCGGTGTAACTGCCGGCCGCTGAAAAGGCCGTGCCGACAACGGTGAGTACTGAGTTGGTTGCATCGGCAATTGGCTGACCATTTTTGAGCCAGCTAATAACCCCGGCCGCCGGAAGCGGAGGCACCTGTACTTCCAGAACGAGGTCAACGCCAGTAGGTACCTGCGATCCGGGCGCAATAATTCGGGGCGCAAGTTGCGGATCGGCCACATTCGATCCGGCATCGAGTTCGTCACGGTCGAATATGCCATCGAGATCCCGATCAATGCCGAGCCGCAGGCCAGTGCCGCGGGAAACGACCGTAAACGTGAGTTCGCTTCCGGGCGCAGCGAGTGCGAGCAGTTGATCCGCCGGCAGTCGCTCTTCCTGTCGATCGGATTGAAACAAATCGAGGCTCCGATTGTAGAACCAGCCTCGGGCGAGCCCGTCCCTTAGGCCCTTTGCGATCAGGTCGACGCGGCTGGTCGAGGAGCGGGCCAATGCCAACATGGCATCGAATAAAGGCGGGCGCGCAGCGGAAGCCAACGTAAGTTGTCGTCCGACGGCTGCCGGGACCGAAAGATCCGCCGGACTGGCGGGTCCCGCGGTATCAGACCCCGAGACCGAAATCAGGAAGGCAATCAAATCGGCGGTCTCCTGGTCCTCGACGATCCTCACCCCGTTGAGAAAGCGTGTGAGCGAATCGATGCTTCCATCGTGGCCGAAACCGAATCCGGCGCGCGACTCCGCGCGTGTGGAATCCATCCCGATCTTGTCGTGCATATTGCGGAACTGCGCAATTTTGGAGCGCAACGGTCCTTCAAGTCGGAATGCCAGAGGCAAATGGTGTTCTCCATTTGGGCCGAGCGCGATGGGCTTGAAGACACCCTGCTGCACGGCTGAATCGATTCCCAAACCGGTAGGCAACGTATGACAGGTGGCGCAGAAATTCACCGGTTGGCTGAACAGGGCGAGGCCCGAAAGAGCGTTGCCGTTTGGAAGTTGAGCGCCCGCCGGGAGAACGTTTTCGCCCAGCGCCGTATGTCCAGGGAGTGGAATGTTGGTCGAAAGGGAATTGTCGAATTGGCGATAGGCATTTGGCGGGAAACGAATGCTTCCCAAAAAATCGCGCAGCTCGCGCATTTCCGTTTTGGTTAGGCCAGACGCGGACGCTTGCAGGTTCGTAAACGTTGCATTGAATGATTCGATATCGGGCCGATCACCTCGCCAGTGGAATGGCTCGTGGCCGATGATGTCCTGTAACGTTTGTGTCACCATGACCCCCTTCATCGGATGGTAGTTGTTGGTGACAAGAGTGCCCTGATGATTGACGACGGGGCTGTTCAGCGAGCCTGCAGGATTGCCGAGGTCCCATCCAAGACGGTCCATGCGGGCATCGGTGTGACACGAAGCGCACGCGGCCTGGCCCAACCCCGATGTCCGGCGCGTATCATAAAGATGTCGTCGTCCGGCGGCGGTGCTCAATGGTGTCGGATCGAAAAGCGGTACGGCGTTGATGACAGTGTTGGAGGTGGTGTCCACCACCGAAAGGCTGCAGGAGAAGCGGTTGAAGACATAGAGCCGGGCGCGCGATTCATCCAGGGCCAGGCCACATGGTCCTTCGCCGACTTCAATTGGATGCGCATCGAGGCGATTTCCCTCCGTATCGATGAGAGCAATATTTCGCGAGCCCATGCCAGCGATGTAAGCGCGTGTCCCATCGGCCGTCCATGCGATCGCACGCGGGTCGCCAATCGACTTGTCGCGCTCTTGCTGCGGTAACATACGCACCGAGTAATCAAGGTGCGGATTCAGATCCTTCAACGCTTTTGCGTGATCAAGCGGGTTAACGGTTGCGATTTTCACCCGCACAAAGACGCCATTGAGATTCGGCTCGAAGCGCACTTCATTGATCGCATCGGTGCCAATCACAGCGATGCGGCCTGAAGCAGGGTTCACGTCGAGGGCCATGCACTGATTCATCAGGCCGCTCGCATAGTTAACGGATAAATCAGTGGCGTCCACGATCGCCAGGTCGCGATCCGGCAGGTCCCAGCCAAAGACACGTTGGGTGAGCGCGGCGTTAGTGCCTGACACGAACTCCGTCCAGTCATGCAGGTTGTCATCCATCCACCGGCCAGCGTCATTCTTTCGCACGATCAAGCCAGTCGGGGGGACGAGGACGTTTGTGGGCAGAGTGGGATTAAGTGGCGGCGAGAAGTTCTCGGCCTGGTTTGGTGGGGGGTTTTGACCATTGTAGGGGCCGTTCGTGCGGCTCACCGCATTATCGAAAAACAAGAGATTGCGGAATGTGCCGCCGATAACCGTGGTTGCGTTGCCCGACTCGAAAATCGCCGCGTATACTTTGCGGCCATCCGGACTGACTGCCAATGCTTTCGGACGCTCGGCATCAATAAGCACATTGGTGATCCATAGGCGCGTCTCCGGCTCGAACACTTCCAGGATGTTCGGTTGCGCGCAGGAGACAAATGCGCGTGTTGGCGAGCCGGCAAAGACAACGTCTGCCGGGGTCTCGAGTGTCTCGATGGTGCTCTTCACGCGTGGCGAGTTTATGTCCACGACGCTGATCGAGCGTGAAATCTGGTTCACCACCCAGGCCTCGTTGTCATTCCGGAATCGGACCGAGACCGGATCGGTTCCCACCGGTACCGCGGCGATGGCTCCAAGATTTCCTGAGGTGACGTCAAAGAGCTCCAGCTTGCCGTCGGCCAAATTGCACACTGCCAGCCTCTGACCGTTGGGGCTTAAGGCAATTGGATGGACCGGGGCCGTCTCGAAATTGACAAAGACATCATTGAAATTGGTTCCGGCTTGTCCCTGGGAAGGCGCGGCATTGGCTAAGAAAAGCCAGAAGGCGATCACAGACACTCTAACAGGAAAGCTCATCAGACCGAGAGATGAGTGTTTGCGTTAAGAGTCCCGCATCGGCACGGAAATAGCCGGTAAAACGCAGGCATCATTATCGCAGGGGGCACGCGACGAGATTACCCCATTTCCGGCCCTGATGCAATGTCCGCCGGGAAGAAGGAGCCACCAATTTTAACGCAAAGGCGCAAAGACGCGAAGGCGCAACGAGAAATAATAGATTAGGAATGCGGTCGTAAGTTCAATGGTCACTGGTGTTAGCTGGTTTTTGCGTCTTAGCGTCTTTGCGCCTTTGCGTTAAAGCCACGGTGCAGCCGCTGGAGACTGTCGATGGCGGTCTGGCCGGGTGATCAGAGGATTGCCGAGTTATTGAACTCCGGCCATCCATTTTTTAATGGGCCTGGCGAAGAGGATGAGGAGGATGCCGGCGATGGTGGGCATGACGAGGATTTGCAGGTATTGGCGGGGCATTTCGTGGACCGCTTCGGCGTTGAAGCCGCCGGCAATCAGGCCGGCAATGAGGTTGCCCAGGGATGCTGCCAAAAACCAGGTGCCCATCATTTGCCCGACCAACCTGCGCGGAGCCAGTTTCGTCACAGAGCTTAGCCCCACCGGGCTGAGGCAGAGTTCGCCGGTGGTGTGGACCAGGTAAGTGGCGGTAAGCCAGACAGGCGAAACTTTCTGTCCGGCGGCCACCAGCTTCGCGGCAGCGGCCGTGATCACGAAGCCGACGCCGAGCTGGATCAAACCGAGGCCAAATTTTACGGGGAGGGAGGGGTTTAAATTTCGTCGGGCCAGGTTTACCCAGAGTGCGGCCATCACGGGCGCGAGTGTGATAATCATGACCGGACCCAGTGATTGGAACCAGCCGGCCGGAATGATGTAGTTGAACAAATTGCGGACGGTATAACGTTCGGCGAAGAGGTTGAACGAAGAACCGGCTTGCTCGAATCCGGCCCAGAACAAAGCGGCGGCAATAAAAAGGATCAGGATCACGCCCACGCGCTGTTTCTCAGTGCGCTCGAGTTTGTAAAAGAACAACACGAAAGCGAAATAGATCAACGCCACCGCGACGATGAAGGTGGTAGTGCTGCGGGCCAGGCGAATGGGATTGATCCTAATGATACCGGCGAGGCTAAGTCCGACGATTGCCACGATGGCGAAGGCGCCGCACACCAGTCCAAGACGTTGCTGGTGGTTCAATACTTTGTCGCTTCCGGGGCGCAAGCCTGCTGTGCCCAGATATTTACCGGAGAGCCGATATTGAATCAGCCCAAGCACCATTCCGACGCCCGCCGCGCCGAACCCGTAATGCCAATTATACTTTTCCCCAAGGGTGCTGCAGATGAGCGGGCCAATGGCAGCACCCAGGTTGATCCCCATATAGAATATGGTGAAACCGGCGTCGCGCCGGGCGCCACCTTCCGGGTAAAGTTCACCGACAATGGCGCTGATATTCGGCTTCAACAAGCCGGTGCCGAGCACCACGAGGATGAGGCCCAGGTAGAACGTTTGAGTTTGCGGAATGGCCAGGACGAAGTGCCCGATGGCGATGATGATGCCGCCATACCAAACTGAACGTTGGGCGCCAAAGATCCGATCAGCCAGCCATCCGCCGGGCAAGCAGGCGAGATAAGCCGCGGCAGTATAAAGGCCGTAGATGGCGGTGGCGGTTTTATCCGAGAGGCCCATTCCACCCTTCTGAATCGTATCGACCATGAAGAGGACGAGCAGCGCGCGCATGCCGTAATAGCTGAAGCGCTCCCACATTTCGGTGAAGAACAGAGTGTAGAGGCCGCGTGGATGCGTGGCGGAAAGGGTGGTGACTACCTCGGGCGTCTCGGCATCGACCTGGGAGGCGGGATTCATGCGGCAGCGTTTTGTCCCAATCCGGATCGATTAGGTAAAGTTTAAAATTCGCACAGAGGCGCAGAGGATACGGAGAAACGGCAACAATATGTTCTTGTAAATTTTTGCAAACTGTCGAATTTGTCGGCGAACTGAGCAAAAACAAATAAACCAAAAGAAGATGAAAATTACTTCGATCATCGTACTGGTTCTGGGACTTTTCTTAAGCGGTTGTGCGACGCAGTCGGGGGATTCCCAGGCGCAATCGAAACCGAAACAGGGAGAAAAGGATCCACAGGTCGGGATGACTAAAGAGGAGGTCATCCAGGCGTTCGGCAAAACGGACAACAAGAATGTGAGCAGCGAAGGGGAGACCTGGATCTATCACTTGAACATGGGCGAAGCGTTCATTCCCTTCAATTTCGGTTATCGCCCCAAGACGCGAATTATCAACTTTGGAAACGACGGCCGGGTCGTGAGCTGGAGTTACAGCAAGTAAGCCGCTTCACCAGTCAATGATGACCAGCGGGCAGACGGGATAGCGGCCGCATTCGGCGCCGTAGATAGTCAAGCCGCCCTGGGCGATGGCCTGGCTGGGCACGCCGCAGCGGAGACGGAGGTGGGCGCCGTTGCTGTTGGCGAGGATGCGCTGGAGCAGTTCGCCCTCAGCGTAGGCATGGGTCAAGTAGCCGTAACCCCCTCGACCGCCACGCCAGTAACTCAGGACGCCACGGGCATCGTGCGGATGGTTGCGGAGGGTAGCTTCGTAGATGGCCACCTCGTTTAGATGCACCTGAAGGGTTGTTGGAAAAATGTCATCATCGGTTTGAGGTGTGTCGATGCGGTGAGAGGAGGCTTCACAAACAACTTTGATGCGGCGGGCCTTTGTCAGGTCTACATCGCCGAGCGGGAGGAGCCATTCGAAAAAGCCGTGGCCCATTCCATAGGAGGAGTCAAAAGCCCGCTCCGCGTCGCGATTGCCAGTGCCGCCACTCCATTCGGCAGCAAACCAATCCGCGGGGAAGCCACGCAAGATCAGGGAGCGCTCCTGTTCCTCGCGAGCCGGGGGATAGCCGTTCCAGACAAGGAAATGAACGAAATTGCGCGCGACGATCAATCCATCGGCCCGGAAAGCCTCGACGCACAACTCGCAAAGCATCGGTTTGTCGGGCAGTGTCAACTCGATGGTGTGGGCGTGGGCGACG
>Ga0137394_10003775_pt1 | contig 11430 bp, 11 predicted proteins | sample czobulk116metaG_FD_108278 | JGI IMG/M metagenome (GOLD analysis project Ga0137394, IMG submission 108278) | Vadose zone soil microbial communities from Angelo Coast Range Reserve, California, USA - czobulk1.16 metaG | ecosystem: Environmental > Terrestrial > Soil > Vadose zone | place: USA... | reverse complement strand
TGGGCGACACTTTCCCGTAAATGTGCTCCAGATTGGTCGTCTTCCCGCCCAGGCCCGGTCCGTAGTACACGAGTTTGCAGTTGATCTCGCGGGACGCGTAGTTGATCATCGACATGGGGGCGTCCCCTTAACCGAAGAGTTTGTCAATTTCGTCTTCCGCCCCTTCGAGCAGGCCCTTTTGCTGGGCCTGACCCGTGCCGACTCGATTGAACATCTCCTCGAACACCTTGTTGAGCTCACCCACGACCGATTTTGCCTTGAGCTTGACGAGTCCCAGCGTGGCGCGCTGATCGAACAGTACCACGAGAATCACGCGCTTCGCGATGTCGGCCAGATACATCGACTCTTTCTCGCCCTGATGCACGAGCGACGCGAACTCCGCTTCGCCGATCATTTTGGCGAGTTGATCGTTGGCACTGAAATCGGCGGCCGTGAGTGATGCGAACGCGGTGGGATCGAACTGCGGTGTTTCCCCGACGGTGGCGACCAGCTGGCCGTTGCGGTCAACGAGCAGCGCACAGCGGGCGTTCGAATCGCGGAGGAACGCCTGCAGGTGCGTCTGGATTTGCTTGAAATCGTTCTCGCTAAAAGACCAGCTTGCGGCCCCGGCCATGCGCCTCCTGGAGGATCAGTCGGTCTCCGACATCTCGCGCCGTGCCGCCAGCGCCTGGGCGATCGTCACCGCATCGGCGTACTCTAGGTCTCCACCCACCGGCAGTCCCCGCGCGATGCGCGTGACGCGCACACCGCTTGGCTTCAGGATCTGCTGGAGGTACGTGGCCGTCGCCTCTCCTTCCATCGAGGCGTTGGTGGCGACGATGACCTCCCGCACCTCGGAGCCGTTCGTCAATCGCGCGAGCAACCGATCAAGATGCAGCTCGTCCGGCCCAACGCCATCCAGAGGCGAGATCCGGCCGCCGAGGACATGATAGCGGCCGCGGTAGCGGCCGGCGCGCTCAATCGCACCGACGTCGCCCGATTCTTCGACCACACACAACAAGGCCGCATCGCGCCGTGGGTCGCGGCAGATGGGGCACGGATCCTCATCCGACAGGTTTCCGCACGCCCCGCACGCCATGACTTTCCCACGGACCCGCCGGATGGCGTCGGCCAACCGCTCCGCGGCTTCCGCGGGTTGCTTCAGCAAATGGAACGTGAGCCGTTGGGCGGTCTTACGCCCGATGCCGGGGAGCTTGGCGAGCTCCGCCACGAGCTCCTCGATGGCGGACACGGAACGGGCCGCAGCCTACAGCGGCAACTGGAATGGGAACGGCAGACCCGACGCCAGCTTCCGCACCTCGGCCTGATACAGCTCGGCCGCGCGCTTCTGCGCCTCCGCCACGGCCGCCAGCACGAGATCTTCGAGCATCTCCACATCCCCCTGGCTGACCGCCTGGGGATCGATCTTGATGCCGCGAATGTGCCCCCGGCCGTCGACGGTGGCATGGACCATCCCCCCGCCGGACGACACGGTCAACGTCTGCTGCGCCAGCTGCGTCTGGATCTCGGTAAGCCGCCCCTGCATCTGCTGGGAGAGCTGGAGCAGGCTAGATAAATCCGCCATTTGTCGAAAGTTACCCCTCGTCGCACTGTTGGCAAGCTATTCGAGCAGCTCCAAATCTAATGCGTCTACGGCGGCGCTCAGGGTCGGATCTTTGGCACGCAGACTCTTCAGTCGCTCTGCGCTAGCCCCCTCAGGAGTCATGCGCTCCGAGCCTCTCCCACCCCCTGCCGCTATCGTCACGCGTGGGGCTTCGCTGATATAGGTCCCCAGCGCCTGAGCGATGGTCTCGCGTTGCCGCTCGAGCCCCTCGGCGTGCACGGCGTGTCCGGGTCGCAGCGTGATGGTACGGCCCTCGACGGCGGCGACTTCCGCTTCCGCGAGGAGACTGCCGAGCACGGGGGTCTTCGCGCGCGCATCCTGAACGACCTGAGCCCACATCGCCCGGACGTTTTCGAGAGTTGGCTCCAACTTTTTGCCGACGGGCGGCGATTGAGGCGGCGGCGATTGAGGCGGCGGCGAAGGGGCAGCGCGTGAAGGAGCCGGCGTAGACGTCTGTCCACTCTTCAGGGCGTCGAGAACCTCGGACAGTTCGACCGTCCGATCCAGCATCGCCCATCTGAGCAGGAGAACTTCGACGAGCAGCCGCTGGTTGGCGCTGCGGCTCAGCCGCTCCTCGGAGTCGCTGAGGATCGTCAGGAGACGAACGATGTCCGCGGGCGGGAGCTGTGGGGCATACTCGCGCACCACCGCCATGAGTCCTTCGGTCAGCCCCTCGGGCTGGCCGCCGACGCCGGTGAGGAGGAGAGCGCGCAGCGTCTCACCAGCGCCGTTTACGAATTCGCTGAGGTCCGCGCCGGCCTCGAGCAGTCGCTCGACGAGCGGGAAGACGGCCGCGGCGTCCCGTTCCACGATGGCCCGGAGCATCTCGGCGTAGAGCTCGTCGGGGATCAGCCCGAGCACTTCCCGCACGCGCCCCGCGGTGACCGGGCCCTCGCCAAACGAGAGGACCTGATCGAGCAACGAGAGGGCGTCGCGCATGCCGCCGTTCGCACTTCGGGCGATGAGGTGCAGCGCATCGTCCTCGACCTTCAGCTGCTCGGCGGCCGCGACCTGCTTGAGCCGCGAGACGATCGCGTGCGGTCCGATCCGGCGGAAATCGAAGCGCTGGAGCCGCGACAGAATCGGCGCCGCGGTGTTGGCGATCTTCTGCGGCTCCGTCGTCGCGAACACGAACACAACGCGGGGCGGGGGCTCCTCGAGAATCTTCAGCAGTGCGTTCCACGCCTCGCGCGTCAGCATGTGCGCTTCGTCGACGATATAGACCTTCGATCCGGCCTCGGTGCTCGCGGCATACATCGCGCGCTCGCGGAGATCGCGGGCGTCGTCCACGCCGCGGTTGGATGCGGCATCGAGCTCGACGACATCCAGATTCGCGGCACCGGTCCAGATGCGCCGGCAGGGGTCGCACTCGCCGCAGGGCTCGCCGCCTGAGGCGGGAGTGCGTCGCTCGCAATTCAGGGCCATGGCGAGGATCCGGGCCGCGGTCGTCTTGCCGACGCCCCGCGGTCCGGCAAACAGGTAGCCGTGCGCGACCCGGCCCTGGGCCACCGCACCGCGCAGCGCGGCCGCCACGTGGTCCTGCACGATGAGATCGCTGAATTGCTTGGGGCGGTACTTGCGAGCTAAAGCAATCATTGCACGTAATCTACTTCAATTCTCGAATGTCGAATGATCAATGATCAATGATTATTGGACATTGCTCATTGGATGTGAATTGCCCCAGGCACCCCGCAACGAATCCCGACATCGTTTAGCGCTGCTCCCTGCGGGGGCCTGACGCGGTTCACGAGCGGAAAGCCTGCGGACCTGGGGCACCGGAAAGTTACCTCGGGCGGTGGCTCAGCGGCAATCCACTTTTCCCGGCGCAGCGCGTGGTGGGACAGTAACCGTGAGGTATTGCCGCATGCCGTTCGCGATGACGGCGAGGCTCGTCGTGCCGGGTTGGTCCGGCTTCAGCGTGATCGATCCCACCGCGCTGTCCGGCGCGACGGCCAGCACGCGCACGATGCGCGCGTCGGCCACGGCGGCGCGGAGTCCGAGCAACGGCGTGGGATTCCCAAAGCCGTCCTCGGCGGACACGCGTAACGCCACGACACTGTCGGGGCGAATGGCGACGTGTCCCGTCAGTCCTGCGGTACCACACATCACGATCAGCTGGGCGGCTGGTCCGGCGGCCACATTGAACGCCACCTGCTTCTCGACGACGCCCATCGCGGCGATGACCGTCGCCGACCCGACACGTTCGCCCAGCGTGACGCCCACGTGTGCTTGTCCCGCGGCGTCCGTGGCGATCACCGCCGGGTGGATGCTCGCATTGATCCCGGTGAACGTCACCGCCTCACCCGAGAGCGGCGTTCCGGCGGAGTCGCGCGCCTCGAATACGAGCGCCCGTGGCAGTTGCGCGCCCACGCTGCCGCGCTGCCCACCACCGGAAACGAAGCTGCTGCGCTCGGCCGACACGTGGACGATGATACGTCGCACCTGAAAAACCGGTGCTGGCGCCGGAGGTGGAGCGGGCGGTGGTGGTGAGGCTGGTCGGGATGTCGGGCGACGCGGTGCTCTGCGCCGCGTACACTCGTCCATCGCCGTCAGCAGCGATGGATCGGCGCCGAGCAGGCGGAAGTCATTGCGATCGCGGTCGGTGGGGTGGAACGTGAGACAGTTGCGCCGCACCAGCTGCGCCAACTCCACCGGAGGTATCGTGGCTCCGGAAAGCAGTCGCACGAGATCGCTCTTGCGCAACGACGTCGTTTCGCCGCCAACCCCGCCCACCCCGCTCTGGCCCTGCAGCGCGAGGACCGTGGCGACCAACACCGTCAGGGCCTGGGGCATCCCGACTGCTCGAAGCGGCTCTCGACCTCGTCCACGGCAGCGTACATCGTTTGATCCTTGCTCGCCCGGCCTTGATCGAACGCCGCCATCCGGGCGCGCCGCTCGGTGTTATAGCTGATCCACAGATTCTCGATCGATACGAGTCCGTTGGCGAGACCGCCACAGTCCATGCGACCGTCCGCAAACAGCGCGGCGCGATCCTGGAAGTTGCGCACGGCGCGCGAGAGCGAATCACTCAAGCGATCGAAGCGCGCAAATGGTGACGGCGGCGCTACCGGCTGCGGCACGGGCACCGGTACCGGTGCGGGCACCGGCGCGCGAGCGGGCGGCACGATCGCCGCGGCGGGCGGTGGTGCCGCGCGCGCCGAACCCGCCGGCCGGCGCGATGCCGGAGGAGGCGCGGGCGACCGCTTGGTGACGCGTGATACGAGCTGCTTCGCGCGATCGAGCAATCCCGGAAGGAGAGTCGGATTGCGGATCGCCAGGTACCAATAGCCACCCGCTCCTACTCCCGCCAATAAGAGGAGAATCGCGGCGCGCTTGAGCCACGGCCCGCGTCGTCGCCGGCGGCGTGGCTTGGGAGCGGGCGCAGGGGCGGGTGGCGGGGCCGACGCCGCCTTCGCCTCGTCCTCTTCGAGCAACCGGAACTTGGGCGCCGACGGGCGTCGCGGGGGCGCCGGCAGGGGCGGCAACGGCTCGGAGACACCAACCTCGGCCGGCGTGACCTGCCACGGAATGTCGTCGGACGACCGCGCCGGCGGCGGTGCCGGACGTGGCGGTGGAGGTGGTGGTGGCGGTGGCGGGGGCTTGGGCGGAGGCGCTGGTGGCTCGGTGGGAACGAAAACCGGCGCTTTCCGTGGTGGTGGCGGCGGCGGCGTCGGCACCGGCGGGGGCGCCGGCTCGTCGTCCGCGCTCGACTTGATGACAGGTATGTCATCCGCGCTCGACCGCATGATCCGGAATCCGCGCTCACCGGCTGCCGGCCGCTCCTTGGTCTTGCCGGTCTTCGGGGATTCGTCTTCCTGAGGTTCCTCGGGCTCTTCGGGCTCCTCGGCTTTCGGCCGCGGTGCCGGGGGGGGCTCGGGCGGTTTCGGTTTCGGTCCGGTCAGCGTTGGACCGTACGGCTTGTAGTTCCTCCACGTGATGAAGGAGCGCTTTTTTCCGTCCGGCTTGATGGAATCGGGTTGCAGCAGCTCGTAGAACGCGAGCGGCGTCTTATGCCAGTCCGTATTGCCTTGGGTGGCGCGAAAGAATCGTCCGGTGACGCCCCCGGCTTCGGCCGCTACGAGAATGGCGACCTGCCACGGCTCTGTGAAGAACTTGTCGTGCGTCTCGACGTCGTGCGCGGTGAGGAATCCGCCCTGTCCCGGATGGCTGTGGTACCAGCCGAGCAGCGTGCCGGCCGCCTTCTTGAGCTGTTCCTGCATGCGGTCCCACAGCCGCGATACGACGACTTCGGTCTTGTCGCCATAAATCGCCTGGCTGAGCTTCAGCGTCTTGTCGATGATGGTGTACAGCGCGCCGTTTTCGGGATCCCGGTAGACGTCGCCGATGAGGAAGCCGAAGATCGCCTGGGTCGGAGAGCTCTTGAGATGCTCCTGCAGCGCGATCACCGCTTCCTGCTGGAAGAAAATCGGATACGGCGAGCGGCTGGTGGATTTTCCGCCGGGACTCGTGGCGCCCGGTGCGGCCGGCGGGTTCCACAGAATCGCGCGATCCATCGGCATCGGCTGCGATTTGGGTTCGGGACGCGTCACGCGAGCGTCTCCAGAATGACGCGGGCGGCCCGTTCTACGTCGGCCCGTGTCACGTCGAGATGCGTGACCGCGCGCAGCCGCCGCGATCCCCACGGCGCGAGCCGGACTCCTGCCTGCGCCAGCCGCTGCGACACCGACTCGGGTGTGTCACTGCTGCGGAGCAGGTCGACCATCACGATGTTCGTCTGTGGGTCTGACGCCCTGACGGCCGGACTGCCGGACAGTAGCTCGGCGAACCGTTTGGCGTTGGCGTGATCGTCACCGATCCGTGCCAGGTTGTGATCGAGCGCGTACACTCCCGCGGCGGCGAGGATGCCCGACTGACGCATCCCACCGCCCAGGCGTTTGCGGATCTCCCAGGCGCGGGCGCGCCACTCCGTCTTGAATCCGAGGCATGACCCCACGGGACAGCCGAGTCCCTTCGAGATGCTGACCATCACCGTGCTCGCGCCTTGTGCCAGCCGCGCCGGCGCCACTCCGGCGGCCGCGGCGGCGTTCCAGAGTCGCGCCCCGTCGAGGTGGACGGCGAGTCGCGCGTCGCGCGCCGCGCGGGTCAGCCCGTCGACCCCTGCGGCATCGAGCACGCGCCCGCCGGCGTTGCTGTGCGTGTTCTCGATCGCGAGTGCCGTGATGCGCGGGACGTGTGGCGACGAAGCCCGCAGGGCGCCGCGGACCAGGTCGGCGGTGAGCAGGCCGTCGGGCGTGGTGATCGGCCGGATCTGCACGCCCGACAGCGCGGCGACGCCGGCCACTTCGGAGTGCACGAGGTGCGCGTTCGCTTCGAGCAGCAGCTCCGTTCCCGGCTCTGTCACCAGCGCGATGCCGGTCTGATTGGCTTGCGTGCCCGACGGAAAGAAGAGGGCGTCCTCGGTGCCGAGCAGCTCCGCGACGCGCGCTTCGAGGCGGCGCGTGGTGGGATCGCCATCGAGGACATCGTCACCGACCTCCGCGTCGGCCATGGCGCGACGCATCGCAGGCGACGGCTTCGTGACGGTATCGGAGCGAAGATCGATCACCGGGGAATTCATCCGAGGCGCACGCGTTGCAGGCGCCGCATGCGCATCAGGTCGTATGTTTCCGCCACTTCGCCGCCGAGCAGAAACACATAGGCCGTGTAGTAGATCCACAGCAGGAACAGAAAGAGCCCGACGAGATTCGCGTCCGACGCCACGCGGTCGAATGTCACGAAGCGTGTCACGTACAGCGCGTACAGCCGTTTGGCGATCTCGAAGGCGACCGCGCAGAACACCGAGGCCACCACACTGGTACGCCAGTAGATGCGCCGGCTGGGCAGGTATTTGAAGATGACGTAGAAGAGGGCCGTGCTGAACACGAGGGACGCGAGCTGCGATCCGACCCCGCGGGTCGTGCTCGCAAACGCGATCGCGAGGAACAGCGTCCCGGCGACGAACACCATGGCGATGTCGAGCAGCTTGGCCCTCGGCCAGGATCGGTTCTCCTCGGTATCGAAGACTTCGTTCAGGGCCGCACGCAGTCCCCCGAACATACGAGTCGAGAACCACAGGAACAGGGGCGCGGCGAGGAGCGTGAGGTGGCCGCGCCTTGCGACCAGGTCGCCGAGGGCGCGCTCGATGAAGCCGAACAGGCCGGTCTCCCCGCCGCTGGACTCGGGCAGGAAGCGCTCCAGCAGCTCGTGGACGTTGAGCTGATGAATGGCGAGCTGGTATTGCGCGAGGTAGCCGACGACGGCCAGGACGAGCCCGACGAAGGGAATGGCAGTCAGCAGAATGTCGAACGAGAGGGCACCGGCGAGGAACGGAATGTTGTCTTCGTAGGCGGCCTCGAGGGTGCGCCGGACGACGCCGGTGACCGTACGGTGCCAGCCGCCTTCACGATTCACGCGAGCGGCTCGTCCTCCTCGTCGGACGCGGGGGGAACGGAGGGCCGGGCGGCCCGGGCGCGGCGGCGGCGGGCGGCCTCGAGCCGGCGACGCAGCTGCTCGCGGGTCGCGATCTCCGGCTCTTCGTCATCGTCCTCATCGGACTCGTCGGACTCCTCGGCCTCGTCTTCAGTTTCTTTCAGGAGTCCGCGGACTTCGTCCACTTTTTCCTCGGCGAGCTCCTTCAGATTTCGCAGGCCCTTGGTCACCTTGCGCCGCGTGCTCTCCCCGCCTTCGGTGGGTGCGAACACGAACCCGGCCACCGCGCCGAGCACGATGCCGAACAAAAAGGCGCCGAATCCTCCACTGCGCTCGCTCATTCGCCTGCCTCCGCGTCATCCGGCGCCGACACGAGCGCGGCCCGTGGCGCGGCGTGTGACACGAGTTTCGGTTTGACGTACCGATCGGTGGACGCGCGCGTGCCCTTCACGCGCAGCTGCTCGAACAGGAACGCGAACGTCTTCTCGAGATCGGCGCCAATGGCGGCCCGCACGTCCGCGGGCAGATCCCAGAACCGCCGCTTGAAAGGCCCGATCGCCTTCTTGCGGCTCTTGTAGATGAACTGCTCCTCGGTGTCGCCCTTTTTCCACTCTTCCTTGGCCTCGCGCTTGACCCAGTCGTTCACTTCACGGCGGAGATCTTTCGGCAGCGCGGGGTGATCCATGACGATGGTCTGGAAATTCGTGGCCAAGTGGATCTCGACCGCCTCACACGCGGGGAACTGCGAGAACGCTTCGGGCGGCAGGGTGGATGCGCCGTGCTGCACCGCGCCGCCGAGCCCGTACTTCGTCCGGGCGTCGTGTGAGAGCGCCTTCAGCGCCTGGAGGTCGAGCTGCACCTTGGCGATCGATCCGTCGGGCAACACGACGCCACCATGGCTGGTGCCGGTTTGCACGGAGATCTTCGAAATACCGGCCGGCGACCCGAGCTTGGTCAGCGTCCGGTTGTAGCCGTCCATGAACGCTTTCAGCTCGTGCACGTCGCTGTTCTTGCCGCCGACTTCGCCGATCTCCGCACCGACGGAAACGGTGACGTCGTCCGGCTCGCGGTCACGGATGAACTTCGTCAGCTCGGCGGCGCGCTCGTAGTTCGTCCGCTGTTGCTCGTCGAGATTGGGCTTGGAGAGATCGACGAGCGTGGACGTATCGATGTCGATGTTGTAGAAGCCGGCATGCAGCTCCTCTTCGATCAGCGCGCGCAGCGCCTTGAGCTCGGCCTCCGGATCGGCGGCGTACTTCTTCGCGTTGACCTGGACGTGGTCGCCTTGAATGAACAGCGGGCCAGTGAATCCCTCGCGCAGCGCCGCCGCCGTCATCACCGCGACGTACTCGGCGGGCCGCTGGTCGGTATAGGCGATCTCGCTGCGGGCGATCTCGCAGATGATCGCGCCGGCATCGAGGCGCTTCGCCGCGCGGAAGATCGCGCGCCCAGCGTCGTAGGACAGGATCCGGACATTCATCGCCGGCGTCGTGAACGCCGGCACCTCGTCGCGGCCTCGGGCCATGTACAGCTCGTGAATCGAGGCGGGCCGGACGCCGGCCTTTTGCCCCATCTCCCAAATCATCCAGCGCGCGTGCGCTTTCTCGTCTTCAGTCCCGAAGACAGCCTTGCGCACCAGTGCGTCTATATCAGCGCTTTCTCTGAGCATGTCCGGCTCCTCCTCGCGGCGGAATTTATGCCCCGGGTAGGTCGATAACCAGCCCGTCGAACGCCGGCGCAATGCCCGGCGGCAGCTTCGCGGCAAGGGCCGCGTGTGTGTTCTCGTGCGTCAGATGCGTGAAGAACGTGCGGCGCGCGCCGACTCGCTGTGCCGCGGCGACGGCCTCCGGCACAGATAAGTGGAGCGGGTGGGGACGCGACAGCAACGCATTGAGCACCAGCGCATCGAGGCCCGCGAGCGCGGTGAGCACGTCAGCGGGAATCGTCTTCACGTCCGTCAGATACGCCACCGCACCGATACGATAGCCGAACACCTCACGGTCGCCGTGCGGCAGCGACAATGGCAGGACAGGCACGCCGGCGATCGCGATGGCCTTGCCGGGCTCGAGCACGTGCGCCGCCAGCTCCGGCTTGCTGGTGCCCACGGGCACGACAATCGAGGGATCGAAGATGTAGGGAAACTTGGAAGCCAGCTCCGCCATCGTGCGGCGCGAGCCGTAGGCCGGCAGCATCGCGCCCTGACGGACCGAGAGGGCGCGCAGGTCGTCGATGCCGTGCACGTGGTCGGCGTGCGCGTGCGTGAACAGCACGGCGTCGATGTGATCGACGCCGGCGGCGACGAGCTGCAACCGCAGCTCGGGCGGCGTATCGATCAGGAGACGCTTGCCCTGGGTCTCGATCAGTGCGCCGGTGCGGGTGCGCCGGTCGCGGGGGTCAGCGGATGTACAGGTGGGACAGCGACAGCCGATCTGCGGCACGCCGAACGACGTGCCTGTGCCGAGAAAGATCAGCCGCACGTCACACTACCTCGACCTTGATGAGGTTAGTGCTGCCGGAGACGTCCCACGGGACGCCCGCCGTCATGACGATGCAGTCGCCGGACTTCGCGTATTGCCGCTTGAGAATGAGATCGCGCACGACGGTCAACATGGCATCGTAGCCGGGTACGTGATCGACGAGGATCGGCATCAACCCCCACACCAGGGCGAGCTGCCGGTACGTCGACGCCTCGGTCGTGACCGCGAGAATCGGAACGGGTGGCCGCAGCGCGGCGACTTTGCGTGCCGTGAACCCGCCCTTGGTCAGCGTGACGATGAGCGGCGTCTTCAGCATGCGCGCCACCGCGTACGTCCCCCAGGCGATCGCGTCGTCCGTATGCACGCTCTCACTCTCCCGGCGCCGCTCTTCCCGATGGCGCAACGGGTGCCGCTCCATCTCCCGGATGATCCGGTCCATGGCGCGCACCGCGTCCACCGGGTATTGCCCTACGGCGGTCTCCGCGGAGAGCATCACCGCGTCCGTGCCGTCGAGAATCGCGTTCGCCACGTCGGAGGCTTCGGCGCGCGTGGGCCGGGGGTTCTGCACCATCGACTCGAGCATCTGTGTCGCCGTGATCACCGGCCGGCCCTGGTGATTCGCCTCGGCGATGAGCCGCTTCTGTACCAGCGGCACCTGCTCGAACGGCAGCTCGACGCCGAGGTCCCCGCGCGCGACCATGACGGCATCGGACACCGCGACAATCTTGTCGAGGTTATCGAGGGCGGTCGCTTTCTCGATCTTCGCCACGAGCTTCGTGGGGGCACCGCGAACCAGTCCGCGCAGCTCTTCGATGTCCTCCGGACGACGCACGAACGACAGCGCCAGGTAGTCCACTCCGATCTTCAGGGCGTCCTTGACGTCCTCGCGGTCCTTCTCGGTGAGCGCGGGCGCGGACACCT
>Ga0137394_10003774_pt1 | contig 11430 bp, 10 predicted proteins | sample czobulk116metaG_FD_108278 | JGI IMG/M metagenome (GOLD analysis project Ga0137394, IMG submission 108278) | Vadose zone soil microbial communities from Angelo Coast Range Reserve, California, USA - czobulk1.16 metaG | ecosystem: Environmental > Terrestrial > Soil > Vadose zone | place: USA... | reverse complement strand
TCCACGCTGCCGCCCCCGATGTCCACGAGAAGCGCGCGGCGTCCCTCGAGGTGAATGCTGTGAAGCGCCGCGAGGTAGATCAGCCGCGCCTCCTGCTCCCCCGAGATCGCGCGAGGCCACAACCCCGTCTCCCTCCCGACCCTCTCCAGAAAGTCCTCGCCGTTCCCCGCCTCCCGGATGGCGGAGGTCGCGACGGCGATCACCTTGTCCACGGCGTGCGTGACCGTGATTCGCTTGTAGGCCCGAAGGACCTCGAGCGCCCGCCGCATCGCTGCCGCCGGAAGGCTTCCCCGGGAAAGCGTCCGCGCGCCGAGACGGACCATGTCCTTCTCGCCGGTGATCACGTGGAAGCCGCCCGAGGCTCCCGTGCCGGCGATGATCATGTGGAAGGAGTTGCTTCCGAGGTCGATTGTGGCGATTTTCATGTGGGTGCGCGCGTGCTCCAGGACTTGAGGGTACAGGCCCCCCGGGCGCGCGGCAAGCGGTCGGGGGCGCGGGTATTGGTAAGGTCTGAGACCTTCCCGGCCGAGGAGGAGTTTCTCTGGTGCTTGCGCCGGGGCAGGAAGGCATCTATTATGTACATATTCATGTACATGAGAGGAGGCACGTCGTGGGTAAGCGCCATTCAATCGCGGAAGCGCGAAATCACCTTCCCAGCCTCGTGAAAAAGGCGGAGTCCGGGGAAGCAGTGGAGCTGACGAGGCGCGGCGAGCCTGTTGCGGTCCTGATCGGCTGCAGGCAATACGTGCGATTGACCTCGAAGCACCGTCGGTTCACCGAGGCCTACCAGAAATTCGCTCGGGATTTCGATCTCGCCGCGCTGGCCATTGACCCCGATGAGGTGTACTCCGGCGTCAGGGATGAGACTCGCGGCCGGGAGGTCAGCCTGTGACCCTCAAGTATCTGCTCGACACGAACGTCGTGTCCGAGCCTCTGCGCCCGGATCCGGCCTCCGGCATTCTACGAGGCCTCCGCAGGCATGAAGGAGAGATGGCGATTCCATCGCTCGTCTGGCACGAGTTGCAGTTCGGGTGCCTGCGGCTTCCGAAATCACGTCGGCGCACGGCGATCGAGCGCTACCTCCAGGATGTGGTTCTTTCGAGCTTGCCGATCCTGGACTACGGCGGCGCCGCCGCGGAATGGCACGCTCTCGAGCGTGCGAGGCTGGCGGCGGTTGGAAGAACGCCGCCGTTCATCGACGGGCAGATCGCGGCCATCGCGCGTGTGAACGATCTCGCCCTCGTGACTTCGAACGAGGCCGATTTCGATGGATTCAAGGGCTTGCGGGTGACGAGCTGGACCTGATCGTCAGGGGAGGAGCTTCAGGTTTTCCCGCGCCTCTTTCTGGGCTGGATCGATCCGCATCGCCTCCTCGAAGTCTGCGCGTGCAGCGGCCGTATTCCCAAGCTTGAGGTTGGCGAGACCTCGGTTGTTGAACGCCTGCGCGTCGAGAGGGTGGAGCTCGATCGCCTTCGTGAGGTCCTCGCGCGCCGCCTCGAACTCGCCGGCCTTCAGATGCTCGAGCCCCCGGTTGTAGCAGGCGGCTTCGAGATCTGGGTAGAGCTCCAGCGCGGCGTCGAAGTCGCGAAGGGCGTCTCTTCGGCGGCCTTCCTTTGACGCGATCGCCCCCCGGTTACTGAGAAAGTGCGCGATGACGGCGCGCTTCGGCAGCGGCCGCATGAAGATCCGGCGCTCGACGGACGAGTCTGCGATCCGGTGCCGTCGGCGATATTCGCTGTCCTCGATCGTTCGTCCCTGCTCCAGCGTCTCGATGTTGATGACTCCCTCCGGACCTTCGTACCTGACGAAAAGGTGAACCGGCGTCGCGGCCGCGTGAACGTTGAGGCCGAATCGCTCGGCGACGGAGAGATAGAGGATGACGAGGCTGACGCAGGTGCCTCGCTTGTCCTTGAGGAGGTTGGGAATGGAGAGGCTCTTCGGATCGGAAAGAGCCATCGTCCCGTGGAACCCCTCCTTCGTGAAGAGCACGTCGTTGATGATCTCGATCGTCTGGCGAGGAGACGCGTCGGGCGGGAGCGCCGTCTTCACTCGCCCTGCGAGTTCGTCGATCTGACGGAGAGCGTCTTTCCTCGCCCGGCGGGCGGGCGCGTCGGGTGCGAGCCGGATTGCTGCCTCCGCGAGATCGAAAGACTCCCCCCGACGTTCCACCCAGGAGACCGTCGTCCGTGCCGAACGCTCCCGTGAATGTCCGGCCGCCGGGACGGGAGGCGCGAGTGCGCCCGAGATGGCCAGCATCCCGAACAAAAGGCAGGCCTCGGTCCGATTAGGAAGGTTGCTCAAGGTGACGGATTCTACGCGGTTTATTAATTATTGTTCGCAGACACGACGATTTGAGTGTATAAGAGAGCGACATCCCACCAAGGGGCGCGGTCGACGACGCCACCCTCCCCCGGAAACAGACAATAGCAGCCGCAGCATTGCTTCCGATGGAGGATTTCACGATGACCGCCCCGCCCCGCCGATCCGGTCGTGCTCGCCAGATCGCGCTCGCCCTTCCCGCGTTCGTCCTTGCTTGCACCGTCGGTTCCGCGTTGGCAGCCCTCAACGACAACACGGTGAAGGGTGCCGCGACGAATCACATCTTCTCGAGCGGGTTCGGGGACTCGATTGACGCGCTTTCGGGGCAGCTCTACTTCAACCTTCCGATCGGACCCACTTACGAAGACTCACCTCAATTCAGCTACCAGGTGAACCTTGCGTACACTTCCAAAGTCTGGCGATACCATCCTCGCCTTAATGTCCCACGATACGAAATCGATGGGAGGGGACAGGCGGGCGTGGGGTTCTACCTCCAAATGGGAAGGATCTTTTGGAAGTGGAGCGAGCCGGGTTGCAATGATGCCGCGGTGGGCTACGACACGAGGAAGCTCATTCTCCAGCTCGGAGACGGGACAGAGTGTGATCCTTCCCGAAATCCTGATCACTGAAGTCGAAGTAATCGGTTGAGTAATCGCCTTCTCCTTCGAGCGGCCTGAGGCCGCAGGGAGAAGAAGCGATGAGCGAGAAGCCCCCCGAACAGAAGCCCGCCGCAGGCGAAGAACCGTTGAGCGGATCCCGGTTGAGCGAGGAAGAACAGGAGTCGGACCCGCAGAGCGAGCCCGACGACGAAGCCGGGGTCTCCGAGAACGATGATGAAGGTGACGAGGACAGGGTTGAACAGGAGGGCGAGCCTGCGGGTCCGACTCCAGCGCGGCTGACCGGCCGCGTGAAGCGGTCGCGTCTCCTGAGGCGCGCGGAGGCGGAGGCCCGGTGGCAGCAGAAGGTCACGGGCGAGCAGCGCGTGTTGATTCTCGACACCTGGATGCGCAGCAAGCTCCCGGCTTCGGAGTTCGGACCGATGGTCGGGATCTCCCCGCACACGCTCTACACCTGGAAGAAGCTCTTCACGGAGCAGGGTCCCGCGGGGCTGGCGGATCGTCCCCGGGGAGTGAAGCCCGGAAGCCGGCTCCCGGAGCCGACGAAGCGGGCGGTTCTCATGATGAAGCAGTCGCACCCGGAGTGGGGATGCGAGCGCCTTCACGACATGCTCTTGAGGACCGAAGGGTACGGAGCGTCGGCGACAGCGATCGCGAGGCTTCTCAAGGAAGAGGGTTACGAGGCGGAAGACGTTCCCACCCACCCGCACCCCGATAAGCCAAGGACGTTTGAGCGGGCGCGGCCGAACCAGATGTGGCAGTCAGACCTCTTCACGTTCCTTCTGAAGCGTGAGAACCGGCGTGTGCACCTGGTGGTCTTCATGGACGACCACAGCCGCTTCATCGTGAGCTACGGACTCCACGCGACGGCGTCAGGTGCCCTGGTCAGAGAAGCCCTCGACGCGGGAGTCGGCAACTTCGGCGCACCCGAGGAGGTCCTGACCGATAACGGCGCGCAGTACCACACGTGGAGGGGGAAGAGCGCGTTTACGAAGCTCCTCGAGAGGCGGGGCATCAAGCACATCGTGGCAAGACCGAGGCACCCGCAGACCCTGGGGAAGGTCGAGCGGTTCTGGGGAACACTGTGGAGAGAGTGCGTTGAGACCGCCGTCTTCGTCGGACTAGAGGATGCACGAAGACGGGTCGGGCACTTCATCGACCACTACAACTTCCAGAGACCCCATCAGGGGGTCGAAGGACTCGTCCCCGCCGACCGGTACTTCCAGGCGGCCCCCGAGGTGATGAAGACCTTGAAGGAGCGCGTCGCCACGAACGCACTGGAGCTCGCGCAGCACGGGGTTCCGAGGAAGAGCTTCTACCTGACGGGACGAGTCGGAGACGAGGGGATCTCGCTTCACGCGGAAGGGGAGCGTGTGATCCTGACGAGGGACAACGGCACGCGGGAGGAAGTGGATCTCAAGGCCTCAGGAAGACGCGCGGCACCAGGGCGTACGGTTGAGATGGCAGAGCCCGTGGCCGTGCAGGGCAGGACGACGGACCTTCCTGGGAGCGAAGGAGACGAGCCGGAGCCTGCTCCCGGTGAGTCGCCTCTCGACGAGGGGTTGAAGAGACTCTCTGACGCGATCGGTGAAGGAGCCCGGTCATGATGCGGGCGAAGAGACAGCCGATGCGCGCGACACTCGTGGGGTCGATGGAGGCGAAGAAGCTCTCGGCGCTGATGCTCGAGAGTCTCGCGGGGGTACGAACGCCGACCGATGCGGCGCAGCAAGCGGGCATCTCCGCGCAGCGGTTCTACCTTCTCGAGACGCGAGCGCTTCAGGGGATCGTCCGGTCGCTCGAGCCGAGAAGGAAGGGGCGGCAGAAGGGAGCCGAGCAGCTTCTCGCCGAGGCTCTGAAGGAGAAGGACCGACTCGTCCGGGATCTCGCCCGGACGCAGGCGCTTCTTCGCTCGGCGCACCGGGTTATCGGCGTTCAGCCGGTCACTTCAAGCGAGAAGCCGGGTAAGATCGAGGGGAAGGGCAAGAGGAAGAAGCGCCCCTCGCCGAGAGCGGTGAAAGCGGTCGCGGTGCTGAGAGCGAGCGAGGAGCCGCGGGCAGAAGGCGCGACCCCGACGAGCTGAGAAGGAGACGCGATCGATGCCGGCAGGCCGACCGACGGAAGGAAGCGCGCACGTCGAGAAGCTTGAAGGAGACGTCGAGGAGAAGAGACGCCTCAGAGCGATCCTGGAGGTGATCGCGGGCGAGAGGAGTGTGGGAAGCGCCTGCGAGGAGCTTCACGTGAGTGAAGCGCGGTTCCACGAGCTGAGGCGCCAGGCGCTCCAGTCGGCGCTCGATGGACTCGTGCCTCAGAGCGCGGGAAGACCCCGGAGTGAAGAGAAGATGGAGCCTTCGCGGGTCCAAGAACTTGAAGCCGAGGTGCAGGAGCTCCGGATCGAGCTCGAAGCCGCACGGGTGAGAACCGAGATCGCTCTGGTGATGCCGCACCTGCTGAAGGACCGGAAAGACGCTAAAAAAAACGAACCGCCCAGAAAGAACCGCAAGCCTCAAGGTTCCGAAGGGCGATGAGGGTGAAGACGTTGTTCGAGCTCAAGAGCGCCGGCGCGAAGGCTCACGCACCGCCCTACAGGCGGGGCCTGCCACGGCAACGCCGCCTCCGTGAAGCGGAACGCCTCGCCCGCGTGTCGGCGGTCGCGTTCTCCCGCTGGACACGCCACTCCCATGCGTGGGCTCTCGATCGATCGGCCGCGCGTCTCGCGCTCTCTCCGCAGACGCTGAGGCGCTGGGAGAGAAGGTGGCGGGAAGATCGGATGAAGCTGTGTCCCCGTGGTCGCCCCGTGGACCGCTCCGACCGCGACCTCAGACAGGCCATCATTGCGATGTTCTCTCTCGTCGGCCCTCAACTCGGCCTTCCCACCCTAAAGGACATCTTCCCAGATGTTGCGCGCTCGGAGCTCGTCGAGCTTCAGCGCCGTTACCGCTTCGCCTATCGGAAGCACAACCGCGTGCTCCTTCACGCTCTAAGGTGGACGCGGCCCGGAACGGTGTGGGCGATGGACTTCGCGGACGCGCCCTGCGCTATCGACGGCACTTACGAGAAGATCCTCATGGTGAGCGACCTCGCGAGCCGTCAGAAGCTCCTCGCCCTTCCCTCGACTTCCGCGGATGCCCTGACCACGAAGCAGGCCCTTGAAGCTCTGTTCCGCTTCCATCGTCCACCGCTCGTCATGAAGTCCGACAACGGTTCCTCGTTTATCGCGGAACAAGTCACGGAGTTCCTGAGAGAGCGAGGAGTCCTGCCATTGTTCTCACCGCCCGGCACGCCGCGCTACAATGGGTCCATTGAAGCCGGCATCGGCTCCCTGAAGACTCGAGCGCACTATGAGTCAGCTCGTCATGACCGTCCGGGAGAGTGGAGCTCGGATGACATCGAGGCCGCGCGCCTCGGCGCCAACGAGACGAGCCGCCCCCAAGGCGAGGTCGCGCCCACACCCGACGTCGCCTGGCATCGACGCGAGCCCGTCACCGAATCGGAGCGCGACGCGCTCCACGAGACCTACCGCCGTCACGAACGACTCGAGCGTCACCAGCGAGCTCTGCTCCCCGAAGTCGGACTCACCCGGCGGGAGCAGGCCTCGATCGACCGCATTGCCATCACCCGCGCTCTCATCGAGCGCGGTCTTTTGTTGGTCCGGAGAAGGCGAATTACTCTGCCGTTTTCCCACCGACTTCTAAGAAAGATTTCGTGAGGGGCACATCTTCGCGGTTCCGGATTGGAACCCCACTCCGTTTTCACATCTCAATTACCGCTCCGTTCAGGTCAGTGGAATGCCGATGGGCTCAAACCTGGGCTCCAACCTCCGCCTTAGGCTCTATCGGCGACGGGGACCTTCGGAGCCTTGGGCGCAGATATCGAGTCCAATCATGCCTGATGAGATGGAGCCTGAGATTCCGGAGTGGCCCTCGACCTCCAATCACTTAACCGAGGTCGACGACGACTACATCTTCTTCGACGTCGGTTCCGAGGACTACTGCACGAATTATTTTGAGTACGCGATAGCGTCCATCCCAAACGTGAACGATCTCACCACGGAGGGGGAGCTTTCGGCGTTTGTTCCGTTCGGAGATTCGAGTTGGACGGCAAGGGGCGAGACGTATCCAAGCCTTCCCGTCGCCGCGCCCGAGAATGTTCGAGTCCTTGGAAACCCTGACTTCTCCGATCTCGACCCAAATAATATTGTTCTCCCCAATCCGACACCTCCGATGGAGATTCGGTGGGATGCCTACAAGGGAGCGTGCAGAACCGATTTTTCAGGGTTCCGCGTCTATCGGCAGCAGGTGGCCTCGCTGGTGGGCTACGGGGATCCCACCCCGCTCTTCGAAATGACGGACGAACCCACTCTTGACACCGGGCTTTCCGTCAATCTCCACGAGTTGCCCCATAACGGGGCTGGCAGCCTACCGATCTCGACGACGTTCAGGTTTATGGTGAAGGCGGTTAGTGCGTCCGGGGGGTCCTCCGGCTCGTCAAACGCCGCCTGTGCGCGACCCGTGGCCAGTCGCGGCGCTTGCAACCCCAATGACACCAACTGTGACGCTTACAAGGAGGAGAATTCCGAATGCTGGCCGGCCAACCTTGCGTTTTGGTTGGACCCGAATGCTCCGCCTCCGATCGCCGCAACGCTGAAGTACCCCATGCCAGTGGGTCTTGGCAACCCCATGGATTCCATGAGGATTGATGGAGGAGGCATTCCCGTGAACGGGGGAGTGAGGCGGATTCGCATTTATAAGCGGACGGAGCCTGGCGCTTCCTGGAACGTAGCGCGCTCTGTTCCGGGTGATGAGAGGGTGACTCCTGTGGAGAGTTGGGCGCTCGGCTCGGGAAGCACTGACACGGCCGCCCCCGTGACAGACTGCGGTGCGAATACTTCCTACATGGCGACTTTGGTTGACCTCCTTGGCCGTGAATCCCCTCCGTCGAACTTGATCTCGCCGTCCAGGGGAGCCCAGGTGACGGCAACCTGGAATACGAGTGGCTCCGTCCAAGTGAACTGGAGCGTGCCGACTGCATGTCAGAGCGTTTCGGCAAGCTACAAGGTGTACAAGGCGGACATACCATGCACTCTGGATCCGAACGCGGTCGATGTGAAAAGCGTGACGTGTTCGCCGTTGACCGGGACTTCATGCCTTGACCCGGACCCCACGGACTCGATGGTCTCCGACGGGACTTCGGTGAGTGGCACAGGCGCCGCGGCTCCGGTCCTCCTTGCTCCGGGTTCTCATATCGCACCGGGGCCGGACGCCCTGAACTCGACGCCGACGTTCACGTGGCAAACGGTCAATGGGACGAACGGGTACGGCCTCAAGATTCAAAAGAAGACCTCCGACGGGTCGTGGTCGACGGTTTACGTCACTGCCGACGGAGGTCCTTACCTTCAGGGCAGCTCTTTCGCGTTGCCCTCGGGGATCCTCACGGACGGAAAGAAGTACCGATGGAAGATGCGCTCGCACAAGCAGTCCTCAGGATGGGGGGACTACACGGATTTCTTCTTCTTCGTCTTGAACGTGACGCCGGACCAGTGGGTCTACTGGGTGAGGGTGTTGAGGGCTGGAGACGATCCGAACGCCCCTTGGCCGCCCCCTCTTGCCGAGAATCGAGCCTGCGTGACAATCAACGCGGCGTTGTACGAAACGGGGACGTCACCGGAGGCGGAGTGGAGAATGGCGGCGCTCGACTCACACGAGTCCGAGGGTTGGGTGCCGAATTCGGAACTGCACGACGCTGAATGGCCGGAGGAGTTGCGGCCAGTTGACGCCACGCTCGAAGCGCGGGTGGCCGTCGGCAGCAACGGCGTGGTGGATCTTGCCCTCGCGGGGGTCGATCATGCGGGCATGAGGTTAGGAGTCGTGACGCGGTCAGGTGTGGCGGTGGAATCTAGCGCGCCCGTGGTCACGACTGGAGTCGGGCTCGAGGCGCTGAGCGATCTATTAGCGCAGTCTCGAGCTACGGATGCCTCAGCACCGGAAGCGATGGGAGAGCCTGCGACACCCCCGCTCGCTACGACTGACGCAATCTGCGTCGACCTTCCACGCGGATTCACGAGCGGACCGCGCATCGTCGGCCAGATGCCGCCCACGCAGGAAGTGATCTACTTCCACACCGATCACCTCGGCAGCCCCGTTCTGATCACCGACAGCGACGGCCAGGTGGTCTCACGCCACAAGTACTTACCCTTCGGCGAAGAGATGGAGGCTGCGGGCACAAACACCCACAGTCGCCGCTTCACCGGCCACGAGCGCGACACCGAGAGCGGGCTCGATTACATGTTAGCGAGGTATTACAGCGCGGGCGTGGGGAGATTCTCGAGCGTCGATTCCGCCGGAGCAAGCGTTCATCTGATGAACCCCCAGACGTGGAACCGCTACTCCTACGTCCTGAACAGCCCGCTTATTCTCACCGATCCTACTGGTGAGGTGTGGGTCGTCCACGGAGACCAGACGGCGCAGGACGACCTTATCGAGACGATGAACCAGAACCTTTATGGACAGGAGCTCAAGGTCGGTCCGGACGGCAAGGCGAGTTTGGCGAGCAACGGGTTGCAGGGACCACCGACACAAGAGCAAGCTGCCCTCGCATCGACCGTCTCCCAAGTAATCGAGAACAACGGTACAACGACGACGACGATCGTCGAAGGAGCCTCGCAAACGGCCATCGGTAGTCTCAGCCGAGGCACAATCGACATTGCCGACGTCAGGAAATTTGGCGGGAACAACCCAGCCTCGACGGGCGCTGTCTTAGGACACGAACTAGTGGAACAGTTCGCCAGTCAGGTCAAGAAAGTCTCTGACCAATCGGCCCACGAATGGGGCAAGCGTTTCGAGAATGCGATCTCCGGCTGGAACCGCGGTGCGGATCCTCGACCACTCGAACGGGGCCCACGGGGAGCAACAGGGACACTGACCCTTACGTACACCAGGGGAAGCGCGTCTGTGGGCGTTACTATCATATTCAGGGGCGGTAATGTGGTCGATGTTACGAAGAATTAGAGCGGACGGGATGAACTGCTCCAGACGAACTGGCTCACCTCTCATGTGGCTACTCATCGGAGGACTTTTTCTGCCTCCTGGAATTGGGACGGTCTCGGGCGCCGAAACTCAACACGATCCTGGAGAATGCTGGTGGCCACGACTGGCGATCGTCCTTTCCGTCCATGGAGGTACGGCGAAAAGCGATGTTGACTTCACATCCGCCGTGAAATTCCTCGAGGCCAACACAGGGATCGGCTCCGAACTTGAGCTGACTTTTGTAGGGTTCGTTGTTGACAAACGAATCCTCAGGAAGTCGCTTGGACGGTGGGTGACCTGGTATATCGACCACTACCCCTATCTGTACTGGGAGCAGCAGCAGCGTCTATTTTTGGTGGACAGAGACGCGGAGCGTGAAAGGAGACCTACACGACTCCTCCGACTCCCCGCCGATGGGAACTGCGATCCGCCAAAGCTGGACGGCGCAGGTGGACTCTTCGGGACCAAGCCTGACGAGTAGCCGCCGACTAAGAACAAATGGGGCCGCTGGCCGAATTCGATGACCGTGATTCGCTAACCCGGACGTTCACTGCTGGTGGTCGTTTCGCGCCAAGTTCGTGACTTCCGATCACCTGCACCCCAGCCGATCGCAGTCCCGAGTCGAGAGAGTTCTCGGGACTCGAATCACCCGGGGAGCCAGGTGATCATCACCCCGACTCGCCTCCGTCACGAGGATGGGCTTGAGCCGCCCCCCCGCGCGTGATACCGTCCGACACACCCCATTCACCAGGAGCACGCGTGCCACGTCCGACCCTCTTCGGCGATCGCACCACGCCTCTTCTCGAGGCTCGCATCGGCGCGTTCTACCGCAATCTCCCGAAGGCGCTCGCCGGAGAAGAGGAGCCGATCCACCAGGTCCGCGTCGCGGGCCGGAGGCTCCGCACCGTGCTCCCTGTGATCGTGCCGAAGCCCGACGGCCGCCGCGCGCGGCGCGCCGTGGGCCTTCTCCGGGAGATCGTGCGCGTGGCCGGCCGCTCCCGCGATCTCGACGTCTGCGTCCAGCTCCTCGACGAGCGTCTCCCCGCCCGGGGCACGCGCACCCCGGAGGAGGCGCTCCTCATCGGCCGGCTCAAGGCGGCCCGTTCACGGAGCCGCAGCCAGCTCGCCTCCTCCCTTCTCGATCTCGAAATCGCGGCGCTTCGCCGTGATCTGCGCGAGATCGTGACCCGGGGAGGGGAGGAGATCTTCTCGGTCCTTCTTCGGATCAAACAGGAAAGACAGGAAGGCGGCGTTGAAATCCTGGCGCAGCTCGACGAGATGAGCGGCCGGTACGATGCGGCGGGGCTGCACCGTCTGAGGAGACGCGTCCGGCGGATGCGCTACATGTCGGAGGTGGCGGCCGAGCTGCGGCAGGAGCCGATCGATGCGCCCAGGCGCCTGAAAGAGGTTCAGGATCAGCTCGGCCTGATCCACGACGCGCATCTGCTCGCCCTCTGGCTCGGCGCGAGGTC
>Ga0137394_10003773_pt1 | contig 11431 bp, 10 predicted proteins | sample czobulk116metaG_FD_108278 | JGI IMG/M metagenome (GOLD analysis project Ga0137394, IMG submission 108278) | Vadose zone soil microbial communities from Angelo Coast Range Reserve, California, USA - czobulk1.16 metaG | ecosystem: Environmental > Terrestrial > Soil > Vadose zone | place: USA... | reverse complement strand
CGGCCGCAGCCATTCTGTCGATAATATTGAGCACATCGGTCAGAAGCGGCAGACCTTTCGTTTCCGGTTTCCCAGATGTGCCCAGAGTAATGCTTAAGGTCTGATCCGCGAGATCGTAGTCCACCTGAGGTTTGAGTTTGGACGCAAACCGCTTAATAGCCTCCCCCGCTTTTTCGAGGGTTGGAGTAAGATTTTTGGCAGCACCGGCCAAAAGTGCCTCGGCGAGGTGGCCCAGACTTTCGTAGACCTCGGCGTCGTAGCGCAGCACGGCAATGCCGGAATCACTCAGTTTTTCCTCGGCGGCGGCCAGAATTGAAGTCTTGCCGTAACGGCGCGGCCCGATGAGGAATAACTTGCCGCCGTTCTCTATAGTACGAATCACCAAGTCGAGTTCCTGTTCGCGATCGATCAGGGCTGATGCCTTCAGTTCTCCGCCGAACTCGAAGGGGTTGTGCCGCGAGGGAACGGCCGGCATGGCTTTTCCTGGAAACTGAGGTACGATTAGTGTAATTCACAAATCGTGATTCACAAAACGTGAATCGCTTGTGAAATTGTCGCGAAGCAACACTCGGTGCCGGCATGGCGGATTGCGGGCACTTGGCACGGATTGAGACTGTGGGAACCGGGCGACAAGCTAAGTCGCGTCCTAGGGCAACGCAGGGACACGCCAGGCAACGAAAAGTGGAGCGGGCGATGGGAATCGAACCCACGGGGAACGCGCTTCCGAGCCTTTAAAACAAGCGGTTTGGCGAGAATGCTGACGCCAAGTGTGATTAGCGTGTGAATTTTGGCGGTATGTGGGGCAACGCAGGGATACGTGAGACAACTGTCGTGACTTCTGATGCGCCAGACGGCGCTGCCTACCGCCGCGCGGTTTTACATGTCAATCAGACAGCTCTCGACAACGCTTCGGCCATCCGTGTTTGCCAGCCCGGGCCCGTCGCCTTCCAACGCGCCAATGTTTCCGGTGGCAATCGGATAGAGATCGATGTACGCGCCCTGCCCGACTTCGGTCGTCCACGTGGTTTCAACATCTTGGCAGCAGACGCGGCGCCGAAGATTTCCGGCAACACGTCACGCGCCTTGCGAGCACGCGCAAAAGTTTCCTTCGTCCACACCGGGTTCTCACGATCCGCCTTCTGGGGATTAGGCTTGCGCTTCATATCGTTTCACCTCGCGTTTGTTGGCCTTGCGCAGACTGATCACATGCGCCTTGTTGGCGCGCGGCGTGAAACCCATCATATGCAATCGATCCTAACGCCTGAAATCGCCGCTCACGGTAGTCCTTTCGAAGATCCTCGACTATGAGCGCGCCGTCCCAGGCAAATTCCGCCGCCAATTCAAACGGGACGCCCCGCAGGAGTACATTTTTCTCGCTCTTGGCTGAGTCGAAGCTGATATCCACCATTTATTGTATATACGTATATACCGTAATGCAAATGCATTTCTAGAGCCGTGCGTTCAGCGGCAACCGCGTTCCTAAGCGCGCTCGCGTTCGGTTACTCATCAGAGGAGGTTGCGAATCCCCTAGCCTACGGACGTGGCGCTTTCGGCCAACTGCGGCCGGTGACGGAGCCGGCCGCAGGCTGTCGTGGGCGATAATTCTTGTCGAGTTGCTCGGAGGATTGGCTGTGATTGTCGGAGCATTTATCCCTCTCGCCAGTATCCCGATGACAATTGTGCTGCTTCTCGCCATCTTCACCGTACACCTGCCGAATGGCTTCAGCTCCATCAAGCTCCAGTCGGTGGTCGCGGCCGGAGCTCACTTCGGACAGCCGGGATACGAGACGGACCTGCTGTACCTTGCGGGCTTGGCCGCGCTGGTATTGGGTGGGTTGGGACCCTTCGCGCTTAATCGGCTGCGACGTGACAGCCGCCATTGATTTCGAGTTCCCCTGCAACAGTATGGTTACCAATGCACGGTTGACGTCATCGCTTCAGACCCAGCCCTCTCTTTCGAGAGATCTCTATTGCATGGACTACATAATAAAGGGAGAGAACGTCGGCTAATAAGCACCTTCTATTTTTTCGCGGCTTCGGTCATCCGCGAGACAGCCCAGGATTGCAGCGCTTTGAGTGCCGGGCGAAGGGCCGTGCCAACCTTTGTCAACCTGTATTCCACTCTCGGTGGCACCTCAGAATAAACTTTCCGCTCTACGATACCGTCCTTCTCCAGTTCGCGCAGTTGCTGGATGAGCATCTTCTGTGAGACACCGGCGATCGCTCGGCGCAATTCAGAGAATCGCAGGACCGGTGCTCCGAAGAGATGGAACAAGATCAATATCTTCCATCTACCTTCGATAGTTTTTATGGCCTCTTCGAGTTGCACCGTTGAGCATGTCCGTGGCGGGGACTGTTTGTTCATTTTGTCCATAGCTGGTCACTAAAAGGTAAGTATTGCACTTTTTGGTGCGTTCTTGCGATTTCGCTACTCAAGACTTAGCCTTAGCAAAGTGGATTGACAATAAAGGAGTAAAACTTGATCGCAGTAGTGACCGGAGCAAGTCGCGGCGCAGGGCGAGGCATAGCAATCGCTTTGGGTGCGGTAGGGGCGACCGTCTATGTGACTGGGCGCAGTGTGGCGGATGGCGACTCGCCGCATGGTGGCACGATCCACGAGACCGCCGATCTTGTCACATCGTCCGGAGGGAGAGGAGTTGCTGTCGCTGTGGATCACGAAGACGACGGAGCTGTGGCCGCATTGTTCGAGCGCGTGAAAGCACAGCACGGCCGCATGGATGTCCTGGTGAATAATGCTGCGAAGCTGGTAAGTGACCCAGCGCCGGGCGGCTTCTGGGAGAAGCCAGTCGAGGCTGCCGAGGTGATTACCGTCGGCCTGCGCTCGCATTTTGTGGCCGCTTATTACGCCGCTCCCCTACTCATCACAAACGGTCATGGCCTGATCGTGAACACCGGCTACTATGGAGCTGTTTCCTATCACTTCGGCCCAGCCTACGGCGCGCAGAAAGCCGGTGCCGACAAGATGGCTGCCGATATGGCGAAAGAACTAAGGCCCTTCAATGTTGCAGCAATTTCTATCTGGATGGGGCCTCTTGATACAGAACGCGCGCGTGCCTATCTTGCAAAGTTGCCGGAGGACGCAAGACCAAAGCTGCGAAGAGAATCACCACAGTTTACAGGCAGGCTGATCGCCGCCCTCTATGGGTCCGACGAAAGGATGAAGCTTTCGGGGCGCGCCTTGATCGGCGCGGAATTGGGAACCAGACTCGGCGTTACAGATATCGACGGCACTGTTCCTCTATCCTATCGTTACGAAATGGGTGGACCTCCAGAGCTGCATATGAGTCTCGTTTCCTGATTGATTTCGACGCGCGCTGCACCATGAACCGTGTGAATGCGGTGGCTTCGTGGGGACACCTCAGGACACGATGCCGCCGCCAAATCGACGTCCGTTCCCAACGCTTTCTCAACAGATCAACGTGTTGACGCCAATCTCGCGTCCTTACGAGTCCCGAGGCTGGCCTGGATGTCGCGCGGGCGATGGGGATCGAACCCACACGGACGGTCCTTCAAAGTCTACAAAATCTGGCGTTTCGTGAACCGCTGCTGGGTGCGTGCGATTGGCGTGCGAATTTTCACGTTATGAGGGGCAACGTAGAACTAGAGACAACTGCTCCGTTTGCCATCGAGTTTCCGCTGTCGACCCGTGGACGGAGGCGCCCTACCCACGCAGGACGCCTCGTCGAGCCCTCACGTACTCAACGCTGCACGAGGGCATTTCGCAAAAACGTGTTCGCTTGCACGATAGCGGCGCGTGCCGCTGGCGTGTCGGCAAGGGCGTTGAGCATGACGAAGTCATGGATCGTGCCATTGTATCGGGTGGAGGTGACTGTGACGCCCGCGACGGTGAGCTTGTTAGCATAGGCCTCGCCTTCATCGCGCAGCACATCGTTCTCGGCCGTGATGACGAGTGCGGGTGGCAGACCCTTCAGCTGTTCCGGCATCGCATTCAGCGGCGACACATGCACGTTCTTGCGCGCTTCTACATCCGGCAAATAGGCATCCCAGAACCACACCATCGCTGGCTTCGTGAGCCAAGGGCCGTTGGCGAACGTCTGGTACGAGCCGTCGGTCATCCCGGCATCCGTGACGGGGTAAAAAAGTAGTTGAGCCTTGATCAGCGGACCCTTGCGCTCTTTGGCGAGCAGGCTCACCACAGCCGCCATGTTGCCGCCCACACTGTCGCCTGCGATCGCGAGCCGCGAGGCATCCACATTGAACTCCTTGGGGTGCTTGGCGACGTAGTCGGTCACGGCATAGTCCTGCTCGATAGCGACCGGATACCGATTCTCGGGCGAACGCTCGTAATCCACGAAAACGACTGTAGCCATTGCGCCGGTGGCGAGTTCGCGGACTAGGCGATCGTGGGTCTTCGTATCACCCATGACCCAGCCGGCACCGTGGAAGTAAAGAATCACCGGAAGGGTGTCGGTGATGTGTTCCGGGCGGATCACACGGATGCGGGTCTGTCCCGTGGGGCCCACGGGAAGGAGGCGATCCTCCATGGAGACCGCCGCCAGTTCGATGGGGCCAGACTGGGCGCGTAGCAGAACCTCGCGCGCTGATTGCGGACTTAGCGTGTAGATGGGCTTGGCGCCGGCGAGGCCATCGATGAATTTCTGAGTGGTGGGCTCGAGAACCGGTGCTGCAAGGGCTCCGGTTGCCGTGGTCATCGTCAGAGCAGCGGTAGCTAAAGTAGAACGAAGGCTTCTCATGATCTATCTCCTTTCAATTCAATGAGGTTCATGGGGAAATTATATTGCACGATTTAATCGTACACGATCTATAATAGGCCAGCGATGGCCGATGTCAAGCGCTTGCGATAAGATCGCGTGCAATGAAATTTCCTACGACTAGAGGTAAGTCATGTCCAGGCAGGCCCGAAAGCCCGATAACTCTCTGAAGCTCGACAGCTTTCTATGCTTCGCGGTTTATTCTACGGGCCATGCGTTCAACCGCGTCTACAAACCCCTGCTGGATAAGCTGGGTCTGACCTACCCGCAGTACCTGCTCATGGTCGCACTGTGGGAGCAGGACGATCAAACGGTGGGCGCGCTGGGTGAGAAAATGTTCCTCGAATCGAGCACGCTGACTCCGCTTATAAAACGCCTCGAGTCCCTAGGGCTGCTCGCGCGCACGCGCGATCCGCTGGATGAGCGTCAAGTTCGGGTACGGCTGACGGCGCGGGGGAAAGCGCTGCGGGAAGGAGCTCTCGAGGTTCCGCCTTGTATCCTCAATGCCTCCGGTCTCAAGTCCGAAGATCTGCGCCGGCTCACCTCGGAGATCTCTGCGCTTCGGAGCGCCCTTGAAAGCTACAAGTCGGGTACGACAACCACCTGAATCTCAGGAACTCTCTGCGCTATCGAGTTGGCCGCCACGTTTCACGCGGCTAATATCCGGTTTGCACCAAGCATTTCAGAGCCCCCCACTCCCCGGCGTTGCCCGCCTGCCAAAACAATAGCGAGCGGCGAGGCGAACACCGAAATCTCAGGCACGTTTTCAAAGCGCATCTTCCCAAGCATTGATCGATTTTGGCTTGGGCGAGTTGTCCAGGATTGTCTGAGGTAGTCCTAGAGTGGAGCGGGCGATGGGAATCGAACCCACGGCTCAAGCTTGGGAAGCTTGGGTATTACCATTATACGACGCCCGCGCCGTTGCTTGATTCTAGTCGCCTTTTGGAAGATCAGGCAACCTCTACCGACCGAGGGCAAATTCGCCGGGGCGATGGGGTGCCCGGCGACGGATGGCCGGCCGTGCAGTCCCTGGCGGCCGGCGGGCGCAGCCGCATCGATGAACGAGCGGTAGGCGAACACGCGCTGCATGCGCTCGTCGCCTTAGAGTTGCAAGACGTCGCCGCGGAAATTCACGCGTGGCGTCACCCCCGTAGCGCCGCTTGCTGCGCATCAACGGCAACGCCGCGAAGGCCTTGCTCCCATCGCGGCGATAGCTGCGCACGAGTATCCTCCTGAGCGTCGGGCCGGTGCATGCAGATGCCGTATTGTTCTAAATATATGCCGCCAAGTTGTTGCCGATTCGCCCCAAAACTTGAAGTGATTGCCTGACGGCCGTGCATTGTCTATTCTCCGTGAAACCACCGCAATTCGCATGAACTGCGTTTGAATGCATCGGCGGTTGCGCTGACGTGGCTGTAAGACGATCTAATAAATCTGAGGGGATACCATGTCGAGCACACTCACCTGCGCCACGCGCTTGGCGCTCGTCGCCGCTTTCGCCGCGACCACACTGACGGCCAACGCCCAAACGGCGTCCTCATCTTCTGGGGCTCTCGAAGAGATCGTGGTGACCGCCCAGAAGCGCGAACAAAACTCGCAGGACATCGGCATCTCGCTGTCGGCGATCACCGGGGCCGATCTCAACTCGCTGGGTGCAGCCACGGCCACGGACATCACGAAGTCCATGCCCGCCGTGGTCCTGACGCAGCCGAATGGCCCGTCATCGTTCAGCCTCGCGATTCGAGGCGTGACGCAGAACGACTTTGCCGACCACCAGGAAAGTCCGGCGGCCATTTACGTCGATGACGTGTATGTCAGCCAAATGGCGGGACTCGCCTTCTCCTTGTTCGACGTCGATCGGGTCGAGGTCCTGCGCGGCCCGCAGGGGACGCTGTTCGGCCGCAATGCCACGGGCGGCCTCGCGAACTTCGTGACCAACCGGCCCACGGATCAGCTGGGCGGATATATCAACACCACTTTCGGCCAACGCAACCTGTTGCGGGTCGAGGGTGCCGTGAACGTCCCACTGTCCGACAGCATCGACAGTCGATTGGCGTTCGAGTCCAATCACTACGATCCTCTGTTTACGAACGTGGCTGGGGGCGCCGTCGATTCCGAGAACGGCAATGATTACGCGCTGCGCGGTCAGCTGCTGTTCAAACTGCCGCAAAGCGCGCAACTGTTATTGATTGCACGCGCCAGCCGCGAGAACGTGAACGCCGGATCCTGGGAAGAGTATGCAGTCAAGCCCGTGGGCAACGGAGTCGACGTCTTCGTCGGCCCGAATGACCCATATTGGGGATGTCCCGGCTGCAATGCCACTGGCTTGCAGAACAGCGGACCGTTCACCATTCGCGACAATATCAGCGGCTTCGCCAAACTCTCGACCAGCGGCTTCACCGCCAAATACACTCAGAATTTCAGCGGCACCACGCTCACCGTCATCGGCGATTACTCGCATCTGCAGAAGGACTATCAAGAAGACTCCGATGCCTCGCCGTACACGCTGTTCGAATTCTTCAACGGCAGCAAGGTCGATCAGCAGTCGCTCGAAGCGCGCCTCAACGGCGGCGACGAAAAATTGAATTGGACCGCCGGACTCTATGGCTTGCGAATCGCCGGCAGCTACTACGAAGGCTGGATTGGTCCGTCGTTCTTCACTGCCCAAGAGTTCAACAATCCTTCGAACCCCAACGCCGGCTACGGCGTCCCGGGCCCATGGCCATATGGTCAATTTCCCTATTGGACCACCGGCGGCGTTCCGGGCCCCAATGGCGGCATACCGGAAACCAAATCACCCTACGATCTTTTGACCAAGTCTTATGCAGTCTTCGGTCAGCTCGAGTACCGTGCAACCGATCTGATCGGCTTCACGGTGGGTGCACGTTTCACGGGCGATAAGAAGGACTATAACTTCACCTGGTACCCGTACGAATACTTTCCGACAGCCGTGACCAACCAAGTCCTGTTGTTGACTCAGCCCGACGGCGCAACGCTGACAAGTTACCAGGCGAGCCGTTCGGACAACCTCTACAGCGGCAAGGCGCAGATGGACCTGCACCTCTCGAAGGACATGCTGGCTTACGTGAGCTACAACCGCGGCGTCAAGGGCGGCGGCTTCAACGCCCCCTTGTTTCCAATCTTCATCAACGACTTGAGCACGCTGTCCTTCAAGCCCGAAACGCTCACGTCCTACGAAGTGGGCTTCAAGTCGGAGTTCCTGGACCATACGGTGCGGTTCAATGCCGCCGCGTACTATTACGATTACAAGGACTACCAAGCGCTGATTTACACCCTGGGCCTCGAGCAGTTGATCGTCAATGCGAATGCCAAGCACAAGGGCGCGGAAGCGGAACTCGACTGGGCGCCGAGTGCTGCGTGGCGCTTCGGCGTGGGCGTGGCCTATGTGGATGCGGTGGTCGAGGGCGTGGCCGCGAGATGCTGCGGCGACCCGGGCACGAAGTATGCCGGCGTAGCCATCCCTGGCAACTACACGCCCGGCAACGCGCCGCGCTGGACAGGCGATGTCATGGCGCGCTACACGATGCCGGTCGGCGCCGGGCACCTCGCCTTGCAGGTCGACGGCAACTATCTGTCGCGCTTCTGGTTCAACCTCACGGATGTCCCAGCCGTGGAGCAACCGGGCTTTGGAGTGGCCAATGCTCGCATCAACTACTCGCCGCAAGGAGAGAAGCTTGAAGTCGGCGCCTCGGTGGAGAACGTCGCCAACAAGCACTATGGCGTGATGGGCTTCGACAACACGTCGATCAACGGTCTCGCCCAGGTGTACCCCGGCATGCCGCGCTGGTTCAAGATGCACGTGAACTACAAGTTTTGATCATGAGAACCTTGCTCGCGTCGATTCTGTTGCTCTTGACTGCGCCCCTGTGCGCACAGGTGATCGCCATTCGTGCCGGAACGATCATCGATCCCGTGCACGGCAGCGGCGCCAAGGACCAGGTCATCCTGGTCGAGAAAGGCAAGATCTTGGCGGTAGGTTCCGGACTCGCGATTCCCGCGGGCGCCGAGGTCATCGATCTCTCGCACGAATGGGTGACCCCCGGCCTTATCGATGCGCACACCCACATGACGCTGACCGAGATCGCGGGAGACGCGCCGTTCGAGTCCTTCTACTTGAATCAGAGTTCGACCCTGCGCGGCCTACGCGGCCTGCACAACGCCGCGCTGGTACTGCAGGCGGGTTTCACCACCCTGCGCGATGTCGGCAACAGCGCCGAATGGGCGATGAGCGATGTGCGCCGCGCCATCGATGCGGGATGGTTCGTGGGTCCGACCATCATCGATTCCGGCAAGATCATCGCGCCCTTCGGCGGTCAGTCGCGGGACATCCCGCCGCGGCAAGGTCCGTTCTGGCAATTCGAGTACATCGATGCGGACGGTCCGGATGAGATTCGCAAGGCGGTGCGCACCGATATTTATTACGGGGCGGGAGTCATCAAGCTGGTCGCCGACAACAACCCCTATCACTATTCCGTCGATGAATTTCGCGCCGCAGTCAACGAAGCGCACCGCGCCGGCGTCCCGGTGGCCGTCCACGTGTACGCCGGCGATGCGCTCGACAATGCCATCGAGGCTGGGGTCGACTCCATCGAACACGGCTTTGATCTCACCGACGCACAGCTGAAGCGCATGAAGGATAAGGGCATCTTTCTCGTCGGCACCGACTTTCCGCGTGCGCACCTCGACATCGTGGGCACCTCCGGCGGAATCCTGCCCGAACCCGAGGTACTCGCCCCCAAGATCATCGATCGGCTCAGGCGCGCGCATCGGATCGGGGTGCGCATGGCTTTCGGCAGCGATACAGTGATCGACATGCCCGGGCGCACGCGGGCAGACCTCATGTTCGACTATCTTGCCGTGTGGCGCGCGGCCGGCGTGCCGCCCGTCGATATTCTGCGCGCCATGACCACCGACGCCGCGGAGCTGCTGCGGGTCAACAAAGTGCGCGGTCCTATCGCCGAACATCTGAGCGCTGACTTGGTGGCGATGCCCGCCAATCCGCTCGACGACATCGAAAACTTGCGCAAGATCGATTTCGTCATGAAGGACGGCAAGATCGTTCGTCAGGTCTCGCGGCCGCAGCGATAGCGGCATACCCCGCTGGCCGCATCACACTGCCCGCGGCGTGACACCGGCGGCGGTATCACGCTGGCGGCAGCCTCACAGCGATAGCGGCATCACCTCGCGCGTCCAGCCGAACGGATCGCGTGCGCGCCGCTCTTGAATGGCCAGCAGGGCCTCGCGCAGCTGCGCCGCGACCGCGTCGATTCGAATCGGAACGTACTCCCGCCGGTCGCGATCGGTCAGCAGGCCGATGGGGCTCACGATGGCGGCGGTGCCGCAGGCAAAAACTTCGGTGCATTCGCCGCTCACGATCTGCGCCAGCAATTCATCGAGCGCCATGCTCCGTTCGTGCACCGTGAACCCAAGATGCCGGCCGAGCGTGATCACTGAATCCCGCGTGATGCCGGGAAGAATTGCGCCGTCGAGTACCGGCGTATGCAATTCGCCGCCGATCACGGCAAACAGGTTCATGCCGGAGAGCTCCTGAATGAAACGCTGCTCCCGGGCATCGAGCCACAGAGCCACCGTGAGACCGCGCGCCACCGCGGCATTCGATGCACGCAGCGACGCCGCATAGTTTGCGGCGGTCTTGGCGGCGCCAACGCCGCCGACCGCGGCCCGCACGTCGTCGCGCTCGATCGCGACCCGCATCGGTCCCGACGAATAGATCTCCACCGGATTGGCGATGACCATGAAGCGAAAGGTGGTTGAATTGCGCAGCAAATATCCAGCCTCCGTGCCGAACAGAAACGGACGCAGGTACAAGGATCGCCCCGACTCGCGCGGAATGATGCGGTGGCAGGCGCCCACCATCGTCTCGATGGCCTCGAAGAACAGCGATTCCGAAACCGGCGGCATTGAAAGACGCTGCGCCGAGCGTGTCAGGCGCTGCCAATTTTCGCGCGGGCGGAACAAGCTTGGGTTCGCTTCGCCGACCCTGTACGCTTTCAGTCCCTCGAACACGAGTTCGGCATACTGCAGCGCCCGCGCGCCGGGCAGGATCTGGATCGCTCCGTACGGAACCAGTTCGCCGCGGCCCCAGGCGCCGTTCGCCCATTCAGCCGAGTACATGATCGGTGCGGCGACAGGACCGAAGCCAAGCTTGTCGGGGAGCTTGAAATTTCGCAGCGCCGCGCCTAACTCCGGCGCCACGTCGTAATTCGGCATATCAGCCGCGCAGGTAAGCATCGGTGCCCGCCAGCCAATCCTGCCGCGGCGGATTGAATACGTCGACGTCAAGCGTGTCTTCGAGCGCCACCGCGCTATGCGGCAGGTACGACGGGATCACCAATACTTCGCCGGCGCGGACAATCAGTTCGCGCTCGCCCTTCTCCCCGAGGCGAAATTGCAGCGCGCCTTCGAGGATGTAGGTGATTTGCTCGTTCTCGTGCGAGTGCCGAGGCACCTCGGCACCCTTCTTGAAGTACACGTGGGCAATCATCATGCGATCGGTGGCGATCAGCCGCCGTGTGAGACCGTCTTTCAGTTCTTCGGCGGGCAGTTCCTCCCACCGATAATGCTTGGCGCTGGTGGCTTCGATCCGGCTGCTTGCTGCTGCGGTATTCATTGCATGATCCTCGAATTAGCGGAAT
>Ga0137394_10003771_pt1 | contig 11433 bp, 9 predicted proteins | sample czobulk116metaG_FD_108278 | JGI IMG/M metagenome (GOLD analysis project Ga0137394, IMG submission 108278) | Vadose zone soil microbial communities from Angelo Coast Range Reserve, California, USA - czobulk1.16 metaG | ecosystem: Environmental > Terrestrial > Soil > Vadose zone | place: USA... | reverse complement strand
CTGGACAAGAATCCGATTGAAGAAAACTGCGTATGCGAAGCCTGTCGTGAATTTTCGCGCGGTTACATCCGGCATCTCATCAAGGCGGAAGAAATTCTCGGCCTTCGCCTGATCACACTGCATAACCTGCATTTTTATTTGAATTTAATGAATCAGGCGCGCAGCGAAGTAGAAAAGGGAACATTCGATCAGTTTCGTAAAGCTTTCGTAGCGGAGTACAAAACGCGAGATGCCGCGATGATCGAATGAGGCAGCTGCAATGCAGAGCGGCGTCCCTGCCGTTAACCTACTCTTTGCTGGCTGCCCTCCGCGCTGCCCGAAGATCCACAACGAACCGTTCATACTCGCGTTGCCGTGATTCCTCGTCCGGTTGTCGAAGAAGAGACGATGGGTGCACCGTGGCGAGGGCTCTGGGAGCAAGCTTCGACGACAACACCTTGCCGCGCTCGCGAGTAACACGGAATGATGGACCGAAAACCGCCTGTGCTGCCGTCGCACCGAGGCAGACCAGCAATCTCGGTTTAACAAGGCGCAGCTCCGCTTCCAGCCACGGGCGACAGGCTGCGATCTCGCGCGAATTTGGTTTCTGATGAATTCGGCGTTTCCCGCGCGGCTCCCATTTGAAATGTTTCACCGCATTCGTGACATAAACCTCCTTGCGATCAATTCCCGCTTCTTCCAGCGCCTGGTCCATGATTTTTCCAGCTGGTCCCACGAACGGTTTACCCTCCTGATCTTCGTAATCGCCGGGCTGTTCGCCGACCAGCATGATCGCCGCGTCACTCGGGCCTTCGCCAAACACGGTTTGCGTTGCCCGCTTGTAGAGATGGCACGCCGTGCATTCTTTGGCCGCTTGGCGTACCTCGACCAAGCTTGACGTTTCAGGCGGTCGCGCCGGCCGCGCATATTCCTCAGTGGCAGTCACCATCTTTCGATATGAATCGCAACTGCCTTGGAATTCGTGTTTGTTTAACCAAATGATTCTGGAAGCGACGCGATTAATTCTGCGTCCATTTCGAGAAAAAGACGTCGAGCGTTTCGCCGAACTCATGGCAAATCATGATTTCATGCGCTTTTCCCTCGGCCCATACACGTACGAGCAAACGCAGGGCGTGTTGCAGAAATATCTCTCCTGGAACCAGGCTGGTTTGCCTTCGCAGTTCGCAGTCATTTTTCGCGGAAACAATGAGCTGATTGGCTATTGCGGTTTCCTTCACCAGGAGGTCGATGGAAGGAACGAAATTGAAATCGGTTACCGACTTCATCCCGATTATTGGAATCGCGGACTTGCGAGCGAGGCGGCTCAGGTTGTAGACGATCATGCGTTCCGCGACCTAAACCTACCGAAGGTCATTTCGCTGGTCCACCCTGACAACATCGCCTCGCGCCGCGTGGCTGAGAAAAACGGAATGAAAATCGAAAGGGAAACGGTGTTTCGCGGATTTCCAACGCTTGTTTTCGCGATTACTCGGGAGCAGTGGCTTGCGGAGGGTGGCGCTGGATGAACTCGCGGGCGAGAGCGCGATAGGCTTCTGCGGCCGCGCCACTCGGAGCGTACTCCAGAATCGATTTTCCGAAACTCGGTGCTTCGCTTAAGCGAACACTCCGCGGAATCACGGTTTGGTAAACGCGTTCGCCGAAATGCTGGCGCACCTCGGCTACAACCTGCTCACTAAGATTTGTCCGGCCGTCGTACATGGTCATGACAATACCGCCCAGCTCGAGGCGCTTGTTCGCGCCTGAGTCGCGCACCTGCTCGATCAGTCGGACAATTTTTACCAGTCCTTCCAGCGCGAAATACTCACACTGTATTGGGGTCAGAAGTTCATCGGCGGCCGCGAGTGCGTTGGTCATCAAAATTCCGAGCGACGGCGGACAATCCAGCAGAACAAAATCAAACGTCTTATCTGCGTGCAACGGCTGGAGCGTTTCCGCCAGCCGCGTGAGATGATTCGGCATCCGGGCGATCTCGACCTCGGCACCGGCAAGATCGAGATCGGAAGGCACAATAAACAAGGATTCGCGTTCCGTAGGAAAGATTCTTTCGCTAATGGAGGCGCCGCCAAGTAATGGCTCATAAAGACTGGTCTGTTCTACTGCCTGCAACCCAAAGGAGCTGGTAGCGTTCGCTTGCGGATCAAGATCAATAATCAAAATGCGGTGACCTATTTCAGCCAGTGCGGCGCCGAGATTTACGGCCGTGGTGGTTTTGCCCACGCCGCCTTTTTGATTAGCGATCGCGACGATCTTCATAAATCAGAATAGTCATTCTAATCGATCCGGGCTGCGCATTTGTTTGCAGCCTCCCGAGCTTGCCAGATGATGTTGCCAGTCGCCGCAAACGGAAACTAAATTTTTCGGATTTCAGATTTGGAATTTCAGCAGTAGCGTTTAAGCGTCTAAGCCTGTGAAAGCTACTTCACTATCACTCGAACCTGCACCAACCGCGAAACCGCTTGGGCGTGAGGAACCCGTTGTCTTGCGCAGCCAGGATCCGCGCGGCGTAGTCACGCTGACCTTGAACCGACCGCAGGCTTTCAATGCCTTATCGGAGGCAATGCTGGCGGCACTGCAGCACGAACTTGATGCGATAGGCGAAGACGAGTCAGTGCGGGTGATCGTTCTCGCGGCCGAGGGCAAAGCGTTCTGTGCCGGTCATGATCTCAAAGAGATGCGCGCCAAGCCATCGCTCGAGTACTACGAGCGGCTCTTCAGTCAATGTTCTGGGATGATGCTGGGCATCCAGCGATTAAGCGTGCCCGTGATCGCTCGTGTTCAGGGCGTCGCGACTGCGGCAGGCTGCCAATTGGTGGCCATGTGCGATCTGGCCGTGGCAGCAAGCACCGCAAGGTTCGCCGTCAGCGGCGTCAATCTGGGTCTTTTTTGCTCGGCGCCGGGCGTGGCGCTCTCGCGAAACATTTTGCGCAAGGCGGCCTTCGAGATGCTGGTAACGGGGGAATTTATCAGTGCCGAAGAAGCAAAAGTGCGCGGATTGATTAACCGCGTCGTAGAACCGGAACAGCTCGACGCCGAAGTTGAGAAACTTGTTGCGGCAGTCATTGCAAAACCGCGTATCGCTGTGGCGATGGGAAAGGAATTTTTTTACCGGCAAATTGAACTGGGCATTGCTTCAGCCTACGAAGTGGCTGCGCAAACCATGGCCTGCAATATGATGGATGAAGCTGCGCTTGAAGGCGTTCAGGCATTCATCGACAAGCGCCCCGCGCGTTGGCCAAAACATACAAAGTCACCGTGACCGTTTCGATCTAACGATTTCAACGGTTCATCGATTTAACAATTCAACGCACTGTGACTTTCACTCTTCAAGAACTGGCAAGCACGTCCGACGGTGAGTTGGTTGGCGATCCAAAGTTGAAGATTACGGGCGCTGCATCACTGGCTGAAGCGACGAGCGGTGAGATTAGTTTCTTCGCTAATCGAAAATATATTGGCCTTTTGCGCAAGACGCGGGCTTCGGCTGTTTTCGTTCCGCCCGATTTCGGCGAACCGCTCACCGCCGCCCAGGTTCGCGTCTCAGATCCCACCAAGGCGTTTGAGCAGGTAATGCTCAAATTTGCACCGAAACCAATCACTTTTGCGCCGGGAGTTCATCCCAGCGCAATTGTCGGATCAAACGTTCGTCTCGGAGAACGTGTATCAATCCAGCCTCATGCGGTTATCGAAGACGGTTCCGAAATCAGCGATGACACAATTATTGGCGCGGGAAGTTATATTGGACATGAAACAACAATCGGGGCCACGTGCATGATTTATCCGCTTGTGACCATTCGAGAGCGAAGCCGGATCGGTTCCCGAGTAATCATTCACAGCGGCGCGGTCATCGGTGCGGATGGCTTCGGTTTTGAAATGGTCGATGGCCGGCAGCAAAAGATCCAGCAATTGGGGATCGTGCAGATCGACGATGACGTCGAGATCGGTGCAAACACGACTGTTGACCGCGCCCGGTTTGGCCGGACCTGGATTCAGCAAGGGGTGAAGATCGACAACCTCGTGCAAATCGCGCACAACGTGATTATTGGGAAAAATTCCGTGATCGTGGCGCAGACCGGTATCTCAGGCAGCGCACGGGTGGGCGAGCGCGTTATCATGGGTGGGCAGGTTGGCATAGCAGGCCATATCGAAATCGCCGACGGAACTATGATTGCGGGGCAAAGCGGCATCTCCAAGAGTCTTCCGGGAGGCGTCTGGTTCGGCTATCCGGCAGTCCCGATTACCGAAGCAAGGCAACAAGTTGCCTGGATTCACCGGCTCGGGAAACTTTTTGCGCGAGTAAAAGAGATTGAGAAGAAATTAGGATCCTAATTTCGCCGCGCACTTGAAAGAATCCCGCGAAGCGCTTCTGACGAGATCCATTCTGCGCCGCACGCCCCAACTGTCTCTCCCTCCATGGAATCAGAAGTAGCCACCATTAGCTCAAACCGTTTCGCGTATTTGCTCGCCAGTCGCTCGATGATGGCGTCGGCTGTCTGACCGGTGCGGGAATAAAATACCTGAACGTCGGCCGGGTCGGAAGTCGCCTCGATCTTTCTTCCTTTGCCATCAAAGACGACTACCACGTGCACAGCGGTCCAATCTTGATAATCTCGCAGCCGTTTGATCAACGCTTCACGGGCCAGCGAGGACCGCCGAGCGTGGAGTTTGCGTAATTCAGGCCAGGCAAAGATAACGCTGTGCCCATCGACGATCAGATAACGGGCGCGTTGCGGCATGCCTATGTTCCGGCCACGAGATCACCAAACCCTGGTCGTCAGACAGAGATCCAATCCGATTCACGCTTCCGCAGCGGATTCCTTCTTTGCCCGCTGCTTGCCTGATCCCGGTTGCACGGCGCTGGCTCGCAGCGCTGCCTTCTTGCGTTCTAGATACGCTTTACGCCGCTTGCGTTTGACTTGTACACGGTGCTGTTGTCCCACGGGCATGTCTTATCGGTCGAAACGATGAGAAACGCAATCTGATGAACTCGATTATTTTCGTACTGCAGCGTTCGAGCACGAAATCGCGATTGCGTTTCTGTGCGATTCGTTTACAAAAGCACCACTCTCAATGGCGCATCGGGAATCGGCGGCATCCTCCTCCACGCCGAAAAGCGTGGCTGGCATTGCCATTTTACTGCTCGTATTGGCAGCTTTTTTCGGGTTTTTAAACACTCAAAAGGTGAAAGCGCTTCGCGTAACTGTGGCAACCGCACAGGCTGCGCGCGATGCAGCCGAGCGCCGTATACACGAGAAATCGAATACCTCGGCCGGTGGCACCCGGGAAGAACAGAGCAAAGTCGCCGAAGCGGAAAACAGAGCCGCAAAAGCCGAGTCAGAGCTGGCCCAAACACAGAAAGAGAACGCCAATCTACAGGCCAAAGTAGACGAGAACCAGAAGGAGATCCCTTCTTTGCAGATGCGCGGGGACAAAGCGGAAAATCCGAATGCTTCGACGGCTGACAGCCCCGCCGCGACAGCACCGGCCACGGACTTGCAGTCGCAACTCGATGATCTCCGCAATCAACTGGATAGCGCAGAAAAAGAAAAAGCTTTCCTTTCCGAAAAACTCCAGGACATGCAGGAGCGCGCAGAACAGCCGAAGCAAGAAAAAAAACGGCGGGAAGCTGTGCGGGAAAGTGGACCGCGTCGAACGGGGTTGCGCGGCACAGTCCTCGCGGTCAATCAGGCGTATAACTTCGTGGTATTGAATCTCGGTGCTCGCCACGGAGTAGAGTCCAATGCCGAGATGCTCGTTCTGCGAGACGGAGCTTTGATTGGAAAAATTCGCATTTCTTCAGTTGAACCGGCGACCGCCATCGGCGATATCATGACCAACAGTTTGGCGCGCGGCGCTCAAATGCAACCTGGAGACAACGTGATTTATGCTGGCACAAGTCCGTAACCTTCGAACAATCGTCGTCCCCGTTCTGCTGTGTGCATTCGTGGTCGGCATGACCTCATGCGCAACACAGAAGGAGACTGCCCTGGTCAACGATCAGAATGACCGCCACGACTCAATGATCCCATGGAACAAGCAAGAATCGTGGGAAACTCAAGGGCAGTTCGCTGGGATGACCGATAGACGCTAACAGACGGGGCTTGCGCCAATTGCGTTTTCGGTGGAACGCGTTTCCTCAGCGCGTTGGCAAAGTAATGCAGCTTTGCCGCCTGACATGTGCGCCTGCGGCGGTCATTGCCGCGGCGAGCCGATCCCCTGCAATTCAAATCCAGAAACCGGCTGGGACGACTGCGTTTTTGGGTATCACGACAATGCCGTCCCGGATGAAATAATTGTCTGCATCCAAATTTGGCGGTTTCCCTTCCGGCGTAATCACAACCCCATCGGCGATGCGGGCGTTTTTGTCGATGATGGCACGATCAATCACGCAATTGCGTCCAATACCGATGGGCAGCTGTGACGAATCAGTTTGTCCTAATTCAAAATAATCCGCGCCCATCACGATGCTGTTCCGGATGGTCGCGCCGCTTTGGATAACGCTGCGTATTCCCACCACGCATCGTTCCAGGTGCGCATCCGAGATGATGCATCCATCCGAAATAATCGCCTGCCGTAGGGTGGCGCCGTTGATTTTGCTTCCCGGCAAAAAGCGCGGATGCGTGTAGATCGGAGACTCGGGCTCGAAGAAGCTGTACTCGGGCACTACATCGGTGAGGTCCAGATTCGCTTCGTAGAAAGCGCGGACTGTTCCGATGTCTTCCCAATAACCCTTAAAGATAAACGCGCTGACATGCCGGCCTTTGATCGATAGCGGGATAATATGTTTCCCGAAATCGAACAGATCGTTCTGCAAAGATTGTATCAGCACCTCGCGATTGAAGACGTAAATTCCCATCGAGGCTTGGAACAATTCTTCATCCTCATTGGAACCGATGGCGCCGAGCAGCTCCCGGCTCATTTTCATTTCCTGTAGGATTGCTTCATCGGTCGGTTTCTCGACGAAGCGGGTAATCCGGAGGTCAGCGCCACTCTGCATGATGCCGAACTCAGAAACGTAACGCCGCGCGACAGGTTTGGTGGCCAATGTAATGTCTGCGCCCAGTTCGATGTGCTGCTGAAGAATTTCTCGAAAATCCATTCGATAAAGTTGGTCGCCACTTAGAACCAGGTAATAATCAAACGGACGCTCGAGGAAATATCGCATGTTTTGCCGCACCGCGTCAGCAGTTCCCTGATACCATTGCGAACCGGCCGGCGTTTGTTGAGCAGCGAGAATGTCCACAAAGCTGCGCGAGAAATTGTCGAACTTGTAGCTGGCCTGAATATGCCGATGCAACGACATAGTGTTGAACTGAGTCAGCACATAGATCGAGCGCAGCCCGGAGTTCAGACAATTACTGATCGGGATATCGACGATGCGATATTTGCCCCCGAGCGGCACAGCCGGTTTGGCGCGGTCCTTCGTTAACGGGAACAAACGCGTGCCGGCACCACCGCCCATGACGATGGCGAGCGTTTGCTGGGTCGTGTCTGGCGGCAATGCTCCGAACGCCCGGGGATTTTTGGGAAGCGAATCGCTCTGGGGCTGGTGTTGCATTGGGATCAATCAATCGTGAACGGTTTTGGGGTCAATAACCTTGCAAACACCTTATAAATGACGAATGAGGAACGACGAAGCCCGAAAGAATAACGAAAATCGCAATGACAAAGAGCGTTGATATGCCTCTTCGTCATTTGCGGCGTCGGAGCTTGTTTCGTGCATCGTCATTGTCCCAGCACTGTGTGGTCCAGCCTGCTCTAGTGAGGCGAATCTTGCGACTTAAGGCGGGCACCGCTACACTCCAAAAAACATGTGTGGGATTGTTGGATACGTTGGGCGCGCTCAAGCGGCGCCCATTTTGCTGGATGGACTGCGTCGCCTTGAATATCGAGGCTACGACTCAGCCGGAATCGCTGTAGTAAACGGGGGTCGTCTGGAAACGCGCAAGTGTGCGGGTCGCATCGCAGCGCTAACGCAACTAATGAGGAATCAACCGGTCTCCGGTTCGCTGGGCGTCAGTCACACACGCTGGGCCACGCACGGCAAAGTCACCGACCAAAACGCGCATCCGCACTTCGACGCCAGCGGCAAGCTGGCGCTGGTCCACAACGGCGTTATCGAAAATTATCAAGCGCTCAAAGATGAGCTAGTCCGCAGCGGCGATACGGACTTTCGCTCCGAAACCGATACCGAAGTGCTCGCGCATTTGATTGGGAAACTATACGACGAATCATGCGCCAGCACCGTGGATATCCCGGAAAAAAAAGCGCGCTTGCTTGCAGCCGTTCGCGCGGCGCTTCGCCAGGTAATCGGCACGTATGGCATTACTTTGGTCCATGCCGATATCCCGGATTTCATGATCGGCGCGCGGCGGGGAAGCCCGCTTGTGCTTGGCGTGGGTGACGGCGAAAATTTCCTGGCCAGCGACGTTAGCGCAATCGTCGCTTACACCCGCGACGCAGTTTACTTGAACGATTTCGATGTAGTCGCAGCGGGGCGAGACAAATTCGAGATCACGTCGCTTGCGGGGGACAGCACCGAGCATCCGGTCAGCAAGGTTGAGTTTACCGCCGAAGACATTGGAAAAGGTGATTATCCCCATTACATGCTCAAAGAAATCTTTGAGCAACCAAACACGGTGCGCGACGCGATGCGTGGCCGTCTCAACCCGGATGAATGCGCTGCAAAGCTGGGTGGCTTGAACATGACACCTCCCGAGCTTCGCCACGTCGGCCGTATCGTTCTTATGGGCTGTGGCACGGCGCTTCACGCCGGAAGGGTCGGCGAATATTTGATCGAGCGACTTGCAAACATTCCAACAGAAGTCGAATACGCGAGCGAGTTTCGCCATCGCAACACGCCGATGACTCCCGAGACGCTGGTTTTCGCCATCAGCCAGAGCGGCGAAACCGCGGATACACTCGGCGCGTTGCGTGAAAGCAGGCGCAAAGGTTTTCGCACACTGGGAATTTGTAACAACGTCGCGAGCACAATCGCGCGCGAAAGCGATGGGGGAGTTTACATGCACGCCGGGCCGGAAATCGGCGTCGCAGCTACGAAATCGTTCACGTCGCAGCTTGCCATTCTGACGCTCCTCGGACTGCTGTTTGGACGGATGCGAAATCTTTCCGGAACTGATGGGAGTCGCGTGATTGAAGCGCTCGAAGCGTTGCCCGGCCAGATCGAAGCGGTTTTGGAACTGAGCGATCAGATTAAGGAAATTGCGAAAAAATATGTCGATGCGAACGGCATGCTTTTCTTCGGCCGGCAATTCAACTTCCCCGTGGCGCTCGAAGGCGCGCTCAAAATGAAGGAGATCACCTACCTTTTTGCCGAAGGGCATCCCAGCGCTGAGCTCAAGCATGGAGTTATCGCGCTGATCCGTCCCGATTTACCCTCAGTGTTTATCGCCCCTGGTGATTCCGTCTTTTCTAAGAACCTGAACAACATCGAGCAAGTGAAAGCCCGCAAGGGACCCGTTATTGCCGTGACCAGCGGGAACGGTCCGAAGCACCTTAAAGGGATTGCCAACGAAATTATCGTGTTACCGGAAGCGCCAGAGTACGTAATGCCCATCCTGGCTGTCGTTCCACTTCAGCTTCTCGCCTATCACCTCGCAGTCGAGCTCGGCCTAGATGTCGATAAACCACGGAACCTCGCCAAAAGCGTAACCGTGGAATGATATTGTGGTGCTAGGGACAGCGCGGCGTCCATATCGATTTCCTGTCGCTGGAAATTTAGCGGTTTTGCAGTAAACTGCGCGCCCAAGCATCCCTTCCTCCGGTGCAACACAACGAAGAGTACGTGCTCAAAGTCCTCGAGGAGGACGGAGTCATCACACGCCAGCAAATCGACGGCGCGCGGTCACTTCTAAACGGCGAACCCGGCGTAATGGATGTCTTGATCAACGACGGAATTGTCTCCGACGTGGACGTCTCGCGCGCGCTCGCAGCGCAAGCGCACATGGATTGGATCGATATCTCTTCCATGGTGATTCCGCCGCAAATCATCAATCAAATCCGAGGCGAAGACGCGCGCCGTTTCAAAGTGGTCCCGGTCGCTTTCGGCGAGACCGGCCTGGTGGTGGCGGTTGGCAATCCACTCGACATCGATACGATGGATAGCCTCAGTTTTCTTCTGCAACGCGAGCTGGAACTGGTGTGCACCAGTCCCCAGAAAATTCGTGAAGCATTGATCAAATACTACGGGACTGCCGACGAAGCGGCCGATGTCTTGCAGAAAAGAATCGGCGAAGACATCGATCTCGGATTGGAAATTGGCGATGGCGGGGAAGCGACCGCAATCGATGAAGCCGATGCACCAATCATACGGCTGGTTTCCATGTTGCTGATCGAGGCGCACCGCGCGGGCGCAAGCGACATTCATCTCGAACCGCTGGACAAGAAATTTCGTGTCCGATTTCGGATCGATGGCGTTCTGCAGGAGATGCAAGCGCCACCGAAACGTTTGCAATCAGCAATCATCAGCCGGCTCAAGATCATGACCGGTTCGATGAGCATCGCAGAAAAACGCCTGCCACAGGACGGTCGCATCCAGGTAAAAATCAAAAAGAAGCCAATCGATCTTCGTGTCTCGACGACTCCGACCAATCACGGTGAGAGCGTGGTGATGCGTCTGCTGGACAAATCCAATCTAAAGCTCGGCTTGCCCGAGCTTGGATTTTTTTCCGACGATCAGGAAACGTTCGAACGCCTGATCAAACTGCCGGACGGCATTTTACTCGTTACCGGCCCTACCGGCTCCGGAAAAACGACCAGCCTCTACGCCTGTCTCAATTACATCAACAAACCAGACCGCAAAATCATCACTGTGGAAGAGCCGGTGGAGTATCAAATGACGGGCATCAATCAGGTCCAGGTGAATACCGAGATTGGGATGACCTTTCCGGCAGCCTTGCGTTCCATTCTGCGCCAGGCGCCGAACATCATCATGATTGGTGAAATTCGAGACCTCGAGACAGCGAGCATAGCGACGAACGCGAGTCTCACTGGTCACCTCGTCTTTAGTACGCTCCACACGAACGACGCGCCTTCTGCGGTAGCGCGTTTAGTCGATCTCGGTGTTCAGCCGTTCCTTGTCGCTTCCTCCGTGCGAGCGATCATAGCGCAAAGGCTTCTCCGCCGATTATGCGCCCACTGCAAACAACCAGGAGAACTTAGCGAGACCGACTTGCGCGCATTGCGAATCGAGCCCGGGCAGTTGTCCGAGGCGCAAGTCATGAAGCCGGTAGGCTGCGACCGATGTCGTCAAATCGGCTACAAAGGTCGAATGGGCATCTTCGAGATCTTTGAAATCGACGACGACGTGCGCCACATGATCAACAAACGCAGCCCGACTTTGTTGTTGCGCCAACGGGCGCGCGAGCTCGGCATGCGCACCCTTCGTGAGGACGGCGTCCGCAAGGTTATGGCCGGCCT
>Ga0137394_10003770_pt1 | contig 11441 bp, 8 predicted proteins | sample czobulk116metaG_FD_108278 | JGI IMG/M metagenome (GOLD analysis project Ga0137394, IMG submission 108278) | Vadose zone soil microbial communities from Angelo Coast Range Reserve, California, USA - czobulk1.16 metaG | ecosystem: Environmental > Terrestrial > Soil > Vadose zone | place: USA... | reverse complement strand
TGCTGCTTTATAACTGGAAAGCCTCGTTGACCAGGTCCGCTTGTTCTCGTTTGTGCCGGCTGGCGGAACCAGCGGCTGGACTGGCCGAACTCTCCCGGTACACTCCTGAGAACGGATGGCGCAGTTCTTTCCCAAAATGAACCAGCAGATAAGGCCATGCGCCCATGTTTTCCGGCTCTTCCTGCACCCAGACAACCGGCGTGCTTTCCGCATACGCCGAGAGAATCGTCTGCAGTTGTGCCACGCGTAAAGGATACAATTGTTCCAGGCGAATGATCGCTACATCCGAGCGGCCGTTTTCGCGCCGATGTTTTTGAAGGTCGTAAAAGATTTTCCCGCTGCAAAGAAGCACGCGTTTCACGCTCGACGGATTGGGATTCAATGGGTCGACCAGGATGCGTTCGAAGCGGCCGGAGGCGCATTCATCGAGAGTTGATACGACTTCCGGATGCCGGAGCAAACTCTTGGGAGTCATGATGACGAGTGGCTTGCGCCAGGGACGAACCACCTGCCGGCGCAAGCAATGGAAATATTGAGCCGGCGTACTCGGGTTTACGATCTGGATGTTATCTTCCGCGGCCAGACTTAGAAACCGCTCGAGCCGGGCGCTCGAATGCTCGGGGCCGCCGCCTTCGAATCCGTGAGGCAATAGCAACACCACCCCGCTGAGTCGCCGCCATTTGTCCTCGGCGCTGGCGATGAATTGGTCGATAATTACCTGGGCTGCGTTGCAAAAATCGCCGTACTGCGCCTCCCACAAAACCAATCCATCCGGCCAATCAAGACTAAAGCCATACTCGAAGCCGAGCACGCCAGTTTCAGAAAGAGGGCTGTTGTATATTTCCACCGGCGCCTGCGTCGGTGAGAGCTGCTGGAAGAGCGAGAAAGCGCGGCCCGTGGAAAAATCGTGGAGGACGGAGTGACGCTGACTGAACGTTCCGCGCGCGGAGTCCTGCCCCGACATCCTGACGCGATGCCCTTGGGCCGCGAGACTGGCAAAGGCGAGCGCTTCGGCGGCCGACCAATCGAGCGGCTGCTCGCCCGCAGCCATGGCTTTGCGGGCCTCGAGCAGCTTCTTGATTTTGGGATGGGGTTGAAAATCTTTTGGCAATTGAGTCTGCGCGATCAGCAACCGAGAGAGTTCTGACTTATCCACGCCCGTCTTCACCACGTCTTCCGGTTCAGGACCCCCCTGGTACTTCGCCCAGAGTCCGCCTCCCTGTTCCAGGACTGTGCTTTCACCATCATTGAGCGAGCGTGAGAGTTCTTGTTCCAGGGCTTCCTGCCGCCTGGCCGCGATTTCATCGGCCTCCGCTCGACTCACCCCGTTGAGCTTTAGAAGGTGGTCGAGATAACCTTCCCGCACGGGCTTGCGCTGCGAAATCGCGTGGTAGAGGACCGGCTGGGTGAAGGCAGGCTCATCACCTTCGTTGTGGCCGAGACGACGGTAGGCATACATGTCGATCACAACGTCGCGCTTGAATGCCCGGCGAAAATCCAGCGCCAGGCTGACCACCTGCGCCACCGCTTCGGGGTCTTCGCCGTTGACGTGGAATATCGGGATCTGGAGCATTTTTGCTACGTCGGTCGCGTACGTCGTCGACCGGCCTTCACTCGGGCCAGTGGTGAACCCGATCTGGTTGTTGACGACCACATGCAGGGTGCCGCCAACGCTGTAGGCGGAAAGCTGGCTCAGGTTCAGGGTTTCCTGGATCACGCCCTGACCGCTAAACGCTGCGTCGCCGTGAATCAGTAAAGCCATTCCTCGATTGCGTTGCCCGTCTCCGACTCGATCCTGCTTGGACCGGACCCTGCCCAGGACCACGGGATTGACGAATTCCAGATGGCTCGGGTTAAAACAAAGTGAGAGATGGACTCTGTGCCCAGCAACCGTCCTCCAGTCAAAACTATAGCCAAGGTGATATTTTACATCGCCGTGTCCGGGGCCCGATTTTCGCGCGGCATCGGCGAACTCTCTGAAGATCTGCCGCGGACGTTTCCCCATGATATTCGCCAGCACGTTGAGGCGCCCGCGGTGCGCCATTCCGAGGACAATTTCCTGCACGCCCTGATCGCCGGCTTTCTCGATCGCCAAATCGAGCAGCGGAATGAGACTTTCCGATCCCTCGAGCGAAAAACTTTTCGCTCCGACAAATTTCTTGCGAATGAATTCCTCGAACATCACCGCATCGGTCAGCCGCGTGAGAATGCGCACCTGCTCGTCCCGCGTGAGCTTAAGCCGGTTTTGACATGGTTCCATCCGTTCCTGCAGCCATTTGCGGACGGAGCGATCGTCGATGTGCATGTACTCGACGCCGATCGAGCGACAATAGGTGCTCCAGAGGAGGTCGAGGATTTCACCCAAGCTCATCGGACCATCACTCGCAATCGTCTCACACGAGAAGAGCCGCTCCATGTCCGCCGGGGTAAAGCCGTAATGGGCCGGATTCAATTCAGGGGGGTATTCGGTCTTGAACCCGAGCGGATTAACGCGGGCAATCAAATGGCCGCGTGAGCGATAGGATCGGATGAGTTGATCGACCCGGTCCTGCATGCCCGCCATGCGGCTTTCGACTTTGCTGCGGCGGTCATCAAGGTCGCGCTTGGGGCCGGGAGGATTAAAAATGCTCGAGGGCTTGAACGTGGGAGCCAATTGGGGCGTCTTTAGCGTTCTCTCGCCATTTTCCAATGACTCGAAATAGCTGCGCCATTCGGGAGCAACTGCCGACCGATCTTTGATGAAATCGGCGTAGACGCCTTCAACGAAAGGAAGGTTTAAGCTATTCGGCAACTCAGCCAGCCTGTTCTTCATTTGGACGTGACGTCTTTCCCGATCCCCGAATCCATCTCGGGTCATGACCCTCACAGAGTATCGCAAAATGCAGACGCGGTAAAGCCTAGGGTCCGTCCTGAAGCCAGACGTCGACTCGCGGGGCTTCCCAATTGTAGGGCTTGTCGAGGATGTCCATACGCCCATCACCATTGAGGTCGGCTACGCGCGCTTCATGGAATCCGATCCCAGTGGCAAATTCTGTGGTGCGAAATTTTCCGGCGCCGTCGCCATAAAATATCCAGGCTTTGGCATTCGGGTTGTCTGGCTGAGTTTGCGCTTCGCGCCACTTGGCCATTTCGGCCGCGAAAATGTCGAGGTGACCATCACCATCGATATCCGCAACCGCCAACGAGTGGCCATGAATCACGTCTCGGCCCACCAGGTCATGGCCGATCCATGACTTGGGATTCTCAGGCTCGCCCATGCACTCATACCATTTCAAAGGACCGACGCCGTCCCCAGGAGCGATGACTATCTGCGGATATTTTCCCGGCTTGAATTGGCCGGCGGCGATGCGACCACCGATCGGAGCCACCTGGATCGGCTCGAATTTATCGCCCCCGCGATGCTTGAACCAATAATTCCCAGCCAGCAGATCGATCCTGCCGTCTCCGTCGATATCCGCGGCTGCCATTCCTTCAGCATACTTGAGTGCGCCACCTTCGCCGGCGGCACCGGAGAAAATTTCGGCGATGGGCCAGGATTCAGCGTGTCGCGGGTCTTTGGGAATGTCGGCAAGAAAGAGCTTCTTTGCTCCCTGGTTCCAGAAGGCCAATTGAGAACGCCCAGTGCCTTTGAAGTCACCAAAGATCTGGTCATGATGCTGGGTCGCGCCGCCGCTTTTGATCACGTGCCTCTTCCAGGAAACATTTGGCACAAAATTCGGATAGGGATTCTCCCACCACCAAACCTCCTTCCCCTGCCAATCTGCTCCAAAGACTATATCGGGGTCCCCGTCGCCATCGATGTCGTAAGAAGCGCCGCCGGCTTCGAGCGTCAAATACTCTATTTCGATGACGTAGCGATCCCAACTGGTGGCGGTGCGCCGATACCCTGCCAGGGCAGGCGCTCTTTGACGGAAGCTGAGGATGAAATCGTTAGTTCCGTCTTTGTCGAAATCGACAACGAGCGCGCCGGTCTGTTGTGTGGAGGGGCCCGGTTTAGGCAATGCGCTATTAGTGCTGCTGAGATGCTGCCAGCGCGGGTCGGCCGCAAGGCAAGTCGCCGCGCTGAACACACAAAGTGCGACGATTAATTTGAATCGATCTAAGTCGCTCATATTCGCTCCAGCCTTACAGAAGCAGTCTCAAGCGTTCGCTCGCATGATCAGCCTACGGGAACTGGATGTCGCGGAAAAGCATTTTGGCATAATGGGTGACGTAACTTCCCTTAACCCTGCTCTGTACGGTTCCCGTACCCGTCTCCCGTAGACCTACGAATTGGGGAACTTTCCAGGCTGCGCCATGATATCAACGTGCCAACAGACTCGAGAACAAACCGCAAAGCAGCGCATTTTCTGAACAAACTTTTTTGCAATCTGCGCGCGACATGGCGCTGGCATCGCGGTCATCCGCTCAACGTGGGTAAGCATCGGATCACGACCGCTCACATGCTCACCGACACGCGCTGGCATCATAAGCCCTCCGGGCCGCCGCCACCGACATGGATCAAGTAGTACGCTATTGCACGAATCGCAATAATGTGAGATGGTTCAACGTCTACCCGACAACATTCAAATGAAGCGAAAATGCACGAAGAAGATTCCGCCGAGGGGCGGATTGCGTTGCCGGGAGTTCTGGTCCACTTAGGGAACGGTCAAATCGATTTCGAGGACGGCACCCGGGGACGCTTGCGAGGGCGAGAACTCGAGCTATTGCAATTCCTGGTGCAAAATCGCGAGCGAGTAATCCCGCGCTCAGAAATTCTCGCTAAAGTCTGGGGCCTCGAAGGAAAAGTCCTTACACGCACCGTCGATATGCATGTCTCTTTCCTGCGGAAGAAATTGCATCTCGGCAACTCACTCCGGGCCGTCAGGGCTTCAGGGTATATTTTTGAGCCAGGAGGCACCTAAGGCAATCGGGCCTACTTCCGCGTGGTGATATTTTGGCCGATGGCCCGTTCCAGCCGCGCGCGCGCCACTTCATAATCGTGCAGCGCCTGAACCTGGGTTGATCGCGCTTCGGTCAGTGCCGTTTGAGCGCTGAGCACGTCGAGCTGCGTTCCAGCGCCGGCTTCATTGCGAGCGATGGCGAGCCGAAGGGCTTCTTCGGCTTGTTCCTGCACTTTCTTTTGTGACTCCAAGACCTCGCGAGCTTCAATGAAAGTCGAATAGGCGGTGCGCACCTCCTGCTCGATGCGCCGCGCGGTATCTGAAACATCGATTCGCGAGCGGGTGAACAGCGCTTCCGCTTGTTCCACGCGGCCCTTTGTCAGGAAACCGTCAAAGATGTCCCAGGAAAATTGAATGCCCGTGCTCCAGCCGTGAACCTGGCGGGAGAGATCATCGGAAAAGCTCGAATTGCGAGCGCCATACCCGGCAAACACGTCGACGCTCGGTTTGTATCCCGATTTGGCGTTGGTGATCTGCTCACGGCGCAAGCCTTCCGCTTTGCGCAATACCACCAATTCCGGGCGGCGCTGCAACGCTTCGCCAAGCGCCGAAGGAAGTTGCACGTCCATCGGCCTGGCTTCCAGTTTGTCGCTCAATTGCAGGGGAATGTTTTCCCAGATATCCCGGGGCACGTCGGAACCCAGCAATATCGCAACATTGTTCCGCGCGATCCGGCTGGCATTTTTGGCCCGGATGAGTCTCGGCTGCGCGTTCGCCAGTTCTACTTCGGCGCGGAGCACATTAAATCGCGGAACGGTGCCGGCCTCAAAACGGTTGCGAGTATCGCTCAACTCCTTGTTTAAGAGGGTGACTGACGCCTCCTGCACCGCAATCAACTCTCCAGTGAGGAGGACATCGTAGTAGGCAACCTGCACGTCGAGCAAAGTGTCGGCAATGACGGCTTGATACTGCGCCAGGGCCTGTTCTTGCGTCAGTTTAGCCGTTCGATAGGCGGAATTAATGCGGCCCCCTTGATAAATGGATTGAATCACCTGGATATTGGCGGCCCAGGTCTGGTCGGGTTGATGCACCGGGAACGGGGAGGGAAAGGTCTCCCGTAGACTCGGATCATTGGCAGTAAAGTTGCCCGTAGTGCGAAGTCTGGGCAGGCCGACGGCGCGAGTTTGCACAACCACGCCATAAGCGGCTTCGATATCACTCTTCCCTCGAAGAATGTTCGCGTTCTGCTGCAAAGCCAAATTCATGGCATCCGCCAGCGAGAGCGGACGCGAAAGCCACGCGGCTGAATTCGTTTGCGCATCGGCAGCTCCGAGCCATGACGAAGAGGAAACGAGGATCGCGGCGGAAATCAGGAAAATAGATTTTAGCCATATAAGAAGCGAACTCCGGCAGCGGCGCATGAACTGAAGCTCAGGCGGTTGAATAAAAATGTACACGTGCCGGCCTAGGTACACAGGGGTGGCCGGAGGGTCGAGTTCAAAAATCATAGGAAGGTGTTACCAAGACGTTAGGATCTCGTCGGAACTGGCGGTGGATTGGAGCGATTTGATGTCGTTTGCGGAAAGACCGGCGCCAGAGCTGGGATAAAAACCAACGCGATAATGGTCACGACATAATGGAGGGGATTGGCAATGCGCGCGAACCCCGGCTCCGGAGGATGTCGCCATACCAATACTGAATCGAGGGTGGCAACCGCCAGCCCGACCACGATAAACCAGACAAGGGGCCGCTTCGTCCAGCAGCTAAGAGCGTAATAGACAAAACCTCCCAACACGCACGAAATCATGGAGGCACGCGTAATCGAGAACCAATTCAGTTGGTCGAAGCTTTGGCCGAAGTGGGCGGTGAGCACCAATAGCGCCAGATTGGCCAGCAAAGCCCCGACCATCCCCGCAACAGAGCCAGCCAGCACACAGCGTCCCAATGAGACATTTTGATCGCTCATCTATTGTTCATTCGTTCCAGCAATCATGCCACGGTCAGCTTGGCGTCTCGCGAGGAACGGCGATAGTCAAAAATCCGAAGCCAGATTTGTTGATTCGCAGTTGAAGGGTTATCCACGTTATGGCAAACAATGCTTGTGCATGCGGATTAGCTGTGAGGATTGGTGCGAGTGTCGCGATTTCGCGCGTTCAAAGTCTGCTGAATCCTCAATTTCTTCTGAGCTTGTGCCCTTCAAAGTCCGCTTACTCTGCCTGATTCTTCTCCTCGTCACAGGATGCGATCGGAGCCCTTCGACTGCACAACCCGCATCAGGTCCCGCCCTCTACGGGCCGCCCACCGGCAAAGCATCAACCTCGATCGCAAGGGTTCGGCCGAATCAAACCAGCGCAGATTGGCAGCATGCCGCTTTCGCGGTTGTCCAAACGGAACTGAGCCCTGCCACGCTCTTCCATTGCGCGAGCAATCAAATCAGCTTTTTCACACATTTGAGCGACTATGCCTTAGGGGGACCGAGCTACGTCGCCTCCGCGACGCGAGCGGGAATTAAAATCTATAAGCCCGGGGAAGCAATCGATGCCGAATGGCTGGAGGAGTGCTGGGTTCTCGCCTGGTTCGCCGGCGCCAAAGGTTGGACCAATTGGGACTCGCCGTGGGTTGTTTATCTGCAGCACAAACCGTCCGCAATGAGCTTGGACTCCGACGGACTTCATTTCGTTTTTTCTGGTCCCGCGGGCGATATTGCTTTGCTCCCGTTGTATGGCTATTACAAGCCTTCACTTCAAGGGTCCGATTTCCTCGCGCAACACGGGTTACCGAGCAAGAAAATCAAGACCTGGGAATGGGCCAAGGCGCTGCCGCGTGAACCACTCATGCGCATTCGCTATTGGGCCAGCGCTTTGCGGGAATTTCCTCTCTACTGCGAAGACAGCTTCAGCGTCGATCGAACAAAGGATGCGGTGAGGATTCGACAGCGATTCCAGTGGCACTCAATCGATGACGATTGGAACACAAAGCACGTAAAACTGGCGCCCATCTCCCCTCCCCTCGCGCTGGCAGCCCTGGAAAAACAGTTTCCGGTCACCTTTTCAAAATCGGTCCTCAATCACGACTTTTTTACGCCCTATGGTCCGTACATGGGCATCGAAGGCGTCGATTCCTATGACGCCGCGTTGCAGGTCTTGCAGTACGTGAACGAGACCGAAGGCTCCGATCCACCGACGACGAATGCCCACTCAACGGTCCAGGCAGCTCTGGCGAGGCTTCAGACAACTGCCCAGGCAAAATTTCGACGAGCCGACGCTTACGATTACGACCACGGAGGATTGAACAATTTTTGTTGGGCGATCCAGGGCGATCAATGGTACGCAAAAGCGCTGCCATATATGGACGCAAAGAGCCGCGAAATCGCGGTGGCCAGTTTGCGAAAGTATTTTCGCGAAGATGTGCTCGTGACGAACCGGTTCCGGCTGCGCGAGTTTCCCAAAGGCTCCGGACGCGAGTATTACATCCTCGAAGGCCCCGGGATTGGATCGTGGGGTGTTCTCGGCGAGGCGGGCAAATTCAGCGCCAATATGCTCGAGACTCTTTGGGCTTACGCGCACTTCACCGGTGATTGGGATTTAATCAGGGAGCGCTGGGAACTGGTCAAGAAGCTGTTCTGCACTCCCGCTGAAAATCGATGGTTGTAATTCGGACGTGACGCCATAGCCGAGATGGGCGATGAAGCGGCGCCGTGCATAGCCATGGCACGAATGGCATACAAAGTCGGCGACATGGACTCGTATAACTATGCCTGCTACATGGCAGCGCGCGAGTTCGCGCACCACTTCATCAAGCAACGCGGCGCTGAATACTACCGCAAACATCAGCCATGGCATTCGATGGAATGGATGGACGAGGAGGTTTACCTCACCAATCTTTGGGGTGAAACGGCCGGCTGGCAGATTGATGGTCCCAACTACCCGCGCAAAACGGATGAACGGCAATTCCAGAATCGCTGGGTCCGTTTCAAAGACGCAGACGTGGGCCGCTTTTATCGCGACTATCTGAAAGACGACGTCCAGCGCGAACTTGACCGGTTACTAGCTGGGCGGGAACCAAAGAGGAAATACCACAACGACTCGCACACTATGCCCTCATTGGTCCAACTTCGCTCTCTCCTCCTGAACGAAGCGCCGGCTGATCTTACGCGCGTGGCCACACCAGATCAGTTCACGGGGCCGCCGTCAGGCATTTTAGCGAGCTGCCTTTCGGTCATTCGCACCAGTCATCCGACTCGTTACGTGCGGCTGGTTGCCCCCGGCGAACCGTCGCCGTTCGTCGCCGGCCTCGAACGCGAAGTGAGCGGTCCCAACGCCTATTTGACCCAAGGCATTCAATTTAATCCGGACGAGAAGGAGACCAGCAATTTGGAGCATCAATGGCCTGAAGTAACGTGGTGGAAGAGCTGGAAAACCCCGACGGGGCATCGTTGGACGTTTGGGCATGTCGGACCGCGAGCGCAGAAGCCGGACACCGCGCCAACCGTCGTTCCTTTAAACTGGAATTCCCGGGCGATAATCTACTGAGGCCTCGCAGCGCTGGGTTGCTCACCGAAGCAAGCCGAAACTCCCTCGCCGACCCAAGCCTCTCCCTGTGAAGACACTCGACGGGGTAACGGTGTGACAAACTCACAGGCACGCTTAATTGGCCACCCGCGCGCAGTCGCCTTTGACAGAACCGGTCCTCCCATTTATAAACTGTATCGGAATGCTCCGTCATCTTCTGCCCCTCGCATGCCTGTTGGCATTCTCATCCGCTGCGAGCGTGTCCACACCAGAGGCCCTTCGCAACTGGCCTCAATGGCGCGGTCCTCTCGCCAACGGGGTTGCTCCTCATGCAAATCCGCCGATCGAATGGAGCGAGAAGAAAAATATTCGCTGGAAAGTTTTCCTGCCCGGCAAAAGCCATTCCACACCTATCATCTTCGGTGAGCGCGTTTTCCTCATCGCAGCCGTTCCGGTCGGCGAGGCGCAGAAGCCCGTCTATGACAATGCGCCGGGCACTCACGACAATCTTCCCGTCACTCATCGTCATCAATTCACACTCTTCGCGCTCAGCCGGCAATCCGGCAACGTCCTCTGGAAAAAAGTTCTGCGCGAAGAATTCCCGCACGAAGGCGGTCATGAAACGGGGAGTCTGGCCTCAAATTCTCCCATCACCGATGGGGAACATCTCTATGTTTTTCTTGGCTCGCGTGGACTCTATTGCCTTGACCTCGATGGCCAATTGAAATGGCAGAAAGACCTCGGGCGCATGCAAACCCTGCATGCGCATGGTGAAGGCAGTTCGCCTGTGCTCTACGATGATACATTGATCGTAGTCTGGGATCACGAAGGTGATTCGTTCCTCTATACATTCGACAAGCTCACAGGCAAAGAGCGCCTGAAAATTCCGCGTGACGAAAAGACCTCCTGGTCCACGCCGTTAGTGGTCGAGCATGAGGGCAAACCTCAAATCGTCGTCAGCGCCACAAAAAGAGTCCGCAGCTACGATCTTATAAGTGGAAAGCAACTCTGGGAATGCGCGGGGCTTTCTCGCAATGTGGTTTCATCGCCCGTTGCTGGTAACGGCATGGTGATCGCCGGCAACAGCTACGACTGGCAAGCCATGCTGGCTATTCGCCTGGCCGGAGCTAAAGGCGATATCACCGATACTCCACAACTCGCCTGGAAACTCAATCGCCTCACGCCTTATGTCTCCTCGCCGCTGCTCTACGACGACACGCTCTATTTCCTCCGCCACAACCAAAACATCCTTTCGCGCCTGGACCCTGTGACGGGCAAGCCTCGCGGCGACCCGCTTCGGCTGGAAGGCATCCGCGACATCTATGCCTCTCCTGTTGGCGCAGCCGGCCGCGTCTACATTACCGGTCGCGATGGCGTCACTGTTGTTCTGCGCCACGATCGCGACAACGCCCAACTGGCGCTCAACAAGTTGGACGATGTCTTCAGCGCCTCGCCCGCCCTGGTTGACAAAGAACTCTATCTTCGCGGTGAACGCTTTCTCTACTGCATCGCCGAAAAGAATTAATTCGCTCCTCGGAGCGCTTCCAATTCTTCCCAACGCTTATAGAGATCGCTGATGCGCGCCTTTTCCGCGCCCAATTCAGTCGTCAATTCATTCGTGCGGTGCCCGTGTTTCCGATGGAAGTCAGGCTCCGCAAAGAGCGCTTCGATCCGAACGAGGTTCTCCTCAGCGGCCAGGATAATACTCTCGAGCCCCTCCAGTTCCCGTGCTTCCTTGAAGGACAATTTGCGCGGCCGGGTCGCAGACGCCTTAACCTCTTTTGTTGCTTTTTCGCTCGTTGCTTCGGCTGGTGGCGCCAGCTTCGCCCGCTTCTCCGCGTAATAATCGTAATTGCCGACGCTGTACTGGACGCGGCCTTCATCCTCGAACGCCAGGATAGCGGTGCAAACCCGATTTAGAAAATAGCGGTCATGACTCACCACCACTACCACACCTGGAAACGCAATGAGTGCTTCTTCCAGAATGCGCAATGTCGGCAAATCGAGATCGTTGGTCGGCTCATCGAGAATCAGGAAGTTCCCGCCG
>Ga0137394_10003769_pt1 | contig 11441 bp, 10 predicted proteins | sample czobulk116metaG_FD_108278 | JGI IMG/M metagenome (GOLD analysis project Ga0137394, IMG submission 108278) | Vadose zone soil microbial communities from Angelo Coast Range Reserve, California, USA - czobulk1.16 metaG | ecosystem: Environmental > Terrestrial > Soil > Vadose zone | place: USA... | reverse complement strand
ATGAAATCCTGTTGGCAGGATTGATGAGGGAGTCACCGTCGATGGCGGTGGCCAAGCTTGGATGTTGGGCGACGCTGCACGCCAGTGGGCCGGCAACGGACCGGCCTGTTCCAGGAACCAAATCTCTGCCAAGGCTTTGACGCAATGGCGCTATCTGTTTTGCCGCGTCCGGAGCCGAAGTTTGATGCGCATTTCTCCCTTCACGGTGATGGCGCTAGCCACTTTCATCATTGCGCCCCTCGCGCCGGCAGACGCAGCAGTGCTCGTGACGATCGACAAATCAACTCAGCGCATGACGGTCGAGGTCGACAACGCATTGCGCTGGACTTGGCCCGTATCCACCGGCCAACTCGGCCATGACACACCGAGCGGCAAATACACGGCGTTTCGCATGGAGGCCGACCATTTCTCCAAGGAGTGGGACGACGCGCCGATGCCGCATTCCGTCTTCTTCAGTCAAACGGGCCACGCTATCCACGGCTACCTCAGCACCCGCAGGATTGGCAGCCCGGCATCGCATGGCTGCGTGCGGCTCGAACCCGCTAATGCCGCGAGGCTCTACGCGTTGGTGGAACAGCAGGGGCTGCCCAACACCAAGGTTGTGGTCACGGGCGATGTGCGTCTCGCACTCGCGCGGCGCGGCATGCAGTGGGGCCGCGGTGCGGACGAGAGCATAGGGACGGGCGCTCCGCTCGATGGACGCAGCTATGCATACTGGCGGCGCGTCGACGGTCGCCAATCCGCTTTCGGATATCGTCCAGCGCCACCTCGATACAGGTATTGACCCGCCGCACCGCCTCAGCAATTCCCAATATGTGACCGGAACGGTTGCGCAGGCCGGCGTACCCGCGTTACGGCTACGATTCCGGCTATGTGACGTATGAAGAGCGGTGATTTATCGTGATATGGCACGGGCGGGCCTGCACATCACCCGGCCCGCCCGTGCTGCGTCGGCGGCGCGGCACAAGAGCGGGTTTGTGATCCGCCCGGCGAAAGCTGATGCAAATCCTACACAATAGCCTATTATCGGGAGCACGCCGCGGCTGCAGCGGCACTCACCAGGGAGGTTGCATACCCATGTCCAAGATTGCGTTCCGTATTGCGGGTGTTTCGATTGCTTCGGCGCTCGCCTGTGGCCTTGCCGGCTCGGCGAATGCCCAGCTCCTCGCCCACAAGGACATCTCGCTCGCCATGGCGACCACGATTGCGCGGGCCACAATGGATGCCTGCAAGGCGCAGGGATATGCCGTGTCCGTGCATGTGCTCGGGCGCGAGGGCCAGCTGGTGCTCGGTGTGCGCCACGACAGCGCCGGCCTCGCTACGTTCGAGAACTCCATGAAGAAGGCCTACACGGCGCGCACCTTCTCAAGGTCGTCCGGTGAATTTGCTGACGGCGTCAAGGGCAATCCGCTCGCCGGCGCGCTCCGTCTCACCAACATCGTTCCGGCGCAGGGCGCGCTGCCGATCAAGATCGGCAATGAGACGATCGGTGCGGTCGGCGTGTCCGGTGCGCCGGGCGGCGACAAGGACGAGGCTTGTGCCAAGGCCGGCATCGAAAAGGTGGGCGCCGACCTGAAGTGATCGGCGTCCAAAACGATCCATCCAGCACAACCGAAAACGATTTCTCGATCGCCCGCCATCGGCGCGGCGTCGTCTAAGGAGAACGACCCATGTCCAAGACCGCATTACACACGGCCGGAATTTTGGCCGGAATTTCGCTCGCCGCGGCCATCGCCTGCAGCTTCGCCGGTTCGGCAAATGCCCAGCTGGTCGCCCGTCACGATATCTCGGCCGCCATGGCGCTGACCATGGCGGAGACCGCCGTCGCGACCTGCAAGACCAACGGATACAACGTGTCCGTCAACGTGGTCGGGCGCAGCGGCGAGGTCGTCGTCGCCATGCGGGGTGACAACACCGGCCCGCACACGCTCGAAAACTCCATGAAGAAGGCCTATACGGCGAGGGCCCAGCGCCGGTCGTCCGGAGAATTCGCGGCGGCCGTCAAGGACAATCCCACCGCCGGCGCCCTCAGCCTCACCAACATCACCCCGGCGCAGGGCGCATTGCCGATCAAGGTCGGCGAGGACACCATCGGCGCCATCGGGGTTTCCGGCGCGCCGGGCGGCGACAAGGACGAAGCTTGCGCCAAGGCCGCCATCGACAAGGTCGCGGACCAGTTGAAATAGGCTGAGTTTCCGCGAAGACCATGACGGCGCAGCACCTGCTGCCCGTGTAGGGGCGACCCTTGTGGTCGCCCTTACTCCTCGCATCCGGCAACAGGGCGACCACAAGGGTCGCCCCCGCACATTATCGCCGCGCCTGGAAGAGGCACAACGCCGCGATCATGATCGCGCCGCCGAGCATCTGAAGCGGCGTCAAGCGGTCGCCGAGCACAACGGCGCTGAGCGCCGCCGTCATCAGCGGCTCCAGATTCATAAACAGCGCGGTGCGGAACGGCCCGATCCGCTCCGTCGACACGTAGAGCGCAAAGATTGCGGTCGTGGTGGTGAAGCCGATGCCGAGGAACGCCGCCCATCCGGGGGCCCCGTGCGGCCACTGCCAGTTCCAGCTCCATAGCGACAATACGGCGAACACCAGCGTCGACGACCACAAGGTGTACCAGGTGACAAGCCGCGCGTCGGCGCCTTTGAGGGTCGCGCGGGTGACAAGCAGCATCCCGGTCCGGCAGAACGCGCCGCCGGCCGCAGCAAGAAGACCGACCACCGCGAGGTCCGACGGATTCGCGCCGACGATGAGGGCGAGGCCGCAGAATGCGACAAGCGCCATCGTGGCGCCGGTCGCGGTCAGGCGGTCGATGCCCGTCATGGCGCCGAGGATGCCGGTCAGCAGCGGATAGATGAAATAGGTCAGGATTGCGATCGACACCGCAATGAGCTCGATCGCCTTGAAGAGAAAGAACAGATTGGCGGTGAGCAGCACGCCGAGCGCCAATGCAATCCATTTCGCGTTCCGCGACAACGCAACGGCGGGCTTGCCGAGCCGCAACCAGAGGAAAACGAGACCGATGCCGAGAATGCTGCGAAACGTCAGCAGGCTCAGCACGTCGGCCCCGCCTTCGAGCGCAAGTTTGGCGAACACATCTGAAGCCGAGAACATCACCGCGGCCGTCAGCACCGGGCCGAGCTGATGGGATACGTCGCGGATGCCGGCCGGCGTCTGAAGGGTCACATCGCCTCGCGGGGAGAGTTGCCGGCTCGAAGCGGCTCCGAAGGGGGGGATGAACCGAATAGCACGGCGGTTGTCGGAGCGGCAGCGCCCTGCCGCGCAATGCAACCATGTGGGAGATCGCCGGGACAAGCCTGGCGACGACGAGTCGGATGCCGCGACTTTGCCCCTCTGATCAGGGTGCCCGCAAGGCCTTGTCAGAGCTTACAAAAAAGAGGGTATTTCGTTTTGCTTAAATGCCCAATCCCGTCTTCTCTTATTAATAGTACACTAATGGTACTATGGAACCACTAGTGATGGTATTGTCGCACTGTTTCCGCGACCTACGTGGGACCGGCAATCAGCCCCTTCCAGCCACCCCGCGCGTCAGCCGGACCAGCAGCCAGATCGGCACCACGAGGGCGGCGCCAAGCAGGAAGTAGCGCCACAGCCAGCGGACAGCGTCGAATCCCATATCCCAGACTTCGCGAATGAGCTTTTCGACGCTGTGAAGAATGTTCCACGGATCGAGCCCGACCGCCGAGAGAATGACCCCGACCACGATCGACAACAGCATGAGCCGCACCAACACCGCGAGCGGCGGGCCGCCGAGGAAGCGGCTGACCACATTATTTGCCATGGGACTGTGATTCCCCCGTTGCATAGTGGTCACTTTAGTACATCCCCGGCGCCAATTTTGCGAGCGTGCCGGCGCGTCGCACCATCACCACCTTCCCTCCCGGGGGTCGAGCAAAGCCTGAAGCGGTTCCAGCCGATCGGCATCGCGCGGATGCTTGCCCGTCCGCGTCGCGGTCGCCGAGCGCCGCGACTGCGGTCTTGCCGAGCCGCGCCGACACGCATCGCGCCGATGACGAGCTTCCATAAGGCCCGTCTTCCCACCTCCTCAAGGTATCAAGCCATTGGGCCAATTGTGCCGGGAGGTCGCTCTTGCCGAGCGACGCCAGAGTGTTGGGGTGTTCACACCAGAAATCAAAGGGTCTAACCAGGATGTCTCGCTGGCCTCCGAGCGAGAGCAAGGGCCAGGCGCACGACTCACCGACCAAAGCAGCATTTGCGAAAGCTCGTGTCCCAATCCGCTCTTTTTCCTGGAAACTTCAAACGCTAGTCTCTTTTAGCCTCCTTACTTGGTCACGTCGCCGTAACGCGGCGGCAACGGCACAGACTGCCGCAGAACGTGCTTTCGGCACTGACTGCCGGACGCGACCTGTTCCCCAGGTGACAACCACGGTCGACGGATGAACTTGCCGTCGCGCTTGGCCGACTCCTGTGTGTGAACGACTGTCATCGTTGGTGAAGGACCGATTGCCGGAGATGAACGGAGGCGTGATCCCATGTCACAGGTCGAACTACTTACATCCGAATCAGGAGAATACGTTGGTGGCAAGTGGGAGCCGTATCTGGGAATTAGTGGCGGTGGGACAACGACCGCTGCAAGACTATCAGCATTGCTGCGTGGACAAAGTGTCGTCAAGTTCGAGGTGGAGGACGGTGAAGCCATTATTAGCCTTTCTAGCGGCGCTAAGCTTCACATACGCGCACGGTCCCACGACATTTGCCAGGTCGACTACCGCGTGGTTATGAAGCGCCGGTAATGGCACCGAGGTAGAGCTTCAGACTGTTTATGTGTATTGAATGACCGATTAGTTTATTTTTGCGCTTCAGGGGACGGGAATGCGCGGGCACCATGCTCCTGGAGCTTGGGTATCACTGGAGTATCACTGTAACCATTGAAATGACTATCCAGCTATTTTGCTCCAGCGCCAAGTCATGAATAACAAAAGATAATTTTCGTCTTCATTTCATTTGCCATGGGATTGTGATTCCCCTGTTGCATCGCGGTCACTTTAGTACATCCCCGGCGTAGATTTTGCGAACGGACTGCCGCGCACCACCGCCGCCTTCCCTCCCACGGTCGAGCAGAGCCTCAAGCGCCTCCAGTCGGTCGGCATCGCGCGGGTGCTTGTCCCAGCGCAGCCGGTTGATGCGCGGGAAGCGCATCGCGATGCCGGATTTATGCCGGGTCGAACGCTGGAGGCCCTCGAAAGCCACCTCGAACACCAAACCGCGGTCGGGAGCGTGCACGACTTCGCGGATCGGGCCAAAGCGGCTCACCGTGTTGTTGCGCACGAATTTATCGATCTCGGCGAGCTCCGCATCGGTGAAACCGAAATAGGCCTTGCCGACCGGGACCAGTTCCTCGCCCGTCGGCCCGGAGGTCCACACCCCGAAGGTGTAGTCGGAATAAAACGACGAGCGCTTGCCGTGACCGCGCTGCGCGTACATCAGCACCGCGTCGACCACGAAGGGATCGCGCTTCCATTTCCACCACGGCCCCTTCGGCCGGCCCGGCAGATAGGGCGCATCGCGCCGCTTGATCATCACGCCCTCGACGGCTGGCGCATCGAGGCCGGCCCCCGCGGCCGCGGGATCGGCCCGCGCCGCCGCCAGCTCCTCCCAGGTGGCGAAAGGCACCAGCGGCGAAAGGTCGATGCGCGCAAGGTCGAGCTTCCCTATGGCCGCCTCGAGCCGGACACGCCGCGCCGCGAAGGCTTCGCCACGCAGGTCGGCCATGCCTTCGACCAGCAGATCGTAGGCGCGCAGGTGCGCGGGAAATTCCGCCATCAGCTTGGGCGTCACGGTCTTGCGGTTGAGCCGTTGCTGGAGAACGTTGAACGACTGCACGCGGGCGTCCCGCATGATCAGCAGCTCGCCGTCAAGCGCGCCTTCGAACGCAAACGATTCGACCAGATCCGGGAAGCTTGCCGAGATGTCCTCGCCGGTGCGCGAAAACAGGCGCTTGACGAAGTGACCGTCCGGGCGCCGGCCGGCCACGGCCTGGACCCGGGTGCCGTCCCATTTCCACTCCGCGAGAAACTCGGCCGGGTCGAGCGCGGCGAAATCCGCCTCCTCGATGGCATGGGACAGCATGGGCGGGCGGAACGGCGCCGGATCGCCGCTTTCGGGCTTCCCGGCACGCCCCTCCAGCCAGGCGAACAGATCCCCAAAGGGCGGCTTCAGGCTGGGCCAAATGATTTCGATTTCGTCGGCGTCGCGGTCGCCGAGCGCCGCCACCGCGGTCTTGGCGAGCCGCGCCGACACGCCGATGCGCATCGCCCCGGTGACGAGCTTCAGCAAGGCCCATCTTCCGACCTCATCGAGGTCATCAAGCCATTGGGCCAATTGTGCCGGCAGATCGCTCTTGCCGAGCGACGCCAGCGTTGTCACGACCTCCGACAGCGTCGGCCCGTGGCCGGCCTGCTCCCTGATCCCTGATTCCTGATCCCTGGCCGGCCACATCAGCGCAACCGTTTCCGACAAGTCGCCCACATAGTCATAGGACAGTGCGAACAGGGCAGGGTCGGTGCGCTCCGCGATCAAGGTGCGGATGAGGCCGGGCTTGGCGTAGCGAAACGACAGCGCACCGGTGATGGCTGCAAGCGCGTAACCGCGATCCGGATCGGCCGTGGTGCGGAAATAATCGGTGAGCAGCCGCAGCTTGGCGTTGCGGCCGGGCTCGTAGGCGAGGCGGTCAAGCAGCGCCGCGAAGCGGTTCATCCTAAATCCATTGGCTCGGGGCTTTCCGGAGTTTCGGCTTCGGCGTCTTCCTCGCCGTAGCCGACGAGGTGCAGCGGCCGCGCCTCAAGGCCGCGGCTGCGGCACCAATACACCAGCGCCTCCTCGGCGCCGTGCGTGACCCAAATCTCGGCAGCCCCGGTGGCTGCGACCGTGGCCGTCAATCCGTCCCAATCGGAATGGTCCGAGATCACCAGCGGCAACGCGACGCCGCGCTGGCGGGCGCGCGCCCTTATCCGCATCCACCCCGATGCGAACGCCGTGACGGGCTCCGGAAAGCGGCGCGACCAGCGGTCGTTCAATGCCGATGGCGGACAGATCGCGATCGCGCCGGCGAGGCTAGTCCGGTCGGCGTCGCGGGCGAGCCGAACCTCGCCGAGGTCGATGCGGCGCGCATAGTATCTCGTGATCGCCTCGACGGCCCCGTGCAAATAGATCGGGCGGTCGTAGCCGGCGGCGCGGATGAGCGCGATGAGGCGCTGCGTCTTGCCGAGCGAGTAGGCGCCGAGGAGGTGGGCGCGCTCGGGAAATAGCGCCACCGACCGCAGCAGCTTACCGATCTCGGCCTGCGGATCGCCGTGGCGAAACACCGGCAGGCCGAAAGTCGCTTCCGTGATGAAGACATCGCAGCGCACCGGCTCGAAGGGCTGGCAGGTCGGATCAGCCGTATCCTTGTATTCGCCCGACGTCACGATGCGCAGCCTGTCGGCCTGAACAAGAATTTGCGCAGAGCCGAGCACAGGGCCGGCCTGATGAAAGCTCACCGTCACGCCGTCGACGCGCAGCGGCTCCCCGTACCGGATCGGCTGGACCGTGCCGGCGAAATTTTCGCCGTAGCGCAGCCGCATGAGGTCGAGGGTCTCCGCTGTCGCGAGCACGGCGCCGTGGCCCGGCCGGGCATGATCGGCGTGGGCATGGGTGATCAGGGCGCGCGCAACCGGGCGAACCGGGTCGATGTGAAATCCACCCGGCCGGCAGCACAATCCGGCCGGAGTGGGGGTGAGAAGCTCCTCGGCGCGCATCGCTAACAGATATGCCGCGGAGGTGACGTTGCGAGAGTAATCAGTCCGTAATTGCCCCACGACTGGCCGTTGATACGAGCTTCATATACTTGGCCAGCACGCCGGTGGTGTAGCGAGGCTTGGGCGCCTTCCAGAGCTTCTTTCGCCGGGCAAGTTCCTTCGCCGAGACGTTGAGTTGGATGAGGCGCTTCTTGGCATCGATGGTGATCGAATCACCCTCATTCACCAGCGCGATCAGCCCGCCTTCGTACGCTTCCGGCGCCACGTGGCCGACCACCATGCCCCAGGTGCCGCCGGAAAAGCGGCCGTCGGTGAGCAGCGCGACGGATGCGCCGAGGCCCTGGCCGATGAGGGCAGAGGTCGGGGCAAGCATTTCCTGCATGCCGGGGCCGCCCTTTGGACCCTCGTAGCGAATGACGACGACGTCGCCGGCTTTGATGGTTTTCGCCATGATCGCCTTCAGGCATTCCGGCTCGGAATCGAACACGCGTGCCGGTCCCGTGATCGACGTCTGCTTCAACCCGGTGATCTTGGCGACGCAGCCCTCGGGCGAAAGATTGCCCTTCAGGATGGTGAGATGTCCTTGCCGGTACAGCGGGTCCGACCACGGGCGGATCACGTCCTGATCCTGCCGCGGCTCGGCCGGAACGTCTCTCAGCATCTCGGCCATGGTCTTGCCGTGGATTGTCATGCAGTCACCGTGCAAGACCCCGTTGACGAGCAACATCTTCAGCACCTGAGGAACGCCGCCGGCGGCATGGAAATCGGTCGCCACATAAGCGCCCGAGGGTTTCAGGTTGCACAGCACCGGCACTTTGCGCCGCACCCGCTCGAAATCGTCGAGGCTCCACTTCACGCCCGCCGCGCTGGCAATGGCGAGATAATGGAGCACCGCATTGGTCGAGCCGCCGGTCGCCATGACGAGCGCGACCGCATTCTCGATCGACTTCCTTTTGATGATGTCGCGCGGCTTGAGGTCGTTGCGAACCGCCTCGACCAGCACGCGGGCGGACTCGGCTGCGGATTGGGCCTTTTCCTTGTCAGGCGACGCCATCTGCGATGAGCCGATGAGGCTGATGCCCAGCGCTTCGAACGAGGACGACATCGTGTTTGCGGTGTACTGGCCACCGCAGGCGCCCACCGACGGACAGGCGTTTTTTTCGATGCCCTCGAAATCTTCCTTTGACATCTTACCGGCCGTGAAGGCGCCGACCGCTTCGAACGGGCTCACGATCGTGAGTTTCTCGCCCTTCCAGAAGCCCGGTTTGATGGTGCCTGCATAGACGAAGATTCCCGGCACATTCATGCGCGCCATCGCCATCACGCATCCCGGCATGTTCTTGTCGCAGCCGCCGACCGCAACCACGCCGTCCATGCGCTGGCCGTTGACGGCGACTTCGATGGAATCGGCGATGACTTCGCGCGAGACCAGGGAATACTTCATGCCTTCGGTCCCCATGCCGATGCCGTCCGTCACGGTCGGGAAGCCGAACACCTGGGGCATTGCACCAGCTTCCTTGAGCGCCGCCATCACACGATCGACCAGCGGCTGGATGCCGGCGTTGCAGGGGTTCATCGTCGAGTGACCGTTCGCGACGCCGATAATGGGCTTTTCAAAGTCACCATTTTGGAAGCCGACGGCGCGCAGCATCGCGCGGTTGGGGGAACGGGCGACGCCGGCGGTGATGAGTTGCGAACGTTTGTTGAGTTTTGTCACCTCGATCTCCTTCCGTGGCCGAAGACTTGAATGTGCGGCGGCCGCGCTCTTTTGGAAGAAGTTCAGCATCCAGGCAAGGCGGGAAGGGCGGCTAAAGCCTGAATGTCCGAATTCACGGATTGTCGTCTGGCCGACATGGTGAAGATGGTGAGGCACGCAGGCAGAGCAAGGCCGTAAGGGCAGCAAGGCAGAGAGCGGCGGAAACTGCGATTGCCCCAACGCCGATTTGGTCGAGCAGGACGCCAAATACGAACGGGGCGAAGGCTTGGGCGGCGCGGGCGGGTGCTCCGAGCAGCCCGGTCCGCTCTCCATAGGCGTAAGGCCCAAAGATCGCCAGCGGAACCGTGCCCCGGGCGATCGTGAGAAGGCCGTTGCCCGCGCCATAGAGCACCGCAAAGGCCGCCGCACCGGATGGACCCGTGAGGGCCAGCGCGACCGCGCCGATCGGATGAAGTGTGGCGGCGATTCTTGCGGAGACCAGCGGATGGATCCGCCGCAGGGTCACGAATTCGAGGGTCCGCGCGACGACCTGCGCGGGTCCGACGAGGGCGGCGGCGGTGATGGCCGCGAACGGCGTTGCGCCCGCCATTTCGAGCAGTCTCGGCAGGTGGGCTGCCATCGAGCCGGTCACGAACCAAGCGGCCGCAAACACGAAGGCGGTGAGGAGCATCTCCCGTCTCGGCTTCCAGCCGACCGAAACGGCGGCGGCGTGCGGCCGATGCCCCGGCCGCACCGGCAGCGGCAGCAGGAATCGATTCAAGGGCAGGCCCAGGACGAGATTGAGCGCGGCCCAGACGAGACAAGTCTGGCGCCAACCCATCGCATCATTCAGGAACGACGACACCGGCCAGCTCAGGGTCGATGCGAAACCCGCAAAGAGAGTGATGCCCGTGATGGCGCTACGGGAATTGCGGCCGTAAAGGGCGGTCAGCGTCGCAAAGCCGGCATCATAGAGTCCGAGTGCCATGCCGATGCCAAGAATCGCCCAGGCGCCGAACAGGCCGGCAGGTCCGGCGGCGGCGGCGAGCGCCACAAGTCCGCCGGCCAGAACCACGTTCGAAAGGACGAGGACACCGCGGCCGCCACGGCGATCGATCGTGCGCCCCACGCGAGGGCCGGCGATCGCCGCGACCAGCAGGGAGAAAGAGAATGCCGCAAAAACCCAGGAGCGCGGGATGCCCATGGCGGCGCCGATCGGGTCCGCCAGGATGGCTGGCAGGTAGTAGCTCGACGCCCAGGCGAGGGTCTGCGATGTGCCGAGCGCCGCAACCACGATGACGCTCGGCTGCGCCAGCGGCCCGCCGTCGTGATCTTCAGGCACTTGATCTTCAGGCACTTGATCTTCAGGCACTTGATCTTCAGGCACTTGATCTTCACGCACCTGGCCGCGCTCCGGGTGACCCGGCGGCGGCCGAATGCTCGCGGTCGACGGGTTCGTCGGGATCGAGCGGGCGTTGCATCAGGACGCTGTCGACCCAGCGTCCGAACTTGAAGCCAACTGCGCGTAGAGTGCCGATACGAATAAAACCGAGCCGTTCATGCAGGGCGATGGACGCCATATTCCCGCTGTCCCCGATCACCGCGATCATCTGGCGGCATTCGCGCTCGACACAGCGGGCGATGAGGGCGGAGAGCAACAAGTATCCGGCGCCCCGGCGGCGCAAGTTGTAGTCGACATAGACAGAGTTCTCGACCGTGAATCGATAGGCAGGCCGCAAACGGTACGGCGCCGCGTAGCTGTAGCCGACCACTACGCCACCCATTTCGGCGACGAGGTACGGCAGGCCACGGTCGAGGACGGCGGCGCGACGCCGGCTCAGCTCATCAACGCAGGGTGGTTCCTCTTCGAACGATGCAAGTCCGTGAAGGACATGAAAGCCATAAATGGCGTGGATTTTCGGCATGTCCTCGTCACCTGAATCGCGAACGACGCAATCGAGCTT
>Ga0137394_10003767_pt1 | contig 11443 bp, 9 predicted proteins | sample czobulk116metaG_FD_108278 | JGI IMG/M metagenome (GOLD analysis project Ga0137394, IMG submission 108278) | Vadose zone soil microbial communities from Angelo Coast Range Reserve, California, USA - czobulk1.16 metaG | ecosystem: Environmental > Terrestrial > Soil > Vadose zone | place: USA... | reverse complement strand
GGGATCGGCGACGGCGAGATGTTTCTGGCCTCGGACATCCCTGCATTGCTCGGCGAAACGCGGGACATCGTCCTGCTGACCGAGGGCGACATCGCCGTTCTGACGCCGGACCAGCTCGCCGTGCGAGGTCTGGATGGAGCGCCGGTCCGACGCAACCGCACCACCATTTCGTGGGACGCCGAGGCCGCCGAGAAGGCGGGGCATCCCGACTTCATGCTGAAGGAGATCTTCGAGCAGCCCGACGTCGTCCGGAACACGTTGCGGGAGCGGGCGAATCCGGGAGACCCTTGCATCAACATCCCCGAGCTCGGGCTCAGAGACCGGGACCTCGCCGGCCTCAACCGTCTGTGCTTCGTCGCGTGCGGAACCTCCTGGCATGCAGCCCTGGTCGGGAAGTACCTCGTGGAAGCGTTCGCCCGGCTCCCGGTCGAGGTCGACATCGCATCGGAGTTCCGCTATCGGCGTCCCATCCTCGATGGCCGCGTCCTCACCGTGCCGATCTCGCAATCGGGCGAAACCGCCGACACGCTGGCCGCGTTGCGCGAGGCGCGAGAGCAGGGATCCCGGACGGTCTCCATCTGTAACGTCGTCGGTAGTTCCCTGGCGCGCGAATCCGACGGTGTCCTGTACACCCGGGCGGGAATCGAGATCGGTGTCGCCTCGACCAAGGCGTTCATCGCACAGCTCACGGCGGTCACGCTCTTGGCCCTGAAGCTCGGCCTCGCGCGGGGATTCGCCGAGCCCGCCCTCGTCGATCAGGTGGTGAGGGGGCTGTGGAAGGTCCCCGACCTGATCGCCGTCGCGCTGGAGCAGAGTGACGCGATTCGGCGGATCGCGATGCGTCTCGCCGAGCGCAACGGCTTCCTCTATCTGGGTCGGGGCGTCCATTATCCTCTGGCCCTCGAAGGTGCGCTCAAGCTCAAGGAAGTCTCGTACGTCCACGCCGAGGGGTACCCGGCTGGCGAGATGAAGCACGGGCCCATCGCCCTCGTCGACCACGAGCGACCGGTGGTCGTCGTCGTGCCGAGGGGCTCCACCTACGAGAAGACGCTGAGCAACGTCGAGGAAGTGAGGGCCCGGGACGGCATCGTCGTGGCGCTCGCCACGGCGGGTGACGAGGAGATCGAGGACAAGGCCGATTTCGTGATCCCGGTCCCCCCGGGCCTCGACTGGATCCAGCCGTTGCTGGTTGCGCCCGCCCTGCAGCTCCTGGCATATCACCTCGGGGTTCTCCGCGGCTGCGACGTGGACCGCCCGCGGAATCTGGCAAAGAGTGTGACGGTGGAGTGATGAGGGAAATACGCGTGAGGCGCGAGGCGAACTGATGGGCCGGTGGCGCGCACTCCTCGAAGTCGGCGTCCTCGGTGCGGCGGTCAATGCGACGACGCTCGTCTGGGTGGGCTGGACCGACGTGCTCCTCGCTGTCGGGCGGGCGAGTATGCTCGGCGCCTGCTGCATCGTCGCCTTCTACTACAACGACCTGTACGACCTCCGGATCGTTCGCACCTTCCGCGACTTCGCCTCGCGCCTCCCGCAGACGTTCGGCGTCGCCTTCATCTTGATGGCGCCACTCTACGCGTGGGTCCCGGAGCTGAAGACGCCCAACGGCGCGTTCGTCCTCAGTATCCTCGCCATCCTCGCGGTCCTCCTTCCGCTCCGCGCGTTGTCGTACGGTCTCATGCGGAGACATCCCTTCGTCGAGCGTGTCCTGATCCTGGGCCGAGGGCAGCTGGCCAACAAGCTCATCAGGGAGATCGAAGCCCGACCCTATCTCGGATACGAAATCGTCGGCGTCGCCGACGATTCCAGCGGCTCCGACCAGACGCCATGCGGGTACACCGTCCTCGGTCCCCTGGAGCGCCTGGACAAGATCCTGAAGGACACCACTCCCGACCGAATCATTCTGGCGATGGCGGAGCGCCGCGCTCGGTTGCCGGTCCACCAACTCTTGGAGGCGCGGGTCAATGGCAGCATCGTCGAGGACGGCGTCGACGCGTATGAGCGTTTCACGGGCAAGGTCGCCATCGAGTCGCTGACCCCGAGCAAACTGATTTTCTCCAACGACTTCCGGAAGTCGCGGCTCGATCTCGTCGTCGGGCGTCTCGCGAGCCTGTTGGTCGCCGTCGTGGGCCTGATTGTCTTCTCGCCGCTGCTCGCCCTGATCCCGCTCGCGATCAAGCTGGACTCGAAGGGCCCCTTGTTCTTCGTCCAAGAGCGCCTCGGGATGCACTCGAAGTGCTTCAGGCTGGTGAAGTTTCGAACGATGCGCGTGGCGGAAAATCCGACATCCGAGTGGGTCCTGGATAACTGCGATCGGATCACACGGGTCGGAAAGTGGCTGAGAAGGTTCCGCCTCGACGAGCTGCCCCAATTCGTCAACGTAATCCGGGGCGATATGAACGTCGTGGGGCCCCGACCGCACCCAGTCAGCAACATCGGGCTCTTTGGTGGGGAAATCCCCTTTTACTCCCTCCGATCCGCCGTCCGGCCGGGGATCACCGGCTGGGCGCAGGTGCGACTGGGGTACGCGAACAACCTCGAGGAGGAGACGGAGAAGATGCGCTACGACCTCTATTACATCAAGCACCTGACGTTCTGGCTGGATCTCCGCATTCTCTGCGACACGGTGAAGATCGTCCTGTTCGGCCGCGGGGCCCAGTCCACGGACGCATACCAGACGGCGACGGCGATGGAGGTGAGCGGTCGATGAGCGAGCATCAGAACATTCGAGATCAGGCAAAGTCTCTCGGCGAGCTGATTGCGGCCCGCCAGGCTCGGCTCGCCATCATTGGCCAGGGCTACGTTGGTCTTCCGCTGGCCGTCGAGTTTGCCCGCGCCGGATTCTCGGTCATGGGGATCGACACGGACCTCGATCGCGTCACGGCCCTCAATCTCGGCCGTTCCTGCACCCCGGACCTGAAGGACGACGATCTGATCGCGCTGATCCGGGACCACCGTTATGAGGCGACGACCGATTTCGCCGCCCTCGAGGACAGCGACGTCGTCATCATCTGCGTCCCTACGCCCCTCCGAAAGTCGAAGGACCCCGACATCTCGTATGTCGTGTCCGCGGCCTCGGAAGTCGCGGCACGATTCCAGGCTGGACGGCTCGTGATCCTGGAATCCACGACCTATCCCGAAACCACTGAAGATCTCCTGCTGCCGATGTTCCAGGCGAGGGGAGCGCGGGCCGGCGATAACTTCTTTCTGGCGTTCTCGCCCGAGCGGATCGACCCGGGCAATCCGACGTTTCGCGTGGGGGACATCCCCAAGATCGTCGGCGGCGTCACGCCGGAGTGCACCCGTCTGGCGGCCGCGCTGTACCACCACGTCGTTCCCCGCGTTCGCGAGGTGTCGAGCCCCAAGGTCGCCGAGCTCGCCAAGCTCTACGAGAACGTGTTCCGGAACGTCAACATCGCGCTGGCCAACGAGTTCGCGCTCATGTGCCGGCGGCTCGACGTCAGCGCCAAGGAAGTCATCGACGCGGCGGCGACGAAGCCCTTCGGATTCATGCCCTTCTACCCGGGACCGGGGATCGGAGGGCATTGCATCCCGGTGGATCCGCTCTACCTGTCGTGGAAGCTCCGGATCAACGGCTACGAGCCGCGCTTCATCGCGCTGGCCGACGAGATCAATCGGTCCATGCCCGACCACGTGGTGGACCTCACGATCGAAGCGCTGAACCACCGTCGGCGCTGCCTGAACGGCGCCAACGTGCTCGTGATGGGCATCGCCTACAAGCGCGGCGTGGGCGACACGCGCGAGTCGCCAGCCCTCGAGATCGTCAAGCAGCTCCGTGACCGAGGGGCCGAGGTCACGTACGCGGATCCTCACGTCCCATCGATCATCGTCGACGGGGTGGCGTTGAAGGCGGTCGAGCTGACCGACGAGACTCTGGCGGCGACCGACTGCGCGCTGATCCTCACGGATCATGCGGAGTTCGATTATCGGCGCACGGCCGAGATCGCGCCGCTCGTGGTCGACACGAGAAACGCCACGTGGGGATTGGCAGCGCCGAAGGGCCGAATCGTCCGGCTGTAAGACGCACACATAAGCCAGGCTTCCGCCAGCCGAACGGCTGCGTGGGAGGGCCAGACGGACACGGGATACGATCTCGCGCCGTCGCGGCCGCTGGTCGTGATCGCAGAGACATGAGTCGGTTCACCCGATAGAAGGGGACGAGCCGAAGGGGGCGAAGCCTTGTCGGTGATGGCCTTGGAAGAGAAGGGTGTGTGGGACGCTCAGGCCGCGGAGTGGTACGTCCTTTGGACCCACAGCCACTGCGAGCAGCTCGTGGCCGATCAGCTGGCGACGAAGGGCTTCGAGCTGTTCGTGCCCAAGATGAAAGTCTGGTCGCGGCGGCGGGACGCCAAGCACCTGATCGAGGTACCCATGTTCCCCGGCTATCTCTTTCTGCATCGTGCCATGGACAAAGCGAGCTATCTGGATATCTGCAAGGCCCGCGGCCTGGTTCGCGTGTTGGGTGAGCGCTGGGACCAGCTCGAGGTGGTGCCGGACGCTGAGATCAAGGGGATCCAGCGGGTCCAGCACGCCGGCGGTCAGGTGAGACCCCATCCGTATCTCCGGGTCGGCCAGCGGGTCCGGATCACGCACGGGCCCCTGGCCGACGTCGAGGGCATCTTCGTCCGCGCCAAACCCAACAAGGGATTGCTGGTCGTGTCGATCGGCCTGCTTCAGCGCGCGGTGGCGGTGGAGGTGGATTGCACCCTGGTGACGGCCGCGTGAGCCTCGTCGTGAACGCCCTCACCATCGACGTGGAGGAGTACTACCATGCCCTCGTCTTCCGCAAGGGCGCATCGGATGCCGCGGCCGGCGCGCTCGAGAGCCGGGTCGAGGCCAGCACCGGACGGGTACTCGCCCTGCTGGCCGCGCACGACGTCAAGGCGACCTTCTTCATCCTGGGCCAGGTAGCGGCCGAGCATCCGACCCTCGTCCAGAAAATCGCCGGCGAGGGGCACGAGGTCGCGTGTCACGGCGACGCCCACGAGCCCGTCTCGCATCAGACTCCCGCCGAGTTCCGGGCCGATGTCCGGCGGGCGAAGGCAATCCTCGAGGACATCGTCGGTGAAGACGTAGTGGGCTACCGGGCGCCGAATTTCTCGATCGGGCGTGCGCAGGCGTGGGCGTACGACATCTTGCTGGAGGAAGGATTCCGGTACGACTCCAGCATCTATCCGATCGTGCACGACAGCTACGGCGACCGGACGGCGCCGCGCTTTCCGTACGACGTCCATCGGGACGGGCGCGGATCGCTCGTGGAAGTGCCGATCGGCACGACCCGCGTGCTCGGCGTCAACCTTCCGATTGGCGGAGGCGGGTACTTCCGGCTCTTTCCCGCGGCGCTGTTCCGCCATGGGATCAGACGCGTCAACGCGCGCGAACGCCAGCCCGTCGTGTTTTATTTTCATCCCTGGGAGCTGGATCCCGACCAGCCGCGGCTCGCGATGGCCTGGCGCCACCGCTTCCGTCTCTACGTGGGTCTAAGACGTCAGGAAGCAAAGCTCTCGCGTCTGTTCCGGGACGTTCGATTCACCACCGTCCGCGACATTCTCGCGATTTGAGGAGCCTTGAACGCCGATGACCGAAGCCGCCAGACGTAACGGGGAGCAAAGCATGCGTACCGTGGAGGCGATCACGCGACTGGTCAAGGACGAGGGAAAGCCCCTCGTGTCCCTGGTCGTTCCGGCCTTCAACGAGGGAGCGATCGTCGAAAAGAATCTCGGCGTCCTGTGTGACTACATGGAGTCCGTCGAGCACGACTATCGATGGGAGGTCATCGTCGTCAACGACGGCAGCATGGACGACACGGGAAGGCTGGCGGAGACGTTCGCCCGCACGAGGCCCAATGTTCGCGTGCTGCATCACCCGAGGAATCTCGGAATGGGCCAGGCCTTCCGCTCTGCCTTTGAGGAGTGCGACGCAGACTACGTCGTCACGCTGGACCTGGACCTCACGTACTCGACCGATCACATCGGCGCAATGCTGACCCAGCTGCGGGCGACGGGGGCCAACGTCGTCGTGGCCTCGCCCTATATGAACGGCGGACGGCTTTCCAATGTCCCGCGTCTGAGGCGGACCCTCAGCATCTGGGCGAACCGGTTCCTCTCGATCGCCGCCAAGGGCCACCTGAGCACGCTCACCGGGATGGTGCGGGCATACGACGGTCGATTCCTGCGAACGCTCGACCTCAGGTCGCTGGGCCAGGAGATCAACCCCGAGATCATCTACAAGGCTAAGCTGCTGAGTGGCCGAATCAGCGAAATCCCAGGGCACCTCGATTGGGGAGTCCAGCGAGCCGACCGGGTCGCGCGGCAGTCCCGAATCAACATGCGGATGCTTCGGCACACGATGGCCGTGCTGCTCTCCGGCTTCCTCTTCCGGCCGGTCATGTTCTTCGTCCTTCCCGGACTGCTGCTGTTGCTGTTCTCGATGTTCGCGACCGGGTGGGCGCTCATTCACTCGTACGAGCAGTATCAGAGTCTCTCACGGTACCCGACCTTCGGGACGCGCGTCTCGGCGTCGGTCGCCGCCGCGTTCGTCCAGGCGCCGCACACGTTCGTCCTCGGCGGCGTCACCGGGATGCTGGCCATCCAGCTCATCAGCCTCGGCATCATGGCGCTGCAGAGCAAGAGCTATTTCGAGGAGGTCTTCCATCTCGGCACCACGGTGTACAAGGCGGTCCTCGGGGGACCGGGGAAGTCGCGATGAGCAACGGTCGACCGCAGAAGATCCTCGTCACGGGTGTCGCGGGCTTCCTCGGCTCTCACTTGCTGGATGCGCTGCTGGGCTCGGGCCACGAAGTCGTCGGAGTCGACAACCTGGCGATGGGCACCGTCGACAACATCGCTCACCAGATCGACCACCCGGCGTTCCGCTTTGTGCAGCGCGACGTGTCGAACCCGGACGCCTTCGGCGACCTCGACCTCGATTTCGACTGTGTGGCCCATCTGGCGGCGTTCAAGATCCCACGCTACGGCAACGCGCTGGACACACTAAGGATCAACTCGAAGGGGACTGAGCACGTGCTCGAGGTCGCTCGTCGGGCCAGCGCCAAGTGCGTCGTGGCGTCGACCTCGGATGTCTACGGCCGGAATCCCAAGCTCCCGTTCCGCGAGGACGACGATTGTGTCCTCGGCTCGTCCAAAGTGGCGCGTTGGAGCTACGCGATCTCCAAGCTCTTCGACGAACAACTCGCCTTCGCCTATCAGGACAGCTTCGGGATCCCCGTCACGGTGCTGCGCTTCTTCGGCTCGTACGGACCCCGACACCACCGGAGTTGGTGGGGGGGCCCTCAGTCGGTGTTCATCGATGCCGTGCTGAACGATCGCGAGATCCCGATTCATGGCGACGGACTTCAGACCCGAAGCTTCACCTACGTCAGCGATACGGTCGCGGGAATCTACGCGGCGATCGTGAAGCCCGAGGCCAATGGCGACGTGTTCAACATCGGGAGCACCCACGAGATCACGATCCTGGATCTCGCCAGGACGATCAAACGCCTCTGCGACACCCCGGGCGAGCTGAAGCTGCGGTTCACGCCCTACGAGTCGTTCACGGGGCGGAGCTACGAGGACGTTCGCCGTCGGATTCCCGACGTGTCGCGCTGCGAGGAGATTCTGGGCGTCAAGGCGTCGGTGGGGCTCGAAGACGGATTGACCCGCACAATCGAGTGGCAGCGTCGAGCCACTCTCCGCGAGCCGGTGATCGCGAGATGAAGATCGCGATCATCGGCGGCGGCTTCATGGGGATGACGCTCGCGTACCGCCTGGGGCGCCGGGGACATCTCGTCACGGTCTTCGAGCGCGACAAGCAGCTCGGCGGCCTCGCCACCCACCATGACTACGGTCCCTTCGTCTGGGACCGCTTCTATCACTGCGTCCTGCCATCCGACACGCACCTGATCCGCCTGCTGGGCGACATCGGCCTCGGTGATCAGCTCAACTGGCGACGGATGCTCACCGGCTTCTACGTGGACCAGCGGTTCCATTCGGTGAGCTCCGGCCTGGAGTTCCTGCGCTTTCCTCTCGTCAGTTTCTGGTCGAAGATGCGACTCGCGGCGACCATTCTGTATTGCTCGCGCCTCGAGGACTGGCGGCGGCTCGAGACGATTCCCGTCGAGGACTGGCTCGTCCGGACGTGCGGCCGCACCACGTACGAGAAGCTCTGGCGGCCGCTGCTCTTGGCCAAATTGGGCGACAACTACCGGCGAGTCTCGGCCGTCTTCATCTGGTCCTACATCAAGCGCCTCTTCCTCGCGCGGGACGCGTCGGCCAAGCGGGAGCACCTCGGCTACGTGTCGGGCGGCTACCGCGCCGTCTTCGAGCGACTCGCGCAACTCGTCGGCATGGGCGGCGGCGAAGTCCGTGCCGGTGTCACGGTTACGGACATCGCGCCCCGGCCGGAGGGTGGTCTCTGGGTCACCCACGATGGGTGCCCGGAACCGTTCGACAAGGTCGTCTTCACCAGCCCAGTGAACGTTCTCCAGAAGATCGCCGACCCGAACCTCGTCCACGTCAGCGGCGACCGAACGGGGGTGGAGTATCTGGGGGTCGCCTGCGCCGTCCTGGTGACGCGCAAGCCGCTCGTCCCGTATTACGTCGTCAATATCGCCGATCAGCGGATTCCGTTCACCGGCGTTATCGGCATGAGCAACCTCGTCTCTTCCGAGCGCGAGCTGGCCGGTTATCACCTCACGTATCTCCCGAAGTACGTGCTCTCCACCGACCCATTCTTGAAGGAAGGGGACGAGAGCCTGCGGCGAACATTCTCGGACGGCCTCCGCCTGATGTTTCCCGAGCTCGGCAGCGGCGACATCGAGAGCCTGCACGTCAACCGCGCCTTCTCGGTCCAGCCGCTCCAGGTCCTCAACTACTCTCAACTCGTGCCGCGGGTGACGACGAAGCACGAGGACTTCCTCGTCCTGAACACCGCCCAATTCGTCAACGCCACGCTCAACAACAACGAAGTGGCTCGAGCGGTGGACGAATTTCTCAACGAACACGGTGGGCGACTGGAACAGCCTTCACGTGGAGGCGTCCTCGTGGCCTCCTCCAGCCCGCGCCCGTCGTGACGCGAGACGACTGACCTCATGGATCAACACACCGGCTATTTCGCGCACGAGTCCGCGTTCATTGACGACCCCGGCGCCATCGGTCGAGGCACGAAGATTTGGCACTTCTGCCACGTCATGAAGGGTGCGGTCGTCGGCGAGGATTGTAACTTCGGGCAGAACGTGTTCATCGCGAGCGGCTGTGTCATCGGCAACAACGTCAAGATCCAGAACAACGTCTCCGTGTATACGGGCGTCATTGTCGAGGAGGACGTGTTCTGCGGCCCCTCGGCCGTGTTCACCAACGTGGACAATCCCCGGAGTCACGTGCCGCGGAAGAACGAGTACCAGCGAACCCTCGTCAAGCGGGGGGCCAGCATCGGCGCGAACGCGACGATCGTGTGTGGCACGACGCTCGGACGGTACTGCTTCATCGGCGCGGGGGCAGTCGTTACTCGAGATGTTCCCGACTACGCCATGGCCTATGGGAACCCGGCCCGCGTCCGGGGTTGGATGTGCTTCTGCGGGATCAAACTAGCGCTGGGAGTCTCCACTGACGGTCGCGAGGCCGCCACCTGCCCAACGTGCAGCCGACGCTATCAGAGACAAGCGCTCACCGTCATAGAACTGACTGCGGACAAGGAGCCCCGATGAACGCTGTGACCAGACTCGTCCGACCGGTGGCTGTCCCACTGCTCGATCTCCAGGCCCAGTACCGCGAACTACAGTCGGAAGTCATGCAGGCGCTGGCCGACGTCTGCGCCAAACAGCAATTCATCTTGGGGCCGCACGTCAAGGAGCTCGAGGACCGCATCGCCGAATACTCGCAGTGCCGCTACGGCATCGGGATGTCCTCCGGCACCGACGCCCTGCTCGCCGCCCTCATGGCGCTGGACATTGGCCCGGGAGACGAAGTGATCACCACCCCGTTCAGCTTCTTCGCGACGGCCGGCACGATCGCGCGCCTCGGGGCACGCCCACTCTTCTGCGACATCGATCCGATTACATATAACCTTTCGCCCGGCGCCGTCGCGGACCTGATCCGGACCCGCTGCGAGGAGGCAGGGGACGGGCGCCTCGTCAACCGCCGCACCGGCCGGCGGATCAAGGCGCTCATGCCCGTGCATCTGTTCGGCCAGATGGCGGATATGGACGCCCTCGTGCCCCTCGCGCGACGTCATGGCCTCAAAATCATCGAAGACGCTGCGCAGGCCATCGGCGGGGACTATCTCGGGTGCCGGGCCGGCAGTCTCGGCGACATCGGGTGCTTCTCGTTCTTTCCGACCAAGAACCTCGGCGCGTTCGGCGACGCTGGAATGTGCGTCACGAACGATCCCATGCTGGCCGAGCGCCTCCGGGTGATCCGGGTCCACGGGAGCAAGCCGAAATACCACCATGCCCTCGTCGGCGGCAACTTCCGGCTCGACGAGATCCAAGCGGCGGTGCTCCTGGTGAAGTTCAAGTATCTGGAGGCCTGGACGGAGGGCCGCCGACGGAACGCCGAACAGTACACCGCAGCCTTCGCTCGCGAGAGCCTCGCCGCCCACGTGTCGTATCCCCGGGTGCGCGATGGATACCGACACATCTTTAACCAGTACGTGCTGAGAACCTCGCGGCGTGAGGAGCTTCGGCGCGCCCTGACACACGCCGGAATCGGCACCGAGGTCTACTACCCGGTCTCGCTCCACATGCAACGGTGCTTCGAGTACCTCGGCTATCGACCGGACGACTGCCCGGAGTCCCGCCGGGCCGCCGAGGAGGTACTGGCGATCCCGATCTATCCCGAGCTGACGGCGGAGCAGAAAGAGTACGTCGTCGACACCGTGTCGGCCTTCTACCACGATGTTTAAGCTCGTCAGCATCGTCGGGGCGCGGCCACAGTTCATCAAGATCGCGCCCATGCTGTCGTCCGTCGAGCGGCGCGATCGCCACGGCGATCTGTCGATCGACCACGTCATCGTCCACACCGGACAGCACTACGATCCCCAGATGTCAGACGTGTTTTTCGAGGAGCTGGGCATCCCGCCGGCCGCCTTCAACCTCGGCGTCGGCTCGGGTCGCCACGGGAGCCAAACCGGCAGAATGCTCGAGCAGATCGAGCAAGTGCTCGTGCAGGTCAGGCCGGACATGGTCGTCACCTACGGCGACACGAACTCGACCATCGCCGGGGCCCTGGCGGCGGCGAAGTTGCAGATCCCAACCGCCCATGTCGAGGCGGGAGTGCGGAGCTTCAACCGGCGCATGCCGGAGGAAATCAATCGAGTGGCTGTCGATCACGTCTCTGACCTCCTGTTGGCGCCCACACCAACGGCCGTCGCGAATCTGGACAAGGAGGGACTCACGGCGCGGGCCGTGCTGACCGGGGACCTGATG
>Ga0137394_10003766_pt1 | contig 11444 bp, 10 predicted proteins | sample czobulk116metaG_FD_108278 | JGI IMG/M metagenome (GOLD analysis project Ga0137394, IMG submission 108278) | Vadose zone soil microbial communities from Angelo Coast Range Reserve, California, USA - czobulk1.16 metaG | ecosystem: Environmental > Terrestrial > Soil > Vadose zone | place: USA... | reverse complement strand
GTTGGGCGATCGAGCGCGGCGGGGAGGTGAAGCATGTATACGCATAAGCTTCGCGGCTTCCCTCTGGTACTCGCGCTTGCTCTCGGTTCGAGCGCTGCCTTCGCGCAATCGCCAAAACTCGGCAAGCCTGCAAGTGCGGCCGAGATTGCGGGCTGGGATATCAACGTTCTGCCGGACGGCACCGGTTTGCCGGCAGGCAGCGGCACGCCTGCTGACGGAGCCCGTGTCTATGCGGCAAAATGCTCCGCCTGCCACGGACAGGAGGGGAAAGGCGGCGCTAATGCCCGGCTGGTCGGCGGTGATCCGATCCGGAATATGGAGTCGGAGAAGACTATCGCGAACTTCTGGCCCTTTGCGACCACGCTCTTCGATTACATTCGACGCGCAATGCCATGGCGACAACCGAGATCGCTCACCGATCAGGAAGTCTATTCACTGACCGCTTACATTCTCTCGCTCAACAAGCTAATCGGTGAGAACGATACGATGAACGCGCAGACGCTGCCGAAAGTGCGGATGCCGAACCGGGATGGGTTCATCGTACGGTTCCCGGATAAGACACCGTAGACGGGTCGAGCACAATGGCAGCGTCGGCAGCGCATCAATAGGAATATCGCGAAGCCACCTTATGGAAGCTCCCCTCCTAAGTTAGGAGGGTGGCGCGGCGACGTTTCATCAGCCGCGCCGGGTGGTTCCTGAAGAGAACCACCCCGTCTGCGCCTGTCAAAGGTGGCTTCGCGACATTTTTATTGATGGCGCAGCCTCCCCTCCTAACTTAGGAGGGGAGTTTCCATTCGGATGCTTCGCGACGTTTTGGTTCAAATCATTCTGCCGGCTTTCCTTGCCCGCCTCACTCGAAACGGGTATCGCTGAGGGTTGGGCAGCAGAAACACGAGGGAGATCAGAGAAAAACTGATGAACAGACCCAGCGTAAGCAGCACGAGACTGGGGACGCGTAGATAAATGATGCTGGTGACGACGGCCAGGCCAACGCCGGATATCGTCATGACGACACGGCGGAACAGGTGCGAGAGAAATTTTTCAAGACCGTCGATATCGGCCGCATGGATCCGGATCCGCACCTGGTCACGGCCTGCACGTGCGAACACCGACTCCATGTCTTTCAACAACGAATAGACTGCCAGGCCTTCCTTCACAATGCGGTCTTTAATGGTCGGCCAGCTCGAGGGGCCCAGCGCTCGGTCGACGAGGCGTTTGTAGATCGGAATTGCGGTTATCAGACTGTTGAAGTTCGGATCGTACGCGATTCCGATGCCTTCAATGAGCACGCCGGCGCGCAGAATGTAAACGAAACTCGACGGTAAGCGCAGAGGAAATCTGTAGAACGTATTCAGGATCTGGTAGGTAATCTCCTGAATCTGCCGCTGCGTCAATTGCCTGTCGAGGTGGATCGAAATTATGGCTTGCGCGGCTTCTCTCACGGTGGACGGACTGACATCGAACTCAAGCATGTCGAGCTTGTACGCCATGTTGATGAGTTCGTCGACATCGCTTCGTACAGCCGCTACAACGATGCGGACCAGGTCCTGGCGCAGCTCCGGGGTGATTTCAAGAACCATTCCATAATCGAGCAGGACGATGCGGGCATCCGGACGGATCAGAATGTTGCCGGGATGCGGATCGGCGTGAAAGAAGCCGTGCACGAGAAGCTGATCGCCATAGAACTCGATCAGGTTCTCGATCATTCGTTCAGTATCGATGTTGTGCTTGAGAATTTCATCCACTTCGGTCACGCGGAATCCTTCGAAGAATTGCATGACAAGAACGCGCGTCGTCGTCACTTCCCGGTAGACCCTGGGGATGATCACGAATTCACTGGTGCGGAAAAGATCGCCGAAACGCTCGACGTTGTCGGCCTCGTGAAGGAAGTCCATCTCTTCGGAAATCACGCGCGAAAATTCGTCGATGATGGTGCGTGTCGAACGAATGATGTGATGATCGATGAACTGTTCCAGCACGAAGACCAGGTTCTGGACAACACGTACATCCGTCGCGACCAATTCTTCGACACCGGGTCGCAGCACTTTGACGATCACTTCTTCGCCGCGATACCGGGCCCGATGGACCTGTCCCAGGGACGCCGCCGCCAGCGCCTCCCCATTAAAGGAGTCAAAGACGGTTTCGACCGGCTGTTTCAGTTCGAATTGAATCCGTTTTCGAATCTCACTGGTTGGGAAGGGTGGAACTTGATCGTGCAGCATCGAGAGTTCTTCTACATAGATTTGTGGAATGATATCGGCGCGTATGGCGAAGACCTGCGCAAGCTTGATGAAACTTGGACCGAGTGATGCGATCCGCGCGGTGAGCCTGCGGGCCCTTTCGCGGTGGACCTGCTCGGTTAAAAAACGTGGAGGTCCCGCGACAATCCATCGCCGCCGGTCGCGTAGAAATGCGATGAGAAATGGCGCAAGACGATACCAGACGATGAAGATTCGGAGAATCATGTGATAATTCGGGGACGGACACCTAAATCACCCAAATTCAACCTAGAAAGAATCTTAAATGAATTTGGGTGATTTAGGTGTCCGTCCCCGAATTATCTTAGTTCCCGGATCGTTTCTTCGAGTACCGCGAAATCCGCGGTGGATAGCGGCATACGCCCATACTTTGATTTTTCGAATACCGCGAGGGCTGGCGTGAGCATGGTTCGCCGGTTCGCGTCCGGCAAGCCAAAGATCCATTCGCGCCAGGTTTCGGCGGGCCGCCGGCCGGGCACGCGGCGTTCGGCCAATCGTGCCGCTCTGTAGAACATCTCTTCCACCACGTCCTGATCCATCCTGCCGCGGCCATGACGAAGGCGCCAGATTTCAAGGTGCAATTTAATTGCGTGCTCGTATTTGAAAACCAGGCTTCCGACTGCCACGGTTACGAGAAAGCCCCAAAACCATGCGGTTTCGACCCATTCGCTAAGGCGCCTTGTGAAACGGTCCGATAGCAGTTGCCCTTCGTCGACCCATTTCGCCGATTTGTCACGCATGTCCGCCTGCATCGATTGCACCCGTTCCTGCGCGCTGCGGAACAGTTGCAGCTGAGAACCGGTGTCATAAACGATAATGTACGAATTCCAGAACAACTCCACGGCATCGACGTACTGCGATAGTTGCAACGCCAGACTCATCTCGCGGTGACGCGGATCCGGCGGCGTTGGATCGAATTCCACCCAGCCGCGGCGCGGTATATAGACTTCGACCCAGCTATGCGCGTCGGATTCGCGAATAATGTAATCACCGCCCACCGGGTTGTATTCGCCCATCAGGAAGCCGTTAATCAAGCGTGTTGGAATTCCGGCGCTGCGCAGCAGGATCGCCATGGCGGAGGCGAAATATACGCAATGTCCGGACTTGGAGTCGAACAAAAACGTGCTGATCGGCTGGGGGCCGGGTGTCCAGGTGAGATTGAGTGAGTACTTGTAGGTACGCTTCAAATAGCCCTCAACCAGCGACGCTTTGTCGGTCGTCGAGGTTCCTTTTGCAGTAATGTCGCGCGCGAGATCGGCTATTCGAGGATCGAGATTCCGCGGAAGCTGGAGATACCTGGCATTGACATCGGCAGTGACTTCCTCTTGCTTTCGATCCGGCGATTTATTTCCTGCGTCATGTTTTGGGATTTCCGAAAGCACATGGTACTGCGTCCGGCGTCCGGAAGGCACTCGCAAGTAAACCGAGTCATCGTTGTCGTGTTCCAGGTCCTGCAAACGTCCGAAAATTGCGCGCACCTGATGGGGGCCAAATAAGGCATTCGTCGCGAGCGGTTCCAACAGCAAATCATATTCGACCACATCGGACTGTTGCGCGATCGGTCGAATCCAATATTCCGCATCGGGCGAGGGCTGAAGCACCCGGCGCCTCCGGTCGGTTTTATACCAGTTGTGACCATCGAACCGATCCAGCGCGATGCCTCGCCACTTCAAAACACCGAACGGCGTTCCGCTTATCTGCCGGGCGTGCATAACCACGGCCGAGTTGAGTTTCACCTGTCCGATGTCGCCCAGCTGAACGGCGTCGGTGAATCCCGACAACAACAGCGACTGCGTTGCTGCGCGGGTAAAGTAGCCGGTACCGACTCGGGGAATTGCCAGAAAGAGAACCACGCCGATCAAAACAATCCACACGGCGGCCCACAAGCTCATTCCGCTCAACGGAACTGCGACCTTCTGCACCGCGACCGTACTGTTTCGCTCGGCGCGATACATATCGAAGCTCATCAGGGTCGAAACCAGAGCCACCAGGAATAGAAACAGGGTTGCGACAAACGAAATATCGATCGTCAATGACGACGCAGCGAGAATCTGCAGGAATGAGAGGACGATCAAGTACAGATAGTCCTTGTCGGTTTTTTCCTGGTATAGCTTTGCAAGTTGGAGGAACAGCACCAGGTGAATCGATGCCGGAATAAAAGAACCCGACAGAACCAGCATGTCGAAGAGGAAAAACAAGATGTAGGCGCACGACAAGATGAACACCCCGCGCGCCGAAAGCGGCTCGGGCAAGCCCTTCACGGTTCGGTAGACGCTGACGAGCATCGCGATGGTGAAAATCATGATCGCCGGAATATCCAGGCGGCCGGTCAAGGCAAGCCCGGCAAAGGCGCTGATCATCAGCAGGTGGCACGAAACCTGAAAATACCGTCGCATGTCTTCGTTACTTCCTCAATGACAAACGAATCGACCCATCGACTGGCGCAGGTAGTTCCGCCGCGGTCGAGATCTGCACCAGAGCGAGATAGTGCAGGATCGAATCGAGCACGGCCTGGCAGTCACCCTCCACGCTCTGCCAATCGTCAGACACCAGCGACACTTCAATTCCACCCCGAACGAAGTGATATGCCAGCGAGGCTGTGTAGGAAACCAGTTGCTCGAATTTTTCGATATCGTCGGGATGGCCAAATCGATCGAATACAAGAACGACCCGGCGCCTTTCCTCGGCCGCGTATTCACGAGTTTTCAAAATCGATGTCTTTGCCGAGGCCTTCCAATGCACGTGGCGCGCGCTGTCAGAGGGAAGGTAATCGCGGATCATGTAAAGGTCGTGGCCGAATCCGCGATCGAATCGTTGATTCGATCCCTGAATGTCCGTGACCGAAAGGTTCATCTGTTCCTGCGGAATGATTTCCGGGTAACAGATGCACCCGGCATCCACAGGATAGTCGATGTCCTTTACGAAAAATCCGAAAGGATACCTCGACGATGCGTTCACTTTCCCGACCACGTACCGGCCGCGCCTGGCAAGCATTGCCTGTCCAATGTCCGATGTATGTTGCTGATAGCGGACCAGCGGAACGTAGAAGGTCGAGAAACGAAAGGCGCTTTCCTCGCACGGCTGAAGATGCAACGAAAACGTCGCGAACATCAGCTTCTGGTTGTGCACTTGAATCGAGATAGGAAATGGCTCGCGGGCAAAACAATGCAAAGGAATCCGCGCGCTCATTTTCAAAAATCGAAAATTCATTGTGGACAGGAACCCCGACAGAAGCAGAACCGCCAATAAAGCGGACAGAACCATATATAGAAGGTTATTGGCGGTGTTTATCGCGGCGAACACTACAACGATTACCGCCGCGAAATAGATCCAGCCCTCCCGTGTGACGCGGTAGTGCGTCAGAAACGGCAACCATTGCCAATCGACACCGGCTGCAAGCCGTGGAACGAATCTGAATGCAACCCAGACCGCGATGCCGAGAGCAACAAACGCGGAGACCGCCGCAGCCAGTACTCGTCCGTCACGGCCGGCGCCCGAGGAGTAAAGCGCGGCCATCATGGCAATGGTCAGCAGACCGATCGAGGTGCCGAAATTCTTCCACATTGTTCCGTTCTCTTACTATTAACGGGGTCTAAAAAATCGGCCGCTCCTCCACTGGGTCATGCGGGGACGGGAATCTGATCGATGATTTCTGCGAGGATGGTTTTAGCATCCACACGCGCTCGAGCGCCCGAGCGAACCAGAACGAGGCGGTGTTCGAATACCGAATGCACCAGCTTCTTGATATCGTCGGGTATCACGAAACTGCGCCCATCAATCATCGCCAGCGACTGCGTCGCGCGAAAGAGCGCCCCGGTGCCACGCGGGCTAATACCGAGCTCGATCTCCTGGTGTTCGCGGGTCCGGTTCACGATCCGGATCATGTAGTCCACAATGGAATCGTCGATGCGAATCTTACGGCTTTCGTTCTGAAGAAACAAAACCTCCGTGGGATCCAGGACTGCTTCTGCCGAATACTTGTGGTGACCATTGGAAAATCTCTTCAGGATTTCTTTCTCGGCGGCCGGATCGGGATAGCCAACTTCAATTCGCATTAAGAATCGGTCCAGCTGCGATTCAGGCAGGGGATACGTCCCATGGTGCTCGATAGGGTTCTGCGTCGCCAGAACCATGAATGGCCGCGGCAGCGGGTAGGTGACGTTCTCTATCGTCACTTGATTCTCGTTCATCGCCTCGAGCAACGCGCTTTGCGTCTTTGGCGTCGTTCGATTGATTTCGTCAGCCAAAATAATGTTGGCGAAGATCGGTCCCGGCTTGAATTCGAATTCGTTGAGTTTCGGACTATAGACCGATACGCCCAGGACGTCGGACGGCAGCAGGTCGCTGGTAAATTGGATGCGGTGGAATTTGCAGGCTAAAGATCGTGCTAAAGCGTGACCCAGGGTGGTTTTCCCGACGCCGGGAACGTCTTCAATAAGAAGATGCCCCTCGGCAAGAAGAGCCACGATCGCCAGGTCAATAGTGTCCTGTTTCCCTTTTATTGTCTTTGAGATGGAATCACTTAGCGCGAAAATCTTGTCCCTGACCGGTTTTTCGAGTGTTTTCATGTTACTGGACCGATTTTAGCACAGGGGCGATTTGCGGTTTTGTCACTGTCTGACGATAATTGCACTCTGTGTTTCGGATGAGAATTGAGAATTGATTGGTGATTAATGATTAATGGTTCTCAAAAATCGTTGAATTGGCCAAACACATTACTCATTATCCTTGCCAGGTTCGCCCGCAGCCGGTAGATCTGACGGTCACAACCAAAGTTGATGACCCCGTCTATTTCACTCGCCCTTATTTAACGAGTTCCGATTTCAAGAGACTTCCCGACGCGTCAGGTTGGAACCCCACTCCCTGCTCGGCGCGCTGAAGAGATCTATCCGCGGATTGAACGGATTTCCATCTGATAAATCCCGCTCAATCCGCGGCTTACGTAACTACTTGAGCCGCTTTCCAAGAAATTCCAGAGTGCGCTTCCACGCCAGGTTTGCGGCTTCGGCGTTATATTCGATGAACGAGTTAGGCGCTTTGTTGTTTTCGTTGGCGAAGGCATGTTTTGCCTTGTACCAGTGAAATTCGTAATCAACCTTCGCTTCTTTTAATTTGTTCTCGAGCGCTTCGACCTGAGAGGGGGGAAAAGCCATGTCTTCGGTTGCGAAATGCCCGAGAATCGGAATCTTGATCGCTCTGGCATCCACATACTCCAGTGGCGGCACGCCATACCAGCACACGGCGGCATCCGCCTCTTTCACGAATACCGAAGACAGAATGGTCAAGGCGCCACCCATGCAGTAACCCATCACCGCCACTTTCGGACTGGACTGTTTCAGATACTGCACGGCTCCGCGAATATCCTGACCTGCGGCGTCGCCAAAATTGAGGCCTTTCATCAAATGCTCTGCCTCGTTTGCTTCGAGAGCGACTTTTCCGCGGTACAAGTCGGGAACGAGGCAGCGGTATCCGGCTTTCGCCATACGATCGGCAGCACCCTTGATCTGATCGTTCAACCCCCACCATTCCTGGATGACGACGATGCCGGGCGCTTTGCTGCCCGTTTCCGATTCGGCATAGTAACCGCTGCACTGCTTCCCATCCGGCCGTTTGAATTCAACACTCTTTCCCATATTTTTCTCCCGAGTGATCTTCGTTACTTCGTGTTTTCCTTCAGAAAAGCTATCGTCCTGGGCCACGCATCGGCAGTAGCTTTCGCATTTTCACCCAGATTCTGGTATTCGAGGAAACCGTGCGTCGCATCCTTATAGATGTGCGGCTCATAGATCTTTCCGAGCTTCTTCATCGCGGCCACTGTCGGCTCTACACTCTCGGTGATTCTCGCATCGATCTGTCCGTATAGTCCGAGGACCGGGCCTTTGATCTTCGCCATAGTAGTCTCGTTCGGCGCAGTTCCGTAATAGACAACGGCGGCATTCAGTTCAGGCGCTTCGCCCGCGAAGGTAAAACTATTGGTGCCCCCCGCGCAAAACCCAATGCTGGCGCTCTTGCCATTGGCTTGCGGCAGTTTCAGGGCATAGTCGCGGGCCGCTTTATAACGGCGCATCACTTCGTCACGGGGAATTCTGGCGGTAGCCTTCACCACATCATCTGGAAATTCGAATGAATCCCAGTTGCCTCCGTTCGGTCCGAAGCCTGAATGAAGATCCGGCGAAATCGAGATGAACCCCTGGCGCGATAATTGATCACCGACGGAGCGCATCCAGTCATTGAGGCCGTTCGCGCCCGTCATGACAATCACGATCGGCGCTTTTCCAGTACCCTGTGGATATGTGATTCGCGTGTGAAGTCGGGCGGTACCCATGGGAATGTCCACCCATTCCGTGCGGATTGGCGAATGGGCGAGAGTCGACTTGGCTGTATTAAAGCCCGCCACCATGTCATCTCGTTTGCAATTCAGACTGCCAACGGCGCAGGTCTGTTCACCGCCTGATGGGCGATTCCCATTTTCGCCTCCGCGGCGTTGCTCCTGCGGTTCAGGCTCGAACATTTCATGACCACCATGAACATGCGCCGGCAACTGGAGCACTCGGGACGGATCATTTTCCATGGTCTTGTTCAGGAAGGTCATCGCAACCGGCCAGGCCTGGTCCGATAGAGGGAAGCCGGCGGAAACCTCGCTTTTGGATATGCCTGAAATACTGATGTCTATATGATCGCCGGAGAAGCTCAAATTGGCGTGCTTACCATTCGCTGCCGGGTGTCTGGCCATGTAGTTCCAGACTGCGTCGATCTCGGCCCTCGCGTTTGATGAAACATCAGGCACGACAGCGATGAAGCCTTCACTAGCCACTTCGTCCGAAACCGCGCGTAACCAATCGCTGAGTTGCTGATCTTTGGCTGTAATGATGATAACTCCGGCTCTGTCGGCCCGATCGGGATAAACGACCCATGTGAGGATCGTCGCCGAGCCTGCCGGCACATGAATCCAATCCGGATGACGATGCGAAGAGTTCAACAGCTCTTTGGCTCCCGTGATCGAGGGCAGCGAAGATCGACTGGCAATTCCCGCATCGGCTGGGCTTCTCGCCGGCTTGCCTGAAATAGCTAAGGCGATGACAGATCCGGTCAAAAGAAGCATCAGGAATGCGCACCACCAGGCAAAAACACCACGATTCATAATGTCCCCCATGATTTTTGTGATTGTCGGATTGGCGTTATACTGCGCGCGCTTGCCAAACACAACGGATTAACTGGATCAGTTTAGCCTGTCTGTGATCTTTTCAACCATGCGCTGCAGCCACGCAAGAGTTTCTTCGTGGGCGTTTCTGGGCGTCTGTCCGGAATTCCTGGATCAATTCACGAAATTCCTGACGCAGTTCGTCATGGCGTTTTTGCGCAGCGCGTTCGGCAGTGCGCTGTTGCTCTTCATACCGGTCGAGGCGCCGCGACTGGATTTCGAGAAGCCGTGTCTGAGTCTGAATCAACTATTTGTGGATGACCCCCGCCGCGGGATCTCTGACTTTCTCGTTGAAGAAGTTCTCATCCATGGGAGCGCATAATTCTTCGCGGATTTCTCCGGCCTGCCGTTTCCAGGTCTTAGTGTCGCTGATCCAGGGACGGGTATACGTCTTGGAATCGTCGATACGATAAACGACTTCGAGAGTATCCCGATCGGTGCGGCGCCAGCGCTCTTGAAAGTGCATGTCGCTGCTGTAGACGTTTCCCCATTGATCGAGCCATGCTCTGTCGTCAAAACCAATGGTGTCGATCACTAGCGTGTCACCTTCCCAACGGCCAATCGAATATCCCATCCACCGGCCATCGGGACTCTTCGGAAGTTCTCGCCCATCCATCCAAATGTGGCGGATGGATCCCTGACTCTGGAACTCCATCAGAAGCTGATCGGGAATCTGATAGAACTGCGCCTGTCCACCGGTGTAGAAGAGCAGACGGGGAATTCCTTTTGGGTTGCACGTCATGATCGGGTCATTTCCCTTAGCGGGCTCGACCGCTTTCTTTTGCGGTCCCGGACGGCCTGTAACGCGGCTCTGGAAGACCTGCTCACCCCACGTTGTTCGAGGAGGGACTTTGTCCCAACCGGTCATCATGCGACCATCGGTAAGTGAGCGGCCGGTCGCGGGTCTCCACAGACCGGAAAAATCATGCGGATCAAACTTCTCGTTGGGATTAATCGGCGGCAGCCTGGCTGGAGCGGGTCCTTCTGCCTGTCCACCCCAGTCCGTCACCTTCTTCGACGGTGACTGCGATGCCTGCGCGAAGCAGAACGCCGCATATAATAAGGAAGCACCAATAACAGTGGAACGTACGAAGCAACGTCGCATTATTGCTCTCCCGCTCTTTGGTCCAAAATTTCTTCGCCTTTCTCATTCACGATTTTCATCACAACGCCAATAGGCGCGCCGGCTCTGGAAGGCCCCAGCGTGATTGTGATTTTGGTGCCCGGCTTCAGCGCTTCGGTCGAACGGGATTTGTTCCAGCCGTGCTGGCTCAAAGTAAAAGGAGTTGGAGCGATTTCTCCAGCCCAATGTGTAACGTTGCCCGATTCGTCGGTTACATCGAAGAAAACTTGAGGATGGGGATTTCTATAGTTGAAATCCGTCATTACCCCCTTCAGAGTAACCGGTTTCGACTGGTCATATGAGATGTTGGTTCCGTGGTGGGCGAACACGGGCAATGAAAGCACTAAAATGGCGACAGCCGGCAAAACAAATGCAAAAGCATTCTTCATTCCCTGATTTCTCATCGAGAAGCCTCCGACAGGCCCCAACGTTAAACGCTGGCGTGTAATGATGTCAACCTTGCAAAAGGGACTATTTAGTTTCTGTCTCGAAACTCGTGAATTTCTGGCTGAGCTTTGCTGTAGGGGCGCTCTATGAGCGCCCTTTCTTCCTGGAATCAGCGAAATACGGGCGCGGTCATAGGCGGTCATAGACCGCCCCTACAGCGCCGAGAGTAGTTTCGAGACAGAAACTATTGAGCACGGATTGAACGGATTTCTATCCGTTTAATCCGTGTAATCCGCGGCTAGAAATTACAACCGTGACGGTAGTGGTCTAATCTGGTGTCCATCTGAAATCGGGCGTTATATTCCCCTCCTTGCATCACCGCAAGGAGGGGTGGCTGCGTCATCAAAAAAATTTCGCGAAGCCACCGAAGCCGACGCAGCCGGGGTGGTTTTCCTTTTGTCTCCATCGGAAAACC